>Ga0073928_10000022_pt1 | contig 368460 bp, 360 predicted proteins | sample PaiPotPPA55metaG_FD_76969 | JGI IMG/M metagenome (GOLD analysis project Ga0073928, IMG submission 76969) | Iron sulfur acid spring bacterial and archeal communities from Banff, Canada, to study Microbial Dark Matter (Phase II) - Paint Pots PPA... ...
GAGATTGCCCTCACAGCGCACCTGGTTAAACCGGACGGTCAACTCGATGATCCTCTGCTCGACCAGATTCAGCATGAATTGCACGATCGATTTGGAATCGAGCATATGACGGTGCAGCTTGAATGCGGCAAAGCCGGCCATTCATGTTCGCAAGAGCCCAAACACGTCGTCTAGAGGAAGCGAAGCCTCAACCGGTTAGGCAGCGCTCTGAGGATATTCAGCTCGCTCTGCGCCTGACCTACATCACCTTAGGCTGGATGACGATTGAAGGAGCGGCATCGCTTCTTTTGGGTTGGGCATCGAAGAGCCTCTTGCTCGAAGCGTTTGGTATCGACAGCGTTATTGAGCTTTTCAGTGCTGGCGTTCTCCTGTGGCGTCTGCGTATAGAGGCAAGCGGACTCGCGGATGAGGCGCGAGTCGAAGCCGTGGAACATCGTGCGTCTCGCTTGGTTGGTTACACTTTGTATTTCCTCGTTGCTTACGTTGTGTTCAATTCGGCTTACGGCCTTTTCATAAGCCCTCGGATTACGGATACACACGAAAGCGCGTGGGGCATTTTGATCGGGCTGGTTGCCAAAATCGGAATGCCTATCCTTGCTGGATATAAATTGAAAGTGGCGGCGAAGCTCAATTCGCGAGCGCTCCGAGCCGACGCAATCGAAGCAATCATGTGCGGCTATCTTTCTATCGTGCTGATGGTCGGACTTGCCGCAACACGGATTTTGGGTTGGTGGTGGCTCGATAGCGTGGCGGCGCTGGCGCTGATTCCGTTCTTGATCAAGGAAGCTCGCGCCGCAATTTCTTCCGAGGGATGTGCTTGCAGTTGACTATATTCCTATTTAGGAATATAGATCGGCGATGAAATTGCACGATCTCAAGTCCGTTCTTCGCAAGCACCCAGAAACATTCTCACGCTTTATCTTGCCGGACGGCGACCACATTCCAGCCCACGCGCATATAACCGAGGTTGGTCATGCCGTGAAAAACTTTATCGATTGCGGCGGCGTCACCGGCAAGGCAGAGGCGGTTTTGCTGCAAACGCATGTTGGTAACGACACCGAGCATCGGCTGACTTCCGAACGCTTTGGCAAAATCCTGCAACTCGGTGATCGCGTCCTGCCACACGACCGGTTCGATGTGCAAGTCGAATACGATTGTTGCGTGGTAGCCCAATATCCGATTGCAGAAGCGAAGCCAGCCGGCAAGCACCTCGACCTGATTTTGGAAAATAAGCAGACGCAGTGTCTTGCCCGCGAGCGAGCAAACGCTGAGGCGGAATCTTCATGCTGCGCCGCCAGCTGTTGCTGAGGAATCGTGCGATGGACCTCGTCGAAATCTATCAGTGCTTTTGCGACAGTACGCGTCTTCGCATTCTGCATCTCCTGACGCGATCACCCCTCTGTGTTTGCCACTTCCAAGACATTCTCGGTGAGCCGCAGGTAAAGATCTCGAAGCACCTGGGCTATCTGCGTAGCAGGGGAATGGTTACTGCAACACGCGACCAAAACTGGATGATCTACTCGTTACCCAGGAAACGCTCGCGCGAATTGGAGACAAACCTCAAGTGTCTCCAAGACTGCGTGCAATCGGACCCGATGTTTGCGCGCGATTTAAGTAAACTTGCTCGGCTACGCGAAAGCTGTTGCGAGCCGACAGCAGTATTCGCAACAAGGAAAGGCGCATAACGAGATTATGAAAAAGAAAGTCCTTTTCATTTGTGTTCAGAACAGTGCACGTAGTCAGATCGCAGCCGCATTACTTGATAGGGAGTGCGGTGATTATTTCGAAGCGCACAGCGCAGGGTTGGAACCTGGTGCCCTCAATCCGTTCGCTGTAGAAGCATTGCAAGAGCTAGGAATCGACATTTCCCGCAACAAGACGCAAGCAGTCTTCGACGTTTGGAAATCGGCGCGTCACATATTCGCCTATGTGATTACTGTATGCAGCGAGTCCGAAGCAAAAGGATGTCCGATTTTCGCGGGTGTGACTACGCGACTGCACTGGTCATTTCCAGATCCTGGGAAGTTTACCGGCACCCACGAAGAACGGCTGAGGCAAACGCGTAGCTTGGTTGATCAGATCCGCGCAAAGATGGACTCATTTTGCGATGAACATTGTGCCATCGAGTCCTGCTCGTGAGTGGTTCGTTGGCGGTCGTTCGATTGATCCTTGGCTTGCTACAGATGGCAGGGGCGGTGGCTTCGCTTCTGTTGTTTTTGCAGATCGGTTTTGCGTCAATAGTTGTTTGGGTCTGGTCCGTTACAACCGGGTTTTCCCTCACTAGCGTTGTTCTATTTCGTGTCCTGCGGTTACGGGACAACACACGAGTCGATCTCCAACCCGTGAAGAAATGTTTGGCCGAATTCATTGGGACGTTCGCCCTCGTCTTTGCTGGAACCGGCGCGATCGTGATAAACGAAGTTAGCGGCGGTACCATCACGCATGTCGGCGTCGCCCTCACTTTCGGCCTGATCGTTCTGGCAATGATTTACACGATCGGAGATATATCCGGCGCGCATATCAATCCGGCGGTGACGCTTGGATTCTTCATGGCGCGCCGGTTCGCAGGCAAACAAGTTGTGCCGTTTATTGCGGCTCAGTGCGCCGGTGCGTTGTTGGCCAGCGCGATATTGCATTTTCTTTTTCCGCAGGATGCCACGCTCGGAGCCACGCTGCCGGCAGGTCCCGCGATGCAATCCTTCATTTTGGAAACAATCCTTACTGTGCTGTTAATGCTGGCAGTTCTCAGTGTCTCCACAGGCGCTAAGGAAAAGGGAATGACGGCGGGCATTGCCATCGGCTCGGTCATCGCGTTGGAAGCGATGTTTGCTGGACCGATCTGCGGCGCATCCATGAATCCGGCTCGTTCCCTCGCACCGGCTGTCGTATCCGGCCACTTGAACGCACTCTGGATTTACCTGCTGGCACCGATGGTTGGCGCACTGATCGGCGTGCTATGCTGCCGTTGTGTGCGTGAAGATGGATGTTGTGCGGTTGCGGGATCGCACTAGAGCGCGAATTTTCGCGACGATGATTCAGAGCGCACCCGCGGTGATCGCGCGTTGCCGGAATGAAGAGCGCAGCGGAGCTTGCGGAGTTGCGGCGAAGGGAAGGCAACGCGCGATGACTGCATCTCCGGAAAGGGGAAGCAAAGTCTTTGAACTTTTGGAGGGAGGAGCCGCCGCGCGGAAGGCCGGAAGGAGAAAGCTCAATGTCTTTGCGAGATGGGCAATTCAAATTTGGATATGGAGGCGCGTCTCCGTGCGGGGCTGGTACCGCGATCAGCTGTTGCTCACGACATGTGAGCGCCGTAGTGCCTCGCGCTCGCTTTGTTTTGTCCTTGCTTCCAATGCCTCACACTCCTGCTGGGCGGCATTTTCACCAACTCGCGATGAAGCTTGGTTCTTCGTGATGTCGAGTGCTGCGACGATTTCTTGCTGTCGTTTCGTTGCGACGGCGAGTTTTTCCTCGTGCTCGAAGGGTTGCTCGAACTGGTCCGTCAGATTGACAATTTGCCGGCGGGACTGTGCGAGGTCGGTCTCGCGTTCCCGCAGTCGATCCTCAATGCTGTCGAGCGCATGTTCAAGCGATGCAATCGTACCGGTCGGACTGTCACTAACGTTCCCACGGTAGCTGTGTTTGCCGTGGATCAAGAGCGTTGCGCGTTCATCGAACTTTTCGACTGAGATCGGAAAGCCGCCGATGCTGGCAATTGCTTTCGTTGATTCGAATGGCTTGATCGCAGCTGCAGCGAACACGAGCGCGCGCCCGGCTTTGACGCGGTCCGTGAACATCTCGTCCCACACGGTCATCGCGAAGTTGTCGCCGCGCGTGCTGATCCGCGTCCGCAGGTCTTCGCGGATGTGTGCGATTTCGCGTTCCAGTATGACGCCGTTGTCATTCAGCCGTCGAACGCGGTGGCGCATTTGATATAGACTCTCGGCGTGCTGCTTCTTCAAACGTGTGAGGCGCATGACTTCCGCGTCAATCGTCGCCTTCTCGATCACAAGCGGATTACCTGACGCGATCGCCTTCACTTCGGCATACGTCAGAGCAGTAGAATCGACATCTTCTGCGCGGCGCATTGTGGCGTCTCCGGTCATAACTTGCGTTATGAAGCGGCACTTCGTTTCAAGCGTTTGCCACATGTAGGCGTCGAAGCTGCCTTCTGTGACATAACGGAAGATCTTAATGTATTCATTCTGGTTGCCTTGGCGAAGGATTCGACCTTCGCGCTGCTCGATATCCGCAGGGCGCCAGGGTGCGTCGAGATGATGCAGGGCGACCAGCCGCGTTTGGACATTCGTGCCTTCTCCCATCTTTGCTGTGCTGCCGAGAAGAACGCGGATTCTTCCCTCGCGCGCCGATTTGAAGAGCATCGCCTTGGATGCGTCGTCGACGGCCTCCTGCGCGAACGCGATCTGATCTGCGGGAATGCCGCGAGCGATGAGCTTTTCGCGCACGTCATTATAAACGGAGAACCAACGGCCGTTCGGCTGCGGAGTGGAAAGATCGCAAAAGACGAGCTGCGCGCCCTTCGTTACCGCCGATTGCTGCCAGATGTCGTGAATCTTCTCCACGGCCTTGTTCGTTTTGGAATCTGGATTGTCGCGTACGTGCGGAAGCACAAGCCGGAGATCGAGCGTCGCTTTGCGGCCCTCGGTCGTGATCTTGAGCATGTTGTCGTCGCGAGGATCGACTCGACCGCTCTTGATTTTTTCTGTGCGCTTCACGAGTTGATCGACAAAGCGCCTCAACTCCGGGCTGCTTGGCGCGCTGATCGTTATTGCTCGGCCTTGCTCAAGCTTCGGCACAGGCAATTTGAGCATTTCGCCGGTCTGCACATCCGCGACCTGGCGAAACTGCTGCATCAACTCGGGGACGTTAACGAATCGCGCGAAACGGCTTTGCAGCCGGTAGCCGCTCCCATCCGGACTCAGTTCCATCGATGTCACGGTTTCGCCGAATGTTCCCGCCCATGAATCGAAGTGCTGAAGCGAATTGCGACGCAGCGTCTCCATCTGCAAGTAGCGCTGCATCGTGAACATCTCGGCCATCGTATTCGAGATCGGCGTGCCCGTAGCGAAGACGACACCGCCTTCTTTGTTTCGGGCTTGAATGTGCCGGACTTTGAGAAAGAGATCGAACGCACGCTCCGATGCGGTCTGCGGCAAACCGGCAACGCGCGTCATCTTTGTCACGTAGAACAGGTTCTTGAACCGCTGCGCCTCGTCGATGAAGAGCCGATCGATTCCGAGTTCTTCGAATGTGAGCGTGTTGTCCTTCTTGCCGTCCGCGGAGAGTGCTTCGAGTTTCGCAGTAAGTCGCTTCTTCACACGCTCCAATTCTTTCACGAGTCGTGTGCCGCGATCAGCGCGCTCCTCCCGAATGGCGGTTTCGATCTCATCAATTTGCGCTGCGATGAAACTGCGGCGCGTGCTCAGCGAGACCGGGATTTTTTCGAAACTCGAATGTGTAACGATAACGGCATCCCAATTCCCTGTTGCAATCCGGCTGAACAGGCGGGCGCGGTTGCTGGCTGTGAAGTCTTCTTTTCCAGCAACGAGAATGTTCGCGGTGGGATAAAGGTTGAGCAGTTCGGAAGAAAACTGCGCGAGCATATGATTTGGCACGACGAACATCGGCTTCGTCGCTAGCCCAAGCCGCTTCAACTCTATCGCGGCTGCGACCATCGTGTAGGTCTTGCCTGCGCCGACCACGTGCGCGAGCAGGGTGTTATCGCTCTGAACGATTCGCCAGACGGCATTCTTTTGATGCGGGTGCAGCGCGATTTGTTGGCTGCTCGATGGCAGCGTGAGATGACTGCCGTTGAAAACACGCAGACGCACCGAGTTGAATTCGTCATTGTATTTTCGGCATAATCGCTCGCGGCGCTCGTCATCTTCCCAGACCCACGTTTTGAAGCGCTCTTTGATTTTTTCCAGCTTGTCGCGCGCAGCTTCAGTTTCTTGTGCGTTGATTACGACGGTGTCGTTCTTCCGATCGCGATCATAAACCGTTGGTGTTTTGAGATTCAGCGCGTCTTGGATCAGCTCCAGCGCCGAATAACGTAGCGTGCCCCACTCGGTCGTGTTCGCGACGGTGCCGCGCGCGTTGAAGTCACCTCGCACGAACCATGTTCCTAAGGTCGCTGCGTGCGATACGTTGATGCCATCCGCGTCGAGAAGTGATTTCGCGAATGCCTCCACGTCGTCAGGCGGAATCCAGACGGCACCGAGTCGCGCGTCGATTTCGGATGCCGCGAGATCGTTAGGCTGGACAGCTTCCAACGCAGAAACGTTCTCAACGTAGCGTGGCTGCGCGAGAGCTGCCGCGCGCGCCGTAGCTAGTTTGGCGCGAACATCGCCGGAGAGATACTGGTCCTCAGTTTCCCACTGCTCCGTTTCAGGGTTGTGAAAGACGAGACCTTTCAGTTCGGGCAGAAACTCTTCCGCGGGACGACCAAGCAATGTTTGCATGTACGCGAGATCGACATGGCCTCTCTCGTTGAGGGAGAAGACGAGGGCGTCGGGTGCTGATTCTGCCGCAACTGTGCGTCGCGGTTTCTGAATCGTGCGCTCATGAAAGATCGCAGCCTTCTCCGCGCGATTCGTATCGGGATTGTAATCTTCGAGTGAGCAGAGCAGCGGCAGGTCAGGATCGCCGCGAAACGTGCGGCGGTTGGCGCTTTGGTTAATCGCGCCGAAGCGGAAGACAAACTGATCGTAAGCAAGATTGAGTCGCCGTCGCGCATCGACAATTTCTTCGTCGGTCAGATCATCCAGTTGCGTGCGCAACACTTCGCGCACGGCAGCGCGGACTTTGATGAGTCCTCGAATCCGGCGCGCCGCTTCGTCTGGCAGACCGAAGATCGGCGTCACCGTTGCACCGGTGCGGATTGCGATTCCGCCGTCGTGCAACGTGAAGGCGTTCTCTTTCACATCGTCAGACACCCTGATTGGGTGGGCGGTAATTTGTGTCGTTAGGATATTTTCCTCAGCGCGGTAAATCGCTTCTGGCAGCGCAGTGATCGCTTCCCGAAGAGCCGTCGCAAGGTCGCGTTCGTCACCAACGAGCGTCGGCTCGTTGCTGCGGTACATTGTGCCGGCGTTGACCATGTCGCCGAGCATCATGTGCGGATTGGCTGCGAAATACTCGTTGATGCGAAAGCTGGCGCCGTCGCGATTCACGTGTTCTGCAAGATTCTGCCACATCGGTCCGCTTGGTTTGTCGCCGTTTGCCAGCCGGCGCAAAAAAACGATATCGCTGGTCACCTCGGTATTAGCGTTCTGCTTAAACGCAGTGTTGGGCAGTCGAATCGCGCCAAGAAAGTCTGCTTTATCGCCGAGGTAAGTGCGGAGATGCGAGTTCGTTTTGTCGAGCGTCCCTTTTGAAGTGACAAACACGACTAATCCGCGGGGGCGCACTTTCGCGATTGCCTTCGCAAAGAAATAATCGTGAATCAGAAAATTGTGCTCATTGAAGTCGGGATCATGCAGCTTGTAGTCACCAAACGGGACGTTTGAGATCGTAAGGTCGAACCAGTTGTGCGGCAGCGTTGCGGTTTCGAAACCTTGCGTCCGGATGTCTGCGCCGGGATACAATTTGCGCGCAATGCTTGCGCTCACAGGATCAATCTCGATACCCGTAAGTTGTGAGCGCGACTGCATTTCCGCGGGCATGAGACCGAAGAAGTGACCGACTCCAAGAGCTGGTTCGAGCACGCGCCCATGCTCAAAACCGAGCCGCTGGACAGCATCGTATATTGCGGAGATGACGGTGGACGACGTGTAATGCGCGTTGAGTGTTGAAGCCCGGGCGGATTCGAACTCCTCAGCTGTGAGCAGTTGCTTGAGGCGCTCGCGTTCTGACGCCCATTCGCTTGATGTTTGATCGGCGAAGACCTGCGGAATTCCGCCCCAACCGACATATTTTACGAGGACCCGCTTTTCATCTTCGGTCGCTTCGTGGCGTTCCACATCGAGTCTGTGCGCAAGGTCGATGGCCGCAAAGTTGTCCCGGCACTTCTGTTTCAGTGAACCTCGACCGAGCGCATCCTCCGCACGGATGCGGTAGTTGTTCGCGTTTAGAGATTCTCTTCCGACGGCAAGAGAATGTATTTCTCCCGAATCATTTCCCAGGCGCGATCGTGCGCCTGCTGTGGAGTGAGCTTCTGTTCCGTTTCCAATTTCCGCGTCAGCGCTTCCATTTCTTGGATGGTTCTCTCTTGGGCCTCGAACAGAGCTTCCATTAAGGTGCCCTTCGCCTCCAGGTCCCGAACCATCTTCGGTCGGAACTCCCGCCAATGGCGCTCGGCCATTAGTCCGTATTGGGTCAGGTAAATTTTCTTGCTCACGACTCCGTGCGAAATCGAATAGATTGAGTTGATCGTCGCGACTGGCGACCTTTCCGTTGCGCTTGAGCATACACGACGAGCACACAAGTCTCGCGGCGAAAACGCAGCGAGCTGCTCCGTGTTCGGAGCGTTTCGGCAATGAGGCGCATCATGGTCGCGCAGCTAAAGCAGATCAGGAATTTTAGCGAAGAAAATTCTGAACGCACCGCAGTGATCGCGCGTTGTCGGAATGAAGAGCGCAGCGGAGCTTGCGGGGTTGCGGCGAAGGGAAGGCAACACGCGATGACTGCATCTCTAATGGGGGAGCAAAGTCTTTGAGCTTTCGGAGGGAGGAGCCGCGCGGCGCGGAAGGCCGGAAGGAGAAAAATCAATGTCTTTGCGAGATGGGCTATTCGCAATTCGGATATAGAGGACTGCGCATCTCCGCGCGCCCGGTACCGTGATTAGCTGTTCTTCACGACAGGATGCGAACGGCCATGCCTCATTGCTCGCGCACGTCTTGTTTTGGCTTTGCTGCCGATAGTTCGCACTCCTGCTGAGCTCCGTCTTGGCCCACTGTCGATGAAGCGTGGTTCTTCGTGATGTCGAGTGCTACGACGACTTCCTGTTGTCGTTTCGTTGCGACGGGGAGTTTTTCCTCGTGCTCGAAATGTCGCTCGAACTGGTTCGTTAGCTCGACAATTTGACGGCTGTAACAAGTGCTTCGAGTTTGGCGCGCGTTCGGATAGGCACTGTGTAGCGAGCGGTTCTACCTCTGATTCAGCCATCAATCCTAAGGAGAAAATCATATTCACTGATAAGTTGATGTTATGGCGGACGGGCGCCACGCTGTGATTGCATTTGTTCCACAGTCTTCGCATCTCAGTAAACGCGAGCTTGCTTATGAACCGCGATGTCGCTCAAGCGATTTTGGCGATCAAACGACCACTGCGCACTTACGTGCTCGTGAACGATCATCGGCGCAGTTAGAAATACTGCTCCCAGATGTTTGTAGTAATCACCCAGGTGAACGTCGATTGTCTTTGCCACACGGTGTTGTGGAGTATTGTTTGCAGGCTGAGCCGTTGTTGCAGATACGGCTGCGGGGAGAGCCAATTGTTTTGAAATAAAGTCCATCACACATTCGATGCTGGAACCAATCGGCGTATATTTTAACAACACTTGACGGATATCTGAAGGCTGAGCGTGAATATCTATAGTGACTCGCGGTCCCGTTGTTTCGGCCGACTCCGCCTGGGCAATCGACAACAGCGTCAAAAACAAAATCTTCAGCGCGCGCATGCAGTTAGCATAACGAATGAAGCCAACAAATGAAATTTGCGCTTGGTCCCACTGGCAGGCGTCGCGATTTCCAAATGGCCGCGCTGTTCTTCGAAAACGCGCCGATTTCATGACCGCAAAGCCGGCAGCGACTGCTTTCAAAGTTCCATTCTGCCAGCTCTTACAATCGAGTTCATGAGAAGCTCACCACAACCCAGGTATCACGTGCTGCCACGTTCAAAATAATGTACCTTGCCGGTGTAAACTTAATGCAAGGCTTTCGTTCGCGCGGTCTCGTGGCCCGGCTTCTTGAGTGAACATCCGATCAACTGCGACTGATCGCCTTTATGTGATCATCATCTGGCGATGGTTGACCCGAAAATGGACAAGCGCACGATTCCTACAAATTGAAAGTGGAAACCCGAATGACTCCTTCTAGAACGGATCAAACGACTTCAAAACCGAAATCGAATCGTAATCTGATTAGTAGTTTGGGGCCTACAATCCAAGATTGCGCTACTTTACTGAATCGTTGGCCCGTTATTGGCACCTATCCGAAAGATTCTCCCCGGGTTAAATGAGATCGACTGCCACCCCGCACCTTGGTGTTGGACCGCGAATGATTCTGCCGACGGCAAGCGAGGATCAATTCGGCTCCGGCAAAGTGCAGCTTGGTCCTATCGGCGGAGTGCGATGTCTGTTGCCAGAAATTTCAGCCGGCTCGTTTGTGCAGCTAGTGGCAAGATACGATTGCGACATCGGCGGCGACAGCAAGCGTAGCGACATTAGTCGTGTCCAGTGGAGTCCTACTATCAACATCGCGCTGCCGCGGGATTGGTTTGTTACGCTCTTCCCATCGCAGGACATCGCGGTGAATTTCCTCGACGGCGGCAAATGGTTTTTCCCTTTTGATTTTCTGGTTGGCAAAAATTTGTCCCGTAGAACCGTGACCTCCCTCGAAGTCAGCGTTCCACTGGTCAAGGACTACAATTCCTACGAATTAAAGCTAGAAGTCCGAATGAGTTATTTCTTTTAGAACTGGCAAAACATCGACTAAAGGCAACCACCGGTCTTAGTTATTAAGGTAGATCGTAGCGGATATCGAAGTAGCCCATATGCATATTCGCCTGGTTCGGCGTGCCGGGCGCGACAGACCACGGATCGCGATTTAGATAAGAATACTGAACCAGTAACTTAATATCGCCGTATCTTTTACTGTCCCAGAGGACCTGCGTCAGCCCTGCCGTGAACTCCTGGATGCGTTTATTGTTGCTGTTGGACGAGCCCGGGAATCCGTACCCAACGAACGTGCCGTTTGGAAGTTCGGAAAACTCCCGGCCTATGTAGGCTTGACCGTAGTAACCGTATAACTTGGTCTTGGGAAAGACGTCCCACTCCAAACCACCGATAGCTGCATAGGAGTCAACCGTTTTGATATGATAGTTTCCCGAAGAATCGGGTGCGGTAACAATGAAATCGGGCGCTACACCGGTTGAAATCTCACGACCCGCACCGTTGCTTGCATAAAAGTTTCCGATCAGCTGCAAGTGCGGCAGCACGCCAATGTTGAAGTTGATTGAGCCGCCATATCCGGTTGCATGATCGTCGGTGCTTGTTCCCAGCGCTGGAAGAAATGTGTTGATCTTGTACTCACGCAGAATCCCGGCCGCATCGGCGTGCCATGGCAGCCCCGCGACCTTCCCATCCCAAGCAACCTTGCCAATCCAATCGGGCATAAGGTTTGGTGTCGCCGTCCCGTTGCTGCCGTTATCAACTTGACTTGAATCGAACCCGGCGGGCAGCGTGACCCAGGGGCTGACATATTGATCCGGATTCTCCGCCGAGATTCCCAATGTCCAATGGTCGTCCGGATGAAACAACAAGCGCAACTGTGGCGTCCTCTCCCAAACGAGGCCCAGTTGGTAGTTCACATCCACGTCCTGGGTGAAGAAAATATCGTTAGGAAACGGGGAAATTCCTTTACGGTTCGGGGTGAGCATGCTCCAGTCCTGGCCGGCAAGAAATTCCCACGGCCCATGTGCGACATCGACGAAGTAAACCCGCATGCGCAACGTGTCCGAATTGCTGACGACGTTCAGATTGGTCGGCTGATTTCCGAGAAAATCCGTTTCGACGTATCCAGTGACGTTCCAACCCGAAATATCGGTATCCATGCGGAGACCGAGGCGCGAGTTCTTCGCGCTGAAGCGGGTCTCTGACAATTGTGCAGCGGCCGTATTGGGGTACGGGAAGGTGGCAAAGCTAGTCCCAATATCGCCCCCGTTCCGCGTGAACCGGGTTACGGAAGTGAAGTCCATGAATCCAAGCGGAGTAAAGAGGACGGGGCCGATTTGAAGGGAGAGCGGAGACTTTCCGTTCGGCGAGGTCACCAGCCCATTTTCGAGGAGATCGGTCGGCGGGCTCTTAAAATCATAGTTCGTAAGCGGACGTGTGTCGACCACGACTGGCCGCCCACCGACGTCAACAACTACGCCGCCGGGGGCGGCTGGGGGTGCTGCTTCGACTTGTGCGTGCGCGTGCGATCCGGATTTTGCCGCGCCTACGCCGCCGGCCAATGCGGCGACTTGCTGTTTCAAGCCCTTGTTTTCCTGCTGAAGCGCTGCCACCGCGCGTTCCAGCTTTTCAAGACGATCGTCTGCGTCCGATTCCGCCGCCTGTGCGCAATTTAGAAGGCCGTTTAAAGTAAGCGAGAGGGTGACGCACGCGAAAACACACTGAATGGATGTCTGTTTAGAATAACGTTTGCTTCGAATCATGCGTTCGAAGCTGAACGGCCAATATGACAACTGAGTGGCGGCCCAGTGACTTTTACGTTACAAGTAGATTAAATTTTCCTAATCTTTGGATCGGCTATGTGATTAAAGTATTTTCCTCAGACGAAGGTGTTCATCCTGTACTTGCCCCGAGCGTTGAATTTCAATCGAGATCACGCCGCCATCACTCGCTTTCAAAGCCCGGCGGATTTCTCTCATACTTAGATTGGTCGCCGGAACTTCATTCACTTTCTCAACTACATCACCAGCCTGAATGCCAGCAGCGTCGGCCGGACTTCCATCATCGACGGCATATACAAGCGTCGCTCCGTTCGGACGAATCAGATGAAGGCCGCTCATATCGAACACCTCCGTTTCGCCAAATGCCGATCCCGATTTCAAGAACAGTTCCCGCTTTTGAAAGTCAAACCGGACAATATGCTGCCGCAGGAAGCGCAATCCGAGGGTGGAAGGACCATGAGGATTTGGAATCTCGGTAGCAATGAATCCGTGATAGTGATTCGGCCCAACTGTTAAATCATCGAGGCGAAACGCGGCGCTTTTCAGCGGAGCAGCTGATATCGGCAATGCTAAAGTCGTTTGAACATTAACATCCGGATGTGCGCGCATTACGCGTCGCCAGTCTTCCGCGTTCAAACTAATCGACCCATTGTCACCGGTATCGATCATCAAAGTGATCGGGACTCCGTCCACCCTCGCGTCAACGGCGAAATTTCCGTTTCCGATGGGCTTGAGCTCAAGACGAATCGCGTTCGGTGAGGTCCTTTCCCCGGCTCCATCTTCTACTTCGATCAATCGCCGATCGAAATTGATCGAAACCACATGACGCTGTGCAAAATCAGCACCCAGGACTCCATCGCATTCCGAACCGCTAATCGCAGTAACTCTAGAAAGATCGATGGCAGCAATCCGGTCAAAATATTCGATCTCATTACCGAGTATAATTTGCAGCGACCGGTAGAGAGGCATGTCCATTAGCCCGCCAATCGAACTGGCCCGGACGTGGGCGACAGGTTCGCCCAATTGCGACTGGTACTTTGTCTTATCAAGAGCAGAGATTGTGCAGCCGGTATCGAAAATAAGATATGCCGGTTTTTTTTCCACCTCAGCCGCGACGCGGAGGGTGCATCCGTCATAAAGCAATGGTAAATCGACCGAAAACAATTTTGACGGCAGCAACAATAAGAAAACGGTGGTGACTAGCTTGGGTGTTTTCTTCGCCTTCGAGACCATATGAAAACGCGGATGGCAAGTCATCGCAATTTAGGATTTGGCTTCACGAAACGTAGCGAGCCGGTGTCGAACTGAAGCACCGCCTTGCTGATCTCGTATTCGTATTTGGCGGTCGCCTCATCAATTGCCGCCTGCGTTCGCGCTAGCTCGGCCTGGCTCAATTCAACAAAAGATGCTACGCCTGCCTCATAACGTGACTTCGCCAAATCGAATGCTTGTGACGCGGCATTCAATAGAGAGTCCGTCACCGGTATCTTGCTTTTTGCCTGGGCAACATCCAGCCAGCCGATGTTCACCTCGCGAGTCACCTGATCTTCCAGGTCGTCGAGCGCTTTGCGGACGACGTCGATCCGAAGTTGCATTTCTCGGACGCGTGCGGACAAACGCCCTCCCGTCATCAACGGAAGCTCGACATCGAATCCGGCAGCGGCATACGTTTCGCGAACTTGAGGATCCCCCGTCGGTGTTCGGCCAAAGCTTCCGAGCAGATTCACTCTTGGCAGCCGCGCCCGTTCTTCCGCTACTGCGACCTTTGAAGCTGCGCTAAGGTCATCACGCAAACCGATGACATCAGGACGCGTCCGATAGGCTTGGGCGAGGAGTCCGCTGAGCGTTTGGTCTCGAACGTCGGGTATGCCCGCATCCGCGAGGATGAATGTATGCGGTTGCTGATATCCAAGGGCAGCGGATAAATCGGCGAACGCGGTCTGCAATCTGGTTTGCGCATCAAGCAAGAGCAGATTGGCCTGCTCCAGATTTACTTGTGCGAAACTGGCGTCGAGCTCTGATCGAAGCTGCGCCTGAACTAGAGCGTTGATTTGGTCGACGATGACCTGGCGCGTTGCAACAGTTTCTTTCGCAACACGCGAGAGCGCTTCAGCCTCGAGCGCTCGAAAATAGGATTCATCCACCAGCAATAACACTTGAGAGCGAACAAGATCGATCTGCTGCGCCTGGGAAAGCTCGGAAAAATGTGACGCAGCAATCAGATTCGCAGTGCGCCCGAAATCGGTCACGAGTTGAGTGAGGTTAACTCCGTTAGATTCTCGACTGAAAACGGTCGGGTTATTCAACCCCCCAACAGCGCCGAGCCGTGTTGATACTGGCCGAGATTCCGGATTTACATTTGTTATCGGTGATCCGCCGAAGACGTTGCTAATGTCATCGCCGGTCGCGACCGCCGCTACACTGCCGGTAAGTTGTGGAAACAGCCCGGCGCGGACTTGCTTGACGACCTCCTTGGCCGCTTGAGTGCGAAAATATTCTCTTGCGATCGCTGGGGCGTGTCGCAACGCGAGCGTTTCCGCCGTTGAAAGATCAAGATGGTCGACCTGCTCAGGCCGGGCGTGAGCGCATGGAACAATTAAAAAGCTTGTTATGACAAACGCCGCAAGACCGCTCGAAACTGCTGGAAGGTCATGCCGCATCGGGCGGCTGGGCTCGGACCCGTGAGGCTGTTCAACGCGTTTGCGATACACCAAATAGAATGCAGCCGGCACGATGAACATCGTTAACAGCAGCGAACTGAGCAGACCGCCAATAATGGCGCGGGCCAACGGCGCATAGGCTTCGCTACCAGTGCCTAACTTTAACGCCATCGGAATCAAACCTATGATTGTCGCCAGCGACGTCATCAAGATCGGCCGTAAACGAACGCGAGTTGCCGTTCGAAGCGCTTCCCGCAAAGGAATTCCGTCTTCCAGCAGACGATGGGTGAACTCGACGATGAGGATGCTGTTGGAGACAACAATCCCCGCCATCATCACAACGCCCATCAACGACATGATATTCAACGTTGTGCCGGTCAAGACGAGGATGAGTAGAGCACCACTGAGACCGGGTGGAACTGCGAGCAAGATTAGAAGTGGATCGATGAATGATTTGAACTGCGCGACCAGAATCAGATAAACCAGCACGACCGCCAAAAGCAAGCCGAGCGCAAACGAAGAGAATGAGGAACGCATTGCCTGCACGGAACCGCGCACAGCCACACGCACCCCTTCTGGTTTGCTCGTAGTCGCGATGATTCGATCAACGCCCGCGGCCACACCGCCCAGGGCTTCCGTTCGTGGCGCAACATAAACATCAATCACGCGTTGCAATTGATAATGATCGACTTCGGTCGGCGCTTGAATCGGCACAAGCTTTGTCACCGCGTCCAGACGTGTCGGTTCTTTTTGATCGCTGGCGCGCAGTGGAATCGCGCGAAGATCGTTCAGACTTTTAACGGCATCCTCCGGATATTGAACTGTCAGGAAGTAATCGTTTCCTGTTCGCGGATCGACCCAGTAACTTGGGGCGATCATCTGATTCGAAGTCAGTGCCGTGATCACATTGCTGACCACTTCCTTTTCCGACAGGCCAAGCTCGCTGGCCCTCTCACGATCGATCGAGAGTCGGAACGCCGGCGCATCGATGTCCTGGGGAATCAATACATCGTCGACGCCAGAAAGTCCGCGCACTTTGCCGGCAATTTGCGATGCAGTAGCATAAAGGGATTCCAGATTCGATCCGCTCACCTGAATGTCGATTGGTGCCGGCAATCCCAAATTCAGAACCGCATCAACAAGTCCGCCGGATTGAAAATAACCTGTCAGCTCCGGTAATTCATTGTGCAACGCTTTGCGCACGCGATCCATGTATTCGTAACTGCCAACCTTGTGATCGTCAGTCAGGCTCACTTGCACGAATGCGGTATGCGACGCGGAATTGCTCGTATAAATCGAGGAGAAGCCCGGTGTCGCACCAATGTTCGAAGCGATCAGCCGAAGATCATGCGGCGTCACGATTTTACGTACGATCTCTTCGACCTTTTTCACTTCACTCTCGGTCTTTTCGAGACGCGTGCCGGTCGCCGTTTTCAAATTGATCACGAACTGGCCGGGATCCGCCCGCGGAAAGTAAGCCACGCCCAGGGCTGGCGCGAAGCACATGCTGAAAAGAAAAATGCCGAAGATCGCGAGAACTGTTGCCACGGGACGGGCGAGTGTCTTCGCCTGCACGATATCGAATCGATCCAAGAACGAATGGAAACGGCCATTAAACCAACGATTGAACCGTTGCATCAGCGATGTACGAGATTGATTTTCGATGTCAGTCTGGACCGCTGCAGATTCTGCAGGTGCGTGTGCCCGAATTAATTTCGCGCAGAAAAGGGGTACGACCGTCATCGCCACTACGTACGAAGCAAGAAGCGACAGCACGACGGATGAAGCAAGCGCAGTGAAGAGAAATCGACTGACGCCATACAAAAATATGACTGGGAAAAAGACAACGGCAGTTGTGAGCGTCGCTGCCAACACCGGCAATGCGACTTCGCGACCACCTTTTTCCGCAGCGACTGCCGGCGCTTCACCATTTTCCAAATGCCGGAAAATATTCTCCAGCACCACTACCGAATTATCGATCAATCGCGAAAAGGCGAGCGCTAGCCCGCCAAGAATCATCGCGTTTACGGAATTGTCTCCGAACGAAAGAGCAATGAAAGTCGCGAGGGCGGAGAGCGGTATGGAAAGAAAGACGGCCACCGTCGCCCGAAAACTTCCCAGAAAGACGAGGATCATCAGGCCCGTCAGCAGCAGGCCAATTGCGCCTTCGTGCAACAGGTTTTCGATCGCGCTCTTAACGAAGATCGACTGATCGAAAACAACTTTCGCTACCAGCGACTTCGGTACGTCAACCAAACCAGCAATCGCGGATTTGATTCCATTGACAATGCTGATCGTATTCGAGTCGCCGCCTTGCTTCAGCACTGGCAGGTAAACTGACCGCTGGCCATCAACCCGAACGATGCTTGTTTGAATTTGCGCGGCGTCCGCGGCGTGACCGACGTCACCAACCAGAACAGACGAATCGCCGACCGTCTTTAGTGGCAACGAATTGATTTGGTCAACGGTGTCGAGCTGGCTGTTTGTGTACAGGTTGTAGTCAAATGGTCCGATCTTCACATCGCCCGCTGGCAGAATGAGATTTGATTCGTTAACCGTCCGCACAACATCCATGACGCTGAGTTGGTGCGCCTCGAGTTTCAAGGGATCGACGTACACCATGATCTGTCGATAACGCCCGCCGAACGGCTGTGGAACCGAAGCGCCAGGAACATTTGCAACCTGGTTGCGGACCGCGTACTGCCCGAGGTCGCGCAGCTCCGTCTCATTCATCCCTTCGCCTTTCAAAGTGATGAGGCAAACGGGAAGACTTGAAGCGTCAAACTTCAACACAACAGGCGGCAAAGTCCCAGGCGGCAGGCGACGCAAATTAGCCATTGCCAGATTCGAAATGGTTGTGACGGCAGAATCAGCGTTCGTACCCGGTTGAAAATAAATTTTGATCAGGCTAACACCAGGGAGCGACCGCGATTCGATGTGATCGATTCCGCTACCGAGCGTGAAAAACCGTTCGAAGCGCCCCGTGATATCGTTTTCGATTTGTTCCGGCGGCATTCCGGAAAAAAATGTTGCTACTACGACAACCGGTATTTTGATCGATGGAAACAGATCGACTGGCATACGCGCCACAGTCGTGATGCCGACGACGCACACCATCAGACAGGCGACGATGATGAAATAGGGAAAGCGTAGCGAGAACCGGGACATGCAATCTTACAGCTGACACAGAAGGTTTCGTAAACCTTCGCGCGAAAATCTGGCGGACTGACAAAAGCGTAGAATTTTCTCTTCGCGATTCCGCAATCGGTCGGCGATTTCGAGAACTTTTTCGATGCTGTCGCGCGGGACTTTGACAAATCCGTGCTGATCGCCGTGCAACAACTCGCCCGGTGTGATGTTAACGCCGGCCACGCGCACAGGCGTGTCCGCCTTCGCCACATGCGCATAGGCGTGAGAAACCGAAACATTGCCCGAAAAAAGTTGAAATCCGAGACGCTCGACCTGTTCGAGATCCCGCACTGCACCGTTCGTGATGTTCGCCACAGAACCCATGGCTTGAAGAATGGCGGCGTGTATTTCTCCAACGAATGCCGCCGTGCCGACGCGGTGGTCCGCATCCTCAATGACAACAATGTGCGGCGCGGGCGTTTCGGCTAATTCGTCCCACCAATCAGTTCGATCGACATAAAATCCTCCCTCCATCGGTGGATTTGCACCGTGCAATCTCAAGGTGACAGCATATCCAACTACCGGCGGAAAATGTGGGAAGCGGCAGCGGATGCTCGAATCGCCAAATCCGACATTTCGCAGCCGCGCATTCAGATATTCGATTGCATTCGCAATTGCACAGGTGCTGAATCCCTTCAGTCGTTCCAAGACCTCTGACGAATGTGATTTTCTAGACATGGTTACTCCGTCGCAGTGCCAGTCGTGACTATTTTGGGCGACACCTTATCTCCACCGCGAACTCCAGCGCGGCTGCCGATCACGATCAGGTCTCCCGGTGAGAGGCCTTTCAGAATTTCGCACCGATTAGCTGTCGTCAGGCCGACTGTGACAGGGCGCGATTGCACAATCCCGTTGTGATTCACAATCAATACCGCCGCATCTCCCGCCATCGAAACTGCTTCGACGGGAACGGAGATCGCATTATCTCGCTCCTGCACGACAATCGTGGCATCGGCGTACATTCCCGGTTTGAAACGTCCGTGTCGGTTATCGATATCGGCTTCGGTCCGCATGGTGCGAGTTTCCCGATCGACCTTGTCGGAAAATCGTGAAATGGCGGCGTCGAAGGTTTCTTGCAGAGCGCTCACCGACACCTGAATCTTTTGTCCGATCCGAATTTGCGCGACCGCGGATTCCGGAACGGGGAAGACGAGGCGCAAGCGGGATTCCTCTTCGATGTCAACGACCGGAAGCGTTTGTGAGCTTGAAGTTCCGGCCTGAATCAACGCGCCCGGATCGGCGTAACGATGTGTAACTACTCCGTCAAAGGGTGCCGTCATATCACTATAATTGAACAGCGCCTGCGTCTTGTTCAGCTCGGCCGTCGCTTCATCCACGTGTTGTTTGGCGGCTGCCAATGCTCCGGCCGCGTTTTGATCCTTTGCTGCCGCGTCATCCACTTCCTGTTGCGCCACCAGCTTTGGATGCTGTCTCGCAACTGCCTCAAGCCGGCTGGATGCAAGATGAGTTTGATCATAATTGGCCTGAGCCCGATTTACTTCCTCCCGGCTTGCCTGCAACGCAGCTGTACCCTTTTGCAAATCGTTTTTCAGCTCCGGCACATCCAATTTTGCCAAAACTTGTCCTTCTTTGACCCGATCACCGACATCGACTGAAATCCATTGAACATATCCGGCCACTTTCGCGTGCAGCGAAACCTCCTGATAGGGACGAAACTCGGCCGAAATAGTCAGCGTTTGCTTCAAGTCCTCGCGCGTGGCTTTTGCGACCGCGATTGGTCGCGCTGAATTCGAATCCGAACTAGGACCTGATCGATGAAAAAGAAAGACACAAACAAACAGGAAAACAAGAAGCCCGATAGCGCTGATTAATTTTCGGCGTGAAAACCATTGCCGTCGCCGCGATACCTTCCGAGTGGTTGGGGTTGTCGCGGCAGCCAATTTGGCTATCTGAGTCGGCGGAGGCACGGCTGTCAGCTCGCTCGTGGTAAACTAACCGTGACTCGGCAACCAGCCGTTGGTTCGTTATGAACTGAAACCGTTCCTCCATGGGCCGTGACGATGGATTGCACAATCGCCAATCCGAGACCGGCCCCTTCAATGTCGCGTGAATGCACTTCGTCGCCTCGATAAAAGCGTTCGAAAATATGAGGAATCGCTGCTTCAGGAACGCCCGGACCATTGTCTCTTACTTCAACAAGTGCCGTTCCATTCTTCGACGAAACGATCACTTCTACCGCACCTCCATCGGGCGTGTATTTGATCGCATTATCAACAAGATTAACGATGATTTGTTTCAATCGGGTACGATCTCCTTCCACCGACACCGGTCCCTTCGATAGGCACTGTAACGAGATTCCTTTCTCTTCCGCGAGGAGCGACATTTGTTCGACCGTGGTCGCCGCCAGCCCGGCCAGATCAAATTTGACCCGCTCCACCTGTGCCTCCCCCATATCGAGGCGCGACAAGGCGAACAACCGTTGCACGATCATAACCAGCCGCTCGACCTCTTCCTGCAAACTGCCGAGCAACGACAGCGCCTCGTCATGCGATTGGGCGCGTGCAATGATTCCTTCCAGTTCGCCGCGAATAATCGTTAATGGCGTGCGCAATTCATGCGAAGCGTCCGCGGTAAACCTGCTTACGTTTTCGAACGATTCCTGTAATCGTCCGATCATTTGATTAAGGACAATGGACAAGTCGGCGATTTCGTCGCCCGTGTCGGCAACTGGCAGCCGTCGTCGCAGATCGCGCATCGTGATGTCACGCGCAGCATTTGTGATATCGCGAACCGGAGAAAGTGCGCGATTCATTAGTATCCAGCCCCCGAGAACCGTAAGGGACATGATTGCGAGAAGTCCTGCCGCAAGTGTCCAAAGAAGAGCGCTCATCACTCGATCCGCACCTGCAAGCGATGTGCCGACTTCGACCAGATAACTCCCCTGCATGACCGGGTATCGAATTGCGGCTATCATCATCTTGGCTTCGTTTGGCAGCGCCTCTTCGCGAATATCTGAATCACCCGTCTGCGCTTTTGGATACGGAACATTCGCCGGCGTGAAACTGCGATCTGCCGGAATACGCGAACAATAGAGGACCGATCCGTCGCCTCGCGTAATTCGAATGAATCGATCGTTCGACTCGGGCGCGTATCGCGCTTCGATCTCGTTTGAGATGTAACTTTCATCGATAGGCTTGTCATGAAGCAGGGTCTGCGCGATCTGCTGTGCCCGATGTTTCATCGAGCTGGCGATGACATCCACTATGTAAGTTCTAACCCGCCAGTAGGTGAACGCTCCGAAAACAAGCATCACTAACAGGAGAAGCACGGTGAACCGGCTGATCAGACGAAAACGAATAGATCGAACGTTCATTCTTCTTCCGGATCGCGGAGGGTGTAGCCCACGGAACGTACCGTGTGGATTAACTTTCTCTCGAACGGCTCGTCGATTTTGGCGCGCAACTGACGCACATACACGTCAACAATGTTCGTTAGGCCTTCGAAACTTTGATCCCAGACATGTTCGACGATCATTGTGCGTGAAAGCACGCGTCCGGCGTTGACCGCCAGGTATTCCAGCAATGCATACTCTTTCGATGTCAGTTTGATCGATGTTTCATTGCGACGGACATGATGAGTAATGCGATCGATTTCCAAATCATCGATTCGTACGACGTTTGAACGTTTGACTGCACCACGACGAAGGAGGGCTTTGATGCGCACAAGCAACTCAGCGAAGGCAAATGGCTTTGTGACGTAATCGTCAGCACCACACTCGAAGTTTGTAACCTTGTCGGCCAACGCATCCCGTGCCGTCAGCACAACTACCGGAACTTCAGAGTTCTTTTTTCGAAGCTGGCGAATCAATTCCGTGCCGTTCAATTCCGGCAGCATCAAATCGACAATCAAGAGGTCGTAAGGATTGATCGAAGCGAGTTGCAGGCCCGTTCGGCCATCGCGGGCCGAGTCTACGGCAAAGTGCTCCGCCTTCAGACCCACGCGGATAAAACGCGCGACTTTCTCTTCGTCCTCAACAATCAAAATACGCATCTCAGCAATCTGTGATTCAATCGCTCGCGAGTTGTGAAAACGAGTTGTCCAATGGAAAGACTCTCAACGTAGCACTGTAGGATCCAGTACGAAGCCGGTGCTGTGGAAGCATTAGACACGGTACACGTAGAAGGGATTAGTGTCGTTCGCTGCGGCGGCTGCCGCGCCGATCTCCCTCCAGGTTCACGACTGTTGTTCGCCTGTCGGCGATGATCACTGGGACGCGAACCATGCCGTCGTTTTCCGACTCCGCCTGCACCAGATAGTGTCCCGGCGCCAATGGAACTTTTGTAGGAATTTCGTCGCCCACGACAATGCTGTTCCTAATGGTTTTCAAATGTGCCCCTCGCCAGGAATACAGATCATAGTCAGTATGGGTATAGTAAATCGTGTCACCGTCATTGAACGGTCGCGTTGCACTGTAGACCATCAAGTAACCGACATGTTCGGGTTCGGCGGGCCCGACCGTGGGATAAACCGGGATCGGTACAGCGAGACAACGAAAGCTAACTATGCTTAATAGCAATAATGTGATAGCGGTTCGAGACCTTAATCGCGAGGCCGCTGAATGATTACTGTTAAAACACCTAAATCCGAGCCATGAACGTATGGTAAACATGCTCGAATTAGACCAAGGGAATATTTGGCTACGATGAAAGGAACATTAAATTCTCTTCACTTACGTCCGAGTATACGGCAGGGGGTTCAAGATTGATCCTTACGACGCGCCCTGATAAAAATCGCGCAAAGACCTCTTTATAGAACGCAACTTGCAACCCTTGTTGTCGTGCAAAACTCTTGATTTTTGCTGCGCGTTCTTTATCGGGCGACGGCCAGACCCGGCTCAATTCTTCTTCGTACACGGCGCAATGCTTCGATGTTTCCAACTCCCGGGCAATTTTTGGCTGGCGAGTATTTGCACACAGCGCCTTTCAGCGAAACGTAATTACCGGATCGCGCTAAACGAAGGAACAGCAAATCTCCTTATTGAGCAACATAGACGGACGTAAGGCCGGAGTTTGTTGTTCGTATTCTATCAATGGGCACCGCCCATCATTGGGCTTGAGGGCATTGATAAGCTAGGCGGTGGTGTCGAACTCCCGTACGACGGCGCTGCCGTTGTGACAGTAGTGTGACGGTTTGTTGTTGTCGTGGTGGTCGTTTCGGGCTGAGTCGAGCAGCCAACCAGCATCAAGCCGAGGACCGAAATCGCATAAAAAAGTATAAGTATGCTTTTCATTACCCGAATTAGACCAAACGAAGATTTGGTTACGATGAAAGGAACATTAAAATTTCCTCACCTAGCGTCCGGGTATCTGGGATTGAGAAAGTCCCACGTACGCGAAAGAAAGATTTCAAAGGACCTACAACTCCGAATCCCTTAAACATTAGTGGCGTCGGCTGCGGCGGCTGCCCCGCCGATCACTAAAACAGGTCTGCAGATCTTCTGTTCCTCGGCCGATAGCCGCGCGGCTGAGCTCCTTCTCGTTAGACCCGCGCGTCGCGTTCTGGTTCTCCAGTTGGCGTTGATTGCCGTGGGATATGCGAGTGCCGAGACCTGCGACATCCTCATATAGTACGCCCGCAATCAAGCGGGCGGTGCTGTGGTTAGGAAGCTTCGGTTCAGAAGGGGACTCTTGTCGTAAGAACAAAGTCCCGATGGTAAATCGGACTATTTGTAACAGCCACCTGACAGCCTGCGCCGATGGTCAATCCCAATCGCCCCGCAATGGGTATTCTGCCAATGACCAGGCCGGGCGTGAGAAAAAGCTAGTTTAGACCCGCATGCTTGCCGTTAGGCCAATAGGTGTAGCTGGCTTCCACCTCCGGAGAAAATACCCCCATATCCGATACTGGAACGCTATGTTGAACAAAATTGGCGTGCCAGCTCCCTTAGCTGCACCGCCGTTATCGGATATAGATATTCCCAACGTGCTCTGAAAATCAAAATCACCGAACCCCTTTCCAAACGCAATGGTGGGACTGTAAGCAAAGTGATGAGAGGTGGTATTATCGCTTCCGTTGGGAACGGTAAAGCCCATGAAAGCGGTAAGGAACTAATTGCCGTTCTCCTCATTGGCGGCGAGCAAACGATACTTGAAGATAAAGCTCTCGTCGGTCCATCCTTTTGTCTCGTGTTTGTTGTTTTCAGTCTGCCATGAGGGAATGCCGATCGTCACCCCTAAGGGGTCTAAAAGAATGAGATCGAGTCCTTTCATGCCTCCACCGCCATAGTTTGTTAACGTCCCTCCGCCCTGTTAGCGACTCCCACGTGTGGTCGTAACGATATTTTTCTTCCAGTCAGCCTGTGCCTGTTACCAAGGGCGTGGCCCAATGAGGCTGTTCCGCCTGAACCTGCGACGCCCGCACGAACCAATCTCGGAAATAATCGACCAGTGGGTTGTCAGACGCCGAGTTAGCCGTCTCGATCGCTGAAGAGTCGCTAGCGAGGCAAGGAGCAGCTGTTGGCAGCAGAAGCAGCGCGACGAATGAGCGACCTATTGAAGCAATTTTAGCAGTAAGTTTCTTCATCCTGTTAACCGCCAATTCCGGCAACCGCGCATTGTTGAATTGAGATACACGAAAATGCAACGATGGGATTTGGAAAATAGAGCATCAGGGCTAAAGGAAAGCAGCGGTGCTACGTGTCACCACTCCGCTGCCGGACATGGCCTCGGAAAACTATAAGGCAGCGGTTGCCTCCTGTCGCGACCGATGGCGGCAGAAACGTGCGCATCGACTCCTGAGGGTTTCGAGCCCCGTAGGCTCCGAGATTCTCGTACACAAATACTCGTTAGGGCAATTCCTTGCCGGCGGATTATCAAAACGGAAGCCGAGCGCTGACCACAATGTTTCGGTGGTAAAGCGGTTCGTCGGTCACCGCGACCTGGCAACCCGCGCCGATAGTAAGGCCGAGTCGACCTGCGATTGGTATGCGGCCGATAATCAAGCCGGGAGTGATAAAGAGTTGGTTTAAACCTTTGTGTTTTCCGTTCGGCCAGTATGCGTAGTTGGTTTCGACTTCGGGCCAGAAATATTTGAACAGCCGATATTGAAAAGCGGTATTGGACAGGATGGGCGTGCCGCTTCCCGTACGAGCGCCTCCATTTTCAGGCACGGATGTGCCGATTGTGCTTTGAAAATCAAAATCGCCAAATCCTTTTCCAAAGGCAATCGTCGGACTGTAAACATAGTGATGGGAAGAGGTGTTGTTACTCCCGTTGGGCACGGTGAGCCCCATGAATGCCGTGAGAATATAGTCCCCGTTCTGCTCGCTAGCGGAAAGTAGGCGATATTTAAGAAGAAAGCTTTCGTCAGTCCATCCCTTGGTCGCTGGTCTGGTATCGACGGTCTGCCACGAAGGAATACCGATGATAATTTCAACCGGATCAAAAGGAATCAATTCCAATCCTTTGCCGCCGCCGCCACCATAATTGATCAATGTGTGGCCGCCGGTTAATGATTCGATCATCTGATCGTAGCGAAGCTCTTCCTCGAGGCGTGGTGTCACTGTCACCAACGGAGTCACCCAGTGGGGTTGCGCTTCCTGAATTTTTGAGACGCGAGAGAACCAGTTCTGCAAGTAATTGAGAACCGGGTTGTCCTCGGATGAGACCTCGTTGTTGGTTGTCTCTACAGGGCCGCCCCGAGAAGCGATGGTCAGCAAGAACAAAAGAAGTGCGGCTGCCACTTTTGCAGCACGTTGAGATGGAGTCATGCCCCGCCGTTTATGCTAGCTCGATATATTTTGTCAAATATATCGAGCCGGGAATCGATCAGTCTTTCTGGAGCAGTTGAAGCAGACGTTGCCCGAGTGGTGATGCCGCCCGACGGCTTCTTCGCTCTATTTCCTGATATAGTCTCAGCACTTTCTTCCCAAACGGTGTCACAAGTGCCTTACCGCCAGTTGATCCTCCGCGGGTCAGTTGAACCATTGGTCGCGCAGAAAGCAGGTTAATCTCCTTTACCAACATCCATGCGCGCATATAAGACATTCGCATCTGTCGGGCAGCGGCAGATAGTGAGCCGCATCTGACGATGAGATCCAACAGCTCGATTTTGCCCGGACCCAACATGCGCTGGCCGGCGTAAACGCGGATGCGCATCCTCAAGTTGGCCGATCGCGGCTTCACAGATGCACGAGTGTCGCGGCTACTCTTTCTCAACTGAGACTTCCGTTGCTTTGATTATCGCAACCACATTGTCACCTTCTTTTAGATCCTTCAAGGATCGAATTTCAAGAAGCGGCACAATCGGACGCATGGCGGCTACCTTTGTCCAGACAAGATCTTTAACCTTGCTGTCTTGATCACGCTCTATTTATTCACGGCCAGCATTAGGAACGGGCCGACGTGAAAGCGGCGGTCTGCCAACCGGGTAGGAGATGACCCACGATGGCTTGGCTGAGAACCGATTTTTTAGCCGATGCGCGGGAATGAGAAAGGTCCCGAACAAAATCTCCGGGCGAAGGCCGCTGTTCCTGATGTGAGCAGCGGCCTTTTTCGTTCCTTTCTAGTGCGCATTAGAAAGGAGAAGGAAAGATTCATGACCATCACAGCCACCCAACTACAACTAAAAGTACTAAGTGGTACGATCGTCTGTACAGCTTGGGCAGTCGAAGTTGGTGACAAATACTACTACCAAATTGGGAAAACCTGCCTTAAAAGCGGGAGGTGGGAATACGACCGTGCAGTGAAAAACACATACCTGTACTACTTTTCAACCGCTCTAAAGCTACAAAATCTGATTAGAATCAAAAGTTCAAACGAAAGCGCACTTCCGCCAACATGATCTGCGCATAAATCGATCGCCTGATCTTTCTTTGGGAATAGAGGGCTCGACGCCGGATGCTTCAAAAGCTTTCCAGCCCCAGCGGTGCCGTCTAATTTCGATTACTGTCATTGGTCACCGGCACGAATCGGAATGAATGGCTTCGAGATAAAACGTCACGGTTAACACCCACCCAGAGAGATGAAGTATCAGTCTCTTTATGTTCACATGCTGTAAACTTGCCGGTGACGCTACTCACCAGGTTGCTCAAGCGGCCTATCAAAAATGGTCGGGTTGTCAAAGTGTGACCGGGCGCTACGTCTTTGCCTTCTCGGAGGGGGCCGGTGGGTATGCCGCCAGGGGGCGAGTGTTTTGAGAAAACATTGGCAACACTGCTTCAATTAGTTCTAGTTCTGTTGCCATGTAGTTCTTGCTGGCAACTCATAACATCGCTCTTGTTCTGGATTACGAGGCGCAGAGGACTCAAAAGCCCGGTGCTACGCTGGGGAATGTCCGGCCCGTTGAAGTGGCATTGACAGTGCGGCCCGGTGTCACGGTAGTATTGATGGCGTCGGTTAAGTTATTCACCGCATCGGTTTGCCCTTGCCTCTCTATTTCCTGAAGGGTTCGCTCAAGGTCGTCGATCGACTCCTTCTCCATCGCCAACAACGTTTCTCTCATGTAGGTGCGTTTTGGTTCTGGCATCTGCGCGGTTTCCGCCCACTTTTGCGCGTACCATCGCCGCTGGTTGTCGACGCTCTGCAAGTAACGTTGCTGCCCTCGGGTAAGTCGGGTGTCTATGTCGCCCCGCATGTGGCTTGGGGATAGGGGGCCTGCTGTCATTGAATTATTCGACGGCACCAAACCAGAGCCGGAACTACAACCGGTAGCTGCCAGCGCCAGCATTAGTATTAGCACCATGAGGAAAACAGGAAACCCAAACGAGCCGATACTGCGCATGGTCAATCAGAGCTAGATTTGAAACTCAAACCTTGACGCGCCCTAATAAAGATCGCGGAAACCAAATATGATTGCATTCTTCATAGCTCCAATTAGACCAAGCGAATATTTGGCTACGATGAAAGGAACATTAAAATTTCCTCACCTACGTCCCTGTGTATGGTCGGGCGGCAGATTACAACGAATCCGGATATTGTTTTTCGGACAATTTCGGATACTAGGGTGCGTAATTCTGCGCGATTCGCCCAAACTGCCTGATTTGCATCTTCCCCTCTAACGCGCAGTCTCACGCATGTTTGCGTCTGAATTGCGCGAATTGACGAGGTCTCGGAAGTGGGTTCGAATCCCGTTAGGGATACATGCCGGTAGATGCTCGGCCACAGATTGCCGAAGCTGCGGTGCAGCCGTACAGCCGGTTCACCAACTTGGTTCGTCTAAACGTAATTGCCGGAACCGTTCACAATGGCGTGGGACGACACGCAGCAGAGCCGCCGAACGCGTTTATCAAATACAACGCCGATAGATCCAGGACCTCTGTTGTTGCAGTGGATCGTAGAGCGTGGACTCCGCGATCAACTGAAGGCGAAGAGATTCTCTTCCGGCGGCAAGAGAACGTATTTCTGCCGAATCATCTCCCAGCCCGATCGTGCGCCTGCTGCGGAGTGAGCTTCTGTTCCGTTTCCAATTTCCGCGTCAGCGCTTCCATTTCTTCGATTGTCTGCTCCTGGGCTTCGAAGAGAGCTTCCATTAAAGTGCCCTTCGTCTCCATCGCCCGCACCATCTTCGGCCGGAACTCCCGCCAATGGCGTTCGGCCATTAGTCCATATTGCGTCAGATAGGTTTGTCTGCTCACGGTTTCGTGCGAAATCGAATAGGCTGAGTTGATCGTCGCGACTCGCGACCTTTCCGTTCCGCTTGAGCATACACGACGAGCACGCAAGTCTCGCCACGGAAACGCGACGACCTGCTCCACGCTTGGAGCGATTCGGAAATGAGGCGCATCATGCGCCCCCAGCTAAATGCTCGTTAGGTAAATCGTCTGCTGGCCTATTCGAGTCGTGCCTTTAAGAACTGAATCTCTCGGAGTTCCGCAATTCGCTTCTTTAATGCGTCATGTGGCCGCAATTTTGAGATTCGCTTCATAATTCCAGAACCGTTATAGCATCTCAGTCCAGGGTTTATGCGGAAATCTAAGGATGGCTCTTAAGACACGAGCGCTTTTCTGGTGTAAAATTAAGTTTCTAACTTCCCTTCGTGCCAGCCCACTCTTTTCTCAAGATCCCGCAAAAAGCGCTCGATGCATACTTTCAGTCGCTCGTTGAGTTTGAGCGTCGAGGTGTAAGTCACGAGACTGCCGTTCGCTCCGCGTTTCAAGCTTTGCTCGACGACTGCGCGCGGCAAGTTGGGTGGAAACTTGTCCCTGAATACCCGCTTCATCGTCGCGGTCGAATGCCGCTTCGCGCTGACGGCGCATTGGTTGACGAATTCAACCTTCCGCATGGGTTTTGGGAAGCGAAGGACAGCGCGGACAATCTCGAAAAGGAAATCCAGAAGAAGTTTGCGCTCGGCTACCCACAGCGAAATATCCTCTTCCAGGCACCTGACCGCGCGGTGCTTTATCAAAATGGCAGCCGTGTTTTCGATACACGTCTTGGTACGCCAGAAGGTCTCACGGATATCCTTCGTCCCTTTCTTCAGTACGAAGAACCCGACTATGACGACTGGGATAAGGCAAGCGCCGAGTTTAAGGATCGTATCGCTGAACACGGGCGCGCTCTCGCCGACCTGCTTGCTGGAGAGCAACGAAAAAACCCCAAATTCCAAACCGCTTTTGCGGACTTCGTCACTGTTTGCCGGGCTTCGCTTAATCCGAATCTATCAGAAGCAGCTGTGGAGGAGATGCTAGTCCAACACATTCTGACGTGGCGGATTTTCAAAGGCGTCTTTGGTATCGCCGACTTCATGCAAAAGAACGTCATCGCCCAGGAGATTGAGAAGGTCGTCTTAACGATTCGCGCTTTCTCGCGCGAAGATTTCCTGAAAACGCTCGACCGGTTCTATGTCGCTCTCGAACAAGCTGCCACGGGAATTCCGGACTTCTCCGAAAAGCAAAAGTTCTTAAACACCGTTTACGAACGATTTTTTCAAGGGTTCGCAATCAAACAGGCTGACACGCTTGGCATTGTCTACACACCGCAACCGATCGTTGATTTCATGGTCGCCAGCGTCGAGCGGCTGCTGGAACACTTTAAAAAATCACTCGGACACAAACAGGTTCATATCCTCGATGGCTTTACCGGCACTGGAAATTTTATCGTGAATCTCATGCGGGCGATTCCGCGTGCTGCGCTCTCGCACAAGTACAAAGAAGAGTTGCACTGCAATGAGGTAATGCTGCTGCCTTACTACGTCGCGTCCATGAACATTGAACACGCCTATTGGGAAGCAGTGGGCGCATACGAACCCTTCGAAGGCATCTGTCTGGTGGACACATTTGAGACGGCAGAAGGGTCGCAACACGAACTTGGCTTCATGAACGAAGCGAACTCGAAACGCGTAGTGCGGCAGAAGAAAGCGCCAATCTTCGTTTGCATCGGCAATCCCCCATACAACGCGTGGCAGGTAAACGAGAACGATAGTAATCGCAATCGAAAGTATCCGGTCATGGAGAAGCGTGTCCGCGATACTTACGGGGACGACTCTGCAGCCCAAAACAAGAATTCGCTTGCCGACCCTTACATCAAAGCGATCCGATGGGCGTCTGATCGCATTATTTCAAACGGCGAAGGCATTGTTGCCTTTGTTACCAACAATGCGTTTCTCGACAGCCTTGCCTGCGATGGTGTGCGCAAGAATCTCGCAGAGGATTTCGACGAAATCTGGATAGTCGATCTTGGCGGCAACGTGCGGAAAAATCCGAAACTCTCAGGCACCACTCACAATGTTTTTGGAATTCAGGTGGGAGTAAGCATCAATTTTTTCGTCCGTCTCCCGAACAAGGCGATGAACGCGAAACGAAACGGAAAGATTTTCTACCATGCTGTGCCGACTGATTGGCGTCGGACACAGAAGTACGAGTGGCTCGAAACAATCGGCGATGTGAGCAGGGTCGATTGGCAAAAGGTCACCGCGGACAAGCGCTACAACTGGCTCCAGAGCGGTTTGCACGATGAGTTTGAGAGATTCCTCCCGCTCGGCGATAGGAACGCAGCCGGAAAGAATGCCCCGATCCCGCCCATATTTGGACATTATTCTCGGGGGGTCGCAACTTCGCGTGACACTTGGGCTGTGAACTTTAAACGCGACGCACTTGCAGCGAATATGCAGCGGACAATTGAACTGTACAACACCGAGGTCGACCGCTGGCACCGTGCGAAGAAGAAGCCGGAGAAATTGGAAGATTTCATAGACTTCGATTCAACAAAGATTGCGTGGAGCCGCGACCTAAAGAATGATTTGCTGCGACATCGCCTAGTTGATTTTGACGAATCGAAACTCCGTCAGTCGCTCTATCGTCCTTTCACTAAGACGCAACTCTTCTTCGACCGGGTGATGAATGAGGAAGTCTACGGTTTTCCTGAAGTTTTCCCGACACCGACAGCAGAGAATCTTTGCATTTGCGTCACTGACGCGGGCTCCGAGAAACCCTTTTTAACGCTCGCGGCTGACACCATCGCCGATTTGCATCTCGTTGGCGCTGGCGCCAGCACTCAATGCTTTCCGTTCTATATTTATGATGAAGATGGTTCGAATCGACGGGAGAATATTCCGCTCTCCGCGCTGGTGCGTTTCCAAAGCCATTACGGCGACGACAAGATCACTCGCTGGGACATTTTCCACTACGTCTACGCGTTGCTGCATCATCCCGGCTATCGCAAACGATTTACCGCGAATTTGAAACGCGCGCTGCCCCGCATCCCATTCGCGCCAGAGTTTCGCGTCTTTGCCAAAGCGGGCAAGAAACTCGCGGAACTCCACGTCGGATACGAACACGCCGCTGAGTTTCCGCTCAAGCGCATCGAAAACCGCGACGTGCCTTTGAACTGGCGCGTGGAGAAGATGAAGCTCACGCCTAACAAGGACGCGATCCTTTACAACGATTTTCTCACACTCGAAGGCGTTCTGCCTGAAGTCTTCGAGTACAAACTCGGCAATCGTTCCGCCCTCGAGTGGGTGATCGACCAATACCAGGTTTTCACCGACCCGCGCTCGGGCATCGAAAACGATCCGAACCGTCCCGATGACGAGCAGTATATCGTGCGACTCATCGGCCAAATCGTCACCGTAAGTTTGGACACACTGAAAATCGTGAAGACACTGCCAGCCGAATTCGGCGCAGCAGGAGAACCGTCAAGAATTGACAAGGAACTCGAAGAATGGCGCCTGATGCAGCCCTGGAGGCCCTCAAGACCCGCGCAGCAAATCAAGGAGGTGCGGGAGCAGGTGAAATCCCGCTCTACGAACGCCTTGAGCGTGAACGAGACATCCTCCTCGTATGGGCACGAGAAGAAGGATTAGCGTTTCCTGCGGAAACCTATCTCACCTACAAGCTCGCCACACACGGTGAGCACCATGTCTTTTACGACGTTGTCTTGGAAAGCTATTTGAAGGTTACGCACGCGATCGATTCGGACGCTGGCGGTTTCGCGCTCACGGTTGACACGAAATTTTTGATCGGTAAAAAGACACAACGTTATTTCGGGGTTCCGTATGTGCGCGAGGCGACACCATTTGAATACCTTTCGCGTCTTCAATTATTCAATCGCACGTTCTCGGACTTTATCGATTTTCAAGGCGTCATCGATGAACCGGGCAAGGAAGCGATTGTAACAGCGCAGCCTTTCGTGCCGGGGAACGCCTCGACAGATGAGGAAGTGGCTGCATTCATGGCCGCGCGTGGTTTTGCCGTCGTGCCTGGCGTCGTTGCGGGCCGGCGCGACTCGATTTCCTATTTTCGGGAGAGCGACAACGTGGCGGTGTTCGACACCCATGGCGAAAATTTTCTGACCTTTGGGCCAAAGACCGCGCCGATCGATGCTCTTATTATCGTAGTCGACGATGACTTATCTGCGTTCCTCAAATTGCCCGAAAAAGAACGCCGCGAAGAGGTCGGACGTTGGACTAGTCTTATTCGCGGTTCGGAATAGTTTCACGACGTGCCCCGGCTGAGACGCTGATCCTTTCAAACGCTATCGAAATCCAGACCATCACCTCGCCAATTCGCGTTGGCTTCGGCGGTTCGTAGGAATCGCTGTACGTCTGCGACATGCTGTGCGTCCTGGATGTATGATGCATCAGGAGCGAGTTGAAGAGTCCACTCGTCGAGTCGCATACGACGTAATGCGTCCTCGGCGAGATTTAGGTCGTCGGTACTAAAGAAAATTAGTGTCGTGTTAGTTGGGAGCGGCAGTGTCACGGGAATCAGAACCTCTATCATTCGACGACCCAGATTTTCGGCCAAAAGCGCCCGACATTCCTCCGCCGTTTCAGCAGTCGGAAGTTGTTTGTCGCCGTAGTAGCGCCCATTTACGGGATTTTCAGGAGGACCGCTCTTTTCCTGCCGACGTAAATATCGTGATCGCGCAATATTGAATCGACACAGGCGGAAATCTCTCTGCTCCAAATCTTTTGCCGGAACTTGTATCTCGAAGTGTGGAAATCCGGCGCGGAGCTTGGCCTCAAGAATCGGCGGAAACTGACTCAGCGTTAGATGCACGTAGTTGGAAAATCCGCGAGCCTCATCTTGCCGGCGCGACGTTCGCCTAAAGTGAAAAGGATCGTAGCCGAGCCGTCGAAGTTCAACCTTCGAAAACAGAGCTTTGGAGCGAGCGATAAATAATAAATAATGAAGCGGAGCGTAATGAAACACACTGGTCACTCCCGCTGCTGTAAGCAATCCCTGCATCTGCAATGACGTTTACCAGGATCGCCGATCAATAATGCTTCGAGAGTGAAACCGAGTCGCGATAAGTGAGACAGGCGCAGAGGCAACGCGCTCGATCTCCTCTATGAAGCGAATAGTTTCATCACTGAGTTGTTCCAGCCGACGCGCTCGCTCATTATGTTTGATGATGTAATCAACGAACGTTAGGGCAATGTCCGAAGGGGCGTTGAGAGTGGCTGCTTTTCGCAAAAGCGTCCAATCGAACTCCCCAACCCGCCTTCGACGTTGCGTCGTGGAAGTCCTTTCGTTCGACCTAAGTTTGGACGCATTATGGCCAGAGCGCCTGGCTATCGTGTTCCAGGTAATTTCCACTGACATCGGTCCGGAAGTCGTGCCTTTTTTTTCCGGATCTTCCACACGAATCGGATAGGTCCGACACACCATTACAACCTTTCGGACTCTGCTAGGTGCAATTCCCGCCTCCGCGAGACAACCAGAAACGGTTGTATCGCGAGATGTAACATGCGGGTAATAGCCATGAAAAAGGCTCAACCCAGTTCCCTGCGTCCCTTCGAGCAAGACGCGTTGACCATCACGAAATGCATCCTCAAGCAATTGATGTGTATCACGAACAAAGGGCCGCAATTCCTTAATGTCCCGCGCAAGGCGAAGCGCTTTTACGCCGCGATCAGTTATTCGGCGAGCTGTCGCATAGCCAACGCCTCGCCCGGTCGAGCCAATCGTCTCTTGTAAACGCGCCTCTTTTGTTCGATCCGATTCGGAGATTATCATCGCCTGCGGATCGATCGACAGTCGATCGTATGGAATTCTGCATTCTGAAATTTCTCTTTGGAGCTCTGGCACATAAAGCACGGCGCCCGGACCTATAATCAATTTTGCATTTGAAGCCCTACTTCCCGAAGGCAGATGATGAAATACATATGGACGCGGTACTTCGTAAACGCAGTGACCCGCGTTCGGCCCGCCCACGCGAACGAGCAAATCGTATTCGGGAGCAAGATATGCGGCAATCTGCCCCTTACCTTCGCTCCCATATCCGCCGCCAACAATCACATCGACGAGCTGACGATTTTCTCGACCATACAATCCAATATAACTCGCAACTCGGACCAACACGTCCTCAGAAGTTGAACGGTCGGTGCGAATGACAGCGTCGGCTATTTCTCCTAGTTGCTCGACACGACGTTCGGTTTTATTTCTTCGAACGGCCGCGTACGACGGTAATTCTTTCAGCGATGTAACGGCGCGCTGGCGATATCTCTTTTCCAAAACAGATAAATCAGCGGTGAGGTGAATATGTGCAACCTTGCGGCCGTAACTTGAACGCACTGCTTCGATTTGTTCTGGGATTCGAACGCTATCGACAACAACTAGGGATTCGTCGACCAGCTCCCTAATGACGTGTTGTAAGCCTGTGCGCACCCATGTGCCTTTCGTCTTCTTATCGAGCAGTTCACCAAAATTCTGAAGAGCCCGTCTTTCCTGCGGAACATCCCGTCCGAGCCTGCTCAGAAGGTCATGAGTCTTGACGTGAACCGCACGAAATCGATCGACTAGTAACCGGGCGAGCGTGGTTTTGCCGGCGCCCACATTCCCTGAGAGGACAACGATCGACGTCAGCACTTTGGAATTCTAAGGAGCTTCGCGAGACGGCTTGAAGAGACCGGGCAGTTCCGGAGCAGCCTCCGGTCTTGCGTTTGGCAGATCATAAACAGTAACAGGTATGCGTGCGCGGCAAAGTATCTCGTCAATCATTTCGGCAATGATGCTCCAAATCGCTTGGCCTTGGCCGGAACCAAGCCGAGGCATGTGAACCGTCGCATTATGTTTTCGGGCAAAAATAACTAATGCGTCCAGGCAGGTCTTTAAGGCGCCATAACGAATTTTAGGAACCGAAGAGGGACCATAGCCGTGCTGGCACACCAACTGGAATGCCCATAGTTCTTTCTCTACTTCTGTCGTAAATGTATTGCCCAACCGTAATGCCGACCTTTCCGTCATTGCCCGGCGTCGGAATGCTTCCTGTGAGTGGGGCCACTTGGCTGCTACAACACGTGCGAACCCTGCTCCCCACGAGAGAGCTTTGTCATTAACTACATGCGCGATAATGCGCGGGCCGGAACCGCGGGGCTGCGTCGCATCGCCCCTAACATAGACTATTCTTAAACCCTTTGGGGGTTGTTTGGTTAAAGGTTGAATTATTCCGACGACTCGCGGGTATCGCGCGCCACGGTACGGTAGGACTCCAACGCACTGCACGTGAATCTGACCTGCGCCTTTCCATAACTCATCTCCTTTGGCAGTAAACCCGATCGCAGTACAGTCGCTTAGTATTGTTTTTTTGGGCAAAAGCTCTTCAATAGGATCGGCTGCGGGCCACGATCTTGAGCTAATTGCATAGTCGAGGCGATATCGATCGGCCATCGGCTCCGATTCGAGACGTGACGCCGCAAACATCGAACATGATTCCTCCGTTGCGCGCGCGACCCGCGATAATAACGCTTCGGCTGAAACCTCGAGCGTCTCTCTGAGTTTCATTAAAGCGTCTATATTGAGCTCTTCGCTTTTCAATTCGGGAAAGCTCGCAATCGGCATGAGCAACTCCGCTGCGCCGACATTGCAAATCATTTCCAACTCCCAATCATTTGGACCGAAGTGCTCCTGTTGGAGGCGATTCCGAACTGCCTCATGGCAGTCCGGAAAAAACGTGTGTGCCAATTCGTGGGCGATAGAAAACCGTATCCGCGTTGTCGGCTGCGCAGGATTGAATTCAATCTGCAATCTATTCCCGAGCGGAACTAATCGAGCATCGGCAATGGATTCATTTGGAACGACCGGTATTCGCTTCATTTCCGCTAACAGGAACGGGTCGACTCGCCGTACGGCTGCAATAGCATCCATCGACTTGAGTGCGAGTTCCGATGCCAATGAGATCATCTTGCTGATTGGGTTCTCACCCGCCGCAAATAGCTGCACCGATGGGTGCTTCCATTTGCGTGATGTCTGCGCTGGTTCCGCTGATCGCTGTCGCTGGAGAAAGCTCGATACTCGACTTTCAATTTGTGCCACTAGCTCGCAGGTATTCAATCCACGTGCAGCAAGCGCACTATCCAATTCTGTGCGTTCGAGTCCCGACTCGTCTTCCGCAGCCCCACGCATAAGGTTTGCGAGTGGCGAGTATTCAAAAGCTTCCGGGATCATATTCAGTTCTGATTAGCCTGAGCTATTTGCGCTTCAAACCGTTCCATTCGTCGTCGCAATTTTCGCTTTAGCTCTGAGACGCGCGCCGCCGGAATAGCCACGAATTTTTGCACGCTGTGTGGAGTATAATGCTCCGCTTTGTAAGCGGCGACCAACTTTAACAGATCAGGTTCATCCGCTAATGATTTTTCAAAGGCTTCTAAGATTTGTCTTTGCTCGCGCAGGCGTTCACCTGTGATGGCTAACGAGGCCGCGGACGGTTCGTTGCCCGCTAAATCATCGAGTCCGGCCGAGACGCCTTCAGCTCCCGGCGGCGACGAAAGCTCCGTGATGCCGCGCCTGCGAGAAGACTTGTTCAAACTCCAAATCATACTGCGTATAATCCCTTTAAGATTTTGTTCCAACGTAACGCTCTGATTGTAGTGACGACGACCATTGATTAGCCGCTCAATCGCCTCCTGGACGAAATCATCTGCGCCGAAGCCCTCGACGCAGATCTTCGAACCATGCTCCGCTTGGATGCGCAGCCCTCGCCAGACGCATCCCCTGATTAAATTGTCAGCATAGTACAACAGACGCGGTATGATCTCCTTCCAATCGGCTGCAGCAAGGATTTGATCGAAGGTATCGGACATTCGCTGTTCCACGCTATCAGCCGTTGCACCGTAATGCTCCAAGATTCCTGTTTTTTGAAAAAACATCCCGGAAAATGTCAGACGCGGAGCAAGGGATTGTAACCAATGCTGTCCGCAAATTGTAGCCGTAAAATGCTGCGATTCCCGGACTGCACATCAAAAGGAAAACAATGACACAAACGAAAGTACCCATTGGAACGACTGCGAAGACCGGAGAACGGTGTCCGGAAAGCGGAGTTTGGCAGGTGGTCGGAACACCCACCACCACCGCTCCGATTGCCAAACACAACATCATGCCTCCATATGAAGGCAGAGCCGTAACTTGGAAGCTCATTCGGTACGCCTAGTCGCGAATGCCAGCCCTCCGGAAGCGGTGGGCTGGCAAGTCCGAGGAATCAGCGCCAAAACCACGTTGATACGCTCCCGTTCGGCTCTAAAGGCGACAACACTTTCTTTCGATGCCCGCCGCTCAGAATGGACCAGAACACACGTGTGCTTTGGCAAATTCCGCAGCAGGTGTGGCTTGATCTTGTGCTCCTCCTGCTCGGAGTAATTGCGGGACATTCTTCCGCTGTGATACCCCCACGATTTTTTGATCACGCGCTTTTTCCCGAGAAAGTCTGCGCTCTCTAGCGCGCCTTCTTCGTCGGCGGCTTTGAAGATGAGACGATTGCGGAGGTTAAGAGTAAAGACACGGGCTTTCTCTCGACCGAGCGGCGGGATGAATGAAGTCGAGGATTGTGCGGCTGCGACAACCGTCGCACGTGCTTCGCGAATCACGTCGATACAGTTGTAGTCGCTCATACCGTCTTCACTTGCGGTCACGAAGCGCTGCGCTTCGTCGGCCCAGAGAATTAGCAGATTGTCGCGTTGGCGCTCCTCTGCCGGTTTGTCGAAACGGCGCAAAGCATGCGTGTAGAAAAGCATTTTTAGAAATGTGTTTACGTAGCGGCGCTCCATCTGAAATTTCTGCGGCATCGCCACACAAACGATCTTGCCGCGATCCAGATCAGCGAAATCAAAACTGTTTCCAGCGGCGCAGAAAACTTGTGCAATTTCCGGAGTAATGAACGGCTGAAGATAATTGGCAATTGTTTCCTTCACACCGCCGATTTGCTCGGGAGGTTGAGAGAGAAAACGATTGGTGAAATGCTCGGCGAGTTCTCGCCGACGCATTGTCTGATGACTGGACGCGAGGTCAGTCATCGCTTCGTCCAAATCGCTTTGATCGAGAAGCAGATGATACGCGTTCTCCAACGTCACATCGGCGCCGATCTCGCGGAGAGTTTCTAATGCGGCTGCGATATGGGTCTGCGCTTGGTTCTTGAAAAATGCTTTGTCACCGGCCTGTCCTAGCGAAGCAGCGGTGTCCACGACCGCTTTAGCAAACGTGTTGAACGGAATGCTGCGATCGGAAGTAAGATTGTAAGTGTGGCGCGGCTGCCATGTGCTTGTTGGGTCATCCGGCCGGACCTGGAGCAGGACAAGCTCATCCTCGCGGCCAAAGTGCTTGGCCATTTGAGAGATTGTTTCCCAATAAATTCCTTTGTCGTCGATGCAGAGGCCGCCCCACGTTGGTTCGTTCTGGAAGACCTGGTAAAGCAGCGGTGTGATACCTGATCGGGTTTTACCAGAGCCTGTATCGCCGGTGATCAACCAACCGCGACAGAAATCGTCTCGCGTCCAGGCAAAACCGGCGAGGCGGACAACGATGTGCTTTTTCGCTTTCCGCAGAAGTTGAATGACCAGACTCACGGCTGCTCCGAGGCAGCAAAGAGCTGCGATGCCTGCGCTAAAATTCGGACTCACAGGAGACGATCAATTAACACGCCGGCGACAGCGCCAAGCCCGATGAATGCGCAGTGGGTTGCGAAGCGTGCTCGATTGATGCGGGTGACGTTTTGCCCAAACCGTCGTAATTCAGCGACGAGATCGGCCGCTTGGTGGATGAATGCTTTCGAACGGCGGTCGAGTAGTTCGACAGTGCCGCGAAAGTCCTCAAAGCTCGGCGGCGACGCGGCCGGATCGTTATCTGTCTCGCGCGAATGGTTGAGATAAATGCGGACCAATTCAAGGGCTGCAATCATCGGATCGCCGTCCGCGATGTGATTTTTGCGCTGCCACTCGCCGATGGCACGTGCTAATGGATCATCAGCGTTCACGCCGCGAATCTCTCCGCCGCGCGCACATAGGTTAAGAGCAGATCAGCCGCGCGATAGAGTTGCCGGTAAAACCGCGTTTGCCAGCTCTTCAATCGCTGGCGGTCGAGCAGATTGAAGCCAGGATGAGTCAGCGCAACCGTGACCGGCGTGTTGTGTTCGTTCGATGCGGTAACGAGCCAATCGTACATGCGCGGCATCGTGATTTCGCGGGCGTGCAACGCGTCGACCACGTGTCGCCGTGTCTTGCTGCCATCATAAATCTTGAACGCATCGCTGTGGGCTTCGTTTTTTACGACAACCCACGCGCACCGGTCGTGTAGCGCGTCGGATAGAATACGGAGTTGTTCCACGCTGTCGGCTTCGTGGTTGACGGGACAGATGACGGTTAGTCGCGCGCCGAGTGAGCGCAGGACTTCGGCGAAGTTAACCTCATCGAAGAAGTCGATGAACAGGTCAGTGGAAGCCGCGCGGCAGTCGATCACGACCAGATCGGAAGTTTCCGCGGTCGTAAACATGCGGTCGATTTCGCGGCGGTGCTCAAGATTGATGAACTCCGACTGTGGGTGGAAGCGCTTGAGCGTCGAATTCTCGTGATCGCTGTCGATCGCGCAATGAGCGATGCCGCAGTCTTTGAGATACTGAACGAAGTTCGTGGCGAAGAAGCTTTTTCCGACGCCGCCCTTGCCGTTGATGATGAGGTTGATTTGTTTGTTCATAAGAAGGTGCGTTGAATCAGAGGTTGTGAGGGTCTGCGATGCGCGGACCGCGAATCCGTGGTCGCCCGGACAGCGCCTCGGTGTTCGACGTTGGCGTTGGCTTTGAGGATTGTGGTTGCGGTATCGGCGAAGCGATTGGCGTCGAAGTAGTGGACACCGGACCGGCCGCACGTCGGCGGCGAGATCGCTTCGATGATCGGTGCGGCGGTTGCTCGCCGTTCATCTCAGCTAGGAAACGCGCGATCGTATCGGTTCCGACCGCGACATCAACGGTCGCGAGCAACTCCCGAATGAGCCGGAGTGATGCGCCCTTTTGCCGCAGTTCTAAAATGCCGTCTTTGAGGGGCATCAACTTGGCGTGACGGCTCGGCGACGGGAGCTTGAAGTCGCGAACGGCTTCGTTGAAGCGCTCGGTGCGCGTGGCGGTTTCTGCCGGTTCGCTCATACGATTGCCAGCGGGTTAGCGGCAGGCCGGAAATTCCTTAGCTTGGCTAAGGGGTAGGGCGTCCCTTCTAAAAACTTACAGTGCATTGCTGCACCGTTTTCTCAGATAGCCGGCAGATCGCGGCTCTCAGATCGGAGCAAGAGTCCGATGACTGCGTGCTATTTCGGTGTCGTGCTTTCGCCGAAAACGCAGACCAATCTGAAGAACGCTAAGGGATATTTCGAAGAGCATTTAAGCGTCGGTGATTACTATGCTGAGAACGAGCACGTGCGCGGCGAGTGGTTGGGCAAAGGTGCGGCGTTGCTCGGCCTATCAGGCAAAGTCACGCGGGATCAATTCGTGGCACTCTGCGAGAGTCAGCATCCGGGTTCGCGTGAGCTGTTAACACGGAGACGAAACACAACTCGAAAGGACATTGACGGTGAAGTGGCAAATCGCCGCGTTTTTTACGATTTCACCTTCTCGCCGCCGAAATCCGTTTCAATCGCCGCACTTGTGGGTAGCGATCAGCGAATCGTCGCTGCACACAACGATGCGGTGAAAGTTGCGCTGAAGGAATTGGAGCAATTCGCAGCTGTTCGTGTCCGATCCAAAAAGAGCAATTCGGATCGTAGAACAAGCAACATCGTCGCGGCTCTGTTTCAGCACGACGCCTCACGCGCTCTCGACCCGCACCTGCATACTCATTGCATCATCTTCAACGCGACGCACGACGATCGGGAAGGTTGCTGGAAAGCGCTGCAGAACTACGAAATGCTCGGCGCGCAGAAATACGCGGAGAACGTGTACTATCACGAGCTCGCGCGTGCATTGCGTGGCTACGGCTACACGATCACTAATGCCGCGCGCGGTGATTTTGAGATTGCGGAGGTCGGTCGCGAACTTTGCGAGCGCTTTTCGAAACGGCATCGCGAGATTGATGAGAAGACGCGTGCATTTCTTGCCTCGCATCCAGACAAGCAAACCGGAAATGAGGCCGCGATTCGCGAGCACATCGCGCACAAGGACCGGGCGCGCAAAATGCCCAATGTTGGTTCGGAACAGCTACGGCGATTTTGGGCAGAGCAGCTCAGTGCAGATGAGTCGTCATCTTTGCATCCGGCGGGGCGACAGAGTGCATCGCCTGAGCATTTCATTTCGGCGGCCGAAGCGGTGACCTGGGCGGAAAGCCATTTGTTCGAGAGACGCTCGGTCGTGCGTGAACATGAGCTCTGGCGTCATGCTTTGGAAGCCGCGCGCGGCGGCTCGCTTTCCTTAGTCGATATTAAGGAAGAAACCATGTCGCGCGTTTACCTGCGCGACGGGAACGACAAGGTCGCGCACCGGGATGTGCTCGCGCGTGAATGGGAGATTGTGCAAGCGGCCAAGAATGGAATTGGCCGCCATGCTCCGCTCTCAACTGTCGTTGGTAACAGCGGACTTGCTGAGGATCAGCATCGCGCGCTCGATGCGATTCTGAAATCCACGGACTTCATCACGCTATTCCGTGGCGGCGCAGGCACAGGAAAGAGCTTTGTTCTTCGGGCGGTTCAACGAGCCATTGATGGCAGCAATCGCTCATCCGTCGTGCTTGCGCCGCAACGCCAGCAAGTCATCGATCTGGCGCGCGATGGTCTTACTCAAACACAGACGGTCAGGGAATGTCTGCAACGGCGCGATTTAGCGGAACGCGCAGTCGTTATCGTTGATGAGGCTGGCCAGATCGACGGAAGACAGTTGCTTGATCTGATTCGTTTCGTTCGCGACCACAACGGCCGATTGATTTTGTGCGGCGACACGCGACAGCACGGACCCGTGGAAGCTTCGGATGCTTTGCGTGCGATCGAACGCTACTCCGGTCTGCGTGCCGCAGAGCTGAATCAAATTCGTCGGCAAGAACCGACGCGCGGACGAACCATTGCTGAGCGGAAGCAGATTCGAGATTATCGAGAGGCCGTGAAGGCGGCAGCTGCCGGAGAAGTGGGGCGTTCGTTTGAGAAATTGGAAAAACTTGGGGCAGTCGTCGAATGTGGCCTTGGCGAGCAGAGCACGCGGCTCTGCGACGGTTATCTGGCCATCGCCGCACGCGGCGAATCGGCCATTGTCGTGTCGCAAACACGCGCCGAGGTGCGCGAGATTAACGATGCCATTCGTGAACGGCTTCGCGAACGCGGGCTGTTTGCTGGCAATGAGACGGAGGTCACCGCTCTTGAGCAAGTCGATCTCACGGCGGCGCAGAAACTGGATGCCAGACATTATCCAGTTGATTGCGTGCTCGTGTTCAATCGGGATCTGAACGGCTGCGTCCGCGGTGAACACGGAAAGTTGATTGGAATAACCGCGAAACGTTTGGCTCTCGAATTGAATGGAAAGGTGCGGCATGTCCCGCTCTCACATCTCGACCGCATCAGCGTCTGCCGGGAATGCGCGCTTGCTCTTTCTCCAGGCGATCGACTCCAACTGAAAGCGAACAGCACGAGTGTCGAGGATCGTAAACTCGCGAATGGCGAAGTTGTCACCGTCGCGCAGATCAAATCGAACGGAACAATTCGGTTAGCGGACGGGCGCGTTCTTCCTCCGCATTATCGGCAATTTCTCCGCGGGTACGCCGTCACGTCGTATGGATCCCAAGGCAAGACGGTCGATCATGTGTTGTTTTCCGATTCCGCCATTCGCGCGGCGACGAACGCGCAGCAGTGGTATGTCACGATCTCGCGAGGCCGAAAGAGCATCCAAATCTTCACGCCGGACAAGCAACAATTGCGACAGGCGATCATGCGCAGCGGCGAGCGCGAACTCGCTCTCGATCTTCTTTCCGCTCGCGCTCGACGATATGACATGCGCCAGCAAGTACTCCGTTCAGTTCGCCGCGGACGCGAGTTCGCGCGTCGTATCGCTCATCTGGCGATGCGCTCATGGACGGCGGCGTTCATCAAACCGCACCTGAAACCGACGAATGAAATCAGAAACAAACAAGCGAACCGTGTCGTCCGCGCCGGCGTGCTGGCAGCGTGAAGTGCCGTGCGCTTGCCTGCGCATTGAGACTTCGCCTCGCGAATCGCACCTGTTCCCTTATCAACATCTCGTCACAGCATCGCTTGATCAGAGCGACGAAACGGAAACATTGCGTCTCACGTTTTCTTTACACGATGTGGAAATCGAGGGACGGAATCTTCGCCCGTTGCTTCTCGCGCTCCAGGATTTCGCGGTGAAGTGGGTGCGAGCTATGCCAGAGCGTTATCATCAACTGGAGGCTGGCGAGAATGACCTGATATCGCGCATTCGCATCCACGAGGCGAACTCGACCGAATGACGATTGCGCTGACTGGCGTCAATGGCCGTGTCGATCTTCGGGATTTTGCGCGAAGCTTACGCTAGCGTGGCAATTTTAAGCAGATCACGTAACAGGTCAGTGCTGAAAAGGCGAACTAATGCTTTACACCGACTCAGCAAGTTCTTTGGCCGGCCCTCTGCCTCAGTAGACATCGGGCAAACGACGCAAAGCGTAAGATGTTACCGATCTGATATGAGATGGCGAAGCCCCGCCGTGGAGCGTCTCGCCCGGGTCGTAGATTAGTCTGCAACCGAAGTGATTGAAAGATTGTTGAAATAGAGTGTGCGCCGACTGACTATTTACCAACGAAGTTCTGCTCATTACGATTGGATACGGGCGAATGCGTCAGATTTGGCGCGTGTTGGAGGTGAACGCTTGATGAGAAAGTTTTACGCACGATCGACGACCATGATGTCGCTCGCCATCGCTGTTTATTTGCTAACACCAGCGTTGCCTGCTCGCTCGGACGATGTCGGCGCTTCCAACCATGTGCCGCTGCTAGATGACGGGCCAACAATCCGGGTTCCGGTAAGAATGTTCGATGAAACCCTATATTTTATTGTCGACACGGGCAGCGCTGTATCCCTTCTTGACGCCACTTATCGGAATAAACTAGGCTCCTCAGTCAGGGATTTTTCCGTCGGTACTGGCATTTCGTCTGCCAACCCTATAGCGGTGTACCGGTGTCCCGACTTTTACGTTGGCGGAAGCCACGGTCATCTAGAAGAGATTGGCTGCGAGAACCTAAAAACGTTCCAATATGTAACTGGCGTGCAGTGTGATGGCGTCCTCGGGATGGACTTTTTGCACGCTTACGCTGTGACGATAGATTTCGACAATCGCACACTTAGTCTCAGCGACCGCGTCAGCGATAGCGACAAGAATCATGCCGAGGCTGTTCCATTGCTGGATGTTTCCAAGAATATAGTAGGAGTGCAATCAACATTGAATTCTATCCATCGCGCGAAAGTGATCATCGATACGGGAGACAGTCGTTCGATCTCACTCAATCGACACGACTGGGACGACGCTTTGCCAGAAGCGTCGGGTGCTAAGCTTCACAACGTGTTAGTGGTAGCGTTGCACAGCAAACCTACCCAGATTTTGTCAGCGAGACTTGACCAACTCGAAGTCGGCTCGCAAAAATACAAGAACCTTCTGTGCTTCCTCCTTCCAAATTCAAAGCAACCATCTGGGCTCGGACTTCGGTTCTTACGGCAGCACTTCGCAATACTCGACTTTCCGCGTCATGTTGTTTATCTGCGCCAAAGGGAACATTATGATGCTCCTGATGATCCCGATATGAGTGGTCTACACTTAATGCGACGCGATGGAGCAACATCCGTATATGCAGTCGATGATCAGAGCCCAGCTGTAATTGCTGGTATCAAAGCTGGAGACGTCATCCGGAGCGTTAATGGTACGGACGTAGATCGGATGACAATGGAAGAAGTTCGCCACAGTTTTCAGTCTGCGGATGGCGCATCCGTGCATGGTGTAGCGGAACGTGATGGACAAGTGCAGACTTTTGAGCTCATCCTTAAAAAGCCACTCTGACTTGTGCGTCTGTCGGAAGTTTTAACTGCGCCGCCCGTGAGAGACAAAAGGACGGGTGTGCGAGAGCGACGCGCCTGAAGCAATTACTCTAAAGCGTAACGTTGCGCTAAGTGTTGACGCCAGCGGAGTGACGGCGAAGCCATCGCAACGTTTCTCAATAGGAACTCGCGTGCGACTGTGCTTTCAACATTTGGATCATTGCTATCCAGCGTGCAATAATCTTTGCGGGTGACGCCGATCTCTTCGTAGTTAACATTGGGGGCAGAGTGCGTCACGATTTTTCTGCTGTTTCTTTGCGCGGACCCTCCAAAGCCGCAACCTGTTCGGCCTAAAATCGGTAGGTCAAATTGACCTGAAAGACCTGATATTCGTTTATTGGATTCAGCTGAGGCAAATCTTGATTGCTACCGCCAGTGCCAAGAGCATGATTAATACGATGGCCGAAGCCATAGCGCAATGTACCAATGATATTGTCGGTCAGGCTATAGGCGACCGCCGTGTAGATGCCTTCAAGATTTCCCCGGCCTTCGAAGAAGTCGGAGTCAATTAGACTCACATCTCCGAGTATTGCTCGAGGTGCTGCCAGTAAGTGCGCGCTTCCCTTGTGCCCTCCTTCGACGTAGTGCCGTAAACCAATCCCAAATTATTGCCGACGGCGACGCCCCCTTGATACGCCTCGTTCTCGTCGAATTGCTGGGCAAAGCCTCCAGCCAACGCTGCCCATCTAGCGCGCTCATTTCCGTCGAGGTTATAGGAAAATCACCGAAGATTTTAGCATCAAGTCCGGCCAGTTTGAAGTTGATCTCGGCCGGAACGTTAAAAACAAGAACTATTTAATGCTGGTCTGATTGATGAATCCGGGTTGGCTGGAGTCGAAGTGGTTCGAGCCATTCGACGCACCCTGACCGATAAAGCCGGCGTTCTGTCCGTGGCCACTGTGGTTGTACAAGGTGGGAGCAAATCTCGTCCAGACAGATTGCTAAAAATCGTACCTTGCTCCTATTTGCCACGCCAAAAGGAATGCACTCGCACGGTCTCGACAAAAAAAGACGCCGGTGGTAGGGCTTTGAACCGATGCGTTCGTCTTCGGTGGAAAGTGAGGGATGATCTCACCGCTTGTCAGAAGGTGAAAAGGAGAACCTGGTGCACAACACGAGGATGACCAGTTGAATTGCCATGCTCGCTAACGTTTCCTATCCAGACTGCCCAAACCAGCGAACCTCCTGTATTCTCTGCAGCTATTGGGAAGCGCGCATCATGAATTGTAAATGAAGGCGCACCCATGAAAGGGTCCGACCAAGACAAACGCTCCGTCTGCTCGCTTTCCCAGCCTTTGTTGCTTCTTGTTCGGTTGGACCTCCCACCGCGACCCGAGTTGGTTGTCCGCGCCGTCGTCTCGGTCAGAACTTTCTTCCGAATTGTTGCGGCAAGCGCGTTAGGTCTTGCCGTTGTAAATGTCGCCCACGCGGATGACGCTGTTCCGTCGGTTATGTCGCCGCCGACCCACACGGCTCTCCATTACGACGAAGACTACAGCTATCTTAAAGATCCTGCGGCTCGCACGAATCTTTTCGATCCAGTCAAGTATATCCCCCTCAATGAACAAGGCGACGTGTATGTCACGTTCGGCGGACAACTGCGCGATCGATATGAATACTTCCAGAACAACTTGTTTGGCGACGGCGCTCAGAGCCCACACGGATACAATCTGGTCCGGGCCATGCTCGATGCGGACCTGCATCTGGGCCCTTATGTACGAGTATTCGCCGAGGGAATCAGCGCCACGGAACAAGGCCGCGTCGGCGGGCCGCGGGCGAGCGACGTTAACGAAATTGATCTTTATCAGGCTTTTGCCGATCTCACGTTCCCGTTGACTGCGGAGATTAGTTTCACTCTGCGGGGTGGCCGGCAGGTTATCGTTTTTGGCGCGCAGCGTCTCATCGGAGTGTCCGATTTTACAAACGTCCGCCGAAATTTCGATGGGGTGCGGGCAACGTTGACCGCGCCGGCGAACACATTGGACGTGTTCTATGCACGCCCCGTGCGGGTGCTGAAATACAGTTTCGACGATGATGTTCCCGACACCCTTATCGCGGGCATCTATGATAAGTGGAAGGTTCCTGGAGTATGGGCGAAGGCGAAAACAACGTTGGACATGTATGCTCTCTATGACAATCGGCAGAGCATCACTTTCAACCAAACCACGGCCGGCGAAAACCGTTATACTTTCGGCACGCGGTTGACGTCCAATCCCAAACCGTTCGATTTCGATCTCGAGACTGATTATCAGCTGGGGCGGTTCGGTGGGCAAACGACTCATGCGTTTTCCGTTGCAACGATTGGTGGATACACACTCGAATATGCGATGTGCGCGCCGCGGGTGTTTCTTGGATTCGATATCGCTAGCGGCGGGAGTCGCAACAATCCGGGCGATACTTTCGACCAGCTTTTTCCCTCCGGGCACGACCAGTTCGGCATCATCGATGCCATCGGCCGGCAAGACATTATTGCCGTGCATCCCGGATTCACCTTGACGTTGTTGGAAAATAAAGCCGGGGCTCAGCAACTGACGTTGCTCACACAGTATCGTCAATTTTGGCGCGAGAGCGATCAGGACGCCGTCTATACTTCATCGGGAAGCATCCTGAGAGCCAGCGACCGGAGCAATGCCAGAGCGATTGGTGGTGAAATTGATTTGCAGGTTAACTGGCAGCTTGATCGCTATATCGGCGTTTACGCAGGTTATTCCCGGTTCTTTCACGGATCTTTTATTGCCGAAACGGGGCAGCACAATGACATTGATTTCGCCTACTCTGCGCTGACCTTCACATTCTAAGACTGTCAAGACCGCCCCAGCGGGTGGCCGCGTCGGAGCGAAAAGCGATCCAACCGTCATTTGCGAATGGTTGGGCCGATATAAACGCAATCATTGAGCAGCGAGTGACAAAGTCACAGATCGGCTCTGTCCTCGACTATCGTTGTTGGTGCACCTAATAGCGATCCGTTTGGCTTGATCGGCTGGCGGCAGACTGCCAAAAACAAAACGAAAGTTCATCGATTTTTACAAATTGCTTTGTGCCTGCGGGCAATTTTCTGACAATCTCTTCCACCGGTCGGCAATCCATCCACACAACGCCACCGATGTGCTTCGACGGACGGTTTAGATATCTCCGCCAAAATCAATACTCAACAAGGTTGTTAATAAGGTCCCGTTCCGCGTAGTAGGTCAGCTTTGGACCAAAGTCGGGCAAGAAATTGCAGAGAATACGTGTATCAGAAGGAAAGTTTCTGCGAATCGCTTTCCCCAGGTCCGGAATGAGATTCGTCGGCTCCGGGGTTTTATAATCCAAGATCCGGAACTGTTGTTTAAGCGCTTTCGCCTGAAGCTCACCAGATAGGCCAGTCGCAACCAGGAGTAGGCAGACGAGGCAAACCGCTGCGCCGTGAAACAACCGTGGGGCGGAGGAAGGTAAGGGCAAAGTGATATCGTTCACGCTAAAACGGGCAATTTAAAACCCATCGCGGAGCGGCGAATCCGGCGGCTGAGGAATTGGTGGCGATGGGTTCTGAAGTTTGCAGGCCGAGCGTCCATATATGCTTGACCGTGCGCTGCAATTCAGTCTCGTCGTTTGAGTGGCGAAGAGAGAAACAGATGCGGGCCGTTGACGATGAATTGCGTGGCGGTCGCCTGCTGCGTTTGTTGAAGCTTTGGATTTGGTTTTCTGAAGTCGCGCACCCAAATGATCTTCAGGTCACACTCTTTTGGGCGGGAATCATCGGGTTTTGCGGCGGGCTGACGTCAATCGGATTCCGCTGGGTCTCCGGCGCAGTGCACACGCTTATGACCGGTCAATCAACCGTGAGCCTCGCGGAAAGTTTCGCGCACCTCGCGCTTTGGCGGCGCATCGTCATTCCTGCAATCGGAGGATTGATCGCCGGGATTGTGATTTCCTTCACTAAACGCTGGCGTAGTTCAACCACGACCACCGATTACATGGAAGCGGTCGTGCTGGGTGACGGCAAAATTTCCGGACGCCGCACCCTGCTCAAGTGTCTTTCCGCGATGTTCACGATTGCATCGGGTGGATCAATCGGGCGGGAAGGTCCGCTTGTACAATTGTCTTCGCTCGTCGCATCGCTCACGGGCCGCTGGCGCAAGTGGTCGACGCCGCGATTGCGCTTGCTCGTCGGCTGCGGCGCGGCCGCTGGCATCGCATCCGCTTACAACGCGCCGATCGCAGGTGCGCTCTTCGTCGCCGAGGTCGTGCTCGCCTCCATGGCAATGGAAATTTTCGGGCCGCTCGTTTTTTCCTCCGTGGTCGCGACGCTGACCGTGCGCGGCCTTCTCGGCGGCAACCCGATATATGCAATCCCGCCGTTCCAGCTCAACTCCACGTGGGAAATTGTGCCACACTTGGGTGTTGGTCTGCTCGCTGGATTGGCCGCGCCCTGGTTTCTGCGATTGCTCAGTGAAAGCGAGCGGCTTTTCGCGCACGTACGCGCGCCCGTGTATCTAAAAATGTGCGTCGGCGGTCTGGTCGTCGGGCTGCTCGCTGTGTGGCATCCGGAAGTCTGCGGAAACGGCTACAGTGCGGTCAACGCGATCCTGCGTGGCACCTGGGTTTGGCAAACACTCGCCGTCATTCTCATTTTCAAAGTGCTAGCTACAAGCGCGACGTTCGGCTCGGGTGCCGTCGGCGGCGTGTTTACTCCCACGCTCTTCGTCGGCGCTAGTCTCGGATACCTTTTCGGAATGCTCTGGCATGTTCTCCCGAATCAAGCTGCGCTCAATCCGAGCGCACTCGCTCTGGTCGGCATGGGCGCGTTCCTCGCCGCCACCACGCATGCGCCGATCATGGCCATCATCATGATCTTTGAGCTTACTCTCGATTATCAAATCATCCTGCCTCTCATGCTGGCCTGCGTGATCGCGTATTACATTTCCGTCAGCATCGAGAAGCGCTCGATCTATAGTGAAGCGTTGAGACGAAAAGGCGCGGGTGACTTTCGCGCCCAGCTCAGCGAAATGCATGTGAGCGAATTGATGAAGCCCGATCCGGTCGCGGTCGCGCCGACGGCGCGGTTCACCGAGATCGGCCAAAAATTTATCGCCAATCGTTTTAATTATCTTTACGTCGCGAAAGACAGCCGCTTTCTCGGCGCCATCTCACTGCATGACATCAAGAATTATCTGAACACGCCCGAGCTGGCCGAGCTGGTCATCGCGCAGGACATCATGCGCGAACCATTCCCGACGGTGGAACCGGCCGCCTTACTGGGCGAAGCACTCGATAGCTTTGCGCGACACGATGGCGAACGTTTACCGGTCGTGACAAATTCAAATCGCGGGAAACTCGTCGGCACCATTTCCAAAACCGATATCATCCTCGCCCTCGCGAGCAGCACGCGCAGCGCGACCGCAGGCTAACGGGCTCGGTTGCTTCAAAGATCGACAGGCACGTTATCGGCCTCAGATTGAGGCGAACTGTTTCCATGTTGTCGCTCTCCGTCGGTGCGCGAAAGAAAAGACTTTGCGCGCGTTATTCCATCCTTTGGCGCTTCGCGGCAGCCATTTCGTTCAGTTGCCGGAGCACCTGGATTTGTTCAATAAGTAACCGTCTTTTTATCGACAAAGATTTCGATTAACCGGTCGTCTTTGTCGAAGGCCCAATCTACCGTTACCTCTTTTTGCAGCAGCATGGGAGCGGAAAGGAAAATGACGGCTGGGTTGTACAGGTAATCGCCGAGATGCAAATCAATGCTCTTGACTCCACACTTAGGGGAGTTGGCTGCAGCGTCGGTTTGGACGGAATGGCTTTCCAATCGAGGCGTAGGGTAACCCTCCTTTTGGAGATCTTTCTTAATAATGCGGAGCACATCCTTAGCGCTGGACCCGAGAGGTGTCGCGTGAAGAAGAGCTCTTCGAATATCCGCTCGGTGGCTGTGCAAATCAGGTAGCACCGGTGGCACCTGTTGAGCCGAAGAAGTGGTCATTGTCACGACAACCGCCACGCAGAGTCGAAAAAGTGAGCCATACGGAAGCATCGTAAGAAAGCGTCGGGTCTACTGTCCTGAGAATCAATTTCATTCGCAACATTCTGACGTATTGCTCCGCCGGCTACCGCTCCGGCGCTTTCGCCAAGAATTGCACGATGCGGGCTACAAGAACGTCCAGAACCTCTCTGGCCCGATCTTTGCCTGGGCGAATGAAGCTAACCCGTCGAACGAAACGGCCAGCGCGTGGACAAGGTGCATCTTACAATGCGAAATGGGGAAAACTCCTCCAGCCCAGGCTTCGTGCCGACGTTCCCGACGCTGGAACGGGAATCTAAGACATTTGGCAGGGGACAGGCGACAACAAGAAGCAGAGAAGCGGCCGAAAAAAAGTTCATTAAAGACGGGGCTACGCGCTAAGGCTCGCACCGATGGCAAAAAGAGTCTGGACGAGGGTTCGTCCCTCGAGAAATCATCGTCTGGGAATAGCTTTTCTTTTGAAATTGAGCCGGATATGACAAAAAGGGAGTGAACGCCCTAGGCCCCACGCCGAGCGAAGTTGGGGCTTAGTAGCAAATGACTATAGTGATTGGTGAACGGGCTCGGCGTTGAAGCCTCGGAAGCATACACCAGAATCGCGGCGCAACGTCTCGCGGAGCGGGTTACTCCCGGGTGGCTGGCCGATCTTCTTTCCATCGTCACCGGGTTAGCCGAACCACCTTTCGTGCGCGACCTGCGCGTTCCGTTAGGCGGCATGAAGCAGAGCGGCGTCGGTCGCAAAGGCGGCGACTTACCGAAAAGTTCCAGCGGCAGGGGAATCAATACTGCAGCGGCGACAGTGGCGGGCACCAGTTTCAGCGATGGTTGAGTATCATCCCAAATCGTGGCTCAAATTCATCATCCTCGAGGCCACGGCGGCGTCTTCCTCAACCATCATCCTGCTCAGACACGAAAGTTGCACGCCAGACAAATGATTAGCCTACCGGCAGGAGATACGAAGGTGGCCGAACCCAGGATGTCGATCTTTCCAAGTTGATTAAGACCTCGCTGTTGATCACGAAGTTCTCGCCACTTCCAAGTCTCAATCTCCTTTTGCGCGAGGCGGAGAATCAACAGAATTCGCCACCGAGCGGCCACCTGATAGATCCGACCAGCCTTGATACTCGCGATCAAAAGGCTTCGGCGGAGCGTTCGGCGACCCCAGAATATTTCGCAGCCGATCTCCCGGGTTTTGAAACATTCGGACCGGACTGCGATTCGATAAACTCTCAGCTCAGCGCCAGTTTCGGTCGTCGAGATACCCGACGCCGAGCGCATAACCCAATCCGCTAGGGGATAATCAAGCTCTGGCCGGGCTTCAACTTCTCAAGGATTACGGATGCTTTTCTTGTTCGCGTCGAGAATCTTTTCCCAACGCGCCGAGGACTTGTAAAACTTCCACGAAATCGACGCGAGCGTATCGCCTGACTGAACAATATAGGTTCGGCCCCCCGATTTCGTAGAGGCGGATTTTTTTGAAGTTGCATCACGTGCCTGCGATTTACCCGGCGTGCTCCGCAATGTTGCAGAGCGCGCGTCGAGTTCTTTGTGCAGATTAAGATTTTCATTTCGCAACCCGGCTACTTCGGCTCGAGGGACGACGGAGTCGCCGGACAAACTCGTAAGCACTGCGACCTCATCACGTTTCATCGAATTCTTCACATCATTTGCATAAGAGCCATTTGGACTGAGCGCGAGATAACGCTTGAAATGGTGCAGCGCACTGAGCGGGTCATTCATCTTGTCATCGTAAAGCAGGGCGAGCTTGTAATGGATCTCGGCGCATCGTGGGCTGTCACGGAGTGCGGCTTCGTAAAGATTGATCGCGCGCTCAAAATCTCCCTGCGCTGATTTCTCATCCGCGTCTTGAACGAGCTGCCCGTAGCGGGAAGGTATGAGGCGATCGCAGCCAGTAAAACCGCAAGCGACAAAGATCGACAAGCAAACGCAGGCCACACCCACCTTTCCCGGCAATGCGCAACGCGAAGGGGAGGCGAGGAGCCAAAACTTGTCAGCGCGCGTCATTGTCGCCAATGTGCTTACTCGTGAGCCTGCGCGCACTTCAGTTCTTTTTGTTCGCGATGGCAGTTTCTTTCCTTTTCGCTGTGCTTGCAGGCAACTCTTTCGGACGGGCAAATCTATTTACTCAATTTCGTCGATGTCGATGGGCACACACTTTCCACCGCTGATGGTCACATCACCGTCCTAGTTCTGGCCACAACCGAGGATTCGGCGAAGGCGAACTCTTGGCGGCATCACGTCCACAAGAACGGTCCCCGTCTCGCGCAGAAGCGAGCGCGCCATGAAAACACGACTCTGAATTCGCACTGCGGGTGAACGCGTGCGCATCGTCACGGCGGATGGCGAGCTGTCTTATTTCTTCTTTTTGTCCGCAGCGGCTTCCGCAGCCTGATCTTTTGGCGTTTCGGTCTTAACTGAGACGACCTTGCCAGTTTTTGCGTTAACCTGCACCTCGTTGATGTTGCGTGTGCCGGGTTTCGCGATATCGAAGGACCAGATAAGCGTGCCATGCTCACGCTCCAGCTCGCCCGCCGACATCCTGCCATCCGGAACTTTTGACAGTGCAATATGCTCGGCCTCGTTCCTGGTGATTTTCGCTTCTTTCGCCAGCTGCTTCTCATTCGGTGCAGCGTCGACGCGGCACAGAAACACGAAAGCCAGAGCGGCGACTGCCGAACCGATGGTAATCTTCATGTCTGGTTCGACACATGCCAGCGTCCGCTGTTCAGAAACATTCCGACGGCCTGGTGGTTTGAGACAAATCAAAAGTCGTCGTGTTTCTTCAGTTCCGTGATCTTGTCCAGGAGCGTCTTGAGCGAAGGATTGGCTTTCAGCATTTCCCGGTGCAACAATTCGCGATACTCGGCATCGGCCTGCTTGCGCCGTTCATTGGCCGCCTGCACGGCTGGATCTCTCATTGCCTGTTTCTTCGCGGCGCGCAGCTTCTCCCGCTCCTCACCGGAGATCGCGTTCAACCATTCCCAAATTTTGTGATGCTTTTTCCCGCTATCTTCTCGGTCCTGTGCACGCGCAGAGGGCAACAAGGCGAGCAGAGCAACTGTGGCGAGTACCAGGAGACGATGATTCATAGACCTGCGCACCTGAGAGAGATTCGAACTCCTATCGATCGTTTCATTTCCCCAATAGATATTGATGATGCGATCTTGTGGCATAAATTTCTCGTGGAATTAAAGGAGGTGCCCGGACATTTTCGGGTTACACCATATGCTTTAGGTGACTTATCATGCCTAACCTCGATCCCCCGTTTTATTCTGTGCGCTGCTCGTGTGTCAAAGAATTCACATTCACCGCGGACACAGTGCAACCGATGATCAGAATCGCTCTTGAGGACGGCCGTATCTTGCCGCCGACTTATCGGCAATTTACCCGCGGGTATGCGGTTACCTCCTACGGCTCGCAAGGCAAGACGGTTGATCACGTTCTATTGAGCGACTCAGCGGTTCGAGCAGCAACCAATGCGCATCAGTGGTACGTCACAATTTCGCGAGGACGTAAGAGCGTCCAGATTTTCACGCCGGATAAACAGCAGCTCCGGCGCACGATTATACCAGCGGCTAGAGGCTGGTGAAAACACCCTTGTGTCGAGCATCCGGGTTCAAGAAGCGAGCTAGTTAGCTGCGCAGATTCTTCAAGCATAAGCCTTAGCGCGCGGCTCGTGATCAGGAAACTCTGCGATGAGCGAGAGCCGCCCGCCTAAAGCTGCGATGTAGCTTCGCAAGGTCGAAAGCAGGATATCGGTTCGTTGTTCGAGTCGCGAAACGCCATCCTGCGTGATGCCCAGCTTTCTAGCGAACTCTACCTGAGTGCGCTCAAGAGCCCGAACGTAATTCTTGTCTCGTCATCTCTTCGGCAATCAATTGCGCCGCTCTTTTCTCAACTCTCTTGCGCCGCGCGGGGCTTAAGCGCCTGATGATCTCATTTACGTTTTTTGGCATAATCGATTTCATCGCGGGTTTACAAAGGCTCTGTTTGTTTTCAACTTACGCAAATTGAGGCGCTGCGCGCCGCCTAACATATGATTAGACCTCCCGAGTGATCTGCTCCGCGCGCGTAACCTCAAGAGTGTGGTCGACTAACTGGTATTCATCTAAATCGCCGCTTTAGGAGAGCTGAAGCTTTTACTATAGAACCCAGACCGATCGAAGCAGCAAACCCGTCGCTTCCCGGCAGCGAGCATCGCGCAGGCATTGTCGATCCGACGCGCGCGAGTCTCTGGCCACTTGGCGGAGGCGATCCAGTGGATCCAATCTCTGCGCGCGATGGGGGACCACAACGCCCGCGCCTTCGGGGCGGCCGCGAGAGCCTTCCGCAGATCTGCCGGCACCCTGGGTTCCGGTTCCTCTCCCGCCGGCGCGATCTCCAGAGTGACGACGTCGCCTGCGTCTGCTCCCGCAGCTTCGCGCATCTTCCGGTTCACTCTGAGCCAGTGGCTTCTTTGGCCGTCTGGCTCGAGCGTGGCTCGAAAAAGGAAGCCATTGATGGTGCCTTCGACCGTCGTCATGCCCCGCGAGGGGAGCTTCGCACTCCTTCTTGAGATTGCTCTTCACCCGCGCGCCGGAGCAAGACGACACCAAAAAGGAAAGGCATGATGAATGGGACAGCTGGGATTCCGACAACAAAACCAGGATTAGTGTACCATGGCGTAGAGAGCGCTCTCGGGTCCGGATAGTGGAGACCTCTGATCACGAGGAACAGCAACGCGATCCCATTCACGATCATGAATGCGCGAGTTGCCCCGCGCCCCAGCCATTGGAGTCGACCGAGGGAAGCCGCAAACGCCAACGTCGCGAGATAGGTCAGGAAGCCCGCAACAAAAAGTAGAACATCTAACGTGTCGCCCAGCGAAATAATCGCCGGAGGCACCTGTCCAGTGTGCTCCTTGGCGAAGAACACTCCGAACGCAAAGGTATTCCAGATGAGATACAGCGGGCCGCTAAGCATGATCGCGGCGAAGCCGAGCGTCGAATAGAAGCGTTCACCAGCCTCGCTAAGTGCTTCTCTGAGCACCACGAATCCACCCGCTACCGCGGTGGCCATGACAATGAGGATAAGATACCGCATCTGGTTCTCTGCCGCGGTTGCCTGCCAGGGTGCGCCCAAGCCGACCCAGAGAAGCGCAACGAGCGCAAATGATGTTACGAGGAGTGTCCCGGCCAGGCCGAGCAATCGTCGGTCCTGCGCATCGGCTCTGATTGCCCCTGCGCCAAGGGCCCACGCCGCAAGGGCGAGCGCTGCAAAGTACATTACTCCAACAACCTGATAGACTCCTGGGACGCGAAAGGCGCGCACGCCGACGACAACGAAATTAAGAAACGGGACGATGCAGAGAAAGACGTAACTTACACGGCGGAGGGTATTCATAGGGATCTCCTTACTAATTGAGGCGAAAGCGCGGTCATTGTGTTATGCGGGCCTAACGGATAGAAGTGAGCCACAGTCGGGAAGCCGGACTATGGAATGACATCAACGTGAACAAAGAATCCATCACGATCCGAATCGAAACGGCGTAGGCTGTTGGCTCGACTGAAGTGTTAGGCGTCTGCGCGCCCACCTTGGTGCCACCTCTCGTAGACGATGCGCAGCGCAACAAGTCCTGTTAGCGTGAAAATAATTGCGCGTGCCCCGTTTGACCATAGGAGCCGGGAATACTGCTCCGGCGAAAAGCCACCGCTATACATCTGATCCTGGGCCCCGGCGGCTAGCGGCGTGCTGGCCACAAACGCAGTGCACAGGGCGATGACCAACCAGATTTGGCGCGACGGTACGCCGCGACAAGGGAGCCAAAGCAAAAGCGATCAGGACAGAAACATAACGCCAGCGGGAACGATGATGATTGGAAGCCGGGACAGGTACGCTCGGCTGAAGCCGTGAAAGGCCTGGGGACCGAATTGGCTCATATCGGCGTAGATCGGATAGATGGTCAACTCGGCGATCCAGCCCGACGAAACGTTGTACCAAGTCGCTGCGACTGCGATAAGGAGCAGCACATCCGCCAAGCGGCCTCCAACTGGCGGCGCTGATGCCGAAGTCAGCTCTGTGCCGCGGGTCTTGGCGCGCCGCCGGAGGCTGCGTGCCGCCGCGACGATAGAGATGAGAAGCGATGAAACAAGCATCGCGGCAAACAGGAGGAAGCACAGGTTGGAGAAGGAGCGGTAACTCATGGAGCGTGATCAGGGACGCCTATCATGTGATTATGCCGACAATTGCGACGGTTATCCAGCGTATTAGCCGTTAAAAGCCACAACTGTTCGAGATTAATACACACGAAGTTGTCGATGGAGCGCAGATGATGGCAAACATGTTTGTTATATCTACTCCGTAGTAGGCATCCTTGGATTCCGGTAGTAGCTCTAGCGCGCGGTGGCCTTCGCGCAGGGCATCTTCTTTCCGCCCGAGATAGGCGTAAACAATTCCTAGTTGCGCGTGACGGCTGGCCGTTTCGGGATGTTCTTTGATTTCGTTTTCCGCCTGCGGAAGCGCCGCCACAAATAACGACTTCGCTCGCGCGGAATCTCCGCGCGCGGCCGCGATACGGCCTTGCAGAAAAGATTTGGCGACGGGCGGAGCCGAGCCGTTTTGGAGGATCGTGAGCGGACTTCGGTCGAGCACTTTCTCGGCCGTGTCGAAATCGTGCAAGTACATATTGGTGTCGTAGCGGAACTGAGTGACGGTGCCGCCGGGATCAAAATCCGCCGGCACTTCCGCCATCGCCTTTTGCAAGAGCGATGCATCCCCTGTGCCGAAGAAGCGCGAGAAACCCAGCTGAAATTTTTCCTGTGCCATCGTCTCCTGCGGGTAAAGGCGCAGCGCCCCGGCCAGACAGCGCTGTCGCATTTCCTCTGCCGCCGCCCAATTATGTAAATCTTCGTACGTGCCCGCGAGCCATCCAATCGTGAGGAGGTTGCGCGGATCGAGCGAAGCCGCGCGCTCCAGTTCGGCCAGACCTTCACCCCAATGTCCCTGCCGCCGCTTCATGAGACCGATGCGCCGAATCAGAACGGAATTATTTGGCAAAACGCGCCGGGCGATTTCGTATTCTCTCGCCGCCGCATCATAGTTGCGATCAATATAGTCGAAATAAAAACCGAGAGCCATGTGTCCTTCCCCTAGTTCAGGTTTGAGGCGGAGAGATTCTTCCGCGGCCGCACGAGCTTTTATCTTGAACGCTTCCCGCGGCTCAAAAACCAGGAAAAGCGATGCCGTTATCGTCGCCAGCTCGGCGTGGGCTAGGGCAAACTTCGGATCGATCGCAATAGCTTGCTCATACAAACCTGCGCCGCGTTCTATCTCCCCGCGGATATCCGCCGCCTGATCAAGAACGTCCCGGGCACGGAGGTAGAGTGCGTACGCTTCCGGATTGTTCGTCGGTTTTTCATCGATGCGCGCTTTCTCTTCCGGACTAAGAGCCGCGCGCAAGGCCGACGCGATCTCGGTCGCGACTTCACTTTCGACCGCGAGCACATCGATCAGTTCGCGGTCGTAGGTCTCCGCCCACAAATGCGCATCGCTGGCGGCTTTAATTAGCTGCACATTAACTCGGACCTTCGCGCCAACCTTCTGCACGCTGCCTTCCAGAATGGTCGCGACGCCCAACTGCTTCGCGATATCACTTAAGTTACCCGGCCGGCTGTCGTACTGCTTTGTCGAGGTTCGTGAGATGACTTTGAGCGCCGCAATTTTCGCCAGACGGGTGAGGATTTCCTCCTGTATGCCTGTGGATAGATAGGCATCCTCCGGCTCACGGGTAAGGTTTTCGAAGGGGAGCACAGCTACACTTTTCTCGGGAATCAGACTGGCCGCTTTTCTCACCAGCTGCTCCTGGCTGAGTTGCCGGGACATCCTGTAAGCGATGATTGAGACTGCAACTGCCGCGGCCGTGACAGCGAGGAACGTTACCGCCAGCAGCCTCCGCTTTCGGCTAGAGCGTTTCTCCTCAACCTGAGACGCGGTCGTCTGTTCCTGGCGACGTGCTGCGATCTTCTCCGGAAGCGCTGGATTCCCAAGTTGGTCGTCACAGAAGTTAACAATCCCGATCCGGACTCCGTGCTTTACTTCGACTTCCCCTAGATCATGCAAGTACGATTGCCAGCGTGGATAGTGCTCTAAGTCTTCGGCGACATGGCGGGAAAGAAGAATGTGTCCAGCATCACCGCAATCCATCACTCGCTGCGCAAAGTTAATCCCAGCGCCAGCGATGTTGGCCTGCTCGTTCAAATCAGTGATCGCGTTGACTGGTCCGCTATGAATTCCCATGCGAACGCGCAACTCGGGATAGTTCTTCAGCGCCTTGCCAATCTCCATTGCGCATAGGACTGGCGCTTCGGAATTATTGCGAAAGACAAGTGCACCGCCGTCCCCCGTAGGCAGGCGAAGCAGTTTGCCGTCCGCTTCGGCGAGCCGGAATTGCTCCGTTCCGCGCACGATTTGCTTCAGCTTCTGCAGCGAATCGCTCTGCTCGTTAATCAACCCTTTCGAGTAACCTACGATGTCGATGAACAAGACGTGCCCGATCTCGAACTTCACCTCCGATGGAGAGTCGCTGGGCACTTATTCTCCGTCTTTCTGCTGCTTGTCTATGCAAAGCTTCTGAAAACGCGGATCGTCGCGCAGGTTGTCCCAATCTGGATCGAGTCGCAGCTGTGCGGGCGTAACTGGAGGACCGCTGTAATAGGTCACGAGCAAATGCTGTAAAGCGGTAATCGCGCTCTCTTTGTCGCCGAAACGCGCCTCGATGCGCGCGAGAGTTTCTTCATAGCCTGGACCAACAAGGGCATCTTTTGATGCTGGCAGCAGAGTGATGGCTTTGCGCGCGTATTGCAACGCGTTTGCCTTGTCGCCAAGTCCAGCGTAGGCCCAGCCTAGTTGACTAACCAGGTTCGGACTGTCCGGCTGATCGCGCAGACCGGCTTCGAGCGCAGCGCGCGCCTTACCATAGCTGGCAGCAGCAGCGCCGGTATCGCCAGAGAGTCGCTGCATATCTCCTAGCGAATTTTCAAACCAACCCAGATCCAGGCCAACCCCCTTTGGATTTTCGAGCTGCGCTTTCAACATCGCTATCGCCGGACCGAACTTCCGAGAAAGTGCCGCGTTTGTTACGAACGCCACCGCGAAGTTGAGGTCGTCCTGCCCCGGCTGCATCTGATCGAGCACGGCTTGCGCGCCGGCAACATCGCCGCTGAGCTGCATGCTATCGGCTTGCAAGGCAGCGATGGCCGAGTTTCCCGGGCTCAGGTCGCGCGCACGAGCGAGATGTTTCTGCGCTGACGCAGCATCGCGCATGGATATATCGTCCAGGGTCGCATCTATCAGTAGAAAAACATTCTGCGGATCCAGCTCGAGGGCTTGCGCGAAGAGGCGACGGCTCTCCTCCCATTGGCCCTGTCGACGAGCAATCGCGGCCAGCGCATACGGCGGCCAGGGATCATTCGGATATCGCGCTCGCACGGCATGGAATCGCGTCTTCGCCGTCTCGTAATCGCGTTTAACCCAGTAATGATAAAAGCCCTCCGCCAGTTGTGTCTCCGGCGACTGCGGCGCCAGCTTCATCGCGTTTTCAAGAGCCATCCGCGCTTCATCCCGGCGATGCGGGCTTTGATCGGAAAGGTTGAAAACGAAACTCTGCTGACGCGCGAGGTGTGACCAAGCCAGCGCGAAATCAGGATCGAGTCGAGTGGCTTCTTCAAACGCTGCGATTGAGTTTAGGATGTTGGGCACCAATGCATCGGCCCGTCCCTCGAACGCGAGTCCGCGCAGGTAGGCATCGTACGCCTGAGGATTGGAAGTTGGCTTAGCAGCTAACGATTCCTTTTCGCCGCCGGTAAGTTTCGCTTTCAACTGATCGGCAATGGCGGTGGCGACTTCACCTTCGACGCCGAAAATATCGTCCAGCTTACGATTATAACTCTCCGCCCAGAGATGCTCGTCTGTGGCGGCGCGAATGAGCTGCACGTTCACGTGTACCGCGTTAGCCACTTTCTGTACGCTGCCTTCGAGTAGATTGGCAACGCCTAACTGTTTGCCTACCTCGCGCAAATTATCCGGCGCGCTCTTGTATTTCTGCGTGGACGTACGCGAGATCACCTTGAGAGCGGCGATCTTGGCGAGCCGCGTCAGGATTTCATCCTGAATGCCTTCGGCAAAGTAAGCGTTCTCCTTGTCACTACTCAAATTATCGAAGGGAAGCACGGCAATCGATTTAGCGCTGGCGGTCGATGTTACCTCGGCAGGCACAAGCGCCGAATGCGACGCCGCGGCCTCGCGCCGTGGTGCAAGCACCCACTTATCGAAAGCGAAATAGCCAAGCGCGAGCACCAGCACGACGATGATCATGCGATCCATGCGCCGCGCGGTTTGCGGCGCGATCGACTGCTCTGGAGCTACATCTTCATCGCGCTTCAGGCCTTGCGGAGTTAGCTCGAAGACCCAGCTAAAGATAAGAGCCGGGATGAAGCCGAGCGCGAGTGTAATGATGAGTGCACGCAAGACCCAGCCCGGCACGTCAAACGCCGGTAGCATGGTGCTCGCGACTTGGATGAGGAGCCATGCACCTACGAGATAGAGTCCCGCCATGCGGATAACATTGCGCCGCTTCAGCTCGGCGAAAAAGTTGCGCGGGTTCATTTCAAAGGCGTCGGAGCTTTGGTGAACTCGCGCGATGGCACTATCTTCTCCGCCAGCGCTTCGAAACGCGGGTCGCCTCGCAGCTCATCCATAAACGGATCCACTCTGATGATGTAAATGTCGGCACCCTCTCCGTTGCGATAGGCTCGCTCCAAGGCGTCAATCGCTCCCTCCTTGTCCCCTAATCCGAGACAAACAAGCGCGAAACTGTAGCCTGAGACGTAGCGCGATTTTGCTTCTTCAGTCAGCCGCGCAAGAATCTTTTGCGCTGCGTCCTTCTGCCCGGCGCGCGCATGGGCCTGACCAAGCAAGGCAAGCGCCAATGGGTCATCGTTCAACTCGACGGCCGTTCGATACTCAGCGATGGCTTCAGTAAGTTTTCCCTGTAGTTGCAGGCCTTCGCCCAGATAATAATGCGCCAGGTAAAAGTGAGAATCGATCTCGATCGTCTTCCGCCACTGAGCAACGGCTTCATCGTAACGCCGCGCATTCAGATAATCCCAGCCAAGGTCGGAATTATTGATCAAGGAGAGCGGATCGAGCTCGACAGAGCGTTTCCCCTCCGCGATCGACCGATCTGTCGTTGCCAGCGCCATTAGTGGCCCATCTCCAAACCAGTGATGCGCGTTGGCGTAATTTGGACTTAGTTTAATGGCACGCTCATACTCGCTAATCGCGCGCTGGGAATCGAATTCGTACTGGGAAAGTAGGGCAAGGGTAGCGTGGACTTCGGCCAGGTTACTGTCGAGTTCCAGCGCCTTTAGCGCCGCGGCCCTCGCTTGTGGAATCGAATCTTTCGGGGTAGCGGCGCCGTAGTTTGAGAGGAGAACATACGAGTTAGCCAGGCCGACATAGGCGAGCGCGTAACTGGAATCTTTGGCAATGGCTTGATTGAAATAATCAATGGCTTTATGAAAATCTGCGCCAGTCCGTTTGTTCCAAAAATAATTGCCCTTTAGATATGACTCATACGCTTCACTATCGGCCGTAGGAGCTTTCGCCATCGCCGTCATTTCCGAGCCGCTGAGCTTCGCTTGCAAGGTGTCGGCAATCGTCTTCGCGATCTCGCTCTCGGCCGCAAACAGATCGGTCACCTTCCGGTCGTAGGTATCGGCCCAGAGGTGTGCGTCGTTGGTCGCATTGATAAGCTGCACATTCACCCGCACCTGGTCATTGGCCTTCTGTACGCTGCCTTCGAGGATATTGGCGACCCCCAATTGTTGGGAGATGGCGCGGAGATTATCCGGCGCGCTCTTATACTTCTGGGTTGACGTGCGCGAGATAACTTTCAAATCGGCCACCTTGGCTAATCTCGTGAGGATTTCATCCTGCACGCCCTCGGCAAAGTAGGCGTTCCCCTTTTCTTCACTGAGATTATCGAACGGCAACACAGCGATCGATTTTGCCGGCAATTCCCCGGAAAACGCACTGCTGCTGTTCCGTCCCGTGTAGCGTCCGATAAAAAATAATCCGATCGAAAGCAGCACGCCAACAATCACGACGTAAATCCAGGCGTGAGATTTGGTGCGCGTCTGCGCTGCAAGATCAGCATCTTCCGTTCGTTTCAATCCTTCCGGGGTCAATTCGAATGCCCACGCGATTACGAGCGAGATTGGAAATCCGATGATGATTGCGAGCACGATCAATCTGAGGGCCCAATTCGGAATTTCAAAGATGGGAAAAACTTGTGTCGTAACTTGGACCAGCAGCCAGCCAACCACCGCGTACGCGACCGCGACCTTGTAAACATTGCGCCGCTTCAACTCGGCGAAGAAATTGTCGATCTTCACTTTGGTTTTTCTTCGCAGAGTTTCTGGAAGCGCGGATCTTTTCGCAGCGGATCCCACATCGGATTAAAGCGAAGATCGGCGCGCGTGATTCCGGCCGGCACTTCGAGTAAGTGCGGAATGATTGAAATGGCGGATTCAACGTCGCCGAACTGCGCCTGGATTTGGGCAAGGACCGCTTCCGCCCCTGGTTTATCGACAGCGTCGTTCTCGTACTGCGCCACGCTGCGCTTAGCTTGTTGCAGCGCAGAGTCCTTATCGCCTAATCCAGCGTAAGCCAATGCAAGTGTCGACGGCCGGCGATTTGCATCCGCCGCGACAACGGTATCCGGCGTGGGCTTGATCCAGTTAATTACCCGAGTGAATATCTGGCGCGCGTCGTCGCGCCGGCCTAACCAATCCTGGCAAAATCCTCCGTGCACGACTGCAGAAGAGACGAGCGAATCCGGCACCTCTTCCGCGGCCAGCGCGCCGAGTCTTCTCTGCACGAGTGCTACCGCGGCTTCGAATTGCCGCTCATACATGTACTGCCGAACGCCAACACCCAGTGCCAGATCATCTAACAATTCGGCCGAAGAAACCCTCGCGAGTTCTTGGCGCGATTCATCAATTCGGCCGAGGTGTTGAAAAACGCCAGCCTTTCCAACGTGCGCGACTCCGGAGTCCGGTGAAATTTCAAGCGCCTGATCGAGTATTCTTAGGGCCTCGTCATAACGCCGCAGGAAGTTATAAAATTGGCTTCCGATGCTGGTCAGGAGCGAGACACTTCGAGGATCAAGTTCCAGCGCAGTAGTGAAAGCGCGCTCTGAATCTTCCCAGCGGGCGAGTCGACGCAGGACAAAGCCGAGGTTTTGCAGCAAAAACGAATTGTTAGGCAGCTTTTTGCGTGCTTGTTCGTAAGCTTGGACCGCTCCGGCAAAGTCACGCAGCACCCGATACCGATAAGCCCCCTGGGCCAACCAGGTTTCGCCTGCGTCGGGCGCCAACGCTAAAAGCTTGTCCACGTCGTCTTTTACTGCTGCGGCAGAGTTCGTTTTTAGGTCGAGGCCATTGAAGAAAAGAAAGCTTCTGAGGACGGCGATCCGCGACAACGCCAGAACGAACTTTGGGTCGAGCTCGACGGCCCGTTGGTAGGCGACCATTGCCTGTTGGAATGCGGGTGTAGTAAATGCGTCGCGCTCGATCGCAACCCCTCTCAGGTAAGCGTCATACGCCGCGGCGTTTTGCGTCGGCTTCTCGGCCAGTGCTTTTTGCTCTTGCCCAGTAAGTTGCGCTTTAAGTTGATCGGCAATGGCGCTCGCGACTTCGCCCTCCGCGCCGAAAACGTCATCCAATTTTCGGTTGTAACTTTCTGCCCAAACGTGTTCATCGGTTGCAGCGCGAATCAACTGCACGTTGATGTGAACCGCGTTTGCGACTTTCTGGACACTGCCCTCTAGCAGATTGGCCACGCCCAGCTGGTTGCCAACCTCGCGCAGGTTCTCCGGTGCGCTCTTATATTTCTGGGTGGAACTGCGCGAAATCACCTTGAGCGCGCCGATTTTCGACAAGCGCGTCAGAATCTCGTCCTGAATACCTTCTGCGAAATATGCATTGTCGGGATCACGACTGAGATTGTCGAACGGGAGCACCGCGATCGATTTGTTAGGAGTCACTGTAGCCGCCTCGGTGCGAGCCGCACTGGCATCTTGTCGAGGCGTGCCTGTTTTCGAGCGGACAAGTTGATAAACGAACAGACCAGCCGCGACGACAGCAAGCGCGATCGTTACGGCAACAATCTTTCGCCCGGTGCGTCTCGCGATCGATTTGTTCGGCTCGATCTCGGATTCGAGTTTGATTCCTTCCGGCGTGATCTCGAACGCCCATGAAAACGCCAGCGCAATCGGGAACCCAATAACAAGAATAAGGATGACAATTTGCATCGCCCATTGCGGCGCATTGAATGCGGGAAGAAAGATCGATGCCGCCTGAATCGTGAGCCACGCGACCACCGCGTACGCGACCGCCACCTTGTAGACATTGCGCCGCTTGAGTTCGGCGAAGAAATTGCGCGGGTTCATCAGGGACTCCGGGGAAAGAGCCTCGCCACCAGCTGCTGGAAACGCGGCTCTCCGCGCAGCGGATCAAACAGCGGGTCCACCTTGATCCATAGGGTGTCCGGTGTTTCTGCGCCTTCACGCGCCTTCTCGAGATAGTCTATCGCCGTGCTTCGATCGCCCAGGCCGATATATAAGATCGTGTAGAGATAGTTGCGGACATACCCGCCTTTCCCTTTTTCCTGGAGCCTGGCGAGCAGCTCGAGCGCCTCGCCTCTTCGCCCAGTTTCTGCGTAGGCGCGGCCAAGCAGTGCGAGAATTACGGGATCGTCATCGAGCGCGCGCGCCTTCTCGTATTCCGCGATCGCGGCATTGGTATCGCCTTTCAGATAAAGCGCTTCTCCCAGGTTCCATTGCGCGTAGGCAAACTTGTCGTCGAGGGCCAGAGTGCGTTTGAACTGGCCGATCGCATCGTCATACCGCCGTGCGACCATAAGAGTGCTGCCGAGATCGGCATTAATGATGAGCGACAGTGGGTCCAGCTCCACCGCGCGTGTGCCCTCCTTAACTCCTTCATCGAACCGCCCAAGTGTGACGAGCAGGCTGTTACCGAACCAATGGTGCGCGGTGGCGTAATTTGGGTTGGCGTCGATCGCGCGTTGAAACTCCTTCTCTGACTCCGCAAACTTAGAGTCGAAGAGAAGTAACATCGCAAGCGCGCTGTGGCCCTCCGCGGATGTCTCGTCCAGCGCAATCGCCCGCCTTGCCGCAGAAGTCGCTGCGGGAAAGAAGTCTGGCGGCTTTCCGACGCCAAAGACCGGAATGAGCAACTGAGTCTGGGCTAACCCGGCGTAAGCGCTGGCATAATTCGGATCGGCTACGATGGCCTGCTGAAATAACTCAGCCGCCTTCTTCAGGTCGGCGCCGGTGCGCTTATTCCAGAAGAAGCGGCCCTTTAGGTAAAGCTCGTAGGCTTGCTGGTTCGCCGTCGGCGTTTTCGAGATCGCGGTCTGCTCCGAGCCGGTGAGCTTCGCCTGCAACGTGTCGGCGATCGTCTTCGCAATGTCGCTCTCGACGGCGAAGATGTCTGTTAGTTTCCGGTCGAAAATGTCGGCCCAGAGATGTGCGTCCGTGCCGGCCTTGATCAACTGCACATTGACGCGCACCTGATCGCCCGACCTTTGCACGCTGCCTTCGAGAATGTTGGCGACCCCGAGCTGCCTCGCGATCTCCGGCAGATTTTCCGGCGCGCTCTTGAAGTGCTGCGTCGAAGTGCGCGAGATCACTTTCAGGTCCCCTACTTTCGCCAGCCGCGTCAGGATTTCATCCTGCACGCCTTCGGCGAAATAGGCGTTATCTGGGTCGCGGCTCAGGTTATCGAATGGCAATACGGCAATCGATTTTTGTGAGATGGATGAGCCTCCAACCGCCTCGGTGGGAGCCGAACCGGCGGCGTTCCGACCGCTGTAACGTCCGATGAAAAACAATCCGACCGAGAGCGCGGCTCCAACCATCACGATAATAACCCACGCATGCTTTCGGGGTTGTCGCGCCGAGGCGGCTAGATCGACATCTTCGGTCCGTTTCAGTCCCTCCGGTGTCAGCTCGAACATCCAGGCCAGAACAAGCGCGATCGGAAGCCCTATTATTATGAGCAGGACGATCAAACGGATGATCCAGTTCGAACATCGAATATTGGAAACACCTGCGCGATTCCCTGCGAGAGCGCCCAAGCGGCGACGATGTACGCGACCGCGACTTTGTAAACGTTGCGCCGTTTCAACTGGGCGAAGAAGCTGTGCGGGTTCATCTCAGCTGCTCGCTAGGGTCCAACGTGCTCAGTCCCGGCGAGCAGTTGTTGGAACCCCGGATCGTTGCGAATCGGATCCCAGACCGGATCGATCTTGAGTTGCGCGATCGAGACGGTGAAACCTGCCGGCATCGCCAATAGTCTTTGGAGTGTATTGACGGCCGCCGCCGGTTCGCCTGCTCTGGCCTGAATTTGAGCCAGACCAGTAAGAATCGCTGCTCCAAGAAGCGCGTCTTTTTCCACAGGCGCGGCTTGTGCCGCCTGCGTCGCCAGACGAAGAGCCTCCACATTGTTTCTCAGAGCCAAATTTATCCAGGCCAGTTGAATTAGGGAGGTTTCGTTCGGCCGTTTGCGCAGTTGCGCTTCGACAAAACCACGCGCCTTCTCAATCTCATCGGTAGCGCTGGCTGCGTCATTCGCCAGCAGATGGATCACCACAAGAGCCATCAGGCGCGAGAGGTTCTCGTCCGGGTTGGGGGCCTCTGTTTCACATGTTTTTCGAGCGGCGGCAAAGTCTCGATCAAGCACGTGGACGTATGCTTCGGTGGCACTGATATCGACTGTGATAAAGCTCGTCGCCCTTTGCCCCGCGAAGAGCAGGCGTTTGACCTCGTTGAAATCGCCTTGTCCATTGAGGCAGCTGAGAATCAAAACGCGTATCCCGATGAGATTGTGCGGGTCGAGAACGAGCGAGTGGGAGCTAGCCCGCTTCGCCTCCGGCCACATTCGCAGGGCGGCATAAGAGGAAGCGATATTGGCCGCTAAAGAAGCATCCCGGGGATCGCGTTCTTCGCACTTCGCTAACTGATCTAGACTAAGTTTCCACCGGCCTTGTCGACGGTAGACGTAAGCGGACAGTTCGAAGGCACGGATGTTGTTGGGCTGCACTTCCAATGCGCGACCGAATTCTTTCAAGGCATCTTCATACTGGTGCTTCACGTAATAGTAAAAGCTGCCGAGGGCGATGTGTGCTTCTGCCAGGTTGGGAGCAAGCGTCAGAGCGCGATCAACCAGGCTCCTTATTTCTACCAGCGCCGGATCGTTCTCGGCATGTCTCGTTACAAACCAGTGGCGCAGGATGCTACTCTCGGCCAGGCGCGCAGCGGCCAGAGCAAAATTCGGATCGCGATCGAGCGCCTGCTGATAAAAGATGGCTGCGCGATCGAACGGCTCTGCTTTGAGCGAATTTTCTGCCTCCCGCTCTTCATATTCGCCTTTCAAGAAAAGATCGTAGGCTTCGGAATCTTTGGTCAGTGCGGTGGCGAGCGCGTTCGACTCGTTAGGCGAAAGCTTCGCCTGCAGGGCGTCGGCTATCTCTTGTGACACTTCACTTTCGACCGCAAAGACATCCTTCACGTCGCGGTCGAAGCTCTTTGCCCAAAGATGTGAGTCCGCGCGGGCGTCGATGAGCTGCACGTTGACCCGCACTTTGTCCGCAGCCCTTTGCACGGTTCCCTCCACGACGTTGGCGACGCCTAACTGTTGCGAAACGGTCTTTAAATCTTCCGGCTTGCTCTTGTACTTTGCTGTCGAAGTTCGTGAAATAACCTTAAGGTCAGCAATGCTGGCAAGCTTGGTTAGGATTTCGTCCTGAATGCCGTCGGCAAAGTAAGCATTGGCTTTTTCTTCGCTCAGGTTTTCGAATGGAAGCACGGCTATGCTTTTTTCCGGCACGATGGAAGTTGTCGTCGTTCTCAGCGAGCGGTTGGGCCGAAATACGAGAAGACCGAGCGCGACGACGGCGATGATCAGAGCCACCGCGCCGGCGATGAAAAGATATTTTCGCCGGCTTCGTGTTGCGACCGCCGCCGCTTCCGACACGATCGCCCCTACATCGGCGCCCTTAAACTTCTCCGGCCTCTGTGGATTTCCGACCTGATCGTCGTAGAGATTTACGACAGATATTTTCTGGCCGTGTTTCACTTCGCATTCGCCGAGCTCGTGCAGAGATGGCCGCCATTGCGAATATTGTTCCAAGTCATCAGCGACGCGCTTGGAGAGAAGAATGTGTCCGGCGTCTCCGCAGTCCATCACCCGCTGGGCGATGTTGATTCCCGCGCCGGCGATATTTGCTTGTTCGTTCAAGTCGGTGACTTCATTGACCGGACCGCTGTGAATGCCCATGCGCACCCGCAATTCCGGATGACTCTTGACTGCCTTGCTGATTTCGAGCGCGCACAGAACCGGCGCTTCGGAACTCGTTCGAAAAACAAGCGCCCCACCATCGCCAGTTGGCAATCGTAGTAGTTTGCCTTCCGCCTCAGCAATTCGGACTTGCTCCGTTCCGCGCACAATTCTTTTCAAGGTGCCCAGCTGATCGCTCTGCTCGTTGATGAGCAATTTCGAGTAACCAACAATGTCGATGAACAAGACATGCCCGATTTCGAATTTCACTTCTGATGATGGAGACGGCGTGGGATTCACGGCAGCTTGGCGTACTCCGATTTGGCTTGCTTCAGAAGAGGAACGTCAGGATCGGCATTTTTCCAGCGAGCAAAAAAATCCTGATAGGCAGTCTTAGCTTTGGCAGATTCGCGCGAGAGCGCGTAGGCGCGGCCGAGACCCAAGTGTGCGAGGGCGGCGATCGGTTCATTTCCAATTACTCCCGAATGATCGAGAATTTTCTGAAACTCGGTGATCGCTGCCGATCCGTCTTTCGCCGCCAGATAGCTTTCACCGCGGAGATAAACCGGATAAAGCGCAAACGTGAAGTCGTTGTTCGTGTGTCCCAACTCGTAAGGGGAAGCAACCGTCAGCGCTGCAACTGCATTCGCGGCATTGCCGGCCGTCAGCGCAAGGCCAGCTCGCGCCATGGGCAGATACTCGAACTGCACAATGGTATCTTGCGAGAACCGCTTTCCCAGGTCATCGATCAAACGATTGGCGTTTGCCGCATCTCCCGTGAGTGCGAATGCGATCGCTGAAAATCCCTCCGCATTCTTTCCGTTTATTTCGGCAATAGCAGACTGGGCGTCTTTCTTGGCGACAGCGGAACTGCCAACGATCGCTTCCCGCACGGCATTGTGCCCAAGATATTCCGCGGCCGTCTCCTTTTCCTGCGCTCGTCGGGCAGAATCCACTGCACGTCGAGTCAGCTCGCGAGCCTTGGTGAATTCCCCGCCGCAAGCGGCAGTTTCGGATTCGAGAAACAGCATTTGATCCTCAACACCGGGTATTCCCATTGCCGCCGAGGCCTGTTGTTCCATACCGACGGCATCGTGTTGCAGAAAGTCCAGCATGTAAACGACGAGAGCGACCCAAGGGGAATCGACATTATGGGTACGCGCGTCCTGGAGAGCGGACTTGGCCTCAGCGACGCGGTTGAGCCACTGGTTGGCGTACATCACATTCACGAGATTATTGCCACTTGCGGAGTTGATCCTGAACGCATCCTGCGCCGCCCGATGAGCTTTCTCGTAGTCTCCCAGACCGGTGTAGACAAGCCACAGATACAGTCGGGCATCCTCATCGCGAGAATAAGTCTGCGCAAACAAGTCGCAGGCTCTGCGAGCAACCTCCAGATTTCCAGTCACCACATATTCGTAAAACGTAGAAATGTGTAGCTTCTCCCGGTCACTCGTTCGATCACGCAAGTGATACGCTTTGCGTGCGTTTTCAGCTGCGACGGTGAGTTCGCCTTGGGGTTGGTAACATTCAGCCAGGCGCAGATAAGCCATGGCAAAGTTTGGATCCAGGGTGGAGGCCCTTTGAAAAAACGGTATGGCGGCGACGAAATCGTTAGTCACGTCATAGGCCTTCATACCAAGTGAATACGCTTGTAGTGCCTCCAGCGACGGAGTGGTCACGTCTTCGGGTAACGCGTCGTATTTCTGGATTGACGCCAATGATTCACCCAATTTTCGACGCAAGCTGATTGCCGGCTGACCGAGCGCTTTCAGCACTTGCTCTTTCCCGTTGGCGGTGACTTGTTCCTGCGCCAGCAGATCGCCAGTGCGGCAGTTTACCGCCTTCAAACCGACGACATACTCGCTGCCCAACATCGAAATCGAACCTTCGATGCTGGCGGCGCTTCCAATGCGTTGACCAACTTGGCGCGCGAGCTCAGGCGTAAGCCGTGCGTCCTTCGGCTGTGACATCAGCGCGAGAGTCTGCGCGATGCGCTGGTCCGAAATGAGACTTAGAAACGGCGATTGCTCCAGTTGCGAAGCGAGGCCCTGCCGCAGGGTGCCGTCGAACACGGGATCACCGGTGGTATTTGTAAAATCCGCCACGACGATCGTGTCCTTATCGGTCAGCGCCTTGCTTTGACGCGAATAGTAAAAAAGTGCGCCGGCTACTATTAAGATCACGAGAGCGGCAACGGCGATCTTCCAGAGCTTGGTTGCTCGAGCCACTTTCGCCTGGCGAAATTTTTGCGGCGTCTGTCGGTTGCCAATTTGATCGTCGCAGAAGTTAACGAGAGATATTTTGTGACCGTGTTTTACTTCGCATTCGCCTAGCTCGTGCAAGTAAGGCTTCCAATGGGGATAGTGTTCCAAATCTTCGGCCACGTGCCGTGAAAGAAGAATGTGACCGGCATCGCCGCAATCCATCACGCGCTGCGCGAGATTAATTCCTGCGCCCGCAATGTTGGCCTGTTCGTTTAAATCGCTGATTTCATTGACCGGGCCGCTATGGATTCCCATTCGGACGCGAAGTTCGGGATGATTCTTTAGCGCCTTAGCAATTTCTAAGGCGCAAAGAACCGGCGCTTCCGAGCTGTTGCGAAACACCAGGGCGCCGCCATCGCCCGTCGGTAAACGCAGCAATTTGCCTTCCGCTTCGGCGATTCGGACCTGCTCTGTTCCCCGGACAATCTCCTTTAGCTTTTGAATCTGCTCACTCTGTTCATTGATCAGTAACTTCGAGTAGCCGACGATGTCGATGAACAGAACGTGGCCGATCTCGAATTTCACGTCCAAACGCTCGTTCATGCGATTCTTACTATCTCAAGACTCCTGCTTTAACGAGCCTGTTCTGGCGCAACAATTCGTGACAGGCCGCTTGGAGGTCCCCATGCCGAAGCGTATTGAATGGCCTAACGAATTGGTCGTCACCTCGGAGCCTACAGGGCTCGAACCCGTTGGTTTACGCGTGTGTCACCGGACGGCGGTGACAACAGTCTCGCTCGGCTCGCGCCGAGATTACGGAGTTGCCGGCGATTCACTCTGCTTGAATCCGCATGAACATGGATTGTCTCAGGACTTTGGAACTCGATTGCACGCCAGAAAATTCACCACCTGGGGCACGTGCTTGGCAGAAGGCTTCGTATGTCCTCTTTCCCAATTCAGGACACTCGTCGTATCGCATCCGATTATCTTCGCGACATCTTTTTGTTTTAGTCCTAAATAGGCGATGCAATTCGGACGAGGCGCCTAGAACCCTTCTTGATGCCCTACAGGCTGGCCGCTTGATTGAATTGACGGACAGCCACAAGACCAAAGCGCTGGAATACCTGGCTGCGCTAATTGAGGCTATTCCGGACATCGGAGTAGAAGGCGGTATTACGGAAAGCGTCCTCGCGCGTGAGAGCGTGCACAATACTGGCATCGGGAAAGGTTGGGCATGCCCGCACGCCCGCGCTCCTCACGGTGACGAACTGGTTTGTTCGGTGGGCTGGAGTCCCGGTGGCATCGACTATGGTGCGCCTGACAACGAGCCGGTGCATCTCCTAGTCATGTATTTCGTGCCGGATACGCAGAAGAATGCCTATCTAAAGGAGATTTCCTCTTTGGCCAAGGCAATCCAAACGCAGCCCGCGTTACAGGATCTCAAATCGCTGACAGACCTTGGAGAAGTCCGAGACCGGCTGCTCGATGCGATCCATGTCGCTTTGGAATCAACGCCCGACGCAAGAGCGCGAATGATCCAGCTTGAAGTTAAGCATGCCGCTGCTCAGGAGCTTGGGTTACCTCTTGAACTCGCTCGCTTCATTATTCCGCTCTCTATTCTGGCAATTCCCGGCTCCAAGCCAGTAATACTGTGTCAGGACGGTGAAATGGTGCATGAGCTGGAGTCACAGGATGACCTAGGGTCCCACCTCGCTCAAAATGGTCGCGCTGAGCACCAAGGGATCCAGATTTTGCTTCGATCTTCTTCCAATTTTCAGCCAGACCGCGTTCTTTATGATTGCCTGGCATTCAGACCAACTAAGAACGCTCCGTAGTTGGAGCAATGAGTAAACGTTCAAAGTCGGCAGACAGAATTTTCGTGCTGCAAAAGGTGCAGCCCGCGCTGCTCGGACTGATGGATGGCTCCGTTTCTACGTTGGCGCCGATATTCGCGGCGGCCGGTCTCACTCACGACACACACAAGACATTCTTTGTTGGATTGGCCGCGTCGGTGGGGGCGGGAATCAGTATGGGATTAGCCGAAGCGCTTTCTGATGACGGAAAAGTAACCGGCCGCGGCGAGCCAATCATGCGCGGAGTAATAACCGGTCTAGGCACCGCCCTCGGAGGGATGCTACACACATTCCCGTTCTTGATCGCTAATCTGCCGGCAGCGCTCCACATTGCTTACGGCGTCGTCGTGGTCGAGTTGCTTAGTATCGCGCTGATTCGGTTTCGATTCATGAAGACACCGCTGCTCACTACAATTGTGCAAGTCATCATAGGCGGAGGGATCGTGTTTGCCGTGGGCATCTGGCTTGGCCGGCTTGGGGCCGGCGAGTAAATAATTTCGGGGCTGTTGTCTTTACATAGAGGTCCACCCGTCTCCCTTTGAGCGAAAGACAATGTCGATGTTGGTGGTTGTCCAAACAACATCGCTCCGGCACGAGAGCGATGGGCTGGTAACTCCTTTATACGGTTCGCATTCTCATGGACACGCTCACTCCCGCACCGTCTCGACCGCCCACTCCTAAACAGGAGCGACTTGCCTATTCCATCCGAGAAGCCGCCGATCTCCTGGGCGTCGATTATTTCAGTGTGTATCGGCTGATTCAGCGCGGGAAACTGCGGGCCTGTCGTGCGCTTCGCGGCAAGCTATTAGTTCCGCGTACGGAATTGCTCCGGCTGCTCAAGGGTTGAAACGCGCTCACCAACGATTCGCTAGGCTGCGATGCCGAAACTCACGCGCTTCGCCTGCGCGACGCTATGATCTTGACGCAAGTGTCCGTAGGTTTTCATACACAGCGCGCCGCCGTCTTTGTGTCCAAGCCAACGCGAGACAGTGGGAATATCGACGCCGCTTTCGATGCAAATGGTCGCGAATAGATGACGGAGGTCGTGATGGGTTATGCGCTTCATGTCGATCTTTGCGGCTGCATGCGTCATGCTGTTTTGACATTCAAAGACGCGCATTACGGTTGCGCTCGAAGGTTCATTCGATCGCTCCGCTCGTAGTTCCTTCAGCATCCGCTCAAGTTCTGGAATCATCGGGACATATCGCATCTCGCCGTTCTTGGTTGCAGTTTGCGGGTCACCTCGCACATGCAACTGGCAGCGGGGGAAGTCTGCGTCTGCCCATGTTACATATTTTGCCTCGCCAATTCGCAGGCCGCTGTAAGCGAGAAAACGCACGAGATCCGCGCAGTCCTTCGACTGTCTTGCGCCCGCACTGCGAATCTTCTCAACAAATTTCAGGAATTCTTCGCGCGACGGAAGCTCCAGTTTTTTCTGACGGAGTTTTACGCGCGATAGTTGCGCTGCGGGGTTATTGAATCGGGCACCGGTGCCGATCGCCTCCTCGAAAACCGCTCGTAAGGTGCCGATACTGTTGTTCACCACAGTCGGTGCGTATTTCTGCTGAAATCGTACGAGCCAGTTCTCACAATCGCGCTCGCTCACTTTGCGCACATCGGTTTCGAACAGGGAAGGCCAGGAGCGCTGAATGAAATCCAACGTCATCTCACGATAATCTTTCGAGCGCGGCTTAAGCGACGCGTTTGCTCGGACCTTGCCCCGATATACTTCTACCGCGTCGCCAACTGTCATCTTGCCGCCGGCGAACGCTTTTACGGATTCGTGGCGTGAGCGGTACTCGCGGATTTTGTCTGGCAGTCTCTGCTTCGCGACGGAGAAGACTGCCGTCTCAAGACTCTGACGGACCAACTTTCCGCCGACTCTGAAACGTCCGAAGTACGTTCCCGATGGTCGGTAGCGGATCAGGTTTTGAACCGTTGTGCTTTCCCAAAGAGATTCTTTCGTATCGGCCATAGTGCAGCGCCTTCGCCATGCTCCCAAACATCCTCGGCTGGGCTGCTCAATGGCCGGAGCAAGCGCGCAAAGATGCGCGTGAGTAACCGAAAGGCGCGTCAATGAATCAGCTTGCCTGCTGAATGAGAACGCGGACAGTGGCGCCCTGTGGCACCCGGATCGGAATTGCGTACTTCGTCATGGGTTTGTGTCACCTTATACAAATGGCGTATACAATGTGCCTTGAAAGCGTTGCCAAAGAGAGGAGTTTTCCCTCATAAATGCCGGCATAGCTCAGTTGGTAGAGCAGCTGATTTGTAATCAGCAGGTCGTCGGTTCGAATCCGTCTGCCGGCTCCATTACAAGCCCTTACTCATCAGTGGATTGCTGAGCAAAAGCGCTCTGCATCAAGAAAACCGGCGGCAGGTTCACTGCCGTTTACTGCCATTATACCGGTGGCGGCACTCCGCTCCCGATCGAGCGCAGAGTCGTTCTCCACGTCTGTTTCAATCGACGACAGAAAGGAGGTGCAGCATGTCTAGGCGCGCCGCTCTGAAAGTCGTCAAAACGAACTACACACCAAACGCTCCCTGGATGGTTCGTGTGCCGCCTCGTCTACACCGCATCGAAGGTGCGCGGAAAAAGTTCTTCGCGAAAGAGTCTATCGCGAAGGCGTACGTCGAGCGACTGGCGAAGCAGCTTGGCGACTACCACAGCCAAGCGCTCGGGCTCACGGACCGACAAAAACTCGAAGCGTCCGAATGCTACCGGCTGCTTGAGAAACACGACGCGAGCTTGTTTGATGCGGTGCATCATTATCTCACGTACGTCGAGCAGACCAAGAGGTCGATTCCCGTAAGCGAGCTGTTCGACGAATTCCTGTCGGTCAAGCAGCAGGACAACGTGAGCCCGAAATATCTCGCCGATCTGCGGAGCAAACTCGGCCGCTTCGTCAATTCATTTCATGATACGCTCGTTTGCAACCTGACTGTTGCTCAAATCGAGGCTTGGATTCGAAGCCTCGACATCGGGACAGTCTCTCGCGAGTCATACCGGCGGAACGTAAGCGTGTTGCTCGAATTCGGACGGCGTCGTGGATATCTCCGTGCCAATCCTGCGGCGGACATCAAAATTCGGCAGCGCCCTGAGGGCGAGGTGTCGATTCTTACGCCGGACGAATTGCGCAATCTGTTGAGCAAATGCGCGCCGGAGATTGTGCCCTACGTCGCAATCTGCGCCTTCGCTGGTCTGCGTCCCTCTGAGGCCGCGAGTCTCCGGTGGTCGGACATTCACTTCGATACGATGCAAATCGAAGTACGAGCACGACACTCGAAGACGCGCCGCTACCGGCTCGTTCCGATTCAGGCAAACCTCGACGAATGGTTGATGCGGTTTCGCAGCGAAGATGACTCAATTTATTATTCGCGTCGAAAGTTTCGCGAAGCCTATAAGGCCGCTGGAATAGACGACTGGAAAATGGACATCCTGCGTCACTCGTACGGCACGTACCGTCTACCGATTCTAAAATCCGCCGATGCACTGGCGTTGGAAATGGGCAACTCGCCGGACGTGATCTTCCGTCACTACCGTCGGCCGGTGAACGAAGCCGCCGCTTTGGCTTACTTTGATCTGCGACCGGGACTTCAATCGTGTCCAGCACCCACTGATACGCCCTCAGACGCGGAGGATGAGTCGCTCTCGAAGAAACTCATCCAGCGCCGCAAGCGGAATGCGCCAGGTACGTTGGAAGCGCAACGCTGTCAGGCGGCGTGACAGGCATAATTTCCGAACGGTCTTTGGAGCGAACCTCAACAGCTCTGCGGCTTCCTCGACGGTAAGAAGATCGCGCAAAAACAGAGTCCTTGCGGACGCCGATTCGATTTTATGTGCGCTAGTTGGCATGTGCGACATCCTCGCTCAATCAAAGCTCGTCCGCGCACCGAACCCGGAGCAACTGTTGCGCGGCAAACGAAGCGCCAGAAGAGGCAAGCAAGGGCAACTCTTGCCAACTATGAAAAACCCTCTGCCCGAAGACGTCTCCGTCTGGGCGGCGTTCCTGGCGACACGGCACGGTGGGGGAAACCTAAACGGCTCGCCACCCAGGCTCTATTTTGCTAAATTACTTCGATTGAAAATCTCTTCCAAAAGTGTGCAAGCCAAAGAAGCAGGCTCCCAGCAGATGGCTGCAATAGCCCGTCGCGTTTGTTGGTGGGAACCGGCCACCACCACCCTTCAAAATACGCCGCTTTTTCTCTGCCGAATCATGGCGCTCGGGACATGGGAGGACATCTGCATCGCTCTCCAGCATTATGGTAGGAACGCTTTTCGCGAAGCCTTGCAAAATGCGCCTCCCGGCCTTTTCGATCCTCGTTCCTGGCATTACTGGCACCATCGCTTGGAGCTTTTGCCTGTTCCATCTTTACCAGAGCGCGCAATTCCGGCGTGAAGCCGCGGCTGGATGGCTTGCCGCCCCAACAGCGCCGCTTCTGGCGTGTGTTTTCCCAATTACGCGACCATTGCGTTCTCTACGGAGGGACTGCCATCGCTTTGCGTATTGGCGACAGACATTCTTCATCGCGCCACCCACAGCGAGCGCGAGAACTCGATTGTGTCAGCGCGATGACCCCAATGTCGCAAAGACATTGAGCTTCTACCGCGCGGCATGCACGCAGCTCCTCTCTGCCGAAAGCTCAAAGCCTTTGCTCTCCCTTTTCCAAAGATGCAGTCATCGCGCATTTGTCTTGCCTTCGGCCACAACTCCTCACGCTCCGTTGCGCCCTTTCATTCCGACAAGCGCGCGATCACTGCGGCATGCTTAGAATCTTCTTGCGCTGGCAACTGCGTGTGAAACGCTTCGTCGATTTTATGGCTCGCTGCGCGCCGTCAACGTATTGCTCGCTTTGCTGCGCTCCACGTTGACTGTGCTCGCTCCGCCCAAGAACCAGGTCGCTATCGGTTTCACGCGGAGAAATTGTCGCGTTTGTAAAATATTGGCCGGGACAAACACTGTCCATATCAGCGCGCAATCAGAAAAGTCGCCACGATAACTTGCAACCGGATATCCTGCGAAATGGCGTTTCGCATTCTCCAAGTTGGTCCACATTTTCGGCGACAATGTTTCGCCAATTTATAACGCAGAGAGCGCTGCAATTCGTCCCGAAGGAACTGGCCGAAGCAGTGACCAAGGGCGCGCTCAAGCGTGCATGACAAAGCCGCTTCAACAGGTTTTGCCCACGGAAGGAACCGTGGGCTTTGATTGATGAGACGCCCTACCCCTTAGCATTACTAAGGAAATTCCGGCCCGACGCTAACTCGCTGGCGATCTGACGAGCGCTGCCACGACATCGCGGCGGACACGCACCGCTTCAATTGGCGGTGTACACGCATTCAACCTGCCGTCGCCGGGTCGTTACGGACCCTTCATTTGATACCTTTTGGCATTTCATTTTTGCCTTATTGTCGATGCAGCTATGCCGGTAGTGATCAGTTCCCCGAACTCGGTTCATACTCCGTTCAAGAACCTTTCGAACCGCGCCCGGATGATCGTGTTGCCTTGGTTGATAGGGACGGGAGTTGCGGCGATGCAACCGCAGCTTCAAGACCTCAATAAGGCGTTGATGGAAGCGGCAAAAAAGGGGGACGTGAAATCCGCCGAATCTGCGCTTGAGAAAGGCGCCGACCCGAATGCTCGCGTTTTTGGCACTTGGTTGAATTACACGCCATTACTGCAAGCGATCACGAACGGACGACGAAACGTCGCCGAACTACTACTTGATTGGGGCGCCGATCCATACGCCGAGGACGAGAACCACGACACGCCCATCGGATTCGCGGCGGAAAAAGGAAAGGAAGCTATTTTAGACCTACTCCTGTCCCGCGGTGTTCCAATTGACTGGAAAAGCAGCGTGGGATGGACACCGGCGGAACGTGGCGACCTCGATGTTTTACTGAATTACGGCATCGATCCGAATCAGCGGACTGCCGATGGCAGCTGCTTGCTGACTATGGCAGCTTTCAACGATTCGCCAGAACAGCTCAAGCTGCTTATTGATCACGGCGCCAATCTCAACGCCCAGGATGATGAGGGCAATACGGCATTGATGGTCGCGATCTATCAGAATCGTCAGAAGGCAATCACATTTCTGATAAACGCCGGTGCCGACCTCAACATACAGAACAAAAGCGGAGAAAGTGCCTTATCGAGAGCCATTGGCTTTCGCACAAATACCGCATCTGTTCTCATCGAACACGCCGCAAACGTCAATTTGGCGGATCAGTCCGGCAAAACACTCCTAATGGAGGCGGCAAGTACTGCATCGCTAGCCGTTTTCAACCAGCTGCTTTCCCATGGTGCCGATGTTCATGCCCGAACCAAAACGGGTGAAACAGCGGCTCATTTCGCCGCCGGTTTCAGTGGATTGGATTGGGATAATGCACGTAGTGTCGAAAACCGGCGCAACCTAATTGAAATTATCTCGGCCCTAGAAGCTCACGGCGCGGATTTGAAGGCTCTAAATACAGCACAGAAGTCTGCGTTACATTTCGCAGCTGACACCGGCTACGCCGGGACTGTCCAAAAGCTGCTCGACAAGCAACTCGATCCTCGCGGTGCTGACACTCACGGCGACACGCCGCTTCATGTAGCCATCGCGTCGCATACTGCCGACAGAATCGAGAAGGTTAAGCTGTTGATCGGCAGCGGCGTCAATGTGCAAAATAAGGACGGCGACAGTCCTTTACATATCGCAGCCACTGGTATGGACGCTTCAATTTGTTCGATTCTTTTGGAGCGTGGCGCTCTGATAGATCAGCCAAACCAAAAAGCCCAAACTCCGCTCTTACTAGCAGCGTCCAGTTTCAACCGACAATACGTGGGCGCTAAAACGTACGCAGAAGTTATCCGGCTGTTCGCTGCGAGAACTTCAGCAATCGACAGCCGCGACGATACCAAAATGACAGCCGCGATGTGGGCCGGAGCTTCAGACGTTCCAGAAGCACTCGATGCGATCATTGCGAAAGGAGCTGATATAAACGCGCGATCGGCAGATGGGCGTGATTGTCTCATGTGGGCGGCTTCGGCCAACGCAACAAAAACGATTCAGTTCCTGCTGCGTCGCGGAGCGGACGTTAAGGCAAAAGATAATGCCGGACGCAGCGCCGCTAACTGGGCGCGATTGCTGGGATACGACCAAACGATGCGGCAGTTGGATATTGAATCGGCCGGTAAATGACCAGGTTCGTTTGCTTCTTCGTCTGCGTGTTGCCGCATTGCCTCATGGTCGGCTCCGTCGTTTCAGCGCCGGCCAAGCCACAGGAACTAGCTCAAGCGGTAGTTCAAAACGACCTTGCAACGGTTCGCCAACTTTTGGATGGCGGAGCAGAAATCAATCGACCGATATTTGGCGCAACATCTCTGCATTTGGCTGCGGAGTATGGGCGTGCCGACATTGCGCAACTTTTGCTTGATAAGGGAGCGCACGTCGACCCGATCGACGATTTAGGAAGAACTCCGCTATTGTGGGCGGCCGAGAACGCGCATCTGCAAGTCGCCCGAGTTCTCATTGCTCACGGTGCAAACGTAAATCAGGAAGACCCATCGCGATTCCGTGGTCCGTTAGACAACTCGCCACCTGACACACCGCTCGATTACGCTTTACGAGCTGGCAATGTCGAGCTGTGTCGAATGCTCATCGGCTCTGGCGCGAAAATCAGAGCAAATGATTACACCCGACTTCAGGCAGCGATTCACTCTGGAAAGCCTGATTTAGTCGCAATGCTCATTGCCAAGGGTGTCGATCCAATGGCGCGCAGTAAACCAGATCCGAACTTCAATACCTACAGTGGGTTTGCAACGGCTGGAATGAGCGACAATGTGGAAATGATCAAGCTACTCGTCAGCAAAAGCCGAAAAGGTGCCGCGCTACGGCCCTTGTTGAATGATGCCCTGCAACATGCCGCCGAATACGGACGGACGCCCGTTGTTCGTTTCCTCTTGGACAATACGGATGTCGATCTGAATCGGGAAGTAGAGAGCAATTACGGCGGTGTGGAAAGGCTTGCCGATACCAAGACGAAAGTCCCAGGCTTCACGGCCCTAAGCCGTGCGATTGAGCAGGGCCATGATGACATAGCTGACGCCTTGCTTGAGAAAGGGGCACGTATTGCAGGGCGGACGCGTTCTGGGGCCCCGCTGCTTAGCTTCGTTATTTCGCAGAATCGCGACGACTTGTTTGATATGCTGCTGAAACACAATCCACCGCTTGAGGCAGTCGATTACGATGGCAGAACTGCGCTTACGACAGCCGCTGTTCAGGGCCGGTTGGACATCGTTAAGGCGTTGCGCAGCAGAGGTGCTTCACTCGACAAACGAGATTCATACCAATCAACAACACTGATGTTAGCCTGCGAAGCGGGCAAGAGCGACGTGGTAGAGTATCTTGTCAATGCCGGTGCTAATCTGCACGTGCGAGACAAGGATGGACGTGATGCTCTCATCTACGCGGCGATGGGCGGTCATGATGGAATTTGCTCTCTGCTGATTAGCAGAGGCGTCTCCCCTAATGCACTTCAACCCACAACTGGTATGACGGCGTTGCACTGGGCCGCAAAAAAAGCGCGTGCGGGCGCCGTGAAGGAGTTGCTCACACATGGAGCATCGCCGGAGATTGCGGACAAAGACGGCAAAAAACCGGTCGATTACGCGCGATTAGCAGGCGATGCAGAGAGCGTCGCGCTCCTCAGTGCGGACAAACCGACCCGCTGAAGGGGCGTTTATTGCTTTGCGTCGCGAAAGGCTGTGATGATCTGGCTGTAGCCGGGATATTCTCCTGTAACGGAACAGTGATAAGCGATACAAAGGTGATTATCGATCGCCGCCATCGATAGCTCGCTGTTCCAATCTGACGGGGCATCTAAGATCGTCTCTTGCGGCTTTTCTTCGCCTCGCCTCCAACCCGACAAAATCGTCTCAAACTTCTTCTTTTCGGGATTGTAGTGAACCCAACTGAGCCAAAACCGATCCGCCGCACAGACCACGTTTGAAGCGCCAGGAAAATCGTAGATGAAGGTAGGCTTTCCAACAGCCGCTGTCGCAGGGGGTTCGAATTTCTTTCGATCAAAATAAAACAACCTTAGAACGTGATCGTCTGTTGTTGCTGACATTACTAAGCATTTTTCGTCGACGTGTACACTAGCGACGTAATTAATTTTAATTTCGTCGGGCCACGGTAGTCGCCGATGCTCCCTCACACCGTTCTTTTCCACGAAATAGGATGGTTTGGCTTTTAAGAGATCCGCATCGAAAAACACTGTTTCCCCATTTAAAGGCACCTTTTTGTTGTAAACCATCGAGTTCGCATTCGAAATCGTTTCCGAGCTGACATTTTTGCAAAGCGCGCGGGGGCCCAGCAGTTCTCCGGTTGGGGAATAAACCGTCCGATAGACGGGGGAATGACCCGACATGTCGTAATCTGTAGCTTTCTCTTGTTGCGCATTATTGTAAAAATAGATCGCAAAATTTCCGTTCTCGACTTTGACGACCGGATACAAATCGCCGATCGGATCTTCATGTGCGAAGCCGGCGGTTGAAACGAAGATTAGGAGAAGCGCAATGACACCCTTCGTCATGGTGTTATGACAATAAGCGGACGACGCTCGCTAGACAACCAGCCGCCATGGTTGCAAGTGACTGATGAGCATCAGCGCTTGCTTGAGATTTTTTGTAATACAAAAACCTCGAAGCCTACGGGGCTCGAACCCAAAAGATGCCCGTGCTCGATCAACTGAGTCAACGGGATTGCATTTAAGCCAATCCCATAGCGCATCCTCACGTCCCATGTTTTCGGACACGCAACGATCAACTCACTGCCAAATACTGCCATTATCGCCAAATTTTGGGAAATATCGAGGGTTGCGAAGGGCCGCCGAACGCCCTATTCTCCTGGGAAACCATGACAAACTCCCGATTCCTCGCGGGGTTTGTAATCAGCAGGTCGTCGGTTCGAATCCGACTGCCGGCTCATTCAATTTGCGATTTCGATTCTGCGTGAATCGCGCTGACGCTGGTTAATCTTAATTGCGAACTGCGCTGGCGAATCGTTGGAGATAAATTCGTTGGAGATCTTCGGCACTTAGTTTTGCCGGACCGAGATCGAATTCTACTTTTTCAATCGCGCCTCTGAAATATTTCGGTAGCACCTTGGCATATTCGAATTTAGGCACGACTGGCAGACCATTGTCGGTGCCGATGTCCATGCCGTCGTAGGAGGCGAACCGGAACGGCACGCTGTGTTCCATTTTCGCTTCGGCTTGTTGCTTGCCATTGATGAAGAGGCGGCTTGTGCCGCCGGTGCCGAACTCGCCCGGTTTATCGGCGGTGAACTCGTAGCGCACATTGACTTTGCCCGTGGGCAGCGCATCGCGCGAACTGATGGTGTCCAGTTTCAATCCCAGCAAACTGTAGGTGTGCTTGAGATAGCCGTTTTCGACATAGAGCGAAAAGCCACCGAGGAAACTAGCCTCGGCCACAATTACGCCCGCTAATCCAGGGCGCAGCCCAAGCACGCCAGCGCGGCCCGGATTGTCGAGATCAGCGCTGATGCTGTAGGAGCGATTGTAGATCGGCGGGATCATGCCGGAAGAAATGTTCTCGGTTCCGTTGTAGTACGTGAATTTCGTTTGGTCCGGCAAACCTTTGGGAAAGCCCCACACGGTCGCCATCTCTCCGAGCAACGGCAGCACCTGATATTTCTCCGCCTCCGACCAAAAGAGCGCGGTCAGTTCGCGTACTTTATCGGGATATTTGTCAGCGACGTTGTCGGCCTGCGAAAAATCTTCGTCGAGATTGTACAATTCGCACTTGTCTTGATCGGGGCTCCACTTGCCGGGCGCGAATCGCTTGAGCGTTTCGGGATCGATCTTCCAAGGAACGCGGTCGAGTCGCCAGCATGCGAGCCAGCCGTCCTTGTACATCGCGCGGTTTCCTAGAATCTCGAAATATTGTTGAGTGTGGCGGGAGGGCGCCTTGGCGTCATCGAAGGTGAATAGAAAACTCACGCCGTGCATCGGCATCTGAGCGACACCATTGACCTGCGTTGGCTCGGGTAGGCCGGCCGCTTCAAGAATAGTCGGTGCTACATCTGTGCAATGAGTGAACTGACTGCGCAGACCGCCTTTGTTCTTAATGCGTTTCGGCCACGAGATTACCATGGGGTTACGAATGCCGCCCAAAGCAGAGGCCACCTGCTTCCCCCATTGAAACGGTGTGTTGCCAGCCCATGCCCACGCAGCCGCGTAGTGCGGAGCCATGTCGGGGCCACCCCATTTGTCGAGACCGCCGTAGGCTTTGATGGCTTTCAACTGTTGGTCGGCCGTGAGCGGGACACCATTCAGCGTGGTCATTTCGTTAAAGGTCCCTGTCTCAGTCCCTTCCATGCTCGCGCCGTTGTCGCCGAAGATGTAAATGATGAGGGTGTTATCAGTCAGTCCCATGTCGTTGATCGCTTTCACCACGCGGCCGACAGCGTTGTCCGTGTTTTCCTGGTAGCCGGCATAAACTTCCATTTGTCGCGCATAAACTTTCTTCACGTCAGGCGGGACGCTGTCCCACGCGGGAAATGCAGGGTCACGCGGCGTCAGTTTCGCATTCGCGGGAATTACCCCGAGCTGCTTCTGACGTGCGAACGTTTCTTCGCGCAACTTGTCCCAGCCCTGATCAAATTTGCCTTTGTATTTGTCGCTCCATTCCTTTGGCACTTGATGCGGCGCGTGAGTGGCGCCTGTTGAAAAATAAAGAAAGAACGGTTTGTCCGGTGCCTGCGCTTTCTGATCGCGAATCCACGAAATCGAGTGCTCGACCATCGCGTCGTTGAAATAGAAATTTTTGTCTTTCGGCACGCCGACGATGCTGTTGTTCTCAGTTATAACCGGATCGAACTGGCCGGTTTCGCCTCCAAGAAAGCCCCAGAAATAATCGAATCCGAGCGCGTTCGGCCAGCGATCAAACGGCCCCGCGGGTCCCTGCTGCGAATCCGGCGTAAGGTGCCATTTTCCGACTGCAGCGGTGTTGTAGCCGTTGAGCTGAAGAGTCTTTGCGATGGACGAGGCACTCGTTGGCCAGTTCGTGCTGTAACCCGGCCAACCGCCAGCCAATTCACAAATCGACCCGAATCCCACGGAATGATGATTTCGTCCCGACAACAAAGCCGCGCGCGTCGGAGAACAAAGTGCTGTTACGTGGAACCGATTGTAGCGAAGTCCTCCGGCCGCGAGTTTGTCGAATGTCGGAGTAGCGATAGGCCCGCCGAACGTGGACGGATTTCCGAACCCAGCATCATCGATTAAAACGAGCAGAATGTTCGGCGCATCTTGTGGCGCTTTAACCGGCTGGGTATACGACGCTACAGATCCTTCGAGCGTCCGTTTTGTAACACCTTCAAACGGCGGCGGCGGACGCGGTAGAACCGTTCGGTCCCATTCCGTATCTGAAGCCGCGACTAAAATTGATTGAGCTGTGACCGCAAGTGCGATGACACTGAAGCAGATCGTAGATTTGCGCATACCGATTCCCTCCGAAGTCGCGACGCTATATGACGCGTGTTGAAAGCACACGCCAAAATTTGGAAAGGCAGGTTTCCAAGCGCGTCGGCGGCTGAAAAGCCGCTCCTTCCGCGAAAGCTCCGGCAATTACCACGCTCTACTGCGCTCGGAATGTGATCTCGAAGGGGAAAAGACAAATGTTACGATTGCGTGACAACGCCGCGGCGGCCTGATAGAGACTCGGGGTGAAACACAGGTTGGAATCAATGGAAGTTAAATTTACCGAACGAGAACGTGCCACAGTCCTGGCCGCGCTACGACGATGGCTGAGCTATCCTGCTGCAAGGGAAGCAGACTCCGTTGCGACGAACCGTGGGAAACACAAGCCGCTCGACGACGGCGAGATTCAACGACTCTGCAAACGGATCAGCGAAATAGCAAGCAAAGGCAGCGCAGCGCCATTGCGTCATTCAAACAATGGTGCCGGCATACAGAAAGATCCAAAACTGCGGAATGATCAGCTTGATGCGCGCAATCTTTACCAACGCCGGTGAGGCACTGGGAGATAATGCTTACAATAGCGTTTGAGCGCTGGCGGAAGGCACCAGTCTATGCGTGCATCTGGACCACATCACCGGAGTCGTCCAACACGCGGATAATTGCCCGCTGTGACCGGAAGTGGGAGCGATACTTTGCGTACGCGATCGCATAACGGACCGCATCCGGCCCTGCATACCAGATCGGGCCGTATCGAAACACATCGCTGATTAGATCAAAGCCATCTCTGTCCCTGCGGGGACGGACCTCGTAAACGTCGTGCGCTGCCGTCAACCCATGGCCGTTCTGTGCGATATGGTTGGCGTCCATAGTTCAAAATCTTCAACGATTTTGCAGGCGATAAAGGGACATTTTTGTTACTTTTTTTGAGACGAGGAGCTCAGTCGGATTTGGCGCTATTCGATAACCGCGCCTCCTTCCAGGACCTTTTTTCTTAGACCGAGACGTCGGCGGCTTTGCCGGCGAAATGCAGATGTTCGAGAATCTCGCTGCGGAAGCGTAGAAATGAATCGCTGGTGCGATCGCGTGGTCGCGCGAGGTCGATATGAATCTCGTGATCGATCCGCCCGGGGGCCGAGGTCATGATGAGGATGCGATGGCTCATGTAGATCGCTTCATCAATGTCATGGGTGACGAGTAGCATGGTGGTGCGACGATTCTCCCACAGGCGCAGCACTTCGTCCTGCATCCGCATGCGGGTGAAGGCGTCGAGCGCGCCGAGAGGTTCATCGAGCAGGAGAACTTTGGGATGATTGATGAGTGCTCGTGCAAGCGCAACACGCTGGGCCATGCCACCGGATAGATGATGCGGATACGCATTAGCAAACGCTTCGAGTCCGACCAGCCGCATGAATTCGTCCACTTCATTTCGTTTTTCGCGTAACACACCGCGCGCAGCAAGGCCGGCCTCGATATTCCGGCGCACAGTCAGCCACGGGAATAGATTTGGATCTTGAAAAACGAGACCGCGCTCCGCGCTCGGTCCGACAATTTTTTCATTACCGACAAGCAGCTCACCCGAATCCGAAACATCCAGGCCGGCGATGAGTCGAAGCAACGTCGACTTTCCACAACCGCTCGGCCCGACTAACGAAACTAGTTCGCCGGCGGCGATCGAAAAGGAGATGCCACCGAGGGCAAGGCGGCTTGTGCCGGGAGCGTCGGGCACCGGAAAACTTTTGTAGATTTCGTGAACGCGAACGTCTGAAGCGGTCGCCATATTTGTCGTCACCACTTAATTGTCCCCTTCTGCCACACCAGGACTCGATCGCGCAGTTTGAACAGCAAAGTCATCACTGTGGAGAAGAAGCCCGCCATGATAATGAGCGCGGCGAAAACTTTGCCGTATTCGGCCCAACCTTGCGCCCAACTAAGATACCAACCAAGACCGGACTTAACTCCCACAGACTCCGCGACAACCAGAGTTAGAAACGAGGCACCTAGCCCCATGAACAAACCGATGAAAATATTTGGAACTGCGGCTGGTATCGCGACTCGAAAGATCAGATAGAGCCTTCCGGCGCCGAGTGTTCGAGCCACGTCAAGATAGGATGCGCGCGTATTGGAAATCCCGGAGGCAGTCAACATCGTAACCGGGAACCACACCGCCAGCGCGACTAATCCCGCTGCTGACACGATTGCCGAAGGCGCAACCACCATGGCGAGAGGAATCCACGCTGTTGCTGGAATGGGCCCTACAACTTTCAGCACCGGCATCCCCCAATAGCGCACCGAATTTGACCAGCCGATGCACACGCCGCTAACAAGTCCGACGATCACGCCGAGTGTGTAACCACTCAGGAGCAACACAAGTGAGTGCCACGTGCTATCGAGCAAAAGTGCACGATCGCTAATCAAGCTGCGCAAGACCGCCGCAGGCCCCGGAAAATACGGTAGCGGAAGTAAGTGGAAGCCTGCCGTGATTACGTCCCAGAGGCCGAGTAACAGGATGCCAGCCGTAAAAATTGGCCACATATGCCGCATCCATTTGCGCAGCGCCGGCCAGAAAGGTTGTGCGATGGCGAGAACAATTGAGACGCCGAGAATTTCCCAAAACAGCAACATGTAAGAATGCGTCTCAAGCGGAGGCGCTTTTTGTGCGATCAGTAAGTGAGTCCCGAAAGTAATCAAACTCGCGAACGGAACAGCTAGCTGCATCGGCCAGGGCAACGTCGATGGTTTGTCGGTAACCGCGGTGTCCACGTTCATTTAGTTATCCGATCGATGTCATTCTGAGCGAAGCGAAGGAGCGCAAATCATTTCCGGCCAGGTTCGCGCAGAAATAGACAGAGATCTTTGAAAGCCTGGCCTCATGCGTCGCATTTCGTTGCAGCGCTCCGCTCAACATGACAGCGCGATTGTCAGTTCTTTTCCCGTCGTCGACTTATTTCTGGGCAGCAACCGTGTTTTTCTGAAGACACGCCGCTTCTGGGTCGGCGAGGTTCGGGGCATCCTGGTCCGGTTGATCGAACATTTTTCTTCGACAGCACGAATCTCCGCTATCCTTTTGGATCAACGCTGCGATCAACCGGATATCTTCGTCGGGCGAAACTTGCGCTCCCGCAATTTTTTCGACCTCAATGGTCTTAATCCACTCGTCCGTGACGCCCGGGAGATGCATGAAAGCGCGTTTCGCCAGCGCTTCGGTGTCGGTCTCCGGCGAAAGCATCTTGGCGACTTTCATTTCGCGGCCTGCAGTATGCACGGACTCCTCGGCCAATTGTACACTGGGTACGTAGCGCAAGCGCGCGAGCGCAACGGTGTTCAGTTCGGGCGTGGAAGCGAGGTATTTTTTCTCTACCGCCATAACGGCGGCGGCCCTTGGATTGGTCTCGACCCATTTGGCGCCTTTTAACAGGGCACGCGTTGCTCTGGCCGCGGTATCAGGATTGGCATCCACCCATTTGCCGTTCGCGATCACTTCACAGCAATATTCATCCTTGTAGGGCGCATCCGTTATCTGGTCGGCAATGTTCCTCACCTTACCTTCTGCGATCAGAAGACTCCCAATCGGTTCCGCGTTGGCGACGGCGTCCACTTCGCCTTTGTCGATCGCCAGACCTAATTCACCGGCCGGGTAAACTTTCCATGTAATATCCTTCCCAGCATCGATCCCGTGGACTCCAAAGACACGATTCGCGAAAACGAACGGGGGCGTCCCCATTCCTGGCACACCAATTCGCTTTCCTTTCAGGTCCTCGATCGTGTGAATGTTCGTTTTCACGCCTGCTTGAACGCGCAAACACCCGCGGTGGATTCCGGCCAAAAATCTGACATCCAAACCCTGCTCGATCGGCTTCAGAAAGTACATCACCAAATGATGAGTGATGTCGTAGCTGCCAAGCGCCAGTGCATCCTTGTAAGTTGACCAGCTGCATTTCACCAGTTCAGGTTCGAGTCCCTCCTCCTTGAAGAACCCTTTCTCGTACGCTGCGTAGATCGGAGCCTCGCAAGTCAAACCGATGTAACCGACGCGGACTTTGTTCGAATTCCGAACGGTGGAACCGGACTTCTTGTTGCAGCCTGCCACTAGCAGAAGGCTCAGCGAAATGGCAACGAGGAAAAACTTGGCGGTCATTGTAGTGTTCGAAGGTTTGGGAAATAGCGCGATAAGTTTTGCCTATGCAAGCAGAATCCTCGCCGGCAATCAAGCTCCTGATTGCATTTTGCAAGTCCGCCGACCAATATTGCTTCTCGCATGTCGGAGCCGTTGGATATTCGCCATCTCCGGTATTTTCTCGCGGTCGCCGAGGCGAGGAGCTTTAGCCGCGCGGCTGACCGGCTCGGAATTTCGCAACCGAGTGTTTCGCAGCAAATGCGGGATTTGGAAGCGGGTCTTCGCGTGCCTTTGTTCCAGCGCCGTGGCAAACGGATTTTGCTCACTCCACGAGGTTTGATTTTTCAGGAGCACGCCCGGTCGATTCTTCATCAGTTGGAGAATCTTCTCCACGAACTGAATGGCGAACCCGGAGAATTACGCGGCGAATTGCGACTGGGTGTTATCCCGGTGCTGAATGTGCCGCTAATCCCGCAACTTCTTGGCGCATTTGTCGCCGATCATCCGGCAATCAGCATCACGGTCGAAGAAATCTCGTCAACTGAGATCGAGACGGCACTCGAAGAAGGCCGGATGGACGTCGGTTTGGGTTTTCTGACCCGCCACTCTCCAAATCTGCGTTACGAGCGTCTTTGCACGGATCAATTCGCACTGATCGTGACGGAGAACCATCCGTGGGCAAACCGGCGCGTGATCGATTTCCCAAAATTGCACCAGCAACGTCTGCTTCAACTGCCCGACAGTTTTGTGATGCGCAGAATGTCGGACGAAATCTGTCGAAAGCATCAGGTCCGCCCGCATGTGATTGCTGAGATCAACGCTATCGAAACGCTTCTTCGCTCGCTTGGTCCATCGCAAGCCGCCGCGTTGATGCCGAAGATCGCATTGCGCGGCCGCGAGAACCTAAAGTTAAGGGCCATCCGTTTGCGTGGCAAAAATCTCGGGTTGGATATTGGGCTATTGCGACTGAGCGACTCGGCAGCCAATACCGCGGTGGCAGCGTTCACGAGCCTCGCAAAGGCGACCGTTCCGAAACTGGTCGGGCGCTAAAGGCGATTCGGCCAGGAACTGTAACCAGGGTAGGCGTGTCACTCCGCGCGCGCCGAACCAGGCGGCGGGCAGAGGACTGACCCGCCCTACCAAGTGAGCTAGCGGGAATCGGGGCGGCGCAGGTAGAGCGCTTTGCCGCCCATGTCGATCACCGCGAAATTGGTCGCCAGATAATCCTGACCCAGAACGCCGGCATTGGATTCCGCCACCGATTTCGAAAGCAGAACGTCGCCCGATACGTGCGCCACGACCACCTCGGCATTTGCGAGTTTAAAATTTCCGATCGCCAACTCCTTCACGCTGGCGCGATTCACTCCTTCCACCAAGTTGCCGGCGCCGCCCGCGCCGTAGCCCGCAAGCGCGGTGACGCCGCTACCAGATTTCACCGCGATTTGCGTGTCGATCAGCGTCGTCGCCGAGCCGGTGTCCACGAGAAACCGCGTTGCGTGTCCGTTCAGCGCGCCTTCAACATCGAAGTGGGCATTCGCGTTGAGTCGCATCGGGACTCTCGTAAAACCGCGACTGGCCAGGAAACTCGCCAGACTCTGGCTCACCGCAGAGCTTGCGCCGTTCGGATTGATGTAAAGCATTTGCCGGGTGCAATCGATGATCATCCCAAACTTGCCCATCTCGCGCGCGCCGAGCACCCCATTGAGATTAGCCATCGCTTTGGAATCGGAAATATGTGATCCGGTCGCGGTAGCGGTGCGCTCCGGATTCATGCCGGACAAATCGGCGATTGCCACAGGAACATTTGTCACCATACAATTGCCCATGGCGATGCTTTTCACTTTGCTCGTCCCGTAACGTTCCCAGGCGCGGCCAAACAAACCGCCGACAGTTGAGTCAGTCTTTTCCACAGTAAGACCGAACGTATTTACGCTGTTCCGATCGATAAGCGTATAGGGCGATCCGGTATCGATCATCAGCGCGCCGTGCCGATTATTTATGGAAACCGGAAGCAACAGATGATTGCCGTAGCGTCGCTCCAGCTTCGCGCCGGCAAGTCCCTGGCCGGCAAGCGTCCCAGCGAGTGTGCCGCCGGGTTGCTGTCCTCGTGCGCAAAATGGCGTCACTATTGCGAGCAAAAATATTGGGACCAACTTGTTCATGCGCCGGTTTTAGAATAAAGGCCGTCGCGTTGTCCAGTCCCCACTCGAGGCCGCGCAGTCCCAGCTTCAATCCGATGAGTCGGGGCGTAAGATCCGTATCAGCCTTGGCTTTCAGTCGCGTACTTCTCGGCGCCGAGAAAGTGCAGCGACACATACGACTCATCGCCAATGACCCAGCTATCGTGCGGCACCGGCGGAACGTAAAACAGATCGCCTGCGTGAAGTTCAATTACGCGACCATCATCGAACGCTACTGTCGCGGTTCCTGAGAGAACGAGCCCGACATGTTCAACGGGACAACGCGTCGTGCCAACACTCGGACCGACGTGCTCGCTCCATTTCCATCCTGGCTCATACGTCGCACGACCAATTGTGATTCCGCCGAGATGGACCCGCTCAAATTTCCCTTTCTGCATCACACGCACTTCATCCGGTGCGTCTAACGATTTCAGAATGACCGCTATCTCCTCGCTTTTCATCAGCTACTCAACATCGAAAGCTTGTTCGCAAAAATCAAAAGCAACTTTTCGCACTCCCTTGCGATTATTTATGGATCGGGAAAAGCGCTTCGAGGCCACGCGTTTTGGTGCCGGAAAGATAAAGGTAGCCCGTGAATCGTGGGTAATTGTCAGGATCAGATTGCCAGCTGTAGGTGGCCTCATACTCATTCCCGTCAAAACGAAAACGCATTCTTAACACGGGAATACGATCAGTCCCTGCTATGGTATCGAATCGAGCCGCGCATTTACCGGTCTTACCTTCGACGGTTCGGATCACCTGTAGAACTCCTCCTTCGTCTCGAAGCGTTACATGTCCATTGTAAGTTGCACTCGAATCAGCCTTACGTCCGATAAGGTCATACTCTCCAGCCATGTAACTTCGCAGCAATTGTTCATCGAGCGGTTTGCGGTCGGCGTCCGCACAGCGTGCGGACTGGGCGAATAAGATCATCGCCAAAATTGCCAGAGACGCTCTCATAATACGTGACGAGAGATTTCAATCGGCGGAAGCCTGACAGTTTCGCCTAACCAATAAGATCCCTAACAGGGCGCACCAACCGAACCAGGCAGCGAAAAGGGCTCTTTGTGCAAGCCCGTGAACGGGCTTCACGTAAGCCCAAACCGGTGCGGCAAATGCGCTTAAGTTCAACGCGATTGCACCCCAAGCGAGTGCGAAGAAAATCCACGAGATCATGACAAGAGTTTTCGCTCGTGGGTCCCGTCTCCATGTGAGGGCAAAGACGAGCGGTGCCTGGTATCCAATCAGTTCCGACATGCCGAAGACGTTGTGAGCCGGGTGCGGGTAGGCGAACACTCCTATGCCTGCAGCTGGCAACGCCATGAATCCTATTAGATAGGCGGTAAATCGAGAGTGGTCAGCTGCAACTGATACGTCACGAACCGCCGAGGCGAAAACCAAAATGCAGGCCGCAACGCAACCTAACATGATAGCGAAGGGAACTCTGGCCGGAGAGCCAATTTCTCCAATCTCGCTCACCGTCTGACGCACATGACTATAGCCGGGAATCAGCAGCGCCAGGCCAGCTACTCCGAAACCAAGAATGACTCCGGCCAAAGGTCCGAAGAGTAAGCGATAGTTTCGTGTCATGCGTCCAATGTGAAAGGCCTTCGTTGTCGTCCAATCAAATGAAGTACCGTTGGCAGCCAGCAACAGTGCATTTCCTTCCGCGTTGATAATTTATCGTTTAGTCTTGCCGCGGTGCGGCTAGACGTTGACTTAATCGACGGGTGGGAGCTTTGCGAAGGCATTTGCACTGGCCTGGGTGGCTAAGCGAAGCGCATCAATAGCACGAGCGAGGCCACTGCCAACACGATTCCGATCACTTCAAGGTAATTCAGTGACTCCTGGAACAACACCACGCCAATCGCGGTAAGGAGCAGCACCAGGGAAACAGAGTAAAGGACGCTGATGGTAGCCAGCTTCAGGTGTTTCATTACGAACACCCAGCCGAAAGCAGTCGAGGCGTAGAGAGCGAAGCCGAGGTAAAACCAACTCGTCCGCAGCGGTTGCTCGCGCGCGCTGGCGAGCTTGAGGAAGTAGTCACCCAGCACGCCGATCACGCTGAAGGCAACCGTAACGAGCACGGCGATCGTCTTTGTTCCCATTGGTCGCCTTGCTATTCCCCTCGTCCTCCACAGGAAACGAAGGCATTCCATGCTGCTGCAGGAGAAAGAGGTAAGGCATACAGCACTTTGAAAAGCCGCGGACGTAAAGATTTCAATCTTATTAGAAAGCGCTGGGTCGGTTTCATTGTTTGGTTAGGCAGCACGCGGCTTCGCTTGGACCTCTTACAAGAGAATCGCGCTCATGAGATGCGTTCCCAAGTCAAAACGTACTCGAATGGCTTTAGCGACTACTTTCATTTGTGAGTCCCAAGTTGATCCGATCACTACCGGTCTAAGGTTCGGTTGTCATGGTAGGCCTGACACAGAAGTTCATTTGCCATCCGCCGGCCGCGAAGTTTGAGCGGGGCCCTTGGCCTTCTTTGCTAACTGATCCCATGGCACCAACTTCCAAGGATGCATTTCGTATAGGAAGATTCCGGATTTTACTGCCGGATCGTTCGCCACTATCGCTTTCGCATCTTCTTCGTCAGAAACTTCCAGTAAGGCGGCTCCCCCTGCATTGTCCGTAAGAGGGCCCGCTAGCTTCATGGAGCCTTTGATGTAAAGACTCAGCATGTACTTTCCGTGCTCTATCAGTGGCTGATCCATTATCGACTTTCCGGTCAACCACGCCGGACCCGGCCGATAGACGACAAGGTATGTCGCCTTCGGCGCTGCTTCCTGAGGCGTTTCGGCGAGGTTCTTTGCCGGGTGGCACATCAACGCAAACCCGAGCACAAGGAACAATGCGACGATTCTCATCTTCAAATCTCCTGTGGCGCGTTAAAAGAATCCGCGGAGGAACGTCGCCGCTTCATCCGAGATGGCGACGATTTTGTTCGTTGCCTGACGATAGAATTTGAAATTGAGCTCTGTTTCGGGTCGCCCATCGTTCCAGTCGGAAAAAAGTTTGAGCTCGCTCCGCCCGAGGCGCTGCTTCACGAGCGCATTGCGCCTGACGGTGATACTCACCCGCGGTGTTTGCCGGGCGATCCCGCGTTTCTTCGCGATCGCTCTGGCCGAAGTGACAACGCCGCTCGCAATGAGACCTGGCCCGCCTTCGTTCTCGCTCTCGAAGACAAAGATCATATCGCCCCTGGCGATGTCCTTACCACCGTACATCGTCTTCTGAGTGGTGAACGCGAATGTTCTCGCCCGCGGATCGCTAACTGCGGCTTTGATCGCGAACGTCATTTTTGTCCGCCGCTTACCAACTCGCGGTATTCAAGCCAAAACGCGGAGGCGTTTTTCAGACCAGAACTCTGAAGGAGCGCTAAATCCTCAGCAAGGGTGAGTGGTTGATCGGCTTCGTTACGTTCGAGATCAGCCAGGAATCGGCGAGTCGATGCTAAATCAGCGAATCGGTTGTCCGAGCCATGTGCGCGTTCCACAATTCCAGCGATACGGATTTCCTGTAAACGCCTCTCCAGTTCCGGTGAATCGGCGACAATCAGGTCGGCGTTCACGAACCAACCGCCCGGCACAAGAAGCTCAACCAGCTGTCTTAGCACCGTCTCCTTGTCGGAGCAACGAAGGTGGTGAAGCGCGTACGCAGAAAATACGATATCGGTCGTGCCGGCGCCCGGCACCAGTTCTTGCAACTTTCGAAAATCGCCGATCACGAACTCGACTCGCGACGCCAGGGATTTCAGGCGCGCCTTCGCCAGCTCGATCATGGCCTGAGCTCCGTCAATGCCCAGGACCCTGCTGTTCGGAAAGTGGTCGAGAAATTGCCTGGTAAAATAACCAGTCCCGATTCCTAAATCGATTGCTCGAAGAGGTGCTGTCTTGGGAAACGGCAACACCTCAAGAGCGATTTGGACCATCTTTGATCGATTCGGGTGCATCAACTCCATATCGGCGTCGTACGTTTTGACGCGCTGTGATACGTCGTAAGCCGCAATGCTCCGTTCAGTCATCGATACGCTGGGTGTTTAATGTCCGATGACCATCAGCCGAAACCACAAGTACCTCAAACCGAGCGCCGGGATCGCGCTCAGGCCAAACACAGTGTATCCGCCGAGTGTCCGCGACGTGGACTGGAAGTAGAGTGGCAAGGGCTCGTGCGTACGTGCTCTGTCCTGAGCCAGAGTTGCCGAAGACGAGAACTTTGATGTCGCCTAACGAGAATCAAGCAGATTGGGAATCTGCGAGATAGACGGTATAGCCCGCGAGGGCGAACACCGCGGGCTGGGAAGCCGCGGGGTAGACGGAAAAGCCGCGAGGTAGCGGTTCTTGAGCGGGAGCGAAAGAACCAATGAACTGGGAAATCATGAGTCAAAGAGATAGGCTACAGGAGGGTGTCGTGGCAAACACAATGGACTCGTTTCGAAATGGGGTTTCATCGCTAGCGCCAGCGCTTGCTCACGGCAAGCCTCGTTACGCCGCAGTAGGAGTCCGCCACTACCCAGGCGCCGGCCGTCAATGCCCAAGAATCGACGAACTCGCTCCATTGGAAGGCGCTAGGGCCTGCCGCCACGATTGGGACCCACACAAGCAGCGTGAACAGGCCCAACTGCAACGCCGAGAGCACGGCTGCCAGCCGTGCATAGACACCGATGAGCACCGCTAGGCCCGCCGCGATGAAGGTACAGCCGGTGAAGTAAGCCCAGGTCACGTGCCATGGCAGCCATCCAGGTACCACCGCAACGGTCTCTTTGAGGTAAGTAAAGTGGGCTATGCCGAAGGGGATCAAGCCGAGGCCGTAGAAGACTCTCGCGATGCGCAGGCCATTGTCGCCTGTGGCGAAACCGAGGTGATCCCTGTCCCAGTCAGAGGCGAACCAGGCGTACAGAACCCACGCCGCCGCTACCATCACCGCGCTCTCACCGCAGGCCCACCAGGTATCCGTCGTAGTGGGAGCGAGAAAAATGTGAGACGCCCTAAACAGCAGTAGCCAAACGACGAGATACACGAGTAGGACGCGGGCAGCGACTGGGGCTGTGCGCTGGAAGAGCAGGCCTATACCAGATCCCAGGGAGATGAAGGCGCAGAAATAGGCCAGTACCTCGCGGGCAGGCACACCTTTTGGCACCCCACTCCATATCGGAGTGAACTCGCCTTTGATCAGGCCCAGGACTCCGAGGCCGATCATGGTCGCAGCAAAGACCGCACGCCCCAAACTTGCGATGCGCATCGCCCTTACTCCGGTGGTATTCCAGTTCATCGACGCGGTTCCTGGATATTCAAACTACGGCCTAACGAGACCCAAGATCAGCGAGCGCGCGAGCTAGAAATACGTTCGCATGCTCACAAATCTACGCTATAAGGACGGTCCGCGGTTCGCTGCATCGCATGGTTAGATGTTTTGTGCGCCGTGAAATCAAGGCCTAACATCTTGCGACCTCTGGAGCGCTTCTCTTTCTTCCGCGATGTATTGCCGGAGCGTGTTGGGCAAATTGGGCGGGACGTTGTGCCTGGATTCGGCGGCGAGTCCATCGAGAAAGGACCTGTATTCATCACCGATCCCGCCCCGCGCGAACCTCCAGACCGCGCGATAGGCTGGGTTGCCGAGCAAGCGCTTCAAGGTGGTACCGTCGGACGCCCAGCTCTTGGGATCCAGCATGCCCAAATGAAACTGAAAGAAGCAGTCTTCGTAGCTCCAGAACACCGAGGTCATGTAACCGTACAAGACGAAGCAATCCTGATCGGTCAGAGTTTCGCCGTTGGCGGCGCGCGATATGACGTCGCTAACCCTGGGATCGCTCAGGCGAGAGAGGAGTTCGACGTTGCGCGCGCTTCGTCCCTGTTGCATTAACGATCTTTGGTTGCGATTGGATTGCCGTATCTGCAGGCCAAGAAAGAGAAGCGAAACCACAACGGCGACGCTGCTGGCAAGTGATGCGAGATCGGCAAGACTCATGGATGATATGACGATCTTAGCACTTGCCCCCAGAACTGCGATTCGCAACCGAACCGCTCGGTCATTTCGCTCAGCATCTAACGAGACACAGGATCAACTACCGCGCCCGGAAGCGCCCGTTGCTGCACGTTGAAGGTTGTGGCTAAGCAAAGCGCGGAAACAGAGCGGGGCGCCGTTAGCTGCATCCCGTGGTTAGGGGTTTCGGCGGTGACTACGGACATAGACATCCAAAAGTTACTGGATTGTTACTTTTGTGAGCTGGTTTTCGCAAACGTGATTCGCGATTGTCAGAAGATGCGTCCACCGTTTGCGGCACAGAGAAAGAACTGGAGCGTTTCATGCGAAAACCGACCATTCAATTGCTTTGCTTCGCCTGTCTGATCGCGGCTACGTCCCGCGCCGCCGACGAACCCTTCATCGGCAAATGGAAGCTCAGCCTCTCCAAGAGCAAACTCGCCGACCAAATGACCATCGCGCCCGCCGGCGCAAACCGGTACACGCTCACCTTTGCCGGTGTCGGCGATACCGAGACGCTGGTGGCCGATGGCACCGACCAGCCCGGAGTTCTCGGTAGCACCATTTCCCTTACGGTTGAAGCGCCCGGCAACTGGAAAGTCGTGCGCAAGCGTGGCGGCCACACCGTGCTCACTGCGAATTGGAAGCTTTCCGACGACGGCAAGGCGCTCACCGACACCTTCATTTCCAACCAACCGGATGGTTCGACGTCGCGAATCGACTTGGTTTACAAACGCGCGGAGGGTAGCGCAGGCAACTCCGGCATCCCGGGCACTTGGGAAACCACGGAAGAAAAGCCCGATTCAGCGGTTGAGATTGAAATCCGCCCTTACGAGGGCGACGGCCTTTCCTTCATCAGTCCCGGCGGCCAGCCGGCAAAAAACGTGAAGTTCGATGGAAAGGACTATCCTCTCGCGGGCGGCAGTCCCGCTGCAGGCGGTGCCACATCCGGGCGCCGCCTTGGCTATCACTCGATCGAATTAACCAAAAAACTGAAAGGCAAGATTGTGGAAACTCGCGAGATCATCGTTTCTCCCGACCTCAAGACCCTGACCATGACCCTGCACGTCGTGGACCAGCGTGTGCCAAACATCCTCGTCTTCGATCGCGAATAAAGCTTGAGCTTCGCTTCGTGAGGCCTAACGAGACAGAGCTCAGCGACCGCTGGCGGAAGCGAGTGTCGATTGCAGCGCAAGTGTTTTTCATACTTTTGAGGGAACCATCGGAGCGGCCAGCGGTTCGCTGGAGCGAATGTTAGATGTTGGGTAACATTCACGAGTGGCGCCTTACCTGACGAGGGGATGTTCGCAGGGCGTAGATATACAATGCGACCAGCAACAGCGCGAAAACAATCGCAACAACGCCGGCTCCATGCGCAACCGACACAGGAAAGGCGGTAGCTCGAACGCGCGCGCGACCCGCCGAACTGATTTGGACGAATGGTCCCTTCTGTAAAAGCAACGCAATGCCTGAAATGAAAATTAACGATGCGAGGGCAAGGACTTCCCACGGATTGTCCCTCTTCGCGAGATAGCGTTTTATCATCTAACGAGACAGAGATAAGCCACGGCTAGCGTTGAAGAACAATACGGCGGGAGTGCGTGAGCGCGAAGAGACGAATCGCACTAGGGTAGCCGGGCACCTGGATGAAATCCAGGGTGTCGTGGCAAACACGCTGAACTCATATCGTAATGTGGGGCCGTTTGCACCAAATCAAGCGCTCTTTAAAGAAGATAGAGACTTCATCGATTGGTTAGCGCATGCCGCGTTGCATAACCGACAGAGTTTAGAGCTGAGACGACATTGCTCAGTGCGTGAATTGAAACCAATACCCAGAACGCGTCTTTCCAAGGCGCTCGTTCCCGCCAGTAGAGATAAGAAGCGGCCTGAATGCAGAACCCTGGAAACACGATTATCGCGTGCGGCCACCACGGCCAAACGTGCATCTCGCTAATGAATAATGCAGCGATGAATACTTGAACAACTGCAGGAGCGCGCACTCGGCGCACTAGTTCAAACACGCCAACCAAAATGAGCGATTCGATGAGCGGGGCAAAGACGAGAAGCGAAAGAACCTCAGATCCACCGCCACGAAGATAGAACGCTCGGGGTGGGCTTCGGACATGCGCGACATACGCCCACGCCGACACGAGGCGCGCGAGGGCAACGGAATAGCAGGCCATAACCAATGCGAAAACAACCGTCGACCGGCTACGCGGAATAAATGAGCGTAAGCGAACTCGCGCCAAATGCTTTTCGGTATCCGTAATTGGCTCGCTTGGTATTGCCGACACATCTTCTTGTGAGTCGGCGTTACGCTCCTTGCTCAGCTCGGCATCAAAGCAAGCGGAACACTTTCCCCCCGCGCTTACAGGCGCAGTCCACTTGCTGTATTTTGTCCCACAAGTTTTACAAATAGCCACGGTGAAGCAGGCCTAACGAGACCAAGATGAGCTGCTGCGATGGTGAGCGCGCTCCGTGGCGGGTGAAGGTCTGAAACTCATGGAAAACGAGGCCGTACGTCGGGTCGCAGTCAGCTCCATCGCCTGGTTAGGCCTTGGCGAGGATGGCATCGACGTCCGAGACAAACCCGGGAGGGAAACCAATGTGTTTGTTACTGCGCCACCAAGTTCCTCCACCCGACGTTCTAAGCAGGCTGTTCAGGAGAGCCCCGCCCGTCCCTTCAAAAGTTCCTTTCGGAAAGATACCCCGCTGCGTCCTTTCCCAAATGTGGAAGGATGCCCAGGCATTCTCTTGCAGCATCTGCTCTAGCCTCAGCTGATCGGCGGCATCGAGGGCGTGCTGTCCGTGCAGGCCGGCGGTCATTAATTCGGCAATGTCGCGGTGTTTGGCGATGGCCATGCGGATCACCGTCCATTGCGCCATCGTGTTATTGTGCTCGCTGCGCTGGAGCGCGCCCGTATTTTGTCTGATCTGCAAAGCGACAAAGATCAAAGACGCAATCACACCAACAGAGGCAACAATTTGCGCCAGATAGGATATTTTTTCGAACGACATAGATTTTTAATGTTCCGCGGGCCTAACGAGAATTAGACGAAAAAGTTTCGTCTGACTGCACAGTATGGATGTCGTAACCGTTTTCCAGTAGATGTGTAGCAGATCATTGTTGAGAGTTGATGGTTGAGGGCTGAGAGACATGTAAGAGCGGAATGTTTAACTTTGAAAAGCTCGATGTCTGGCAGGAAGCGATTCAGTTTGCTGATCTGGTGTAATGAATTGACCGGCGATTTTCCGGACGAGGAGCGTTTTGGATTAACGAATCAGATGCGGCGTGCCGCTGTGTCCATTTCATCCAATCTGGCTGAAGGAAGTTCACGCGTATCGCGGATTGATTTCGGCCGCTTTGCAGAAATCGCGACAGGATCTCTATTCGAAGTTGTTTCGCAAACCACTGTCGCGCTTCGACGAAGAATGATCGCACAAAACGATTACAAACGTATCTACGCGGCAGCTGAAAAACGGAGCAAGATCTTCAGTGGATTACGCAGATCATTGTCTGCGACGTAACTCTCAACCCTCAGCCAAAGGCCATTAGCCGTCCGTTAAGCCGGTGCGCCGCCGAGGGCGCCGGGGAGCGGTGGGGCGACGTCGGGAGCCACGACTTGTTTGGGAGGTTTTTCTGGCGCCGGTTTCTTACTGGGTGGCCCGCCAACGCTGGGTGGCGGGTTAATCAGCCGTCCATGCTCGATGATCTCGTTGATCTGCGAGCCGTCCAAGGTCTCGAACTCGAGCAGCGCTTTTGCGATTGTTTCAAGCGTGTCGCGATTGGTAATGAGCGTGTGCTTCGCCAGTTGATAGGAGTCGTCGATCAGTCTGCGCACTTCCTGGTCGATTTGCTCGGCGGTCGCTTCGCTGTAATCGCGCGCACGCGAAATGTCGCGTCCGAGGAAGACGTAATCTTCGTGCTCGCCGTATTCGACCATCCCCATTTTTTCGCTCATGCCCCATTCACAAACCATGCGACGCGCAATGGCCGTGGCGCCTCTAATGTCGCCGCGCGCGCCGTTGGTGATGTCGCCGAAGATAATTTCCTCCGCGACCCTGCCCCCCATGGAGACCGCCAGACTGGCGAGCAATTCGTTCTTGCGATTGGTGTATTTGTCTTCCTCCGGCAACCACATCGTCGAACCAAGCGACGGTCCGCGCGGAATAATGGTGACTTTGTGTAATGGTTCAGTGTGGGGGAGAAGAACGAGCAACAGCGCGTGGCCAGCTTCGTGATACGCGGTGTTCTGTTTTTCTTTCTCGCTCAGCGCGAGGCTGCGGCGTTCTTTGCCCCAGCGAACTTTGTCGCGCGCTTCCTCCAGTTCCGCCAGCGTAATTCCTTTTAATCCGCGACGCGCGGCGAGTAACGCCGCTTCGTTGATGACATTGGCCAACTCCGCTCCGGAATAACCGGGTGTGCCGCGCGCGATAACGGCTAAATCGACGCCCTCGGCGAGCTTCACTTTTTTGGCGTGTACGCGCAGGATTTCTTCGCGGCCTTTGACGTCCGGCAAATTGACGGTGATCTGGCGATCGAAGCGGCCCGGTCGTAGCAATGCCGGGTCGAGAACGTCCGGCCGGTTCGTGGCTGCAATAATGATCACGCCTTCCTGAGTATCGAAGCCGTCCATCTCGACGAGTAGCGCATTTAGCGTTTGCTCGCGCTCGTCATGTCCGCCGCCCACGCCATGGCCGCGGTGTCGGCCTACCGCGTCGATTTCGTCGATGAAAATGATGCACGGCGCGGATTTCTTTCCTTGCTCAAACATGTCGCGCACGCGCGAGGCGCCTACGCCGACGAACATCTCCACGAAATCCGAGCCGCTGATGGAGAAGAACGGCACGTCAGCTTCACCCGCGATGGCGCGCGCCAGCAGGGTCTTGCCAGTGCCGGGCGGACCGACCATCAACACGCCCTTGGGAATACGGCCACCGAGTTTCTGAAACTTTTTCGGGTCGCGCAGAAACTCGACCAGTTCCTGCACTTCGTCCTTGGCCTCTTCCACGCCGGCCACGTCGCGAAACGTGATCTTGTTTTTGTCACGGGCTAGCATCCGCGCCTTGGACTTGCCGAAGTTCAGCGCGCCCTTGCCGGCCATCCGGATCTGCTGGCGGAATAGGAAATAGAGGACCAACAGGAAAAGCGCGATCGGCAGGAAACCCACCACCGTCTGCGCAAGCATGTTTGATTCTGTCTTGATGGCGGGCTGCATGCCGGCGTCAGAGAGCCTCTTCTGCAGATCATTGGTGAAATTCAAATAGACCGTTGTGCGGAACGGCATCGGTTGTGTGGGCGCTGCGCCTGCCCCCTGCCGGATATACGCGCCGCGCAGTGTCTGCGTTGGGCGGCCATCCTCGACGACCAACTGGAGAGGATAATTTTTGTCGCTAACTATCTGCTTGTTGTCCAGCAGCTCGAGAAAGCGGTTATACGGCACGTCTTCAACCGGTTGCATCCCGCCCCGGTAAAAAAGCATCGCCATCGCGATCAGGCTGAAGGCGATGACAATGAGAACGACGCCGCGCCAATTAAAATTAGGTTCGCTCCCGCGGGGTTTGTTATCCCTTTGCGAGTTGCGATCAAGTTGAGCCATAAAGCAATTTACGTAGGGAAAAAGTTATCATGAACGACTTCGCAATGCAAAACGACCGGCCAAGGTGCCGTACTAATGTTCGTGAATTGCCCCTGGCGCGGTTGGGTCATCCGCCTCAGCCAGTCCGAATGGCGAGCGTTTTGGTTCTGATGCGAGTCATTGCTCATCAGCTCCATCTGCCTCGGGTGTCATGGGTTTGCGCATCCTGTAAAAGTGGATGTTCGGTTAGTTTCCTTTCCCCTGTCCGGCGTTCGAAAAGACTTCAGAACTACGACCCCGCTGCATAAGGTCGCCTTGTTCATTGCGTCGCGCTGGCGGCGCTGGGAGGCATTTTGGTTTCGCTACAGGGGTATCTGTTTCCGTTCACCGAAACTGTGGTGAATAATCCCAGCTGGTTACGTCAGTTGCCGCAACGTTTTATCCAGTTCAGTCAGGCCGTCGATTTCCGTAACAGTCCGCTGCAACGACTCCATCGCGGGAGCGACGTGCTTGAGGAAATGCTTGTGACCCTTGACCAAGCCGAGAAATCCGTAGGCACCTAACGCTTGCATCAGGCGTTGCATGGCGCAGAGCCGCAACTTGAGATCGAAATCGCCATTGATCGCGATACCGCTTTCGAGCTGACGGCCGCGATAGTATGCCGTCAACTCTGCACGTTCGTGTTCCGGAAGACCGACATAGGGATCATAAAGCAATGACGCTAGATCGTATTCGGCAAGACCGGGTCGCATTCCCTGGAAATCGATCAGGTGCGCCTGACCGTTTCGGATGATGATGTTCTGCGATTGAAAATCGCGGTGGACCAAAACTCTCGGGAAGGATGCCAGGCGATCTGCAATTTCCTGCAGCGCAGGCAGGGACGCCAGCTGCGCGAGCTTTTGTCTCTCGATTTTGAATAAACGGCCGAGGCAATTTTCGAAAAAGTAATTTTGTTCCCACTGGTAAAGCTCAGAATTGAACTCGTCCGGCAAATGCTGCTTCATCTCGATGCAGACCGATTCGGGCAAAGCGTGCAGCGCCGCGATTTGATCGAGAGCCGATTCGTAGAACGCGCGGCGCACCAGCCAGCTTTCGTCGCAATAACTGTAGAGGTCGCGTTCGCCAAGATCTTCCAGCCAGATCAAACCTTCGTCAGCGTCGTGAAAGTAAATCTCCGGCACACGAATTCGATGCTCGGTAAGAAAGTTCGCGATGGTTACGTAGTGGCGATTTTCTTCCCGCTCCAGATTGTATTTTACCAAAATGAGCGCCTGCTCCGCGGAGCAACGGATCCGATAGAATTTGCGGTCTGACCCGCCTTTTTGAATTGGTGCGATTTTTATCTCCCCGACGTCCAAGCGCGGGAAATGCTTCCGCGTTCGTCGAACAAGCAGGTCGGTTCTCATAAATTCAGATGTCGATGTCGCGATGGATGCCAGTGACCTTTTTTCCGGAGCGGACAATACAAGCCTCCAACCGGCTTTGGGAAGCAATTTCTGCATCCGGCCACAAAATTGTGTCTTCCAGAATTGCATCTGCGCCGACGCGGCAGTTTCGTCCCACGACTGTGCAGCCGCGCAACTGTGCGCTCGAATCGACAATCGCGCTGCTCGCTTTGCGCTCAGGCCATTCGCGCGTTTTGACGAAATCCAGTTTCCAATTTTCTCGCAAGATTGTGCGGTGCACTTCGAGATATTCTTTGCGCGACCCGATGTTGAACCAATTCCCGTCGTTCATTGCCACGCCGCCGATTTTGGCGCCTTGGCCTATCCAATCCGCAATGATCGGAATAAACGAGATCTTTTTGCGCGGCGGAATCCGTTGGAAAATAGCCGAATTCCAAACCGCGATATTGGCGAAATCAAAATTTCCTGCAACGCCGTAGCGGTTGCTGATGTCCACCACACGGTTATCGCGCAACGCCACAGCGGCTGCCAAACCGGTGTGACGCAAAGCGAGCGTTACGTCGTTCCCGCGACGGAAGTGTTCGTCGATCAAAGGTTGGAGTTCGACGTTGGTCAAAATATCGCCGCTGTAGGTCAGGAACGGTTCGCTGCCGAGAAGACTTTCCGCATTTTTGATCCCGCCGCCAGTTTCAAGCAGGTCCGGCTCGTGAACGAGCGTAGTGGGAAAACCAGCATACTCGCGCGTGGCAAAGAAATTTTGGAACAATTCTGGATGCCGGTGCGTGTTGATGACGAATCTGTTCACTCCCAAACCGATCAAATGATCGAGTGCGAACGTAACGAGCGGCTTTTGAAAGATCGGGATGAGGGGCTTCGGCAGCTCGTCGGTTAACGGACGCAAGCGCGTGCCAAGACCCGCTGCCAAAACGAACGCCTGAGTAATTTCGTTCACGAGCAGAAAATCGAGAGACTCCTCGACTTCGCTCGGAATGACAAGCGAAGTGTTCCTTACGATCTGCTATCTCAGATAAAGCGTCCGCGTGCCGAAGTCGATGATGCCGTGGTGTCGTCGCAGCGTTTCTGCACCGAGCAATCCCGCGACCGGCGGCGATCCTTCCAACAATCCATCGTGAATGAGTCCTTCAAGGTCTATCACGCCCACGTCTTTGCCCATGATATTGACCGAGCCGACGGTCAGCTTGCGAATGTTCGCCACACGCACGCCGCGCTCTTTCAGATTCACGGCCGAGGAGCTATATTGCGTCTCGCGAGTGGCAATTCGCATCCGTCGGACAAACGAGCGGTGCAATAGCGTGGTGAACGATCCCGTATCGACCATGAGTTTTGCCGGTTCTCCATTCACCGCTCCGTTCACATACAGATTGTAACCCTCGCTGACCTGAATCGGAACAGCGCGTAACCCGTGCCGATTGAAGCCCGGGAAGCCCCCGAGGACATTTGGGTCGGTTTTCAGGATCAGTAACTGCCTTTCACAGTCCAGAACTGCTTGTGTCGGGAAAAGGATGTCTGCTCCAATGATCCCGTCGATCTGTGGTTCGTGTGCCATTCGCGCAGCGCGCGCAGAACCGCCGAGATCCACCGTGACCACAGGCTCATCGACAAGAGTCAGCCCGCCAATTCGCAGTTCACGCGCGATCGCCACGTTGTTGAATGCGCCGTTGATTTGGACGCGTGCTGGCAAACTTGATTTGGCTGTGATCGGTTTGAGCCGAAAATATTCGCGGCGATTCAGGGCAATCGCGCTCACCGGCGCACCGCTATCGACCGTCAACCAGGCGGGCCTGCCATTAATGAAGGCGCGCAGCAACAAATGATTTTGTCGCGAGCGGACAAGCGGCAATGCTTCAAACTGCGGCGCTGTCAGCGCGAAAGCGCCATGCGGCGTAGCAGTAAATTCGATGACCAAACCCAGGGCAGCGCCGCAAACCCACAGCAAGCGTCGTGCGCGCAGCAGGTGATTTGAGGTCATCGGTGGCGGGGAGACTACACGCTTCCTTTTTTCCCGTAAAATGATTTGAGCAGTTTTTTGGAATTGCGCCGGACAAGCGATTGATGATTAACTCTCCGCCAATCCAAAGGATTCGATATGGCAAGCGCAGTTACCGAAGCACCTGTAGCCGAAGAAAAACTCGTTAGGGGACTCGGGTTGTTGGACTCCACCATGCTTGTGGCCGGGTCAATGATCGGCTCGGGAATTTTCATTGTTTCGTCGATCATTGCCCGTCAGGTCGGTTCGCCGGGATGGTTACTCGTCGTTTGGATTGTGACGGGGTTGCTGACACTGACAGCCGCGCTTTCATACGGCGAACTCGCGGCGATGATGCCGAAGGCCGGTGGCCAATACGTGTATCTTCGCGAAGCATTCTCGCCGCTGTGGGGATTCCTTTACGGCTGGACGCTTTTTCTTGTGATTCAGACTGGGACAATTGCCGCGGTCGCAGTTGGATTCGCCCGCTACAGCGGCGTGCTTTTGCCGTGGGTGTCGGAAAGCAATTACATTATCGCGCCGATCCGATTTGGCGGATACGCGTTGTCGCTTTCGACGGCACAGTTCGTCGGCCTGGGGCTCATTGGATTTCTGACATTCACGAACACGCGCGGCCTGGAAATCGGCAAGCTTATCCAAAACGTTTTTACGACCGCAAAAACTGGCGCGTTGCTCGCGCTAATCGTGCTCGGAATCATAATCGGGTTGAAGTCTGGTGCGGGCGCGGAGAACTTCAGAGACTTCTGGACGGTGCGGGGGGATCTGCAAGACGTCGGCGCAGGTTTAACCGCTGCGGCCGCATTCGGACTCTTTGTCGGAATTTGCGTAGCACAGACGAACTCGTTGTTCTCCGCCGACGCATGGAACAACATCACTTTTACTGCCGGTGAAGTAGTCAATCCGCGGCGCAACGTGCCGCTTTCACTCGCATTGGGCACGTTTCTGGTGATAGGACTTTATGTGCTCGCGAATGTCGCTTATCTCGCGACGCTGCCATTCAACGCAATCCAGAATGCGCCCAGCGATCGGGTCGCCTCCGAGACGGCGAACGTAATTTTCCCGGGCGCTGGCGCGACAATCATGGCGATCGCGATCATGATCTCGACGTTCGGTTGCAATAATGGGCTGATCCTTGCCGGGGCTCGCGCCTATTATGCCATGGCCAAAGACGGTTTGTTCTTTCGACGCGTCGGCGAGTTAAACAAATGCCGCGTCCCGGCGTGGGCGCTCGTTTTCCAAGGCATTTGGGCCGGCGCACTCGTCCTACCACGCACGGTCAAAACAGATGCGGCTGGCAACGTGACGGGTTATGGCAATCTCTACGGCAATTTGCTTGACTACGTTATTTCGGCCGCACTGATTTTTTATATTTTGACAATCGTCGGGATCTTTTTGCTGCGGCGAAAGCAGCCGAACACTGAGCGGCCGTACAAGGCGTTCGGGTATCCAGTCGTGCCGGCGTTGTACATAATTGGCGCGACGGTCATTCTTGTCGTGCTCTTCATGTATCAAACGGCGACTACGTGGCCGGGACTCATCATCGTGCTGACCGGAGTGCCAATTTATTTTCTGTGGAAAAAAGCAAATCGAAGCCGAAGCGAAACCGCCGGGCCGAACGCTAGCTAGCGAAGGAGCACACGACGCATGGCAGGTTTATTCGCAAAAAAATCGTTGGAGCGGCTGATGTCAGAGGCGCAGGACGTCGGAGAACATAGCCTCAAACGGTCCCTCGGGCCGATTAACTTGGTCATGCTGGGTATTGGAGCAATCATCGGCGCGGGTTTGTTCGTGCGAACGGCCGCGGCAATCGCAGATCGTGCGGGTCCTTCCGTGGTGCTCGCCTTCATTGTCGCAGGAATGGGCTGCGCATTTGCGGGTCTGTGTTATGCCGAGTTTGCGTCGATGATCCCGGTAGCCGGCAGCGCCTATACCTATTCCTACGCCACGATGGGGGAATTGGTGGCATGGATCATTGGGTGGGATTTGATCCTCGAGTACGCGGTCGGCGCAGCGACGGTGGCGATCGCGTGGAGCGAATATGCAAATCGCGTGCTCGAATGGTTCGGCATGCGCATACCCTACCAATGGGCCCACTCGCCTTTTGAACACGACATCAATAGCGGTGTTCACGGCATTATGAACATGCCGGCCGTGTTCATCCTACTATTACTGACCCTGCTACTGATTCGCGGAACGAAAGAATCGGCATTCGTAAACGGCATTATCGTCGTTTTGAAGGTAAGCATCGTGTTGCTCGTGATCAGCATCGGGTGGCGCTTTGTGAATCCTGCGAATCACACGCCGCTCATTCCAGCGCCCACCACGTACGTCACACCGCAAGGCATCGCCCACGCGTACGGAGGAATTCTCGGCATCCTCGGCGCAGCGGGCGTTGTGTTCTTCGCCTACATCGGGTTTGATGCCGTTAGCACGGCGGCGCAAGAGGCGCGAAACCCTAAACGCGACATGCCGATCGGCATCCTCGGTTCCCTGGTAATCTGCACGATTCTTTATGTGCTCTTCTCGTACGTCTTGAGTGGCGTTGCGACCGTGGAGGACTTCCGCAGCCATGGCCGTGAAGCGTCTGTCGCGTTCGCGATCACGAAATACATGCCCGGCTATGAGTGGTTGTCGAAGTCTGTGACAGTCGCGATCCTAGCCGGCTTCTCATCCGTGATTCTCGTGATGTTGCTGGGCCAATCGCGCGTTTTCTATTCGATGAGTCGCGACGGACTTGTCCCGAAAACCTTTTCCGACGTGCACCCGAAATTTAGAACGCCGTACAAGTCGAACATTCTTTTCTTTTTGTTCACCGGCGTCTTCGCCGCATTCATTCCGGAGGACATCGTCGGCGAAATGACCAGTATTGGGACGCTGTTTGCATTCATGCTTGTTTGCGCCGGAGTTTGGATCTTGCGCTCCTCACGGCCCGATCTCGAACGTGCGTTCCGGGTACCGGCGGTGCCGGTTGTTTCCACGCTCGGCATCATCGTGTGCGGCGCGATGATTTATGGTCTCGGCTGGACGAATTGGATGCGGTTGCTTGTTTGGCTTGTGATTGGACTGATCTTCTATTTTAGCTACGGCAAAAAGCACAGCCGCATCAGCGCGCCACCACCGGAAATGCCCGAAGGCATTCAACTGACGCCCTAAGGCCACGGGAGAGGCTTAACTCCAGCTACTCTCGCTTCGAATCCGCGCGCTGGACTGGTCACGGCGAATCGAAAGCATTGCACGAGCGTGCCGCGTGAGCCTTCCGGTGTCGATCCTTTTAAAATCGCGCTCTGCAGCTGCTACTTCGGACAGTGACAGGTTCAGGTTGCGGAGAATTTGTGTCTCGGATCGTGTTACCTCGTTAGAATTGCCGCTACTTGATACCCGCTTTTGAAATTCCGACACTACCCTCGCTATCGAGGTGTTGTCAGGCGCTCCGAACAAATTAGCGAGCTGCTGGAAACTGAGGTGAAACGGAATGGTCGCTAAATCCACATCAGCAAGCCCAACGCTTTCCTGCGGTGGCATTTCAACGTCTTGTGACATCGCGACGGAGTGCCAGGTGTCGAATGGTTGAAAATAACCGATCTCCACTCGGTACGAGTCGTGGAAAGTGGATATCGTCAAGTACTGCATCGCGCTCATCGGTTCGACGGCAACTCTTGTTTCTATGATGCCGTCGCCGCCAATCACTCGAAGATGGACCTGTCGATCCGCGGGCATCGCGTTCTCAAAGACGGATCGCCAATCAATATTCCAGCTGGCGAAGATAGTGCGTGCATCACGTGCGATGGCGAACAGAAATGGCGAGCCATGCACACGTGTCAGGCCCAAGCCATCACGCGCGTCGGGCAGTGGTCCGTCTTCGGCGAGATGCGCCATGGGATCCTGGCGGATTTTGAAACCGTGCCATCCCTGCAATCTTCCCGCGTTGCGTTTTGTTTTCCTTTTGGCCATTCTTGGAAGAGCGTCGCGCAAATTCAGTTAAACGCCAACTGCGATTGACGCACAATCTCAAAATCAGTGAGAAAAAATGAGCTTCAAAGTCGTCGAGCTTGAGGACCTTTCCGATCGCTGCGAGAAGCTGCGGTCGGCCGGGAAGAAGATTGTAGCCACAAACGGATGTTTTGATCTGCTGCACGTTGGGCACGTGCGGTATTTGCAGGCGGCACGAGCGCTCGGCGATGTTTTGATTGTCGGATTGAATGGTGACGGTTCCGTCCACGAGCTAAAAGGAGCAGGGCGCCCGATCACAACGCAGAGTGATCGCGCGGAGATCCTCGGTGCCTTGGCATGCGTGGATCTAGTCACGATTTTTCCAGAAATCCGGGCCACGAAGTTTCTCGCTGCGGTCCGCCCCGCCGTTTATGTCAAAGGCGGCGATTACACCTCGGAGACACTAGATGAAGAAGAGCTTACAATATTGAAGGAAATTGATGCGGCGATTCGCCTTATCCCGTTTGAGACAGGGTATTCAACGTCCAGATTAGTTGAGCAAATTTGTAAGAGCAGGAGTGAGAAAAACTAAGTGACTCAGACGAAACGCCTGCAAATTGGAATTCTCGGATCGGGAAAAGGAAGCAACTGCCGTGCGATTCTCGAGCGCATCCAGTCAGGCGATCTCGCAGCGGAAACGCGCCTCGTGGTTTCGGATGTGCTGGATGCACCGATCCTTGATATGGCACGGGAGTTTGGTATCGCGAACGCGTATTTGCCGCCGGGTAGATTTCGCACGCGTTTGGAGCCGGAAATAGAAGAGCAGCTCGTACAAATGTTGCGCGATGCCGGTGTCGAGCTTGTAGTTCTCGCCGGTTTCATGCGCGTCTTGCATGAACCGATGTTGAAGGCGTTCCCGCGTCGCATTATCAACATTCACCCATCGCTTCTGCCTAAATTCCCAGGACTCGAAGCGTGGAAACAAGCTCTCGCTGCGGGCGAAGCAGTGACCGGCTGCACGGTGCATTACGTCGACGAACGGATTGATCACGGGCAAATCGTCGCACAGCGAGAGGTCAAAATTTTGCCTGACGATACCCCGGAGAGCTTGCATGCTCGGATCCAAGTCCTTGAGCACGAACTATACCCGGCTGTTATCGCCGAATTCTGTGAAAGATTTGGTGAAGCAAGCCAGCAAGCTGGAGGTCGGCGAGATAAGTAGGTTTCTCAAGCTGCCCGGCTACGCCTGTTCAGGCTTTGGCTCGCGCTTCAGCAGTTCTTCCAAGGCAACGGCCGGCTTTTTTTGCTGATATAAAATCGAGTACACTTGATCGGTAATCGGCGTGGCAATATTCAAGCGCCGCGCGCATTCCCAGGCGCTGCGAGCAGTTGGAATGCCTTCCGCTACCATTCTCATGGAGGCTGTAATTTCCGGCAACGGTTCACCTCGCCCAAGTCGTTTCCCGACGCTGTGGTTGCGGCTGCGGTCGCTGTAGCACGTTAATATCAGATCACCCGCGCCGCTTAGGCCATAAAAGGCATTCGGCGTCCCACCCATAGCTACTCCGAACCGAACCAGCTCAGCCAATGACCGGGTGACCAGTGCTGCTTTGGCGTTGTCACCAAGTCCAAGGCCGTCACTGATTCCCGCGGCGAGGGCAAACACGTTTTTCAATGCGCCGCCGAGCTCAGTCGAGACCATATCCTTGCTGGTGTAAACGCGAAAGCGTGGGCTTCCCAACGCGGTCTGTAGACTCGCGGCGCAATCGTCGTCGTCACAGGCAATGACGGTCGCGGTGGGAAGATCTTTGGCGACTTCGGTCGCGAGATTTGGTCCGGATAACACCGCGATTTTATTTTCCGGGAAAATCTGGTGCAAGATCTCTGTCATTCTCATCCCGCTGCCGTGTTCAATCCCCTTTGTGCAACTCAGCAATACCGCTTGAGTAAGGCCAATCGCTTTCGCCAAGTGCGCTGCGGTGTTGCGCAATGCGGTCGACGGCGTCGCAAAGACAATCAGGTCGGCATCGGCGCAATCGCTAAGTTCCGACGTAATGTTGACTGAATTTGGCAGCTGGATACCGGGAAGATAATCGCTGTTTTCGCGCGTCTTTTGCATGCGTGCGATCCGATCCGCGTTGTGGCCCCAGAGCACAATCTGTCGACCGTGCTTTGCCCACAAACTACCTAACGCCGTTCCCCAACCGCCGGCACCCATGATTGCTGGGTTGGCAATTCTCATTTTCGAGTAAACCGCGGTTCGGTGCCGCGAATCAACCGCGAGAGATTTGAACGATGACGCCAAATCACAACTGCTGCGACGCAGACGGAAGAATAAACTAGCGGTCTTCCGTTGTTTTGATCATCCGACCTGACCACGAGAATCACGATCGGTAGGACGACCGCAGCTGTGACGGAAGCCAATGAAACGTACCGGGTCAGCCAGAACACAATTACCCAAATAGCGATGCCAATGAGCGTTGCCACCGGCGTCAACGCCAAGAGTGCTCCCGCGGAAGTAGCAACCCCTTTTCCTCCATTAAACTTAAGCCATGGCGGATACAAGTGCCCCAGAACGCTAGACATCGCCGCGAGGATTCCAAATATCTCGGGCGAATTCCACTCCGGCGGCCGTCCGGGCGCCATTAGCATCGAGATCTTTGCCGCCCCGAACCCCTTTAAAAAATCGAGCGCAAATACCGGGTAACCATAACGCTTGCCCAACACACGCACCACATTAGTCGCGCCAACGTTACCGCTGCCGACCCTTCGGATATCGATTCCTACGAGTCGACCAGCCAGATAACCGAAAGGGATTGATCCCAAGAGATAGCTGCCAATTAAGACCGCGGCCAAGGTGACCATCGCAGCGCAGCTATCTTAGCTCCAGAATGTTCGCATATCCATCATGTAAGCTATTTCGATTAAGCCAAATATGTAAAATAGAAATGTCGGACGGAGTGATCCCGCTAATACGTGCTGCTTGGCCCAGTGAGGTCGGTCTCAAACTTGATAGCTTCTGTCTGGTTTCTGATCTCAGTCCGGCAATTTTTTGATAATCGAGGCCGTCTGGAATTCTCTGATTTTGCTTGCGGTCGAGCCGTCGATTCAGCTCACATTGACGGGCGGTGTATCCTTCGTATTTGAAGTCCGTTTGAAGGAGCTCCCAGATCGAAAGGGGCACGCAGGCTAACATATCATGAGACAAAGCTCCCACTTCAAAATCGGGCCGCCTGAGCAGGCGAGAAATAGGGGTTCCATTTAGCTTTGTTCCTACAGCTATCATACGGGCCTGCTCCAGTAGGTGCATTTTCTCTCTGAAACTGCGAAATCTTGTCTCATTGACCAATCCGGTGCTAAATGCACGACCAGTCAAACGCTGATCGGCGTTGTCGTGCCGCAAAGACAATCGATCTTCCGAGCGGCTGGTGAACATGCGATATGGTTCTTCTGTCCCCTTGCTGACGAGATCATCAATGAGGACTCCGATGTAAGCTTCTCGCCTACTCAAGACCAAAGGCGGGCGGTTTTGGATCTTTAAAGCGGCGTTAGCTCCGGCGATCAATCCTTGAGCAGCTGCCTCTTCATATCCCGAGGTGCCGTTGACCTGGCCGGCAAAGTAAAGTCCACTGACAGCCTTCGTTTCCAGTGTCGACAGGAGTTGTGTCGGCGGAAAATAATCATATTCGACGGCGTAACCAGGCCGCATGATCTCGGCTTGCTCTAGTCCGGGAATGGAATGCAAGAAGGCTAACTGCACCTCATAAGGGAGACTGGTGGAGATTCCGTTTACGTAGTACTCGCTGGTGTGACGTCCTTCCGGTTCGAGGAACAACTGATGTGAGGGTTTATCCGCGAATTTAACCACCTTATCTTCAATGGACGGGCAATATCGCGGCCCTACCCCTTGAATTCGCCCAGCGTACAACGGCGATCTGTGCAAATTGGCTCGAATGATTTCGTGTGTTTCTTGAGTCGTGTGGGTAATCCAGCAGGGCAATTGTTCCACGTGGAACCGACCGTCCAGAACGCGATTCAATGTGAAGACCTGGCCGACGCCAGCCCCGATCTCCTCGGGATTGAAAGCGAACCCGGAGGGCGGTTCATCACCGGGCTGAATCGAGCATCGCGCAAAATCAATCGATCGCTCATTCACGCGGCAAGGCGTGCCAGTCTTAAATCGCCCCACGTGAAAACCCATCTCCTGTAGGTTTGCGCTCAGACTTGAATTGGCGTCCGCCATGCGTCCACCCGGTTTACTGTTTTCCCCCACATGCAAAAGCCCTCGCAAGAATGTTCCGGAGGTGATCACGACGGTCCTAGCAGTAATCCCCACGCCCATATCAGTCTCGACGCCAATCACCGCTCCGGCCTCCTCAATAACGCGCGATACAGTTCCTTGCTTAACGTCGAGGTTCTGCGCGTCCTCCAAAACGGCTTTCATCCGAAACTGGTATGCTTTTTTGTCGCATTGAACTCGAGGGGCACGTACCGATGGGCCCTTTCTCTGATTCAGCATTCGAAATTGAATTCCGGTTGCATCGGCGTTGAGCCCCATCGCTCCTCCCATGGCGTCGATTTCGCGAACAATATGTCCTTTCGCCAATCCGCCGATTGCAGGGTTGCACGACATCTGCCCGATGGTATCCAGGTTCTGGGTCAACATTAGCGTGCGGCAGCCGATTCGGGCGGCCGCCAGTGCCGCTTCGATTCCGGCATGTCCGCTGCCTACTACGACTACATCGTAATTGGTAGATAATTTAAACATAATAAGCTTATTACAAGTCTATTATCTGGACAACATGCCTGGCTCCAGGCTATCTTTCGGGGTTCGGCTAGAGCCTCGTTCCAGTGGCGTTTGAATCGCCCGACGCGCGACACGACTCAACACAACCAATAGCAACACGGTTGTTATGAACGCACCGCCCCAAATCCAATATTCGAGTGTTTGGGGGTAACTTTTGCCACGCATGATGCGCACTGCAAGCTGCCCCAGCGTTCCCAGGTATGCGTAAAAGAAAAGGCCAGGCATACGCCCAATCGAAGCCCAAAGCATGTACGTGCTAAACCGAATTCGTGTCAGCCCATAAAAGTAATTAAGCAGACTGGTGGGAAACAGCGGATGCAACTGACTCAAGAGAATGATCTTCCAGCTCTCCCGTTCCACGGCAGGACCAAGCGCCCTTAACGTAGAGTTAGTTGAGAGCTTTCGCTGAAACCACCGCCTCGCGACGAAGCGGCTGAGCGAAAACGAAATCGCGGTCGAAACGATGTTGCCTGCAAACACGATCAAAAATCCCCACCATAGTCCGAAGAAGAAACCGCCTCCCACGGCGAGGACGCCTCCCGGCAGCAGAAGGATATTACAAGCTGCAAACAGCAATGGATAGCAAATCCCAGCCCAAGCGCCCCAACTCATCACATGCTCTTGCAAGGCTTCTACGAAACTGACAACTGGAAAGAAGCGGGAAAGCGCTACCGCGAGCGCAATAGCAGCCACAACTGCTGCACCTTGCCAGAAAATAATGCGGCGGACACTCAGCACCCTGAGAGTGTGCGCACGCCCGGTAGTCTGCGCAAATGTTTGCGGCTGTGTGTAAACGGATCGAATCATGCACAAAAGACACGCACGCCGATGAAAGTGCAGCCCAACCGATTGCTCTAGCTAAACGCTAGAAGCTTGCAGATTCCGATGACGTGGAATGCCAAGGCTGTCGAAAATCATCCGTGTGGCGTCCGACCGGTTGAGCGTGTAGAAATGAATACCGGCAACATTATTAGCAATAAGATTATGGCATTGTTCCAACGCGTATTGAATGCCAGCGCGCCTGACCATCTCGGGGTCATTTTGATAAGGCTGCAGAGCACGTAATAGCTTCGCCGGAAAGCGCGCGCCGCCAGCCAGCTCGGCCATGCGTGTCAGTCCGGCGATAGAGGTGATCGGCATGATGCCGGCGATAATCGGGATGTGAAGTCCAGCGAGCGCGCAGCGTTCCCGGAAATCGAGAAAGTCGCGATTATCGAAAAACAGTTGCGTGACAACGTAATCAGCGCCGGCGTCGACCTTTGCTTTGAAATGATCCATCTCGATCAATCTATTTGGCGTGGCCGGATGTCCCTCGGGAAAACCAGCAACTCCAATCCCGAAACCACGGCGGTCAGGATGGGCACCGGATTCGTTGAAGCGGCGAACGAATTTTACTAGGTCGATCGCGTGTTGAAACGAGTCGCGCGATTTATCGTAAACCATTCCAGCCGGTCGATCGCCGCCGAGCGCGAGAATGTTTCCAATGACTGACTTTGCGTATCGGTGCAGAATCGTTTCGATTTCCTCTTCGTTGTGGCAGACACAGGTGAGGTGCGGGATCGGATCCAGTTTTGTCGTGTGTTGAATGCGCTCGACGAGATCGTGAGTCAACTCGCGCGTCGAGCCACCGGCGCCATAAGTCACGCTCACAAAATCCGGCATGTACGACTCAAGATCGCGAATCGTCTGATAGAGCGTCTCTGCGGCCTGTGGCGTCTTTGGGGGAAAGAACTCGAACGAAAACGTAGGAGAATGTCCCCGCATGATTTCGGTGATATGCATGAGTCAGCGCTTATCTTCGTACCTGCCGCGACTTTCGGTCAACTCGTCCAGAAATGCGACACCGCGGTACAACCGGTGCAACTGCCAAGAGAATTTGAAATCGTGAGAGTTTGGCTAGGGCTGGTGGATTTCTCTCGAATCCTCTGCGGGACCCTGAGCGAGACTCGCTATATTCTATGGCGTATTGACTTCAGTTAGACGACGTTTGGCACCTCTTTGCCAGGCTTTCTGCTGAAAAGTCCCGCGCGCTGGCAAAAACTCGTCAGAGCGAAGCCGGTAGTGGACTGATTTGTTGCGGACGGAAAAAAATAGGTCTGCCAGCGTCATGGCGATTGCACGTTCTCGACGGCCAAGCTGCGCCTGCTGCCAAAGTCTTGAGAACAATGCGTTTCGCCTTGGGATTATTTCGGCGAACGCATGTTGGCGTGGGTTTTGATGTCGTGCCTTTGCTTGTCCACAACGCGACGCAGCTCTCCCTCCATGGTTTTAAATGCGTCGTGGATGACTTTTTTGACCGGTTCGTGAGTCCCGTTATCCATCTGGCTTTCATCGGCCACAAGCTCGTGCCGCGGCGCCACGGTCACGTCGATCCGGCACCGGTATGGATTCCCTTTGTGATGATTATGATTGGTTTGCTCGATTGCGACATCGCAGCGGTTGATGTGATCACAAAATCTCTCGAGTCTTTCTGCATAATCCAAAACGAGATTGTCGATTTGGTCAGATTTTTCCAGACCCCGATACGATATCTTAACAGGCAGTTGCATAATTACTTAGATACTAGGGCGCTATTCGCCGTTGAGGGAACAAAAATCTCGGTTCCAACATTCCATTCAAATTTGCTGCAACGATCGGAAATGGTTGATCAGTCTGGCCGGTTCGACCTTCACCAAATCCGATTTCACGTGTTCGACAATTCGCTGTCGCACACCGGCAGGCAACAAATCTACGATCGCCGCGTGGATTTCCGCAGGCGCCGCAAACGACCAGCCGTCCTTTCCATTTTGCGAGACAATTTTCGCGATTTGGTCGGCCAACTCTTTTTGAATCCGCCGGTCCGTTTCCGTGGCCAACTGCGTGCGCTCGGCAGTTGACGCCGGCCCGCGGTGCGCACCCGCGCCTTCGGTTACCGGGAAGCGCCCGGCCAGGTCGCTCACTTTATCGATGAGTCTTCCGTGCGCGTCAGTCATGTTAAATGCTTGCACGAGTTGCAGGCTCGGTCCCCGCGTCGGCGTTTCGTTTACCCGATAGGCTTTCAAGCTGCCGCGATCAGTGATGATCACAAGAGAACTCGGTGTCATGGCAAATCACTGGCGGCGCGCGGCTGCGCACATGTCTACTATCCCTATAAATAAAATCGTTGGCCGGTGCAACATTGCGCTTGCTCGAAACTTGTGTGCTTCGCACGTGAGGAGCACATCGTTTAGCCACTGCGCCTCGCGCGTTCTTCCTCGGCGGTGAACCTGGGAAATTCGACCTGCCGCTTTTTCCAGGATTCTTCGCGCGCCTGAGCGGGCGTGCCGCCAACCAGTTGCAGCAAACAGCAAGCTCGCCCGCCGAGATCAACATCATCGCCGGACGCGAATCTTTTCGGCTCTGCCACAAAGGCCGCGGCGTCGCTCGTGTCCAGAATCAATTGCCATTCGAGATGTTCCTGGCCAGGTAACAGAAATGCGATGGGCTCGTGATGCGCGTTGATCAATAGCAGAAACGTGTCGTCACGGACTGATTCGCCCTCGATGTTGAGCACATCGGTTGCATCGCCACTCAGTAGCATGCCGAGACAGCGCACGAACGGCGACGTCCATTCTTCCTCCGTCATCTGGTTGCCACCGGGAGTAAACCACATCACATCTCGAATCTCCGAGCCGGGGATGCGGCGACCTTTTAGGAACTTCGGTCGCCGAAAAACCGGATGTTCTTTTCGGAGCTGTATCAATTTTCGCGTGAATTCAAAAAACTGATTCTGCTTTTCGTCACGCTCCCAGTTGAACCAACTGATCTCGTTGTCCTGACAATAGGCGTTGTTGTTGCCGTTTTGTGTCCGACCCCACTCATCTCCGCCGCAGAGCATCGGCACGCCCTGGGAAAGAAACAGTGTCGTAAGAAAATTGCGGCGCTGCCGGTCGCGCAACACGTTAATCTGCGGCTCATTGGTCGGACCTTCGACACCGCAATTCCACGACTGATTATTGTTGTCGCCATCGCGGTTCTCGTCCCGGTTCGGCTCATTGTGTTTTTCGTTGTAACTGACCAAATCGTTCAGTGTGAATCCATCATGGGCTGTAACGAAGTTGACGCTCGCGTAAGGCCGCCGGCCATGATGTTCATAGAGATCAGGGCTTCCCGTGAGTCGATACGCCATCTCACCAATGCGGCTTTCATCGCCTTTCCAAAAACTGCGGACCGAGTCGCGATATTTGCCGTTCCATTCCGACCAGGGCGAGGGAAAGTTGCCCACCTGATAGCCGCCTTCTCCGACGTCCCACGGTTCTGCGATCAACTTTACCCGCGAGATTACCGGGTCCTGCTGAATGATTTGGAAAAATGGATGCAGCGTATTGAATCCCGAATGGTTGCGCGCTAGCTCGGTTGCGAGATCGAATCGAAATCCGTCCACGTGCATCTCCTCCACCCAGTACCGCAAACTATCAGTCACCAATTGTAGCGTCCGTGGATGAAGCAGATTCAAGCTGTTACCGGTGCCGGTGAAATCGAGATAGAACCGGGGATTCTCAGGGTGCAGCCAGTAGTAGGAGAGATTGTCGATCCCGCGGAAACAGAGCGTTGGGCCGAGGTGATTTCCTTCTCCGGTGTGATTGTAAACTACGTCAAGAATCACTTCGATCCCCGCAGCGTGCAGGCTGCGGACCATCGCTTTGAACTCGGCGACCTCTTGGCCCATTTGCCCACTACTGGAATATTCTCCATGCGGAGCGAAGAAGCCGATCGTGTTGTAGCCCCAGTAGTTCGTTAGGCCGTTATCGACCAAAAGTTTTTCATCTATGTGCGCGTGCACGGGGAGTAATTCTACCGCGGTCACACCAAGCTTTTTGAAGTAGTCGATCGCAGGCGGGCTACCGAGGCCTGCATAAGTGCCGCGCAATTGCTCAGGCATGTCCCGCCAAATTTTGCTGAAACCTTTCACGTGCACTTCATAGATCACGGATTCGTGCAGGGGAATCGCCGGCCGCCTGTCATTCTGCCAGTCGAATCCGGAATTGATCACGACTGATTTCGGAACACCCCACGCATCGTCTCGAAAATCCTGACTTAGATCTTCCTTCTCACCGCCGATGATATAACCGAACATTTCATCCGCCCAGCTCACCGCTCCAACGATCGCTTTCGCGTAGGGATCAAGAAGGAGCTTGGAGCTGTTGAAACGCAGGCCCCTCTCTGGCTCGTACGGGCCGGATACGCGAAGACCGTACAACTGTCCCGGTCGCGCATCGGGCAAAAACACATGCCACACTTGGTCAGTACGCTCCTTGAGCGGGATGCGAACGTCTTCTTTCGCGTCTTCCGCGCTGTCGAACAAGCAGAGCTCGACTCCGGTGGCGTGCTCGGAAAAAATCGCAAAGTTCACCCCGTTACCCATCCAGGTTGCGCCCAGCGGATACGGCTGACCGAGAAACGTTCGTACCGGAGTCATAAACGTGCCGCGCATTTATCCGGCATTGACCCGATGTTAGCAATGAGGAATGGCGCGCGGGATAAATCCTGACGTAATTGTGTTTGATTGAAACCCGGTCAAAACCTCACGACGTGAAACGCACGATAATGTTCACTGCCCTAATTCTGATTTGTGCTTTCGCGATTTACCTCTATGCGCATCACAATTGGAATTCCTTGCCAGCCAGAACCACGATCGATCGCATCGTTGTGGAAAAATCAGCGAGGCGATTGTCGGTGTTTCGGGATGGTAATCAGATAAAGAGCTACCGAATCGCTTTGGGTCGGAACCCGCTCGGCGCGAAGCAGGAAGAAGGCGACATGAAAACGCCGGAAGGGATCTACAAGGTCGATGGCCGAAATCCGCAAAGCAGTTTCCATCGCGCGCTGCACGTTTCTTATCCATCGGATGAAGACGACAAGCGTGCGGCTGCACACGGAGTTTCGGCGGGTTTTGACATCATGATCCACGGAATTCAAAACGGACGCGGCTGGATTGGCGCGTTTCATCGCTGGAACGATTGGACCGCGGGTTGCATCGCACTTACCAACGAAGAGATCGAAGAACTCTGGCGGGTTACGCCAGACGGCACGACAATAGAAATTCGTCCATGAGCGACCAGGCGGCCCCAACGATTTTCCTAAAGCTCCTCGAGCACACGTCGCGCTTTTTCGATATCAGACAGCCGCAGGATAATTAGGCCTTTTTCCGCTTCGCGACCGGCGGCGAGATAGGCGTATTCAATGTTCACTTTGGCCTCGGCGAGACGCTCCGCGATCGTACCCAGAACACCGGGCTCGCTAGCAGTCTCGATAGTGAGCACGTCAGTCTCAAGTGCGAGTACGCCGGCTTCGCCTAAAAGCATGAGCGCCTTCGTGGGATCGCTCACCACCATCCGCACAACGGTGTGATCGACAGTATCGGATGTAGCCAACGCATAAATATTAACTCCGGCGTTGGCCAATGCCTTACACACGCGCGCGAGTGCGCCGGGACGATTAGCAAGGAAAACTGCCAACTGCGTGGCTGTTTCGACGGAGAGCTTGGGATTAGCGTTCATGCTCCTGCAAACTGATGCCTGGAAGCACTTCTGACAACTAACGAAAGTAGTCTCGCAAAGCATATGAAACACTGACTGGAATGGACTCGTCGCCTTCGTTCAATCTTGGGCGTTGAATCTTGGATGTTCGGCGTTCTGGAGTAAGAAAGGTGATAGAATTCCCGACGTGATGACCACACTTACCCAGCGTGCTGCTATTAAGTCTGCACCACCGAAACGCACCATTGGCTTCGTAACTGCGTGCTCGATCGTGATTTCCAACATCATCGGCACCGGCATCTTCACAAGCCTTGGCTTTCAATTAAACGATATTCAGTCTGGATTCGCGCTGCTGATGCTCTGGATCGTCGGTGGAATTGCGGCGCTCTGCGGCGCGCTGTGTTACGGCGAACTCGCCGCTGCAATGCCGCGTTCCGGGGGCGAATACCATTTTCTCTCGAGAATTTATCATCCGTCGGTCGGATTTATGGCTGGATTCGTATCTGCTACGGTTGGATTTGCGGCGCCCGTTGCACTCGCCGCGATGGCGTTTGGGCAATATTTCAACGGAGTTTTCGGCGCGGGTTCGCCGATGGTTCTGTCGTTCGTGGTTGTTTGGATAGTCACCGTTTTTCATGTGGGGAATCTTCGAATCGGGAGCGCATTCCAGAATGTTTCGACGCTTGTGAAATTGCTTCTTATCGGCGCGCTGATCGGGGCGGGCTTCTTTGTTCCATCAAAACAGCCGATCAGTTTCTTGCCTGCCCCCGGCGACAAAGCCGCGATCCTCAGCGGGGCATTCGCGGTCGCACTGGTTTACGTGATGTATTCCTACTCCGGCTGGAATGCGTCAGCGTACATCAGCAGCGAGATCAAGCGACCTGAGAAAAATGTACCGCGCTCACTGCTCGCCGGCACCAGCCTGGTGATTGTGATTTATGTGCTGCTTAACGCCATCTTTCTCGCGGTCACGCCTGCGGAGGAATTGAAAGGCCAGCTCGACATCGCATTAATCGCAGGCAAACACATTTTTGGCGAAAACGGCGGGCGATTTGCCGGCGCTATCATTTGTCTCGGTCTGGTTGCCGCCATCAGTTCGATGACGTGGATTGGGCCACGCGTGACCATGTCGATGGGCGAAGATCATTGGTTGCTGCGATGGCTCGGCGGCAAAAATAAACATGGCATCCCCACAAATGCCATTTTCCTGCAACTGCTCTTCGTGAATCTCCTTCTGCTGACTCAAAGCTTCCAGGACGTGGTCCGCTACACGCAATTCAGTTTGTTGCTTTGCTCGTTGCTTGCTGTGCTGGGCGTGATTGTGCTTCGTTTCACGCATCCCGAAATTGCGCGGCCATACCGGGTTTGGCTTTACCCCATTCCTCCTGTTGTTTTTTCGATAATCACGATTTGGATGATGTTTTATCTATTACGCGCGCACACTGCGGAATCGCTGGCCGGTTTGGCAACAGCGCTGTCGGGTCTGCTGCTCTATTTCTGCGCGCAAAAACCCCGTGGTCGCTTACGATGAAAACAAATTGCACCGCTCTATCGATCGTTCTTGGCTTTTTGAGTGCGCTGACGGTTTGCGCGGAGAAAAATCCGGAAGTTGCGCCGCGCGCAATTCCGGTGAGCACCGGTCCAAATGACGTCGCCCGCTTTCTCGCCGGAATGCCGGTGCCGGAGAACTCATCGCTTGCGCCGCTGACGCGCGATCCAGCGTGGCAGGCGCATGCCGCATTCTTTGAAGAGCAATTCTCAAAACTACACCTCAGACAGCTCCAAAAATTGCACGAGTGGCAGGCGACATATCTCCCCGAATCAGCTCAACCTAAACCCGTGGTGTTTTACATGTTCAGCGGGCCCGATTTTTTGTATGTGGATCAATTCTTTCCAAGGGCTGCGGTGTACGTGCTCTGCGGAAAAGAAGCTCTCGGCCCGCCGCCGGACCCGTTGCGCATTGCGAATTTATCTGGCGCGCTGGGAAATCTGGAAAACGCGATGAAGTCCTCGCTTAACACGACGTACTTCATTACAAAAGATATGAAGGTCGATCTGCATGCACAGAACCTGAACGGCGTGCTCCCGATTCTTTATACTTGCATCGCGCGCGCGGACAAATCGATCACGAACGTCTCGTTCGGATCCCTTAACAGCGGCGGCGTGTTTCAAGAAGCCGCGCCGGACAGAAAAGGCGGCAGTACTCCCGGAGTGCGTATCCGTTACACCGACAACCAATCCGGCAATGCACAGACGCTATATTATTTCACCACCGATATTTCTGACGGCGGCATCAAAGCGGCTCCCGGTTTCCTGAAATTTTGCCAACGCCTCGGCACCGGCGCGAGCTTTCTAAAATCGCCATCGTATCTGTTGTTCGAAAGCGGTTTTGTCACCATTCGCAATTTCATTCTCGATCATAGCAGCATGATCGTGCAGGACGATTCAGGCATTCCGCTCGCTAACTTTGATCCTAACAAGTGGAATCTGCGTTTCTTTGGCGTTTATCTCGGCCCCATCGAAATGTTCAAACAACATTATCAGCCCCGGCTGCACGAACTCTACCAACAAACCAATCCGCCGCCGCTCGACTTCGGATTCGGCTACCGATGGAATTACAAGGAAGCGAATCTGAGCGTCGCGACACGAAAGTAACCCGCGCATCTTGTCATTCCGGATAAAGTCGAGGCTGCTGCGCTCCGGTCACGAAGACGTAGAACCGCTAAAACCTGCGGAACCACGAATAAGGAAAATCGTCGCCCGGGCAATCCGTAGGCCAGCGCGGTGGGTTGATTTCGCGGTGTGGCTTCACAGGTATCGTACCTCTCTCGGTTTTGCCGCAGCGGTCTCGCAGAAAGCGAATGAGTTCCTCACATGCGTCGAGCTGCGCGCGCGTCGGCTGATCTCGATTGAAATCGCCTACGAGACAAATGCCGAGCGAGATGTTGTTCAGATAATCGCTGTGCACATGACCGCCGTTTATCTGGCGGCGCCATCGATCGCCGACTTCGATTTGGCCGTTGCCGGTTGATGTGCCGTTCCCGATAACGAAGTGATAGGCGAGACCGTTCTGCATGCGGCGAACGTGCTTGTGATAATAATCAAACACACGCGCATTGCCCTGACGTGTGCCGCTGTTGTGCACGACAATGAACTGCCAGCGACGCCGTTTCACCGGCGCGCGCCGGATCGCATCGATGACCGAACTTGTTAGGTAACGGTAGCTGACCGGACGACTCCACGGCCAGAAACCTCGGCGCGGCGGCGGGGACGGCGGAGGCTCGAACCCTTGGTCCTCCTCAATGCCTGATTTTTCGATCACAACCTGAGGCTGCCCGCCCGCTGGAACAGCGCGCGCGGGCTTCGGCTGTGGCGAAGGCGCTGGCGTAGGCGCGGCAATCGCCCGTGGCGGCGGCGCCGCGGGTTCGGACGCGGCGCGCGCTGCTTCTACTTGCGGCGCCGGCGTTTTTCGTGGCTTAGGAGTTTCCTCTTTTTGCGCCGACTTCGATTTCGCACTTTTCTCCGTTTTGTCCGACGTTTTTTTTGCGTCCGATTTTTTCTTCGCTGTTTTTGGTTTCGGTGTTGGGGTGTGGTGTCGCTTCGTTTTCGGCGTTGGAGATTTCTTTGGTTTCGGAGTGGAGGCGGCGTGGGTCTCGGTTTCCTCGGATTGATCGCGCTGTTTCTCCTCGTTAACCTGCGCGCGAATGATACCGGCGACCAATGCGCCAAATGCAAGCGCAGTTGCGAGCCAAATGCGGAAACGCACCACTGCGACGGAGCGTAACAGAGCGCGCGATGCGATCAACGCTTACAGCATTGATTTATTAAAAAAGTTATAAAGCACAAAGAGCCGCTCTTTTTCACCGTTGTGACCGGTTGTCTATTGCCTAATCGGAGATCAGGCGAGAGGCGCCGCAGCCGCCGGGGCAAGAGGCTTGGCGACGCGCATCTTCTCACGCTCACGCCGGATGATGGCGTTCAATTTGCCTCCCAGCAACAGCAGCAGACAAGTCAGATACATCCACGTGAGCAGCACGATGATCGACGCCAGCGCGAGATAAGTCGGGTTATAACGATCGTATCGTGCCACGTAGAGCTGGAAAAGTTTCGTCGCGATGATCCAGCAGACCGCAAAGAACATTGCGCCCGGCAGTGCCTGACGAATGGTCAAATAGTTTTCCGGCGTGAGAAGGTAAAGCGCAAGCGCGAGCCCGACCAGCGCCACTCCGGTCAACGGCAGATTCAACCCGGCGATCCACGCCTGGAGCGGAAACGAGAGTTGCCAATTTACCTCTGCAAAGCCAGCCAGCCTTTCGCCGAAAACGACGGCGTTGAAGCTAAAAACAATGACAATCCCAAACCAGAAAAGCATGAAAAATGAGATGATGTATTTGGACCACCAATGGCGATCTTCCCGGACTCCGTGCATCTGGCTGAGTGCGCGTGAAACCGACGCGATGAAAATGGTCCCGAAATAAATTCCAAGGATGATGCCAGCGTTTGCGAGCAGTCCGCTCGAGCCTGTCACCACGACGCTCGCGATGGCAGAGTCCAGAATGTCCTGCACTTTTGAATCCGGCGGCATGAAACTCTGCAAGAGAAGATACATCCGATGCAACTTGGCGGGATCAGTGCCGAACAGGCCCAGCAGATGCCAGAGAAACAGTGTACCGGGAGCCAGCGCGAAAAGAAGCACATACGCCATCTGCGCAGCCAGCCCGGTAGTGTTATCCATTGCGGTTTCCCAAACCAGCCGGCGCACAACGCGCCAAATCAATCTGAGATATTTCATCTCCGCAGGAGTTTACTTTGCCGGGCACAAATTTCCATTAAAGTCCAAATGCTTTCGCGGCGAGTACCCTGCGCATGTGTCCTCGATCGTAGTCCATGTCGCCTAACGACTGATGAAGAAGAAAATATTGATTCTCACGGCCGGTTTCGGAGAGGGGCACAATAGCGCCGCACGAGGAGTGCGCGACGGCCTGGCTCGCATCGCTCCGGATCAGACTACAGTAGAATTGCGGGATCTGTTTGCGGAGGCCTACGGGTCGATCAATGAACTGGTGCGCCGAAGCTATCTGGCCTTGCTGAATTCTGCGCCACGTGCCTGGGGACTCGTTTATCGGTGGCTCGACCGCAAAACAGATTACAACACGGAATTTCGGCGATTGATTCGGCTGAAGGCGCAGTTTGCTCCCGTGCTCGACCGTTTTAGGCCGGACATCGTCGTCTGCTCTTTTCCCGCCTATGCCAACGTACTCCAGGAGATTTTGGGAGCCAACAGAGTCTGCAAATGTGTGGTGGTTGTCACCGACTCGATCACTATCAACGCATCCTGGTACCGAAGCCCGGCGGATTATTTCCTAGTTGCAAACGAGCAAAGCGCGGACGTGCTGCGGAGCGGCGGCGTCGCGCCCGAAAAAATCAGAATATTTGGATTTCCGGTCAGTCCGAAATTTGCAGACTTCGCCGAAGATCGGCCATGGCCTTCCATCAATTCCAGTCGGCGGGTTTTATACACGATCAATGCCGCGAAGCGTGGCGCGGCAGAACTGGTGCGCATGCTTGCGAAACTTGATCTGGATCTCACCGTCACGATCGGTCGCAATGATGAACTCTGGCCTGACATCGACGCGGCCGCAGATGGTCACCCAATAAAGATCGTTGGCTGGACGAACGAACTGCCGCGCATGATGCACGAGAACCATTTGCTCATCGGCAAAGCCGGTGGCGCGACGGTGCAGGAAACGATTGCTGCAAAGTGTCCTATGATCATCAATCACGTCGTCGCCGGTCAGGAGGAAGGCAACGCCCGGTTGATCGTCGAAACAAATTCAGGCGTGATTGCCCAGTCGCCAGGAGAAGTTGTCGCGCAGGTGCAGCGCGCGTTCGATGACGGCGCAAAACAATGGCGAGAATGGGCCGGCAACATCAGCAAGCTCAGCCGCCCACGTGCAGCGCTCGACATCGCGGAATTTCTGATGTCGCTATGACCAGACCTGTCGACCAGCGGCGAAAGTTCGCACGGCTTCTATGTGCGGCGAAAGCACAACCAAATCGGCGTCCGCACCGACGGCAAGGCGACCTTTCGTTTCGAGACCGATAGCGCGTGCGGGATTTTCCGTCGCCATCGCGATTGCTTCATTCAACGGAACGCTCACCTCGCGCACCATCGTGCGCACAAGGTCGATCATACGCGCGGCGCTGCCTGCGAGCGCTGAATGATCAGCCAGGAGGCAAGCTCGGTTTTCCACGATGCAATCCTTGCCGGAGAGCGCGAACCGCGATCCTTCCGGCAATCCGGCACCAGCCGTTGCGTCGGTCACGAGACAGATCCCCTGTGGGCCTTTCGCGCGATACAACATTTTCATAAGCGTGGGTGAAACGTGATGACCGTCGGCGATCAGTTCACAACTGATGTCTGGTTCGCTCAATGCAACCTCGAGTAAACCCGCCACCCGAAGAACACCTCGGCGCCGCGTGCTCGACATGCAGTTAAACGTGTGCGTCACGCTGCGCATACCGCGATCGAATGCCGCCCGTGCGTCTTCATCCCAGGCATCGCTATGTCCGCCGCTCACGCTCATCCCACGCGCAGCGAAGACTTCGATCGCTTCAAGTGCTCCGGGCAGTTCAGGCGCGATCGTTACACGCTTCATTATGTCCGCGTGTTCGAGCAACTGCCGCACAGCAACCGGTAACGGGTCCTGAATGAACTCGGCGCGTTGCGCTCCAGCTTTCGCTTTCGAAACGAACGGCCCTTCGACATGAACACCGGCAATCGGAGTGATCGCGGATCGAAAATCGCGAACCGCTTGCAACACCTTGACGATCTCGTCGAGAGGCGCTGTCGCTGTCGTGAGCAGAAGTGATGTCGTGCCGCCACTCGCGTGGAAATCGCAAATAGAGCGAAACGCTTCAGCCGAAGCTTCCATCGCGTCGCGGCCTATCGCGCCGTGCACATGAAGATCGATAAAACCGGGCGCAAGATAGTTTCCATCGAGATCAATGACCTCGTGTTTCTGGTGTGCCATGGATCGCTCGTGGATCGCAGCGATTTTTCCTTCTTCCACGACAACTTCAAGCTCGTCGCGAATTCCGTCGGGAAAAATCAAACGCGCGTTAGTGAAGATCATCTCGTGATGCAGACAATCCTGCCTGCACCGTGCTGGACGCTCAATCGAAATAGTCGCTGCAGTCGTGGCAATAGCTCGCAGACGGGATTGTCTGCACTCGACGCTCTTGCTCTGAAGCGGTATAAAGGCCATCCTCTCCGAGCGATGAATTTCGATTACGACGTCGTGATCATCGGGGGCGCGTTTTCCGGCGCTGCGACGGCTCTCATGCTCAAACGCAAACGACCCGAAGCACGTGTCCTGATCATCGAAAAGACAGCTGCGTTCGATCGCAAGGTCGGCGAATCGACGACCGAGGTGAGCAGTTGCTACATGACACGGCTTTTGGGTCTGACCCATTATCTCGGCCATCATCAATTGCCGAAACAGGGATTGCGCCTCTGGTTTTCAAACCGGCCCGATCAACCGTTTGATGATTGCGTCGAGATCGGCACACGCTACCAGAGCCGGCTACCCGGTTTTCAAGTCGATCGCGCGAAACTCGATTCACACCTGCTCGAGCTCGCGTGCCGAGCCGGTTGCGATTTATGGCGTCCGGCAAAGGTCGCAAGTTTTGAACTAAATGGCGGCGATGGACAACGCGTGAACGCTGTTGTCGATAGCGAGGAACGCACGGTTAGTTCCCGGTGGCTCATCGATGCGACAGGTCGTGCGGCGATGTTCGCGCGAAGACTCGGGTATTTTCGTCCGAATACCGAGCACCCCATCAATGCTGTGTGGGCGCGCTTCAACGGCGTTAAAGAATGGGACAGCTACGAATGGCGCGAACGTTTTCCGGATTACGCAAACGATTGCCGTACCGGACGCGAGTGGGCCACGAATCATCTTTTCGGGCGAGGTTGGTGGGTCTGGATCATTCCGTTGCAGGGCGGCGATGTCAGCGCCGGTATCGTTTACGATAGTCGCATCTTCAAATTTCCAGAGGGACCGACTCTGGGACAACGATTGCACGCGCACATTCTGAACAACCCCGTCGGCCGTGAAATCTTCGGCGCAGCAAAAGTGATCGAAGGCGACGTGCACGCACTTTCGATGCTGCCCTATCACAGTGAAAAAGTGTGTGGGGACGGTTGGGCGATGGTGGGTGATGCGGCCGGATTCATCGATCCGCTTTACAGTCCAGGCCTCGATTTTTGTTCTTACACTTCCTATTACGTGGCGGACTTACTGGCGCGCAGTCTCAAGGGCGAGGACGTCACCGGGTCACTACATCATTACAACCAACAATATCCGGTCACTTACCGTTCCTGGTTCGAGAGTTTGTACAAGGACAAATATTATTACATGGGCGACGCAGACTTAACGTCAGCGGCGCTGCTTCTCGATGTGAGCAGTTATTACATCGGCTTAGTTCGACGAGTCTATCGCGATCCGGAATGCGCGTTTCTTAACCTGCCCTTCAGTGGGAAAGGAGGCAGATTCGCCCGGAGTGTGATGAATTTTTACAATCGCCGGCTTGTCGCTCTCGCAAATCGTCGATGGGCGACCGGCTATTACGGAAAACGAAACGCCGGCTGGCGCGAACTCTACGATGGATTCGTTCCCGACAGGCGTATTCGCAAACAAATTTCACGTGGACTGCGTCGCTGGTGTAAGTGCGAGCTGGTTAATCTCGCGTTGATGCTGCTGCGGCCCGTGATTCGTGCCGACCAGGGGTCAGCGGGAATTCACACTCAGGTTTCCCCCGCAACTGCCTCCACTGGCGCGGGCTCTTCCGCGCTCTCATAATCCTGCTCGCCTTCGCCTTGTCCAAGTGGCCAGATGTGAAAGCCGCCTGACTCGTTAGGTAGTTCCCATAATCCCCAAATCCCTTTGCCCTCGCGAAACCCGCGATAGTAAACCTCGTGTCCGCCGACGTAAGTCTTCGTCCAGTAACATTCACCGTTTGTGCCATCGAACCGCCCGGCAAGAAAGAATCGATCTATGTCGTCGCTTCCGTCGCCTGAAATCGTGTGATTACAGAAAGTCAGCACGAGATCCATCTGATGTTTGCGCGTGCTGCGGCCGTAATTGTAAAAACCAGTCCACGGCCCGGAAGGGAAATCCATTTCTGACAGTACTTGTACCCGGTTTGGTATCGTCAAACTCTAACAGGCGAGCTCATTGCAAGTAAGGCTGGGCACGCAATCGCATTATGGGCTGAGCAGCGTTCCGTACCAGTGCAGAACCGTTTCGCCAAAAAACATCCAGGTCACTGCGCCGAATGCGAGATACGGTCCAAAGGGTAGTTTCGCTGACCAAACAGGTTTTCCGGCGACAAGCGTAATCAAGCCGATGATTGAACCGAGAAGCGATCCGGCGAACAAGCTGAACAATACCGCGCGCCAGCCAAGAAACGCGCCGATAGCGGCAAGAAATTTCAGGTCACCGCGCCCCATAGCCTCGCGCGGGATGACCAGCACGCGCGTAACGCCGGAAATGTGCGTTACATCGTCGAGCATCAGCACATGACCGTCCGCGGTGACGCGATCATAGCGAAAAGTCAGCGTCACGCTGCCATATTCGCAATCATCAATCCGAACTTCATCGCAATGAAGCAGCAGCTGATCTTTTTCACGGGCAAAATATTCGCTCCAGAGACTTTCTTCGGGGCCCACGACAAAATAGGCGTCATCGTCGCGTTTTGTCCACGTGAACGTCGTCGGCCCGTCGAACTGAATTCGTTTTCTGCCAAAAGCGACCTTTCCCGCTTCGAGCACGATCCAGAGGATCACGTAGCCGAGCGCAGCGGCCAGCGCGGCGCGAACAGCGGCAGCCACGCGCGAATCTGTCTGCATCAAAGCTGGAACAACAATACTGCAAGCTACGCCCGCGATTGTTCCGCCGATTGTTACGCGGTCCGGAATAATAAAATGCTCAAAATCGATGAACGTTCCGATGACCAGCAACGAAACGAAAATCCAGTACGCCATCGCCACCTGCCACGGAAACCTTTGCCAGATCGCAAGGAAAAGAAGGGCAGTAAGGAGTTCCACCGCAAAATAGCGGAAAGAAATTTTCGCGCCGCAATTTGCGCATCGGCCGCCAAGCGCGAGCCAACTGATTAAAGGAAGATTGTGATGCAATGGAATCGGTTGTTTGCACCGCGGACAAAACGAGCGACGCGGCCGATTGATGGAGAGATCGACCGGCCAGCGGTAGATGCAAACATTCAAAAACGAGCCGAGCACCGCGCCGAGCACGAACGCAAACGCACTGAAGAGAAGATTCTGAGTCGAATGCTGCACGCGATTAGCTGGCGATCCGTTTCGATGCGCGGCGCTCCATCAGCCATGCGATCCAGATACAGCTTTCGTATAGCAGACACATCGGCAGCGCCATGGCGATCAAAGTCAGAATATCGGGCGTCGGCGTAATGATTGTCGCCAGAATAAAGATGAGCACGAGGGCATAGGGGCGGGTGCGCGCCATAAATCGGTACGTGATCAGCCCGAATCGGACCAGCGCAAGCACGACGACCGGCAGTTCAAACGCCAGACCAAATCCGATGGTGAATCGCGTCACGAACGAGTAATACTGCTGCACTGTCCATGTCGGTGCCCAGCCGAGCGATTCGGTGTCGCGAAAGAAAAAAAGAATCGTTTTCGGCAGCAACCAAAAATAGCAAACCAGGACGCCCATGAGAAAGAGCGCGAAGCTGACGGCGATTGCTGGAAATATAAACCGTTTCTCTACCACGGTGAGCGCCGGCAAAACGAATTCCGCGAGAAAATACAGGAGCAGCGGGAAGGACAAAACGATCCCGGCGTAAAACGCCAGATGAAATGAAATCACGATCGAATCTGTGATGCCGAGGGCTTTGAGCGTTCCGACTTGTGACCCGAGATGGTTAAGCGGCGCCTGGATAACCCGCACGAGTGTCGAGCGAAACGCGAAACAAACAATCATCGCGAGACCCATCGTCAGAGCCATCTTCACGATGGTCCAGCGTAAGTCTTCCAGATGCTCGAGAAACGGCTTAGACGCTTCGGTCTCCGGCGGATCACGAAATTTAAAAATGTCTCGCAGCGCCATCGGACCGAAAAGTCAACGCGGCGCGAGCGACAAAAGGCCGCGAGCGGCGAGCGTGGCGCAAATGCCAAGCGTGTTGGCGTCGCGAATTTCATTCTCCGCAATCATGCGACGAATCTCCTCGCTGCTGAATCCGCGGCAATCGAGAATCGACTCGCTTTCATCCCGGTCCGGACCGTCTGCAGAGGGTTGAACTGAACGAGCCAGAAAGAAATAACCGCGCTCATCTGTAAACCCCGGCGAAGAGAAAAAATAGCCTAACGAAATAAGCTCACCGTTTGGCGCCAGCTCGTATCCGGTTTCTTCGCGAACTTCGCGCAAAGCTGTGTCCTTGATTTTAAGCTCGTCAGAATTGTGGTCGTCGATCTGACCTGATGGCATTTCCCAAATTGCCTGCCGGATGGGGATCCGTTCTTGACGAATCAGAATGATTTTACCATTGCGTGTCATTGGTGCGACGACGACCGCCGGTTTGCGATGGACGATCGTCCAAGCCCGCGGGTCGGGACGGGCGGGTGTTTGCACGCGATCCGTCATAACTTCGAGATTTCGATCGGCGAAGTGCCGCTCGCTTGAGATCGTTTTCCAGTTACCGCCTTTCATCCAGCAATAGTAGCGGGCGCCGTGTTCAGCAGCAAACTGTGGCTGTCGCTCCATTTCCGACGCTGATCAACAGGTGCTCAGTGTGTTCGTGTCCATTAGTCTCCGTTCGTAATCAACCGACGCATGCAGTTCGAGTGACAGTGACGGAGACATATTTTGCGTCCCGTAAAGCGAACTTTCGCAGATCGATCGTCACCTTTTGAATCGGAAAACTCTCCAGCAAATGACTTGCCAGCCGTTCCGCCAATGTCTCGATCAAGCTAACGGACTGATCGCGCACAAAATCCTTCGTTTCCTCAGCTACGGCTGAATAGTTCACCGTGCGTTCGATGTGGTCGGCCAGATCGCTTGTCTGCTGATACGGCCAGAGCGAAATGCTCACCGTCAACCGTTGTGGCTTCGCGCGCTCTTCTTCTGGAACTCCGACGCGCGTAAAAACATCAAGCTGCTCGATGTGAATTTCGTCCGGCAAGGAGTGCGACTGGTTCGGCACGCGCAAATCTTAACCACGAATCCGCCTTGGCCAATCACCGTCTAACGATTCAACGCAGCGAAGCCATTCGCGTCATTCGCGGGTTTCTGGTAAATTTGTTGTGTATGAAAACGGTCTGGCGCGTACTTGTGTATCTAAAGCGGTACCCCTGGTTGGCTGCGGGAACGCTCGTGTGCGCCATCTTCGGCACGTTGATGGTCATTGTGTTTCCCAGCGTGACGAAATGGATCATTGATGACGTAGTGCGCGCGAATCGGCCGGACAAATTACTGCCGCTGATTTTGCTCGCCGCCGTGGCTTTTCTTATTCAGCACTTTTTCAATTCGCTCCGAATCATTCTGAACAACACATTCGAGCAGAAAGTCATTTTCGATCTGCGCAGCGATTTGTATTCGCACATTCAACTGCTGCCGTTGCGCTGGTTCGATAATCGGGCCACGGGCGACCTGATGACGCGCGTGATCGAAGACGTGAACTCGGTCGAGCGCGTGCTGATCGACGGAATCGAGCAGGGCGTCGTTGCGGTTTTACAAATCGTGATCGTAGTAGCGGTGATGTTTTATTGGAACGCAAAGCTTGCTTTGCTTGCGCTGGCGCCGCTGCCGCTGCTGATCGCTGGCGCGCTCGCTTACACGCTAACGGCGCACCGGCGATATCGATTACAGCGACGCGCTGCATCGAATATCAACGCGCTGTTGCACGATAATCTTGCCGGGATTCGTCAGATCAAAAGCTTCGCGCGCGAACGCGAGGAACACGCGCGTTTCAATCGTGCCAGCGATCAACTGCGGCACGCCACCCTCGTGGTGATGCGGACATGGGCGATTTACTCGCCGTCGATGTCGATGTTCGAAGCAATCGGCGCATTGCTCGTGCTGGGATTTGGTAGTCACGCTGTTTTGACCGGCAGTCTGCAACTGGGCGATCTGGTCGGGATCCTGATGCTCATGGCATTTCTTTACGATCCCATCAGCCGCTTGCATCAGCTGAATCAATTGGTGCAGGCCGGCCGCGCGGCAGGTGAACGTGTGTTCGAGATTCTCGATGAAGACGTCGAGCCGGGTGTTGCAGTGAAGATCAAGTCTGTAGGAGAACCTGGCAGCTTCCCGTACAAGCCCGCGCTGCCGATCATCGGCGACATTCGCTACGAAGATGTGAGCTTCAGCTACGTCGACGGGCTATCTGCGCTTCGGCACATTTCATTTCACGCCCTGCCGGGCACTACGACTGCGCTGGTGGGCGCGACTGGTGCGGGGAAATCGACTCTGGTGAATTTGCTCGTGCGCTTTTACGAGTTCGACTCCGGCCAGATTTACGTCGATGACAGACCCGTTCGAGAGTACGACCTGCGCACTTTGCGCGAAGCGATCGGCGTCGTGACGCAGGAAAGCTTCCTTTTCAACGGATCGATTCGCGAAAATCTTTTGATGGGGAAACCAACCGCCACTGACGCGGAATTATGGCGCGCGGTGGATGCCGCGAACGCGCGACAGTTCATCGAGCGCTTGCCGCAGGGGTTGGAGAGCGTGGTCGGCGAGCGCGGCGTTAAATTGAGCGTGGGCGAGAAACAGCGGCTCTCAATTGCGCGGGCGCTGCTCAAGGATCCGCCGATTTTGATTCTCGATGAAGCAACTGCCAGCGTGGACACGGCGACGGAACGCTTAATTCAGGAGGCGCTTGAACATTTGATGGCGAATCGGACGTCGATTGTGATTGCACACCGGCTTTCTACGATCGTGGGGGCGGACCAGATCCTGGTGTTGGATCACGGCCGCGTTATCGAGCGCGGCACGCACGAGGAATTGCTAGTGATGGATCAAAAATACGCGCAGCTATGCCGGCAGAGTCTGTTGGAGTCGTCGCCTCCGCCCGAAGCAGAACCGCAGGAGGAAATTATTACGTCAGAAGTCGCGGAACTCGAAGAAGAGCGATTGCCGGTCTAACAACTTCGCAGACAAAATGCCTGAGTTAAGAGAGATCGCGCAGCAAAAGGTCCTGGTATTTTCGCTCCAGCTCGTTGTAACGCTGCTGGCTCTCGGCAAACGCTTGGCGTTCTTCCTCGAGCGTTTGCTCGAGATCGCGAATTCGTTCCTGAAAACGGATGGACATTTTCGCCACGGCTGGCCCGACGGGATCGCCGAGTTGAATTTGGAATTGGTTTTCGTCGGCCCCTGACGGCGCGGGTTCCCACAGGTCAGGCATTTCCCGGACTTGGCGGCGAGTACCGTCACAGCTGTTGATCACGACAGTTTCGCCATCAATTTCACCGAGCCGAATAAATTCGCGCAAGGTACCGAGCGTAGTCGGTCCATAGTAGTGCTCACTTGTCAGCTCGACGAGCCAGTCCATGCCGAGTTGCGGGACCATCGGTGCTTTGATCCATGTCTGGCCGTCGCTGGACAGAGTGTCGTGCGGCGCGATTTGCGCCGCAGCAGCCCAACGGGAGATCTGGTCGAACTGCACCGGCCCGAAGGTGCTTCCGTCCTCGTGTTTGCGGAGAAACCACTTTTGATTCACGGGAGGGTTGTCCGTTACGGCGACGGCGAACCGGAAGCGGCAGGCGATGCCGTCGGAATAGTGATGTTTTGGCCGGCCTGCAACTTACGGCCGTCTTCGATGTGGTTGGCTTTCTGCAAATCATCCACAGTCACTTTGTACATTTTCGCGATGGACGTGAGTGTTTCTCCGCGCGCGACAATGTGCGTATTGCCTTCGACGGGCGAATGCGATGGAGATGCCGCGGGAGCGCCAGCGGTTGCTGGTGCGGGTGCAGCTTCTCCGATCATTACACCTGGCCGAGCATGCGAAAGTTGTTGCTCCAGTTTGAGAACCTCCTGAGAAAGCGCGTCGATCTTGGCGTTTTGTTCGTCAATCTTCTTTGCCAAAGCTTCAAGTTGCGCAGCCTCCGCTGATTTTTTTTCGTGTGGCACGGGACTCTCCGCAGAAGCAGTCCAAAGCGCGACAGAGCTTATCGCGCAGAAAATACCCATTGCTTTCATCTCAGCGAAATGTTGCCACCGGGACATTTATCTGACAAGCGGGTTCGCCGCGCTGAGCCGTTCTTTTTGCAAGTGCTAACGAATGCACTGTATTCGTGTAACGATTCCGCGCGGCGCGCAGCTTGCGTTTCGAACTTTTGCTCGTACGTTTTTTCATGCCTGAGCGCATTCAAAAGCCGGTGGAACCGGCTCCGTGGGGACCGAAGCAAGGCGAGGGCGGTGGCCCGCGTTCGCCGGACGTTTCGCGACCGGACACAAAGGATCTGTTAAAGAAAATGCGCAAGGTCGATCCCAATCAATCCAAGCGCTATCGCCAGCGCACGGGTCAGTAATGGACCGTTCACAGTTGGGATTTGACCAGAACTTCTCTGGTGCAGCGGATGGCCTTCCTTCGCTGCTCCGGCGCAAAGGTCTGCTCGGCCCGGCTGCGATCGGTCCGACGCCGCAAAACGCGATGCAACAACAGACGTGGCAACCGACCGAGGCGACAACGATCCTTGCGTTCAAATTTTCCGGCGGCGTTCTGGTTGCGGGAGATCGCCGCGCGACTGCGGGCAATACCGTCGTCTACGATCGTGCGGACAAGGTTTTGGAAATCGATAGGCAATCCATAATGGCCATCGCCGGGGTGCCTGCGACCGCGTGGGAAATGGCGCGTGTGCTCGAGCATTCACTCCAATATTTTCGACGAACCCAGCTCCAGGAGATGAGTGTCGACGGCAAAGTGCGCGCGCTCTCGAAGCTGTTGCGCGACAATTTCGGGTTCGTCATGCAAGGCATCGGTGTCGTAGTCCCGATCTTTGCGACTTACGACGGAAATTCGAAACCCGAGGCGCGCCTTTACTTCTACGATGCAATGGGCGCGCAATTTGAAGCGACCGATTACGCGGCAACGGGGTCCGGCTCGCCTGCGGTCCGCGGCATTCTCTATTATGCAAACACCTGGGGTGAGAAGCCGCTACACAAGTTGAACGAACAGGAAGCAGTATCGCTCGCACTGCGCGCCCTCGACACCGCTGCGGAATCTGATACGGCGACAGCAGGCGTGGATCGTAGCGGAAAGATTTATCCAGTGATCAAGATTGTGTCGCGCGAAGGCATCACCACTTTGCCCGAGAGCAAAATCGCCGCCGTGTTCAAAGAAATGGTTGCATGATCGAAGAGCCGTATCGTTGGGTCGAAGCCATCGCCAACCGGCGCGAGTACATTGAAGGGCAGCTCGCTCCCGGTAGTCCCATCGCGGCGCTGGGTTACCGCGAAGGCATTCTGTTTGTCACGCTCGGCCAGACGCGCCAGAAACTTTTCGAGATATACGATCGGATCGCGATGGGAGCGATTGGGCATCCTGGCGACATCGAGCGGTTGCGAATGGCCGCGATTGAACTGGCCAGTACAGAAGGCTTCACCCGCTCGGCTGCGGATGTTTCACTACGGCGGCTCGCGCATTATTCGCTCAGTCCTGTTTTGAAAAGCGCGTTCGAGCAGATCTACGGGCCGCCATATCTGGCGCGGATGCTTTTCGCGGAGGTGGGTGCACGCCCCGAGGACGATTTGTTTTTGCGAGTCGAATACGATGGCGAGATCGCGAGCAACGGTGCGACCTATGCACGAGCGCGACAAGATTTTGCCGTCCTCAGCGGCACGCGCCAATCGGTCGAACTAATGGAAGCATTTCTCAAAACCGAGCATAAACCGGATGCCAGCTTTGAAACGGCAGTGAACTCGGCGCTCGACGCGTGGAGTGTCGGGCACCTGTTGTTGCAAGCCAGCGAAGCACAAGAGGTGCCCGCGCGCGAAGCCATCGCGCAGCATCGTCAGGAACAACTGGCCGTTGCCGCAATCGAAGCAGCAGTGCTGGAGCGTGATAGCGGCAGACCGATTCGTTATCGTTCGTTAGCAGATAAGGAATTGCGTTCCATCATTACTCAGTGATTAAGTTGTGAAGAGAACTCTTCTCACGGAGACCACAAATGAAACAAGCCATCCGGAATGCGCTGGGGGTCGCGGGCTTGTTGTTGATGATCGCCTCGCTTGTCTGGATTTCGTTTCATCAAGAGAAGCGACCGCCAGTTTATAGAGAATCAAAGGCGGCTCACCCACAGACGTCCAAACCATTCGCAGTAGTGGTTCTTGATCCGGGCCATGGGGGTCAAGACTCCGGCGCAATGTGTGGCGGAGTCATGGAAAAGGATCTGACATTGGACGTTGCGCGCCGCGTCGATCGGCTCCTGGACTCCGAAGGTGTCGCCACATTGATGACTCGGCTCGGGGATAGTTATGTCTCACTGGCGGATCGTGCAGCGCTCGGGAATCGGGCGAAAGAGAGCATTTTTATCAGCATTCATTTCAACGAAGACAACAAACCGGTCGCTAGCGGCGTGGAAACTTACTATGCTGCACATCAGATCAACCCAGGCTCTACTTTCGCTTCGTGGCTGCCGTTTTTCTCGCGGCCGCCCTCCAATTCGCCTAAGCCCGAAAGCCAAAGTCTCGCCGGTTTCATTCAGGAAGCGCTGGTGGCGCGGACCCGCTCTGTCGACCGCGGGACGCAAGCCAAACAATTTTTTGTAATCGCAAACGTGACTTCTCCCGCGGTGTTGATTGAGGGCGGCTTTATTACGAACAAGGACGAACTTTCGAAACTTGCGAGCGAGGATTATCGCGACCAATTAGCGGCAGCGGTTGCCGACGGCATTCAGCGGTATCGCAACGCGGTGAGCCAGCGGGAATCAGCAGTGGCAGCCACAGGTCAGAAGAGCGCTGAATAGGCAAAGGGCGTCGTCGTCGAATGACCATGAAAATCACAACTGCTGCGGTGATCTTCATGGGAATGATGATGCTGATGCGGGCGGACCAAGTCGTTGAAAGCGTGCAGCAGGCTTTGAAGGATGAGGGTTTCTACTACGGCGAAGTCAACGGCGACATGAATGCGAATCTCACCGCAGCGATTCGCCGTTATCAAATTCGCAATGGCCTGCAGGTTAGCGGCGAGCTCAACGATGAGACGCTGCGATCGCTTGGGATTAAATCTACCGGGTCGTCGCGACCCACGACCAAACCTGCGTCACCGACTCCTGCAGCGGGTGCTGTGCCCCGCGAGCCCCCTCCCGACGAGATGCAAACCGCAAGTCCGGCCCCTCCGGTTCAGCCTTTCAGTAACGCGCCACAAGACCAGCAGGTTTTTCCCTCAACACCAATGGGTCCAGCCAGCTCACCGGGGACAGTCTTTGCCGATACGCCATTTCAGACTGCTCCTCCCGGCGTGCAACGCAATGTGATCGTCTCGGCGCAGATCGTCCTCGCGCGGTATGGACTGTATCGCGAACAAATTGACGGAATCTACGGAGCTGCGATGGAACTATCCCTCCGCGCTTATCAAGCACAAACGAGACTGCCAGTGACTGGCCGGCTGGATTTGGAAACGCTCGCGGCACTGCGCTTATTGCCGGGGCCGCGCCAGCAGTTTTATAATCCCTACCGCCAGCGTATGCGTCCGCCGTCCGGGCCGTCGATTCGCGGTCAATGGCAGCCCGATTAACCTTGGTTTGGATGGTCAAAACGCACCGACTGCAGTTCGGCGAAAACTGTGCCCAGATAAATCTGTGCTTCGATGCGAAGGATGAGCCGCTCGGCATCGTCCGACACCCAGATTGTGGCACGACGAAATTTCTTGTGTGGCTCCAATTCGAGGTGCTTCCCGATGCGTTTGAGTTGCAGATCAAGCTTGATCGCGTTGTAAGTGCCGGCGCGCACCGAGCATTTTTCCCGCCCGGTTACGGTCACAGTGGCCAGATAAGCGTTTGTGGCTGCGTAAATCGGTAGGCGATAAATGCTCCCTTGTTTGAGAGGCTGGCTGCGCAGGTAAAGCGCCGCGGAGTGCAAATCGAACAAGTTAGGGAAGGTAAAGTCGCGCGTGGTTGTCTTGGCGGCGGCGCCTTCGCCTTCGTTTCGTGTTCGTGTCACTCCACTGCTGGTAAAAGTGAGATGGGTGGCGATTTTTTTTGATCGATAGCTTTCGGTTTGTTGCGTTCCAATCGGAGCCAGTGTTTGGGAGTTCGCAAAAGCGCGATACGTGACATCCAATTTCCACAATGCCCGGACGAAGCCAATGGTTCGGCCGGTGCCTTCGAGTTGAAACCTGTCGTTCGATGGCTTGGTGAAGTGAACCTCACCGCTGGCCGCGGTCACTCCCGACCACCCGAAGCGATAGTACGCGTGCAGAGGGCGCAACTCTCGAAAATTCCCGGCCGGTTCTTTGCTGAGTGTTGCCTGCCAATCCGCAGCGAACGAACCAGTCCCAGACGCGAGCAGGATCGCAACCGCGCAATTCATTATTCGGAATCGGAATCGAAAAAACATTCTCTGGAGGTTCGCAACTGCTCACGACCATCGCCGTGCCAGCGTGCGATTTTCATCCGTACAAAAAAAATACACGCGAGTTTAGCCCGCGTGTATCTTTGAAATTCGAGGCGAACCTCAGGGTTTCGTTGCTCTTGCTGCCGCCGGACTGACGGACGGGGCTGCCGCAGGCTTCCTGGTCGAAGCTGTAGCGCGACCGGGTTTGTTTAGTGCTTCGATAATTTCGCTGGTGAAATCAACGTTCTCCGGCGCGTATAGCACGACAGGAACGCCATTAATGCTAACGCCCGATTTATCCAGCACAAAATCGAGGCTTTTGGCTTTGACTTTGTCAATGACGACGTCGGTAATTTCTTTCACGATTCCCTCGCGCATTCGCATTAATTGCTCCTGCAACTGCTGCTCCCGCGTCTGGCGAAAGTTGCTGATCTCGCGCTCCATGCTTTTGATGTTGGCGATTTTATCGTCGCGCTCCTTGGCCATGCCGGTCTTCTTGTCAGCGCTCAATGCCGGAGACTCAAGCTGCTTGTTCAGATTATTAATTTCGTCGAGCGCCTTTTTGTAAGCTTCCGCGCGATCATCGTATTCCTTTTTGGCGGCGTTTTTAGCGTCGTTGATTTTTACCTCGGCGTCCTTGGTTTTATTGTAATCCTTGAACGCGCGCTGCATATCGACCGTTCCAATTTTGGCTGTGCCCTGTGCGAAGGCCGCGATGGGAGCAGCCAGCGTCAGCGCAGAGAGTATTAACAGAGACTTTTTCATAGAAACAGAGGATATGGTCGACGAATCGCGTTAGACTGCAACCACATATATTCGTTCAAAATTGATAGCCCACGTTGAAGTTGAAATGGCCGCCGCCGTTGTAACCGTCACGCATCACCGGCCACCCGTAATCGAGGCGTAGTGGACCGATCGGCAAATCAAGCCGGAGTCCGATACCGACATCCGAAGCCATGTGATTGAAGCCAAAAGACCACGCTTCGCTATTCACGAAACCCATGTCGTAAAAAAGTGCGCCCCGCGCTTTTTCTATGATCGGAAAAGTCCATTCGATCGTCGTGCGCGCCATTGATTGACCGCCAATCGGCTCGCCGTTTTGATCCTGTGGACCGACTTCGCGGAACGGAAAGCCACGGAGATTGTTCGAACCGCCGAGGAAAAGCCTCTCGTAAATTGGCACTACGGTGCCGCTACCCCATTGGCTCACCGTCGAGATTTCGCCGTTGATGAGCAGGATGGTATCCCAGGGTAAATGGAAATATTGCGATCCCTCCAGATCGAACGCGTAAATTTGCGTATCGCCCCCCAGAAAACCGCCGGCGATCATGGGTGAAAGTGTGATGCGTTGCCCGCGGCGGGTGAGCAACGGATTGTCGCGCGAATCGAAGACGATGCTTCCGAGGAGCTTGCTTTCAAGGGTCGATCCCGCCTGCGACTGAATGAATTGGGCGGCGCTCGGGTCCACGTTAAAGATGTCGATCTCCTGCAGCATATATCCCAGGGTGCCGTACATGTACGTGTTGATTGGCTTGCGCAGTTCGAATGAGACTCCGTAATTGCGCTGATTGTATACGGAACTCAAGTAATTCGCCTCGGTGTAAAAGGCCTGGCCACCCAGCGAAAGACGTCGGTCGAGGAAGTAAGGTTCGGTGATCGCCAGAACAAAATCCTTTCGCTCGGTTCCATACTGAAGACGTAAACGGAATTTTTGCCCCGCACCGGTGAACGAAGGCCAGTTGAACAAATCGAAATTGCCCTGGCTGAGTTCCGCAAACCCTACGAGTTTATCGACCGTGCTGAAGCCACCTCCAAAACTGAGTGAACCGGTGCGCTTTTCCTGAACGAGAATCGTTAGATCTTTCCGCCCCGGTATATCTGTGTCTTCCGGATAAGTCTCGACCTTTGAAAAGTAACCCAGGTTATCCAAACGCTTCTTGGTTACGTCTACACGAACCGTGTTGAAAACATCTCCCGGGGCGACGAGCACTTCGCGGCGGAGCACCTTATCCTTAGTGCGCGTGTTGCCCTCAATATTCACACGATTCACAAACGAACGGGCGCCCTCCTCGATAGTGTAGTGCACGTCTATGAGCGCGGGCCCGGCCGGCGTGCCCTCGGGTGTAATTACGAGATCGACGTAGCCCCCGCTGCCGTATGCGTCGGCAACGGCCTTGGCGTCGTCGCGGAGCTGTTTCGGCGAATAGACGCTGCCCTCTTTCAGTTTTAAGAAGGCGCGAACTTTTGCTTCAGTAGAGTGCTCATAACCGGAAATCGTCAGCTTACGGACGTGATATTGCGGACCTTCCAAAACCACGATCGTGATGATCATCGGGCCCTTCGGAGTACGATCTTTGCGCACTTCCTTTATTTCCACGTCGATGAAGCCGTGGTTTTGGTAGTACTCGCGGATCTTGTCCAGGTCCTGTTCCAACTGAACTTGATCAAGCCGACCTGTCTTATCCATGAAATAGATCAGCGTTCTCCCACGGGTTTTCATCTGTTTGCGTAACGCCTTTTCGCTAATGTGCGCGTTGCCCTCAAAACGCACCTGGCTTATGGCGCCTTTGACGCCCTCGGTCACCGTGAAAACGACGCGCGCTGTGCCGCGTTTCTCGTCGATTGGTTCCACGCGGTATTCAACGCTGACGTCGTTGTATCCTTTCCCCTGATAAATTTCGATAATTTTCCCGCGCGCTTCCTCGAGTGCCTGCTCATTAACCGCCTGATTGAGCCTCACTTTTATCTCTTTGCGGAGTCTCTTCGGTTTGACCCGTTCGGCGCCGTTGATTTCGATCTCGCGTAAGACCTCCTGGGTTTGGACGGCAACGGTCACCTTCACACCATCGCCTTCAGGCTGAGCAAATATTCGAACGTTTCGAATGTAACCGGTTTTGTACAGCGCCTTGATGTCCTCCTGCACGATCTCGTTCGAATACAACTGGCCAACTTTTATGCGCATCTGCGCCAGAATGCGTTCCTTGCTGAACGATGCAGGGCCCGTGTACTCCACGTCGATGGAGCGGATTACGGGAGGTCCAGGAGCCGATTGCGGCGCCTGCGCCCGCACAATTACGGTCGTCAAAAGCGCACAAAGGGAGACGATCCAAATCGCAATCGGCACGGGGCGCATCCATCCACAAAAACGTTGCATATTTCAGAAGCGCAGCCCCACGAAACCCAAAACAACGCAGGACAGGCGGCTATATCGGAAATAAGACCTCAATCGTCAAGGCGAGATTTTTCACTGAACCCCGCGATCCACCTCGCGTTCAACCCGCGCTTCCCTGTCCGCGAGACAGAAAAATGCAGATTTATCGCGTGTGGCCGTCTTCTAAATGAGGTTTTCTCATTACCTTGATGGTTAATCCCTGCACCGCCGAAATCTCGGCTTCTGCGCCTTTTTCTATCGGGGCATCGCTGACCGCGTTCCAATATTCGCCTTCGACGAAGATCCTGCCGTTGCGTGAATCAATTGGAGTCAACGCCGTTACAGTCCTTCCGATAAGCGTTTCTTTTCCCACCTTCACCGGCAACAGTTGCGCGCGCAGTCCTTTTCCGACGACGAAAATGAAAAACGCAGCCGTGACGAGTGTTGCAGGAATGATCACGTTCAACGACAAACGAAAAAGTGGATCAGCGCGATCAAAGAGCATGAGCGAACCGATCAGAAACGCGATGATTCCGCCGACTGTGAGCACGCCGTGCGTTGGCGTGTAAAGATCAAATATGAAAAGCATCATTGCGAGCGCGATCAGGACGAGTCCAGCCACGTTGACCGGCAGGATCGCCGCCAGATAGAGCGCCAGAATCAATGCAATCGCTCCGACCACGCCGGGAAGAATTGCTCCGGGTGAAGTCAGTTCGCCGATAATCCCGTAGATCGCGATCAGCATCAGGATGAACATGACTTCCGGTCGCCAGAGTTTTTGAAATATGCGCTCGGCAGGCGACATCTTGATCTCGGTCAGTTGCGCGCCGGCGGTGTTGAGCGGTTTCCCATCCACAACGCGTCCGTTCAATTTTTGCAGCAGATCGGGCATATCGGTCGCGATCAAATCAATGACTTTCAATTCCAGTGCTTTCTGCGCAGTGATCGAAGCGCTCTCCTTTACGGCGGACTTGGCCCATTCAACGTTGCGCTGACGCTTGCCCGCAATGGTCTCCATGTAGCTGACGGAAAAATTTTCGAGCTTCTGCTTCATGGTTTCGTCCGGCTTTTCTTCGCCACCACTCGGAAAACCGCCGATGGAAACCGGATGCGCCGCGCCGATCGTAGTCGCTGGCGCCATTGCCGCGACATTGGCCGCTAGCGTGATGAAACAGCCTGCGCTGGTCGCGGTCGCGCCCGTGGGCGCGACGTAAACCACCACGGGAACTGGAGACCCGAGGAAGCTTTCCACAATTTTCTGAGTCGAATCGAGCAGACCGCCCGGCGTGTTGAGCTGAATCACGAGACACTGCACATTTTGCGCCTTCGCTTCTTCGATGCTTCGGGAAATGTAACTCGCTGTCGCGGGCCCGATCGCGCCGTCGACATTCATAAAGCCAACTTTCTCCGCGGCGAACACTGCCGGTGTCGCAGTGCAGGCCAGGCAAAGAAAGATGCTGGCCAATAGAATCTTCATTCGCTTCGTCCGAATCGTCGTTCCGCCCTTCCTTAGGCTCCCTTCATCGGCTGAAACTTGATCGCCAAGTCTTCCACCTTTGGCTTCACGATCTTCTCGTAATCGCTGTAACTCATTTTTATCGCATCAGTGTGTGTGCCGGCTTCGAACACAATGTAGTCCTGTTCGGCCAAATGCTGGTCGACGTAAGTGGGCATAGCATAAAGATTCCCAAACGGCGGCATCGCTCCGATCGCGGAGTCTGGGAACAGTGATTTGAATTCGTTTTCCTTTGCAAGAGAGACAGATTTTCCGATCGCTTTCTCGACTTTCTCCAGATCGATGTGGTGATCTGCTGGCAACACGACGATCAAATATCGATCGCCAGATTTCAGCATCACAACTTTCGCCTGATGCCGACCTTTGACGTGTTCCGCTTGCGCGATCCGTTGCGCCGTGACCGCCTCAGCGTGGTGCAGGATTTCGTACTTCACTTTGTTTTGATCCAAACAATCGATGAGCTGTTTCGGTATTTCCATAGGCACCTCCGGTAAAAAAGTATCACTTTCCCGAGCCATCTCTACCACTCGGAAGCGTTGCTACTCTGTGTCCTCTCGTCCGAGGATTAAGGTAACGACCAGACCCGGCAGACTGACCGCCGATACAATTCCAAGAACGCTGGGAACCCCGAATTTTTCTTTTAAGATTGGCAGAAGGAAGACGCCAAACGTTGCGCCGAGTTTCGCAACGCCGGCGGCGAATCCACTTGCTGTCCCGCGCAATTGCGTCGGGAATAATATTGGGGCGAGCGTAAACGTGGTCGAGTTGGGACCGGCGTTCATCAGCAAGTTAAACATGATGAATCCCGCAAACACCAGGGAGATGTGCAAACTCGAATTTGTTAGACCAACAGCTACCACTAACACCAACATCCCCGCGGCCATGCCTGCGAAACCAATCGACTGCATCCGAATGTGCCCAACCGGGGAACCAACCAGACTCCGAGTAGGAATCCGAATAGCAAAAACAAGTCGATAATGATGCGACTGGACGTGCCGACTCGTGCGAAATACAAATGCTGACATGAACTTCTTCAAAGCTTCCTTCATCGGGCTGGCGCTTGTATCGTTCGCAGGTTTAATCGCGCTGGCACAAACACCCGCGGCGAAATCCGCGACATCATCAAAAGGCATCTCCGTGCTGCATCCCACCGCAGGCAATAAAGTTAGCGGCACCGTTACATTCACGCCGGTCGCCGACGGCGTGCGGGTCCACGCGGAGATCGCGGGCCTGACGCCTGGTAAACATGGCTTTCACGTCCATGAATTTGGCGATTGCAGCGCAGCCGATGCCAGTTCCGCGGGCGCGCATTTCAATCCCACCAGTCAACCGCATGCCGGGCCAGATGCAGCCGCGCGGCACGAGGGCGACATGGGTAACGTGGAAGCAGACGCGTCTGGCAACGCGAAGCTGGATTATGTGGACCATCAGATTTCCCTTGCGATCGACTCGAAATCGGCGATCGGCCGCTCGGTCGTCGTTCACGCGAAACCCGACGATCTGAAGACGCAACCATCCGGCGACTCAGGCGCGCGCATCGCCTGCGGCGTAATCGGCTGGGCGAAAACGCAGTGATCACCGGCCTGCGGCTGACTCCGACCGATTTTGGCTTGCAGACAGGATGACCGCGTAAGGTTCAAGTGCTGTAGTGTGCGCTGTCCTCAGCGCACCCATCTTGGAGCAAGCGGTATGAATCTCCGCTTAGGACAGCGGACGCTACAGACGGTTTGGAAGGCCGAAATCTCTTTGCTCGACAGAGGAGATTTCATCTGATCAAATTATCGGAAACCATCGCCCTGCACGCTTATGCCACGATTATCTAAAATTGAATTGTCACCCGATAACGGGTGTGTCATCGACATGAAATGGAGCCTCGGCCCGCTGAGCTATCGCTCTTCTGAAGCTGGCAAGGTCATCGTTGAACCGAGCAAAGACATTACTCGGCTGCCCGAGTTGGTGCTGTACGACCACATCGGCTTTAAAGGTTCTTACGCCCGCACCAACTTGAGTTTCCAATACGTCGGCGATTATTGGAACGACCGGATGAGCTGCGTCATCGTGGTGAGCGGCGTGTGGCGATTTTATCGCGACGATTATTACAAAGGCCCGTTTTGGGACCTAGGCCCCGGCTATTACGAAAGCTTCTTCTCCGAAAAAGGCCCAGACGACGTCGTCAGCTCTTTTCAGTGTATCGCGCTGACGTAGGCCCGAATCATCTAGGAGAAGATTTGTCGTCTAATCTCGCTAAAACGGCAGCGCACCCGAAACAAAGATAAGCAACGGTACGGCGTTGTCCGTTCGGTCGCTCGAGGCGCTTGATACAAGCGCCGCTACGATTCAGCAAGTTCGAGAACTTCACGCGCGCAGCCCCACGATAGCGTGAACCCGGCGCCACCATGGCCGTAGTTGTGAAGGACGATGCGGCCATCGCGCAGTCGGTCGCGTTCGAGGCGCACGCCTGATGGTCGAAACGGACGCAGGCCGACGCGCTCGGCCAGAACGAGCGGTTTGTCGATATTCAGCACTCGGCTGGCTTCGGCGACAATTCGCGACGTCGTTGCGGGATCAGCCACCAAGTTATCGCTGACATCATTTGTTCCGCCGAAAACGCAATCGTTCGCACGTGGAATTGCGTACATGAGCGGCTCGTCATCACAGACAATCGCGGCGGAAAGACCCTCGCTTTTCGGCACGATCGCGACCTGCCCGCGATGCGGCTCGAGATCGTCGTCATGCACAAGCTCGCGCGCGCCGATCCCTGCGCAATTGATCACGAGATCGAATTCTGCGTCGACGTCGTCGAGCGTTTCGAAGCGGACGTTCGGATGGATTTCTCCGCCAGCCTTTCGAAAGCACGCGGCGAGGTAATCGAGATAAATCGTAGTGTCCATCAAAGGGACGCGCAGCGAGAAACCACTTTTTAGGCTGTAACCACTGCGCTGTGCGCGGTCCCAAACCGGCCGCAAGCCGGTTGCTACAGATGAAAGCCGCTGCGCGCCCAAGGGAATAGCCCAATCTGGAATTTCAATCTCACCGGTGCGCAAAAATTGTCGCGATTCGATGATCGAGACGCCACTCTCGGGAAACCGAGCGAGGTCGAGGAGCACTTGATAGGTTTCGAGCGCCAACGGGATCACTCTTTCGGCCGGCTCGACATGGTATGGAAACCAAACCGCCGCAGCCACGCTGGAGGTTGTTTGCTGCCCGAAGTCTTTTGCCAAGATCGCAGTGCGGTAACCGTGCTCGGCAAGCACCACACCGCACGTAAGGCCCGATACGCCCGCGCCAATAATTGCGATTCGCTCTGCCATATCACCATGGTGTAAGCGCGACCGCAAAAAAACAAGGAGCCGCGATCTCCAGATCGCCGTTCAAATCACGAATTGTAGGGCGTTTGACTTGTTCGCTCCAACTCACTCGCTCCAACAAGCGGCCCGTCTATGTCCCCCGTGGCTCCATTCTGTCAGACGCCGATATCTGGCGTTTGACACAATGGAGCCGGCGGGCGCCGAGCGACATGGACGGGCAGGCCGAAAGGCCGAGCTCGCGGGAGCGAGTGAGTCAAACGCTCTGCAGTTTGGTACGTGCCAAATCTCGAACCAGCATTTAAGGTTCACCAGGCATGGTTTCACTAAACCGAGATGCGCTCACGGAAAAGATCCTGGAGGGCGCGCGGATTTCCACAGACGAAGCGCTGGAATTGTACCGGTCGCCGCTCGAAGAATTGGCGGCGCTTGCGAATGCGCGGCGCGATCTGGCAAAGGCCAAAAGCTACGGCGGTCGCGGCCGCGAGATCGTGACCTATATTGTCGATCGCAACATCAATTACACGAACGTGTGCAACGTTTACTGTAAGTTTTGCGCGTTCTATCGGACCGAGAAAGACGAAGATCATTATGTGCTGAGTTTTGAGCAGCTTGATCAAAAGCTCGACGAACTTACTGCTGCAGGCGGAGTGCAAATCCTGATGCAGGGCGGGCATCATCCGAAGTTGTCGTTCGCATGGTACATCGATCTTTTGCGGCACATCCGCGAAAAATATCCGCACATCAATATTCACGGATTCAGTCCGCCGGAGTTTCAACATTTCGCGGAGACATTCCGGATGCCGTTGCGAGAAGTGATTTCGCAATTTAAGAACGCCGGGCTCGGATCGATCCCGGGTGGCGGGGGCGAAATCCTTGTGGACCGCGTGCGGAAGAGAATTTCGCCTTTGAAAATCAACAGCGACGAATGGCTCGAAGTGATGCAGGTGGCGCATGAGCTCGGATTGAAATCGAGCGCCACGATGATGTTCGGTCACGTGGAGACGATCGAAGATCGCGTTGAACATCTGCAGCGGATTCGCGATCAACAGGATCGCAGCGGCGGGTTCACGGCGTTTATTTGCTGGACCTTTCAACCGCAGCACACGGTGTTGAAAGTGAAGCAACCGACTGGCGTGTCCGAATATCTGCGAATGCAAGCGCTTGCACGGATTTTCCTGGACAACATCGACAACATCCAAAGCTCCTGGGTGACGCAAGGCCCGGACATTGGCCAAATCGCGCTGAGATACGGCGCGAACGATTTCGGCTCGGTGATGATGGAAGAAAATGTCGTCAGCAGCGCGGGCACAACCTTTCGGCTGGACGCAGCGCAAATCGAGTCGCTCATACATGACGCCGGCTACGAACCGCGCCGTCGAGATAATTGGTACGAACTGTTGAACTAAAGGAGACAGCCATGGAATTACTCGAAGCGTTTCCGCGACTGATCGGCTGGACCGTGCCCATCATCGTTCTTGCCATCATCATTTTCCCGCAGGCGCTCCGGGTCCTGCGCGAATACGAGCGAGGCGTGATTTTTCGTCTGGGGAAATTGCTCGATGCAAAAGGGCCGGGCGTAATTTTCCTTATACCAATCGTCGATCGGATGGTCCGAATGGATCTGCGCGTCGTCACCATCAGCGTCGAGAAACAGGAGGTGATGACACGTGACAACGTGCCGGTGACGGTCGACGCGGTTGTTTATTTCCGCGTCGTCGATCCGCAAGCCGCGGTCGTGAAAGTGGAAAACTTTCTCAAAGCCACCTCGCTAATGTCGCAGACGACGCTGCGCAGCGTGCTCGGCCAGGCCCCCTTGGACGACCTGCTTTCGCAGCGCGAATCGATCAACCAGAAGCTGCAGGAGATCATCGACCGGCAAACCGAACCGTGGGGCGTCAAAGTCACGGCGGTCGAGGTCAAGGACGTTGCGCTGCCCGATACAATGAAGAGGGCGATGGCAAAGCAAGCCGAAGCTGAACGCGAGCGGCGCGCTAAGATCGTCAATGCCGAAGGTGAATTTCAAGCTGCTGAAAAAATGGTGCAGGCCGCGGCGATGATGAGCAAGGAACCAATCGCGCTGCAACTGCGCTTCCTGCAAACGATGCGCGAGATTTCCAGCGAACATAATACCACGACGTTTTTCCCCCTTCCGATCGACCTCTTATCGGCATTGATCAAAAAGAGCGAACCACCAAAGCCGTAGTTTGCCGTCGATCAGCGAACGATTCTGGCGATTTGCTGGCGAAAAAGTTTTGCCCCACCGGATGCTGGGTGACGAATACAGTGCGCGTTAACACCAAGTTGCTCGAGCTGCGCGCCGGCGATTTTTCCCAGGGCGACGAATTGCTCGCAAGGAAATAATTGGAGGAAGGCCTTCAGAACAGGGCGACCGGAAAGTTGCTCCGACTTGTTAGGCATACGATTGCTCAACGGCCCGCGGCGCGGATCGAATGAATGCCACGGGAACGCATTCCACAATACGAACTGGTCCGGCAGCACGCTGGTCTTTAGCAACGCACCCCAGACAATCGTCGCCGTCGGTTCCGAAAAACCATCCGCACAAATACTCGGTTTGCTCGTGCGGCGTGGCTTGATGCCTGCCAAAATGACTGGCTGTTTGCCGAGCAGCATGCGCTCCGAAGTCATCGGGATTCCGCTGAAATGACCGCCGCGGTAACCGAGCGCTTCGCCAATGACTACGAGTTTCGCGCGTCCCAGGCGTTCTTGCACGTAAGCGCGTAATTGTTGGCGCCGGACGATTGGTGCAATTCGGCCGATGTCGTTTTCCTCATCAATTTGCCGCCACGGATTGAACACCGCGCCGGAAGGCGACGCTTTTAACAGTCGCAGAAACTTATCGAGCTGCTTTCGGGACATCGCCTGAACTAAGTGCAAACGTAAGCGCGATGCCAGAGCTACCCGAAGTCGAAACATTCAAACGATACCTGGACAGCACGTCACTGCACCAACTGATCACCAATGTCGACGTGCGGGACGCGTATGTTTTGAAACGCGTTTCCGCGCGTCAGTTAGCAGGTAGACTGAAAGGGCGCCGCTTCAAAAACAGTCACCGACACGGCAAACATTTGTTTGTGCGCGCCGGTGGTGAGCTCTGGTTGCGGTTGCATTTCGGCATGACCGGCTCGCTTGAGTACCTCGACGGCGACGAAGTAGCGCCGAAAACTGCGCGAGTGATTTTTCGATTCGCGGATAACTGCCGGTTAGCGTTCGACGATCAACGCAAATTTGGCGAGATCGAGTTGATAAAGGACATCGATGAATTTCTGCAAACACGCGGCCTTGGGCCCGACGCGCTCGGAATTACTCTCTCGCAGTTCAAGGCAATTGTCGGAAAACACCGCGGCGCGGTGAAAGCGATCTTGTTGAACCAGCAGTTGATCGCCGGGATAGGCAACCTTTACGCGGACGAAATTCTTTTCCACGCACGGATGCACCCGGCCATCGACGCGGCCAGATTGAGCGACAAGGATGTGGCCCGATTGTTTCGTGCAATGCGCTACGTGCTGGAGAAAGCGATTGCGTTGAAAACCGATTTCAATCGTTTGCCGAAATCCTGGTTGCTAACGCACCGGGGAAAAGCCGGGAAATGTCCTGTTTGCGGGCGGAGACTTAAATCAGCGACCATCGGCGGGCGCACCGCGTGGTTTTGTCCGCATTGTCAGAAGCGTACGTCCAGAAGTTAGGCCTGTAGTACGCCGTCCGACACGCTCGCTGCCGAAAGCCTGGCGTGTTAACGCCGCTGTCACGTCGCCGCCATTTTCGTAACCGAATTATCACAAACGTCACGTTTACTTTGGTCGCACGAGCGCGAAAAAAATGAATCCAAATCAGGATCAAATACTATGAAAACTCAACTCCGTATCACTCGACCAAACAACAATCATCACTTAAACAACGCGGCCGGATTTCGCGGATTTTTGCTCGGAAACGTCCGACGCAAAGCAGCGCTGCTCGCCAGCGTCGCAACCGGTGTTTTATGTGTGGCGCAAACATCTCCGGCAAACCCGCCGCAAGAAATCCGTACTGTGTTCGTGATTGCGATGGAGAATCACAACTTCACGCAACCGCCCTCGCAGACCAGTCCGCAGCAAATCTTCGGTAACGCGGCCGCGCCGTTTATAAACAGCCTGCTTACTCCGGGCAATGCGAACGCGGCGCAAGTTTCGTACGCCACGGCCTATTACAATGCGGGCACAGGCGTCCATCCATCCGAGCCAAATTATGTTTGGGCGGAAGCGGGAACGGATTTTGGCGTGCATACGGATAACGATCCGGGGATTGGCAATGTCTTCGACGCTCCACACCTGACCGCGCAATTGAACGCGGCGGGCATTCCGTGGAAGAATTATCAGGAAGACGTTCAATTGGCTCCCAGCCCACTCAACAGTGCGTCGGGAACCAATGGGCCGGTCAATCCATATAACGGCTCTACGCAATACAATTATGCCCCCAAACACAATCCGATGGCGTTCTTCACCGACTCGCAGCTCCAAAATGTTTATCTGCTCGCGCAATTGTTTGACGACCTCAATAGCAACTCCGTCGGGCGTTACAACTGGATCACGCCCGACCAATTCAACGACGCGCACAGCTCGTTGACCGGCGGGTTCACTTATAACGGCACGCATTACACCGGTGACTCGGCCAATATTGCGCAAGGCGACAATTTCCTCTCGCTAGTCGTCCCGCAAATCATGGCTTCGCAGGCTTACCAAAACAACGGCGTCATTATCATTTGGTGGGACGAAACCGAAGGCGGTGACGACGCAAGCCGCACATTAATGGATGCCGTTATTTCGCCACTGGCGAAGGGCAACGGCTACTCTAGCAGCGTTGTGATGAGCCATTCTTCCGACGTAAAAACGATAGAAGAAATTTTCGAACTGCCGAACGTCAATAATCCCATTCCCGCGGGTGAGATCAACAACTTCGGCGGTCACAACTACGTGGCGACCGCTAATGACTTGAGCGACTTGTTTGTTCCGGGCACAATTCCCGCAGCCAATCTGTCGGTGACTCCCGGCGGTTTCGTGTTCAACCCGCTCACGCAGCATTATTCTCAGCTGGTGCGCATCACAAACAACGGCGATGGCCCCGCGCCGACGCCGGTGACGCTCGTGCTGGATAATTTGAGCGCCAACGCCATCCTGCTCAACGCCGATGGAACGACTGCGGTTCTCCCACCGCTCGGCAGTCCCTACGTCGGTATCGACCGCGGCAACAGCACGTTCGGTCCGCATGCAACGCGGACGGTGCAGCTTGAGTTCGCCGATCCCAGCCGCCAAGGCATTAATTACGACACGCGAGTGCTCTCCGTCGTGCCAACGCCTTGAGCCGGAAAAATCCCCCAAGCACAAAAATTCAAAGCGGCTTCTGGAAACGGAAGCCGCTTTTTGTTTCGGAAATTTCAAGTCCCACCTTGGCTGCGCCGATCCGTTTAAAGCAGAAGAAACTGCCTTGGTAACCAAACAAGACATCATCAGGAAAGGACAGGACGCCGCCGGCCTCACGGCCAGGATAAGTGTGCTACACCATCGGCCGGAAACGTCCGACGATTTCCTGCAAGCGCCCGGTGATCTGGCCTAACGAACAGACTTCCGCTGCTTCCAACAGAGCGGGGAAAAGATTTTTACCGGTGTTAGCTACCTCTGCCAGTTTGTCCAGCGCGCGGTTCGCTTTGTCGGCGTTTTTCTTTTTGAATTTGCGGAGCCTATCGACTTGCAACTGCTGTTTCGCTCGCGGCGTCCGCGCAAGCTTCACCTCGGGAGCTTCGTCATCGCCGTCGCGGTATTTGTTCAATCCGATGATTGGGCGCGTGCCATCGTAAATTTGCTGTTCGTACCGATGCGCCGCATTTTGGATCTGGCTCCGCTGATACCGTTCTTCCACAGCTGGGAGCACGCCGCCAAGCCGCTCGATCTCGCGGAACTCTTCGAGAATCGCCGTTTCTACCGCACGCTCGACCGCTTTCATGCCGGGCGAACCGCTCAACATGTTCATGGTGTGTTTGAAAATGCCGGACTCCTCCAGCAGGATCGCCTGGCCGTGCGCGGCAAGCCGGATCCATTCTTCACTCGGCGTCGTGAACGGTTCGTCCGCGCTGTTGGAGTGGCACGAATTCGTGGCGTTCATATAGGACAGGATCAGTTCCGTGGCTGTCCGGGTGAGATTGTTTTTGAACTCGGCGGCGATTAACGAGCGTCCGCTGGTTTGCGTGTGCAATTTGAACAGCTGCGCTCTCGGACCTGCGCCAAAGACGTCGCGCATTCCGATCGCCCAGATGCGGCGCGACACGCGCGAGAGCGCGATGTACTCCGCGTCGAGTCCGCAATCGAGAAAGAACGAAAGGCGCGGCCCGAATTGATCGACCGGGATTCCGCGCGCGGCGAACATTTCCGCGTATGCAAAACCGTTCGAGAGTGTGTAAGCCGCTTGTTGCACCGGCGTCGAGCCTGCCTCGCCGATGTGATAACCGCTGATCGAGATTGGATACCAGCGCGACATTTCGTGGGTAGTGAACTCCACCATGTCGGTGAGAAACCGCAGCGATGGTTCGATTGGAAAAATGGTTTCGTTCTGGGCTTGGACCTCCTTGAAAATGTCGGCCTGAACCGTGCCGCGCAATTTCGGGACAACTTTCGGACCGAACCGTCGTTTAGCAGCGGCGATATACATTGCCATGATCATCGGCGCCGGACCGCTGATGGTCATTGAGGCGGAAAAGTTCGGCGATCCAAGATCGAATCCATCGTAAAGCCGCACCATGTCTTCGACGGTGTCGATCGCCACACCGCCCTCGCCGATCTTCCCGAAAACGCCGTCGGCATCGCTGTCGAGCCCGTAAAGTGTCGGCCCATCGAATGCCGTGCTGAGGCGGTGGGTGCGTTGGTGGCGCGTTAGATAATGGAATCGCTCGTTCGTGTCTTCAGCCAGCATCAGCCCGGAGAACAAACGGGTAGGCTCTTCAGGTTGCGTAAGCTTTTTTTCCGGCGCCCCCGGCGGTCGCGCCTTAGCGTTATTCTTTTCGAAACTTTCAACCTCGCGGATCGGCTCGAGATACATCTCGCGATAAGCGCCGTTGAGGTAAGGAAACTCGCCGGGCAAACCTTCGCCGAAAATGAAACGCGCGATCTCGCCCGGCTCATCGATCTCTGGCAACGCGAGGCGTGGGAGCGACAAACCGGTCGGTGTGCGCGTAAACGGGATTTTCGCTTTTGTATCGTTCCAACGTCCAAGCAGATCGCGCCCGAATTTTTGATCGATTCGCGCCCTCTTCACCTGATCGAGAACAAATTTGTTATAATTTTCGACCGATTCGACGACTTGCCCGAGCTTACTCATAGAATTTCTCCATCGCTTTGGTTGTAGAGGCGCTTGTGCCAAGCGCCTATCTCTTGGTTCGGCGTTTGACACAAACGCCGCTACAACTCTTTTGGCGAGATTAACTCAAACAATCGATCCACGCCAGAGTCGCGGTGCCGTTTTGCAACGGTATCGGCCAGTTGCTGGTGGCGGCGGTTTTGTTCGAGACGTTGCTCGATTTCCGTGTGCGCAGTACGCGCGCGTTGGAGATCGCTCTTGTTCACCACCACGATGTCAGCCAAATCGAGCATCACGATCTTTTGCAATTGCAACCGGCTTCCGTAATCGGGGTTCATCACCAGCACGGTTGAATCAACAATTCCATTTTTTTGAAATGGCATTGCCTCCTGGCCTGTGCCGACAGTCTCGATAATGACGTAATCGAAATTCGACCGCGCCAGCAACGCGAGACAATCCTGTGTCGCGGGCGAAAGTCCGCCCGCTTGTCCGCGGGTGGCCATGCTGCGCATGAACACGCGATCATCCTGCGAATTGATCATCGTTGCGCGATCGCCCAGCAACGCGCCTTTGCCGACTACGCTGGGATCGTGCGATAAAATGGCGATTCGGCCGTCAGGATTTCGATTCAGAAACCGCAGGACGAGCTCGTCTATCAACGTGGTCTTTCCCGCGCCGCCCGGCCCGGTGAAACCGATCACTTCAGGATTTGCGATTTGCGATTTGATATTTTTGATTTTGACCTTCGGCGTTCGACGTTTTCTGTTTCCAACCCCATAGGCCTCTTCGATCTCGCTGAGTTTATGCGCGAGCTCCTGATCGACGGATTTCGGTCGCGGCCGTTTAGTTCGGGGTTTGCCATAACGCCGATGGACAAATTTCACCATGTCGTCGAGTGACGTGCCGGCAAAGAAAATCTCGTCTACGCCTTTGCGCCTCATCATTGCGGCATCGTCGTGCGTGATGGTGCCGCCGCCGCCGCCGAAAACCTTGATGTCGTCTGCGCCTTTTTTCCTCAAAAGATCGACAACGGCCGCGAAAAATTCGATGTGTCCACCGTTGTAACTTGAAATGCCAATCGCCCGCACGTCTTCCTGGATGGCGGCACGAACGATGTCGCCTACCGAGCGGTGATAGCCGAGATAAATCACTTCGATCCCGTGCCGAATGAATTCCAGGTTGATTGTGTTGATCGCGCTATCGTGACCATCACAAATCGGAACTGCGGTCAGAATTCGAATCGGCGAAGGCATTGTGTCCAAGAGATAACAACAAATCTGGAGTCCAGGGAAACAAGAAAACTGGCGAAATGTCTATGCTGCGTTCCTGATTAATGTCCACAGAATTGAAAGTCTAGCCGTCGCTTCGCGGCCGTTGCAGCGCAGATTACAGATTTGCATCAACTGGTCCATTGTCGGCGCGATTGTTTCTTGCTTCCTGATTTTCTGCATTCCTGAGTAAGATCCGCCACAATCGCATGAAAAACTCTGGAGCGTTTCTCGCAATCCTCACTGCCGGTCTGGTCGTCGGTGTTTTAGACATTTCTTCCGCGTTCGTGATCTGGTGGCAACGCGGCGTAGGGGCGCGGCGCGGATTGCAGGGAATCGCCGATGGATTGCTGGGCGCGAACGCGTTTGACGGCGGATTGGCAACGGCTGGCCTCGGTCTGGCGCTCCATTTTTTCGTGGCGTTTGTGGTCGTATCGATTTTTTACTTGGCCAGCCGGAAGATCAAATTTCTGACGATTCATCCTGTTGTGTCCGGTGTGTTGTACGGGATCGGCGTTTACATTGTGATGTACTGGTTCGTGTTGCCAACGGCGTTCCCAACGTTTCGACACCGTCTGTGGAACGAGTTGCTCGCCGTTGCCATCCATATTTCGTTGATCGGGTTCCCGTGCGCATTGATTGTGCGCCGGTACTCTGAACAAACGCGGCAATCGTCATGAAGGACCCTCTCGATTTCACCGGGAAAGTTGCGCTGGTTACAGGCAGCTCGCGCGGGATTGGCGCGGAGATGATTCGAGGTTTCGGCACCCGCGGCGCACAATGCGTGGTGAATCATGTTGCCGACGCGCAGGGACAAAACAAAGCCGATGCTCTCAGTGTAGCGAAGGAACTGAATGAACCGCTGGTAATCGAGTGCGACGTGACGCAGCCGCAACAGGTCGAAGCGATGATGAAGCAGATACAGGATCAGCGCGGCGGCCTCGATATCCTGGTAAACAATTCCGGCATTATCAGCGATCGCACCATTAAGAAGATGTCTCCGGACGAATTTGAGAGCGTGATCCGCGTCAATCTCATCGGGACATTTACAGTCACGCAGAAAGCGGCAGCGATTTTGCGCAACGGCGGACGAGTGATCAACATGTCGTCCGTGAGCGGACAGATGGGCCTGTTCGGCCAGGCGAATTATTCGTCGAGCAAAGCAGGAATCATTGCGCTCACCAAAGTTTCAGCACGCGAATTTGCGCGGCAGAACATAACCGTGAACGCCGTTGCGCCTGGATTCATCGATGTAGGAATGAGCAAAGGCATGTCGGAGGAAGTGACGCAGAATTTCATTAAGCAAATTCCGCTCGGCCGCCTGGGCGAAGCTCACGAGATTGTCGATGCGGCGCTGTTCCTGGCGTCGCCAATGGCAAGTTACATTACAGGACAAGTGCTCAACGTGAACGGCGGATTTTACCTGGGGTGATCCGCGTTCGCCAGGGCTACGGCGGACGCGCTTAGTCCAATTTCTGCACCAGCAGCCACACCAAAGCGGAAAGCATTGCCGCAAATGTCGATAAAACGAGCGTGACACGCTTCGTCTGCCGTATTTTGAACGCTGGTTTGGGAATGTCGTCGTGAAGATGACTGGCCTCGAACAGTTTCAGCAGGGCAAAAGCGACGACGAAACCCACCGCAGCCCACTTGAGGCATCCCAGAGTCAAGTCCACCGGGCAAAGGGTAGCGCAGACGACCAGCCCGCTCAAGGCCGCGGCTGAAATCTCTCTTGCCGCCATACCAACGCGACCGAATGGCACCGCATCGGAAATTCGCGGTTCAAACCGAGGACTTCGACGGCAGCAGCCAGTCCCGCCGCCGCAGGACCGGTCCCAGCGAAAGCCACGAGTAATCACGCAGAAACAAAAGCGCCCGCGTTCGTGTTGGGAATGTGTTGACTGTAATCCTGCGGTTTGTTAACGATGATCATTATGACCACAAAAATTCTTGCTTTGCTTTGTGTAATCGGATTCGCCGGAATTTGTATTGCGCAAGATCAGTCCCCGAGTCCCGGGGAACCAGCAGCGAAGGAGCCAACGAAACGGGCGCATAAGAAAGCCGAGACGACGGCCTCCGAAGCTGAGACCGCCGCATCTCCTTCATCGGCTGCCTCACCCGAGGCTTCGCCCAAAGCGAAGCGCGCTCACAAAAAAGCCGAGGCTGCAACGGCAGCCAGTCCCGCCGCGTCCCCCGCGGCTTCTCCCAAGGCTAAACGCGCCGCCCACACCAAGGCCAGCGCTGCAGCAGCAGCAAGTCCTGCGGCATCAGCGTCACCGGCTAAATTCGCTCTAGGCGATTTGTTCAAACCAAAGACTTCTACGGCAGCAGCCAGTCCCGCCGCCGTGGCCCCAGCCTCAGCGAAGGGAACAAGCGCTCAGGCAGCAACAGTAACGAAGGCGCCCGCGCCTGGCGGAGGCCATGGCTTGGTTTGGGTCAACAGCGAAACGCACGTTTACCACAAGGAAGGCTCGCGTTTCTATGGCACTACGAAAAAGGGCAAATACATGACCGAAGCCGAGGCTATGAAGGAAGGGGCCAGAGCTGCCCACAATTAACCCGCCGTAAAATCTATTTTCGCTGCAATGTTTTGCAGCGCATCAGCCAAGGTTTCGAAGGTCTCGATCTTCACGTTCGCCCCATAATGGAATTGCGACAGGATATTGAGACCGATGTCCTTGTGCGGATCAGGCATCACTCGCGTCACCGAGGCGACGTTTTTCTCGGCGAGCGCGTCCATGATCTTGGCGATGTGCCGCGCCGCTGCGGAATCCATTGACTCAAGCCAGCGGAAATCCGCCAGAACGTGAAACCCCGGCGTGACATCCTGCAACACTTCACGGATGCGTTGCGCGACCATCTTTGCTTCTTCGGCCGTGACTCTTTGCGCAGCGCTGATCACCAGCAGGCGTTTCGACCGGTCGAGCTCAACCGCATACATGCTTCGTCATCACACGAAGCGGACGTGGTCGCAAGTGTGTCACTGAGCGCTGCGAAATGCCGCAGCAGTCGTCCGCCTTCGTCGCTACGGCGTGAGTCGTAGAAGGCCGCTACAGCGCCTTTTGGAAGAAACCGTTCTCGAAAGTTGATTGAAACGCGCCAGGCTCGGTCTCGCCGATTCGAAATCGAGGACTGATTTCGAATTGCGTCGCACAATAAGCTTCGACGTCGATTCTGCCGCACTTCTCGAGCGACGCCCGGACCGTGCTCAAAGCGAGCGCCGGCGTGTTGCAATCGCGGCTGAGATGCCCGAGCACAACGCGCTCGATTTTTCCGGGCAACAACTCCTCAATCACGCCCGCTGCCGCCGCGTTCGACAGATGTCCGTGCCGCGACTGGATGCGCTGTTTCACCGGCCACGGCCGGTGCGTGTCGTTCTGCAAAAGTTTTTCGTCGTGATTAGTCTCGATCACGAGCGTTTGCACTTCTCGCAAGCGTTCGACGATCAACTTGGTCACGTAACCGAGGTCGGTGATAAACCCGAGGCTGCCTGAGCCCGCCTGAAACACGAACCCGAGCGGGTCCACCGCGTCATGCGGGACGGGGAATGTTTGTACAGTAATATCACAAATGGAAAAGTCGGCGCCGGTCGCAAAGATCCGCCAGTTGCGGTGTGTCTCGAATGCTCCGTCACCGCGAACCGATTCCGCCGTTAACGCATTGCAATAAATCGGCACGTGGAATTTTCGGCAGAGAACTTCGAGTCCGCAGATGTGATCGCCGTGCTCGTGTGTCAGAAGGACGCCATCAAGTTGCTCCGGCGTGACGCCACAGAGTTCAAGGCGCAACACCAATTGTCGCGCGCTTAGTCCACCGTCGATGAGAACCTTGCAATGATCAGTCGCGACCAACGCGCTGTTTCCCGCGCTCCCGCTGCCGAGCATAGTCAAGCTGAACACGGGTTTCAAGATAGCCGCGTGATTTCATTTTGCGCAAATGGAAACAGCGAGAACGACAAACGATATAGGAAAAATATTGAAGCGGGAGCGACTATTTCTGTCGGTTTCGGTCGATAGCGGCTTTGGCAGCGCGTTCTTCCTCGCGAGTTAGCGAGATGAGATTGGCTGTGTTCTCTGGCGTGGGATCGTACCCTGCCAGGGTTGCGCCCACGATCAGCGTGGCGTGTAGCGCCCCAAGCCCGATGTGTGTCTCTCCTCCCTGAGTAACAGTTCCGACAAAAGCGGCTTGGCCGAGATTCTCCGCAGGAACTGGCTTGAAGCCCGGAACTGTCTTGCTCTTTGCCACAGCTTCCTGATAGGCCGACGACGCATCACTCGCTGTCAGGTATTGGTCCACGGTGATCGTCACTTTCTTGGAGCTATCGCTATTCGCGTAGATGACGCTCCTTGTTGCTTTGGTATCGGAGACTGCGGTCAAGTTGCGCCCGGTGCTCGTCTCGCGCGTTACTTCGGGAAAGAAACGAGTAACCGTGCTTATCGGGACGACTACCTTGCGAGGGAGCATGGAATCGGACGCAGAACTGTTGGCAGGCGATGGCGATTGTCCGTCTGCAGTCAGCGAGAGGGCTTCAATTACGGCAATGAATACTGCTGCGAATTTTGTCAGCCTTGGCCCATTTCGCATGTCGCTAATCCTTGGACTCCTTGTACTCGTACATTGATCATTTGCTAGGACATAAAGACCGTCGCTGTGTGTGAGCGATAATCGTCTTGCACAGGCAATGCGTTTTGCTTCAGAATCGGCGTTCAATTCCAAACGAAAGGATTGCTTATGCCAATCGGAGCCTCTCTCCACATCGGTCTCAACGCCGTCGATCCCAAACAGTACAGCGGATGGGACGGACAGCTCACCGCGTGCGAGTTCGACGCAAACGACATGCAAGCGTTGGCCAAAACCCAGGGATTCACCAAAGTAACCAAACGCCTAACGAAAAAGGCGACACGGAATCGCGTCCTGGCGGACATCAAAGCCGCCGTGTCGAAACTGAAACAGAACGACATCTTTTTTCTCACCTATTCGGGGCACGGCGGCCAGGTGCCGAACACGGGGAACGATCTTGAGCCTGATGGCTTCGATGAAACATGGTGTTTGTACGATGGCGAACTCATCGATGACGAGCTTTACGCCGCGCTGAAGCAATTTGTTAAAGGCGTGCGGTTTTTTGTGCTGTCGGACAGTTGCCACAGCGGCACAGTGCTGCGCGCAATCCAGTTTTCTGCGCTGGGCGTGACACCGGTGCGCCCACGTATGATGCCGCGCGACGTCGCGCTGCGCGTTTACATGGATCACCAGAAGTTCTACGACAAAATCCAGCAGCGCAGCTCCGGTTCGCGCACGCGGATGCGCGCCACGGCGCTCTTGATTTCAGGATGTCAAGACAACCAGACGAGCGCAGATGGCGATCGCAACGGATTGTTCACCGAAACTGTGCTTGCTGTTTGGAAAAACGGAAAGTTCAAGGGCGACTACCGGGGCTTCCGTAAATCGATCGTAAAACTCATGCCGCCGACGCAAACGCCAAACTACTTCACCATCGGACCGGCCAACTATCCGTTCGAAGAACAAAAACCGTTTACGGTGTGATCGAATGAGAATCCTCCTGGTTCACGGAGTCGGCCACCAGGAGCGCCCTGACAATCAGCCGTGGGAACGTCCATGGGAAGAGGCGATCACCTCCGGCATTCAGTATTTCGATCCTGCGTTTGCGCCGACCTACGAGCGTTTTGACTACGACAGCTTGTTCTCGGGCAAGATTAATCTCTTCACGGACGTAGGCGCTGCGGCACATCTCGGGTTCGCGCCGCTCGGAGCCGCCATCGAAGACACGGCTCAAACCGTGTCCGGATGGTTTCGACCGAGGCGTGGGTTGTTGGATTGGGCAAAACCCGCCGCCGAAGCGGCCGACGGCTGGCATGCAGGCATGGTAGCAGAGTGGGACCAGAACGCCGCGGTGCGCGCCGTGTTGCGCAAACGTTTGATCGAGCGAATCAAGACGTTCAACCCGGACGTGATCATGGCGCACAGTCTCGGGAGCATCGCTTGCTACGACGCATTTTCGCATGAGGACAAAAACGCGTGTGCAGGGCGCTATCTAGTGACTTTCGGTTCACAAATTGCCAACCCGTTCCTCAAAGCCGCGCATTTCGACAACAAGATCGGCGGCGTCAATCAGAAGTATTGGTTTCATCTGTTTAACAAAAGCGATCCGGTTCTCGCTCATCGGATCGTCGATCGTGTTCCGAATTTTGAGGAAATTTCATGGGACGACGCGGTTGCCGGCCATGAAGCGGTTGTCGATTTGGACAGGTTCCCCGGTCACGCCGGTTATCTCCAGCGTGATTTGACTTGGCAACGCGTTTATCGCGTGCTCGCGCAACCACCGGGCGTGCGTGCCCTCGCCAGCCGAAGCGCGCGATTCCAGAGCACAGTGCAACAACGCCAGCGGCGCGCATTGCTCGTGGGCATTAACAATTATCCCGATCCCGCGTCGCGGCTGGAAGGCTGTGTGAACGATGTCTTTCTCATGAGCAGCGTTTTGCAGGAAATCGGGTTTGACGCTGAAGATATCCGAGTCGTGCTTGACGAGCGCGCCACGGCTGCGGCGATTCGCGAGCGGATCGATTGGTTACTCGACGGAACGGCCGATGGGCACGAACGCGTGCTTTATTACAGTGGCCACGGCGCACAGTTGCCGGACTACAACGCGGCTGAGCGAATCGATCACGTCGATGAATGTCTCGTGCCGTACGATTTTCATTGGACCAAGGACAGCGCTATTACCGACGACGATTTTCTGCGCTACTACAGCGCGCTTCCCTACGCCGCGAAATTCTTCGCCCTCTTCGATTGCTGCCACTCCGGCGGTCTGACCCGGGATGGGGCGCGGAAAATTCGCGCCATCACTCCTCCGGACGACATCCGACATCGAATGTTGCGCTGGAACAAAGCTGAACAAATGTGGGAAGAGCGCGACCTGCGGAATCTCAACCCGGATTTCGGTGGTAGCCGCCACCTGCGGGAAAAATACATGGGGCGCAACGGCATCACGAAAAAACTGGGTACGGCAATGAGTCTCCGCGAGACGCAAAGTTCGACGCAGTACCGAAAGGCGCCGCGCGAGCGGCGCGGCCCGTACATGCCGGTGGTGCTGGCCGCCTGTGAGGAGGGCGGGTATGCGTATGAATATCACCACGGCACGATCGGGTATGGTGTATTCACCTACGCGCTGGCCAAGGAATTTCGCAAAGCGCAGGCGGCGCGTCAGAGGGATGTTTCGTTCACCGAGCTGAGCGAACGAGTGAACGCGACAATGAAGACTCTCCGCTACGATCAAATCTCTGACGTCAAAGGGCCGAAAGCGGGATGTCGCGCGCCTGTGTTGGGATTACCGGCAAAAACGGATCTCGTTAGGCGGTAGCCGCTCGGCTCACCCGCCTTCACAGCTTCGGCGTGGCAGGGCAGAGACACGGCTACAAGCTGGCCTCCATAATTGGATCGCCTTCATTGCGCCCAACCGATTTACTTACTGACGCATCAAACTGAGGAGAAACTTATGCCATTAACTCGCCGCAATTTTCTCATCCGTGGTTCGTTATCGCTGGCTGCCGGAGCGCTTTCGTCGGTTCTCGTCGAAGCTAAAACCAAGGAAAACGCTCCTGCCGATTTCAAAGACTGGGAAGCGGTGCGCCGGCAATTTGAACTGGCTCCTGATTACATTCATCTCGCATTGTTTTTTCTGGCCTCCCACCCAAGACCCGTTCGTCAGGCGATAGAGCAATACCGGGCGAAGATAGACGCAAATCCGCTGCTCACCGTTGAGGGCGCGATTTTCGTGCAGACCGACGAGAACATTCCGTTACAGGTCTGCCGCGCCATCGCCAACTACATTGGCGGCGACGGGCAGGACATCGCGCTGACGCAAAACACGACAACGGGTTTGGCTCTTCTCTATCATGGACTGCCGTTGCGCGAAGGCGACGAGATCCTCACCACTACGCACGATCACTATGTGCATCACGAATCGATCCGGCTAGCCACAGGGCGCTGCGGAGCGACCTGGCGCAAAATTCCGCTCTTCGATTCTTATGACTCGATTTCGCCCGATGAAATGGCCGAACGCATTCGCAAAGCGATCGGACCAAAGACGCGAGCGGTCGGCGTCACCTGGGTGCACTCCAGCAGCGGGGTGCGGCTGCCCATCGCCCGGATCGCTGAGACGTTGGCGGACGTAAACGGCAGCCGCGACGAAAAAGATCGTGTGCTGCTGATCGTTGACGGCGTGCACGGGTTTGGCGTCGAAGATCCAAAGATCACAGCGCTTGGATGCGATGCGTTTGCGGCTGGGACACACAAATGGTTGTTTGGCCCGCGCGGCACCGGCTTCGTTTGGGCGAAGCCAGAGGTTTGGAAGAGAATGCGTCCGGTGATTCCATCGTTTAGTTCCCCAGACCTTTTCGCCGCATGGGAGGAGGAACATGAGCCGGCGCCTGCGTCGCGAGCCGCATGGTTTTCGCCGGGCGGCTTCCAAGCGTTCGAACATTTTTGGGCATTACCGCAAGCCATTCGGTTTCATCAAAACATCGGACCGGCGCGAGTCACCGCGCGAACACACGACCTCAATGCCCAAATGAAGGAGGGACTTGCGGCCATGCCCCGTGTCCAGCTCTATACACCGCGCGATGAAAATCTTTCCGCCGGCATGGTCTGCTTCGATGTGAAAGGGATGAAACCGGAAGGAGTAGTAGAGCGTCTTCTCGCTCAGCGCATTGTCGCTTCTACGACTCCGTATCGCACATCGTATGCGCGTCTGGCGTGCAGTATCGTCAACACTCCGCAAGAAGTCGAGACGGTGCTTCGGGCCATTCGTGAATTGGCGTAAGCGATGTTGCGCGTCTCACAGAGACGCGGCTAGACGGTTTCCGCCATTAACGCTTCGATGAATTCGCGAGGAGTCTCGGCGTTGAGCAATCTCGATCGGATCGTCTCATCTTTCACCAGTCGCGCCAGCGTGCCGACGCAAACCAGATAATCGCTGAGCAAGCGTTCGGGGACGCCGATCACGAAAACCAGATGCGCGCGCTGTTGATTTTCGCCAAATGAAATGCCGGCGCGGCTGCGCCCGACGCCAATCACAATTTCATCAACCAAATCCGTTCGCGCATGTGGAAACGCGACGCCGTTTTCGACGACGCTCGCATGCGCCTGCTCACGGGCGAGCACTTGTTCGAGAAAAGTTTCGGGCTTGGCGATTTTCCTGCCGCTAATGTCGGACGCGAGCACGTCCACAATCTCGCGAATCGCATTGGCCGGTTTTCGGGAGCGCAACCGAAGGATCATCTGTTGTTCCGTTAGCAGATCTGCGAGCGCAATAGGCATTACGGGGTGGAGAGATTTATTGGATTATGCAGCAAACGCAGTTATCCAGTTAAATAGCAAGCTGTGGCAACTCAAGATACAGCGGTCGCGCGGAAAGAGGAACGAACAGTTTCCTTGCAGCGGAGCATTTACGATCCGGGCTATGTCAACGCCATGTCGCATTTTTATCGGGGCGAACTGGGGCGGATCATGGTGTGGCGGCAGCGGCTGGATATGACGACGAACTGGGCCATCACCAGCAGCACCGCCATTATTACAATCGCGTTTTCCACGCGCGGTGTGCCGCACATCATTTTCTTTTTCAACCTGGCCATCGTTGCTGTGCTGCTCTGGATCGAGGCGCGCAGATACCGTTTTTACGACGCCTTCCGCGCCCGCGTCCGCATGCTCGAAGCGCATTTTCTGGTCCCGATGGTCATGGAAAATCGCGACCTGCTCCAGGGCGAATGGAAAAAACTTGTATGCGAGGATTTGATTTTGCCCTGCTTTAAAATCACCAAGTTGGAAGCGATCGGCCGCCGGATGAAGCGCAACTACATGTTCATTTTCATCCTGATTTTGATCGCGTGGCTGACAAAAATCTTCTTGCATGCCACCGAGCCGATCAACGATGTCGTATCGTTTTATCGGGCGCTGGGCATCGGGCACATCCCGTCGTGGTTTGTGGCGATGGTTTTTGTGGGCACGTTTGTCACTGTTATTTCCATCACCATTTACGTCAGCAAACGTTCCTCCGGCGAAATATCCGAGTTCGGCACCCACCGCTCGCTCTGGCGCATTTAAGGCGTGCGGAGGCGACAGCGATCGTGCTAAACGAATTCATGAGGACCTCGACCAGGTATGTCAGCGGATTTCTTCTGATTCTCGTCTTCTTCTCTGCAGTCTCGGTAGCCAACGCCGCGACTAAGTCAGGTGGCCGTCTCATTGTCATCAGAGTGGCGAACTTCGGCTGGAATCTCGCGGCCAACCTGAAAATCGATGGCCAAACCGTTGCGAACATTGTCCAGGGTCGCCGGTACGACCACCGCATCTCAGCCGGGCGGCATGTTTTGACGGTTTCAGTAGTGCCAAATATCCAGTTGAGTCAGCCGACCTCGATTACTGTAAACGTGCGGCCAGGCGCAACCTACATTTTTACCGCGCTATGGGATTCCACCCACGTTTATCTCCGCCCAACGACCCTGTCGCCCCCGGAGATGGCGAAATTGGGACTTTGAGAAGAGCTATTTAATCTTCGCCAGAATCCCTTCCATCTCGTTCCGGCGAAACGCGCGCAACGTTTGGCCTTTGACGTTACCGAGTGAACCCATCTTAAGCATGAACGCGCTTATCGTCTCATCATCCGGGGCCTCCACAATGACGACCGCGTCGTAAGCGCCCATTGTCCAGTATTCCTCGACGATCTTCATTCCCATCTTCTTCGCTTCGGCAATGGCAACGTCGCCGCGTTCCACTGTATCTTGAATGTTGCGAATGCCCTGGTCTTTAAACTGAATCAGACAGACATAACTAGCCATATTGTGTTACTCCTTGTGTTGGTTGTGGGCTGAAACGTTAGTGCGAATCTCTGCCTCCGCAAAACTGACAACGTCTGGAGCGGGCGCAATTTACTCCGCCGGTTCCGTTTCGTGAAGACGGCCGTAATCAACGGTGAGCTGCCCGCCGCCGTGCTCGGTATAGATTTCGACAAAGCGGTGGCCGAATTGAATATCACGCCACGAGTAATCCTTTTGCGTTTGAACCGACGCTGCGAGGACCGGATCGATTCCAACGACTGACACTAAAAACAGCGCACGGCTGGCTTCGAGAGACTCAACGGTCGCACCAAAAAGCGGACTCTTGCTGTCGATTGTATGCCGCAAAGTCAGCGCCGCGGGGAAAACCGTCAGCCGGTCGAAATGGAGTTTGAGAACATAGAAGTAGCGGAAATTTCCACCCTCGACCAACGGTTCGTCACGCGAGAACATGATTCTGAACTCGGCCTCGACCATGCTGTGCTGATTTTCGTTGCCGATTCGCGCCATCAGCGTCGGCTTCCCATTTAGCGGTGCGATGACAATGGAATTGCTGAACACGACGCGCGCGATCGGGCGAGAAAAGCGCACAAAAATGAGGCCGGTCATCGCCGCGAGTAAAAATATCCCGGTCATGATTTCGACGGTGCTGACGATGTGACCGTAAAGCGTTTGCGGATACATGTGGCCATAGCCAACCGTGGCCAGTGTTTGCACGCTGAAAAAGAAGTAATCAAAAAACCAATGCCCACCGGTGCTGCCGGCAATACTGTGCTGCTGCAGACTGTAAAGCGCGGCGAAAAAAAGGTTTAGTCCTACGTAAAGGCTGGCGACAAACGCGGCGAACTGCGGCCACCTTAACCCAAGGAGCCACCGATAGACATCGCGCCACCGCCAGGCGTCTGTACCGACTTTGACGAATTCGACCTGCCCGGAGCGAATGGAAACCTGACTCGGTTTCCGCTGCCGTTTCTTCGTCCTCTTTCCGCGCATCTCGATCTAATCTGCGGACATTGGCAATTGGTCAACAAATCCAGCGATCGCGCTAAGGATCCGTTGATCGATTTCTGGCTGCGTTTTGGCGGTCGCCTGGAGTTGACGCTTCGGCACACGCAAGGAATGGTCGCCGCCTTCGACGATGTGCAATAAATTCTCCGTTTTCATTTCGGTTCGCACCTGCTCCAGCAGCTCCAGTGGACACAACGCATCGCGTGTGCCTTGAACAAACAGGATAGGTGTAGTCAGCGCGCGCAAAACTTCGTCACGAAGTTTGGTACGATCACCCATGGCGCAAAGCGGATAGCCAAGACAAACCAGGCCGTCGACTTTTTCCTCGAGTGACACGTGGCATCCGATACGGCCCCCCATGCTCTTACCGATAAGAAATATCGAGTCCGGTTGATGTTTCTCTCGCGCTGCTTCCAGCGCTTTGCGATGCGCTGCGATGAGTTGCAGCAACCGATCGGGCCGTTTCCGCCCCGCGCGCATGTAATCGTAATCGAAATTCTCGACCTCACCGATCTCGGACAAACGCCGTTTCCAATCTTGCATCCACGGATGCGAAGAAGGTGCTCCGGCCCCTGGAGCAAAAAGAATCAAACGCCGGCTCACGGGAGTTTCCTGCGCAAACCTAGTCCAACACCGCTGTCGCTTCGATTTCTATCAGGAATTCTGGAGCTGCCAGGGCCGAGACGCCGATCCAAGTACTTGCCGGCGGATTCTCCGGAGAAAAAAATTCTCTTAAAGCAGTGCCCACCGCTGTTGCGCTCTCGGCCTGATAGTCCACGACGTAAATCCTTAGAGCAACAATGTCTTTTAACGTGCCACCAGCCGCTTCCATCGCTTTCTCGAGGTTACGGAATGCCTGCCTTGCCTGCTCAAGAACGCTGTCTCCGCCGACAATGTTCTTGCGAATGTCCCAGGCCGTTTGTCCAGAGATGAACACCATCTTTCTCCCGGTGGCAATCACCACCTGGGAAAACCCATTCGGCAAGCTCGAGAACAGACTATCCGGGTTGATGTATTCCTTCGGCATAAGTCACGGGCGGTTGAGCCGGCTGGTTAGATGGTCGGCCCGATCTGCGGAGCATTCGGTGAACGAGGTAATCGACGCAATCCTATGAGGACGATAAATGAAGTGATTAACGAGATGACAAACGCGCCGGTCGACAGAATTAATCCGATCAGTACAACGGGCACCCAGTCATAGGAAAGCGGAACGGTCATCAGCCAGAAGCAATAGCCTGCCAAAATCAGAGCAAGCACGCCGATCAACCCGACCACCTTCAAAGCCAGTTTGGTTTTCATAACTACAAAGCACTACCGTCTACGATGGACGGGACAGCCCGAGAGGGCGAACACCGCGGAGTGCCCACCCAAGCCGCGGGGTAGACGGAAAAGCCGCGAAGGTCGCGGTTCCTGAGCGAAAGAACCAATGACCTGACAAGACTTAAAAGGCACCGAGTGCGCAAGACACTTCAGTCGATTTTAGAAAGCGAAATTCAGCCCCGTACGGACCATGCCGAAGTTGTTGTTCGGTCCATCTACAAAGTTCCAGCTGAAATCACTGACGAAGCCAATGTGCGGCGTGAAGCGGACTTCTATGCCGCCGCCGACCTGGCCGATTGCCCGCGTTTGGCCGTCGGTATGACCTACGGTCTCGAGCTCGTCGAAACCTTCATCGGTTTCAGACACTCGCCGATCCACCCGTTTCTGACCGCCACCAAAGATTCCTCCGCCTCCGCCAAAAATGTAAGGCGAAAACCGGGTGCAGGGGATCGGATAACGCAGCGTGAGGGTGCCTAACACAGCACCGACCACGTTGTTCTCGCTGCTGCTTTGAAAGGCGCCCTCGCTTAAGTCCACTACGACATCCTGGTGCAACTGTCTCGCGTTTACAGCCCAGCCTTCGATACCAACACCGAAATAACGATGGAAGAAGTACTTTAGATCTCCACCGCCGCCCCAAGCATGGTCGGCTTCAAGGTAACGATCATTTTGCCACTGGTTCCCGGTGAACACATACGTTCCCCAGAGACTCAGGTTAAACTCGTTATCTGCGTACCACTGCGGGCACGGTGGCGGCGCCACCTGCTTCATCTCCTTTCCGGAATAAGTTTCAGTTCCGGCAAAAGCAGCTGACGCGACTGCGACAACCCCCAACAGGCCCGACACAACTTTAGTCATTTATTTTCTCCCTTGGTTAAGTCCTTCCCGACAACGTTTAAGTCAAAACACGATTGGGGCCATGTCAATAAAATGATGTATTGAGCCACCGGCAGAGTCTTTTGGGCAGATCAAACATCGCACATCAGACATTTTGTTTCGTTGGCTTCATAGATTGGCTAGACCACGGGAAGTGGATCGGACGATGGCTCACATTCGAACCGGGTCTGGTGTAACGTTAGATGTTGTCGACCGCCGCCGTCTCGACCCACTGTGCGCGCCAGGCAGGGGCGTTGAATGGGTCGGCAAAGTATTGGGTTTCATGCGACACTTTTCCATCCCGAAACTCCATAATACTCACCGTGTAGGCGCGCTTGCCTTCATAGATAATCACGTACTCAGTGATCCAGAGATTGCCCTTTCCCACGATCCGGCGGACCGAAAACCCCGATGGCCTGCTAGGATGATGACTACGAAGCGCCTCCAGGTTACTCCGACCACGAATTACCTCGCCTGATTGTGGATACTCGCACACGACGTCATCGTGGTAGATTTCATGTTCGGCAACTTGATCACCTGCAGCAGACGCTGCCCAATGACGATCGATGGCCATCCGAATGTTCTGCTCTTCCATTAACGGCCTCCTTTAACGTTTACGTGTTCATAACACTGAACTTCGTCGAGTTCTAACGAGATAGAGATAAGCCACGACTAGCGTTGGACAACACTACGGCGGGCATGGAAAGCAACGTGAGGCACGCGCTTCATGAGATCTGGTAATGTACAGTCTGTATCAAATCGCATCCATTGAATGCCGTACGGCGTCGCCATGTGATCTGAAACGTACATCTTGAACTGCGGGAGATATGTCGCTCCAGAAAATTCCTCTGTCGTGGGAATACCGAGGTGATGATATATACTGCATGCTCACGTTATTCGTTTTGGCCTAACGAGAAACAAGATCAGCTACGCCTTCCGACGAGGAGTTTGAGTTGGAATGAAGATAAACTGATCGTGATAGAATGTACGGGAAGGGGTTAGCAGCATCGCCTGGTTCGACGTCACTTAATCGGTGCTTCGCTCATTAGCGCGAGCTGATTGCCGTCGGGATCAACAAACTCCGCGAGCCAGACTTGCGATGTGGCTGATCGACTCACGACGTGTGGCGCCACCTTGAACTGCACTCCCTGTGTGCTCAAGGATGAGTAAACAGATTGAATGTCTTTCACTCCGAAATAGATCTGCGAACCGCGCTGCACCTTCTGACCGGCCGGAGTAACACCTACGAGCAACCGAACAGCTCCGCACTGAAAGAATGCCATCTGGGGAGGAGCAGCGAATAGAAACGGTAGACCGAGAACATCCCGATAGAACGCCACGCCTCGCTCGAAGTCGTCTATTGGAATGAGAAGCTGCGTAACAGTAGCATCTGCAAGATTCATTTTACCTATGTCCATTCAATAAGTGTGGTTTCCATCTAACGAGACACAAGATCAGCGACCGCGCGAGCTAGAAGTGATTTTCGCATGCTCTCAGAGCCTGGCACAAGCGCGGTCCGCGGTTCGCTCCATCGCCTAGTATATGTCATTTGATCACGGGCTGCGGGGGAAGAACAAGCCGCACGAACTGCAACATCGCAGCCATGAGATGGACGAAGATCCCGGCGAAGAACGGCCAAAACCGGTTCAGCACTGCGATGTTGTAAAATTGCAGCAAAAGCGTAGCGCTCCCAATTACAAACAATGGATAAAAGAAAATTTTGGGCATGCCTTTGAATTCGTCTGGACTAAAGCGACGCGGCGTTCTGAAACATGCGATCGCAAACGGCACCTGGAAAACTGCGGCAAACGCACTGCACCATTGCCAGATAGAATCCGGCGCTGGCTTTATCGTGAGCAGCAACATTCCAAACAACGAATAAGCGAGCGGAAAAATGGAATTGCTGAGCAGCAACCGGAGGCGAAACCGGTCCACGCGCGACCATTGGTGCACCGATTCAGGTAGAAAAATCACCACAATGCCCGCAAACCCAGCGAGCGTCACCGCCACTTGAGCGGCGATACCGAGAGCCTCATTCGGTTCCATTGCCTCCGAAATTAAAGACGGAACCTGTGCCGCGATCAAATCTCAAAGCCAAGGATGTTAGAAGCCAACTGGTCGGGGACTGCGTTTCGGGATCATGTGATCGCGCTACCATCTAATTTTTGACATGAGGTGCGACCGCGAGCGGGCGAAGCGCGCTTGTGGACGTCCCCTCGATAAAAGGGTTAGGCGTCGGGTTCGTGGCAAACCGCTTCGATGTTGTGCCCGTCCGGACCAATGACGAAAGCTGCATAGTAGTTCGCGTGGTACTCCGGGCACAAGCTAGGCGCACCGTTGTCTTTGCCACCCGCCTCCAGAGCCGCGCGATAGAAAGCTTCGACTTGCTGGCGATTCTCGGCCGTGAACGCCAAGTGAAGATGCGCCGGCTTCTCCTCGGTTTGGTACAGGCACAATGAAGCTTTACCGTTTGGGCTAAGCTCGACACCGTACGTCGGCGGCCCCTCCGAGACAACAGCTACGCCGAGCGGTTCGAGTGCCTTGAGGAAGAACGCTTTGCTCGCTGCATAGTCGCTGACTCCGAATTTGACGTGGTCAAACATGAGTTCTCCTAAAGTGTGTGGGCCTGCGCAAGGTCTAACGAGAAAGAGATAAGCCGCGGCAGGGTGTCGTGGCAAACATGCTGAATGGAGCCCGCGGGAAGCAGGGCGACATAGATGGGCAAGCCGAAGGTCGAGTGAGCGGGAGTGAACGAGTCACCTTGCATCGGAATGGGGCCGTTGGTTTCATCGATGGCTTAGATAGTTTACCGAGCGGAAACACGGAAGTCTGAAATCTTGGCGATCTGCTTGTCCCACAGACCTTCCCAGCCGAAGCCGGTCTGAATAGTAACGATCTTTTGGACATGTGCGTCACCATACACTGGAGTCTTCTTAATAGGGCCGACGTATCGGTACTCAAACGTGCCGACAATGTGCGATCGAACAACGCGTGTGAAATTGTGAGTCAGGCGTCTTACCACCGGCACGGCATCCTCAGGGACGACAATGTTGATACGCCGTCGCGTGTCGTCAGATCGCTTGCGTCGCGCCCGGAGGTCGCAGCCATGATGTACCGTAGTATCGAAATAGCCGGTGACTGAAACTCGCTTGCCATTAAACTGCTTCGGCGCAGCAACGAGCTGATCAACGGTGACATCTAGCGGCTCCGAGGTTGCGACTGCCGACGTAAGCGCAAAGAGGAGTGATATGAGAGGTAGCCTTACCATCTAACGAGAAAGAGATAAGCCCCGGCAGGGTGTCATGGCAAGCTCACCAAAGTTGTTTCGCAATGGGGTCGTTGGCTTCATCGATTTGTTAAGTGAATTTCGTGGCAAAGAACTGTCGTGGTGGACCAAAGTAAATGAGCGCGATGATAAAGCCGTGCAATGCGAGCCGAACGTGAATCAAAAGCTGATTCCAACCCGTGACGATATAAAAGGACTGGAGCGGCTCAGCGAGAGCAAATGCAACAAGGAGCAAAACGAAGACCAGCCGAGAACCTCGGCAAAAGAGAAACAACCCGACCACCGCCCAGATAAACAACAGAATACTGAGTAGAGCCGCACCAATGAGCAGTGACTGTGGAAGTTGAACAGGGGGGCCGAACACCTCATAGAGCTGATGGACGATATGAGTTGGGGTGCGAGTGCGAGGAAATGAGACAGCAATTTCGACGAGCAGCCACCCGACGAGAATCAGCCTGAATGTGCGTTTTGACATGCGCAGTCGGAGTCACTTAACGAGAAGGAGATAAGCCACGGCAGGCAGTGGCGCGATCTATTTCCACTTCATCCTTCAACCTTGCTGCACAGCGGCCAGCGGTCGGCTCCAGCGATGGGTTAGGCATTTGGTGTGACTGCTTATTGGCGCGTAGTCTGGGACGAGTAATGGTTGGCAACCAACCGCCAGCGCCCTTGCTGCTTTACCCACACCCTGGTAAAGCGAGTGTCACGGGGAACAGTTTGGCCTTTGTCTTGCCCAATCATTGTTGAGCGGCCAGTCTCCACAGCCGTGTTTCCGTAGACGCGCACTTGAACGTCATCGGTGGTGATAGATTGAAATTTCAAATCACCTGACGTGAAATCTAAAATCACCTGCGGCTTAGTTCTCACTCTGCCACTTGGCCCTACGCCTATGAAATCCGCAGCGTAGATGCGATCAAGGGCCGTCGCATCAGCATGAATCTGTGCTTGAATGCGTTCGTTATCCAGTTTCCTGATGACCTCCTCGACACTTGTTTGGTGACTGCCCTTCGCACTCTGCTTTTGTCCTTCGCCCATAGGGGCCACTGTAAGGACGAGGACAGCTATAAAGAGTGCTCGCCTCATGTAGAGTTCTCCATAAGCCTAACGAGAATTCAGTTGAAATTCTGCGCCTTTAAAGACGCACGTTTTGGACCTAATCCAGGTTGAGTTTGCGCTGGGGAAGACGAAAACCGGGGTCACGATGGCGATTTTACCGTCAGCGCGGAAGCCAGACAAACCGAAATTACCTAACCGTCGGGTCAGGAAAACAATGCCGGCAGGACGTTAGCAACAAAGTCCACCAGGGCGTGACCGATCATGTTGGCCACGAGATCGCGGCGCGACAGATAGAATCCGGTCAGGATTAAGCCTGCTGCGAACGCAATGAGGATGTTCGCTGCGCCGCCTGACCAATGGCCAAGCGAAAAAATCACCAGCGAAACACTTCAGCAAGCGGAGGAGGCGAGCGAAGAGGTGTTAAAGCTGAAGTTACAATCGCGGAAGCTGCGTCTCGCCCTCGCCGCAGCGAGCACGCTCTGGTCGCGGCCTATCAGGAAGATTTCCTGTTTTGAAACTCGGTCGTTACCCGCACTCCCTCGCCGCTACTTCGCGGCTTTACCTTCTATTTCGGAAATCCCTTTCCTCAATTCCTGGCTTCCTGATTGGTACTCCGTTTCTTCGCGTGTCGCTCTATTGCACGGTCACAAGCGTGCCCACTGGAATTTCAGAGAAGAATTTACGGGCAGTATCTTCAGGCAACCGAATGCAGCCGTGCGATGCCGGATAGTTCGGCACGTAACCGGCATGCATCCCAAAATCAAGACAGCTGAGGCGCATAAAGTACGGCATCTCGACATGGTAAATCGTGGAACGATGGTTCCGTTCCTTATTGGTGATCACAAACTCGCCCCGCTTAGTCGAGTAACCCGACCGACCAGTGGAGCATCGCGCGTGATATATCGGTTTGCCGTCCCTGAACAGAGCAACGCTTTGCATAGCCAGGGAAATCTCGACCCGCAACTTATCCGGCGCCGGGCCGCCTCCGAGAAGAATTTGCGCGGAACGCCAGTGGCTGGTCTCCGCGGCGACATCCAATGCAGACATTTTGTTCCGGGTCGTTAGGCGCGTCCGGTTTGCTCCCCCGTCGATCAAAGCCTTCAAATAATCGACCTGGCCCAGACCCGAGGCGAGCATCAGCATGGTTACGCTGCGATCTTCTTCGATGTAGCTGCGCAATCCGTTCGGGAGCAGCGCCAGAAAATCTTTGTCGCAACGCGACGGCAAAACCGTGTTGGGATCAGCGCCGCAATTCAACAGCGTGCTGAACAGCGACACGTTGCTGCTGACGATAGCATACGCAAGAAACGGCACGCTCTTCCCTTCGGGCGTGGGCGGCGCCGAGTGCTTACTGAGCAGCACCCGGATTTCATCGTTCTTGCCCGATTGCAGCGCTCTGGCCAAAGCGCGCCGCGTGCTAGCCGTCCATTCCGGCATCATCGGCAAACGCTGCACCACGGTTTTAATGATCTCCGGATGTCCGCCGTCGAGCGCAAAGCTCAGAAGGTCCTGTCCGTCCGCACAAGGCTTTTCCGGATGAAGATTAGGTGAGCGTGCCAGGAGCAACTGGAACATTTCCAGATCTCCGTGCATCGCTGCCGCCATTACCGGTGTAAATCCATTCTTGTCGGCGAGATCAATAGCCGCTCCGGCATCGAGGAGCCGTCGCGCCGTTTTCCAATCCTGTTGCGACGTCGCGATCAACAATGGCGTACGGCCTTGCCCGTCGCGTCCGTTTAGATCGACGCGTTCCATCAGACATAAATCGACGAGCGCATCGCGCTGAATCGTGACGGCTCGCACCAGTTCGTCCGGGGAAATAGTGATACGCGCAGGAGGCTCCGGCCCGATGGCGATCGCCCACAAAACAATCAAAATCAGGGCTACAAGGCCCGCTCGGAAGACAAATCGCTTGTGAAAGATGCGCATTTTGATGGCTGGGCCGCCAATTATACGATTCTCGTCAAGGAATCTGGCACGGCTGCGACGGAACTGCGAGTCCGTCTTTGAGCGAGCCCGCAACAGGACCGTTTCGCTGCGGCGAACCGCAATTGGACGCAGCGGGTTGAACGTTGCATGTTGGCCACTGTCAAAATTCCAACCTATGCGTTTGTCCATTTTCGCCCTGTGTCTTGCGTTCAGTACTTCGTTTGCGGCGCAACCGGAGGCCGTGTCCAGTGATGCCGGTCCACTGAATCCAGCTGCGGCTGAAGCAGGCAAAGACGTCGTTCATCAATTAAACAACGCTTTCGCAAAAGTGTTCGAAACCGTCGCGCCGGGCGTTGTCATCATTGAGACTTCCAAGAAAAGCGAAATCAGCGAGAGCTCGCCACTCGACGATCTGTTTTTTCAAGGGCCGCCGGATGAAAACCGGCCGCGCCGGAATCCCGGCACGCCGCGACCGGTCCAAAGTGAAGGCTCCGGCTTCATACTGCGGCCCGATGGCTACATCCTCACGAACGTGCACGTGATCGAGGACGCGGACAAAATCGACGTGAAATTACGGGATGGCCGCGAGTTTACGGCGCGAGTGGTAGGCGCCGACGAGAGGACGGACATTGCGGTCATCAAAGTTGACGGAAAAGATTTGCCGGTCGTCCAGCTCGGCGACAGCGATGCAGTGCGGGTGGGGCAATTTGCGTTCGCGATCGGCGCGCCGTTCAAGCTCGATTACACATTTACTTACGGCGTGATCAGCGGCAAAGGCCGGAGCAAATTGCTGCAGTCCGGTGGCTACTCCATCTCAGATTATTTGCAGACCGATGCGTCGATTAATCCGGGGAATAGCGGCGGACCGCTGTGCGATATCGACGGGAAAGTGATCGGCATGAACACACTGATCAATGGAATGAACCGCGGTCTGGGCTTTGCGATTCCCATCAACATGGCCAGGGACATCGGCGCCGAACTGATGGCTGGAAAAAAAATCGTGCGACCCTGGCTGGGCATTCGCATCGAAACGCTTGGCGATGATCCGTCGATCCGCGAGTTGTTTAAAGGCGCCGACAAAGGCGTGGTGGTTCGCACCATCGAGGCGGATGCGCCGGCCTCAAAGAGTAGCCTGCGTCCATTCGACGTGATCACACATATCGATGGGAGTGCAATCACGTCCGATTCACAGTTGCAGCATGAAATCTTGAAGAAGAAAGTCGGTCAGAATGTCGAGCTGACGGTTTGGCGCAAAGGCCAGGCGATAAAGGTGGCTGTGAAGACTGGCGAATTGCCAGATGAGGTTACCCGCGCATCAAATCAACCGGTCCAACCGAGCGAGCCCAAACCGCAGGACGTCGGCAAATTTGGATTGCAGGTGCAGGAACTGACGAAAGATGTCGCAGAGCGCCTCCATCTGTCATCGCAGCAGGGAGTAATCGTCACCGACGTGGAAGATAACACCGTCGCAGCTGCTCAGGGCATTGAACGCGAAGACGTGATTACCGAGGTGGACGGGAAGCCTGTGACGAATGTGCAATCATTCCGCGAAGCGCTCAACAAAGCCGATCCAAAACGCGGGGTGCTTCTTTATCTCGACCGCAAAGGCAGCAAGACTTTCGCGGTGTTGAAAGCCGGCGGGTAAAGACTGTAGCGTCCGCTGTCCCCAGCGGATGGGTCGTTCAGCTCTGGTCCTTTTCGAAAGCGGATGCGCTGAGAACAGCGCACACTACAGCGCCAAGGTTGCAACAGCTTACGACGCTGTTCGACTGCCGACGACTACGAGCACGATTCCGCCGACCAAACAAATCCCGCCCAATATAGGCGGAAAAGGAATGGTCTTTTGCCTTTCCGCAGTCGCCTGAATTGGGCCGAGATCGAGCACCTTTTCTCGCTTGGTGTACGTGAACCCGCCATACGCCAATGCGATGATGCCTATAACGATAAGAATGATGCCGATAATTCCGGCCGGCTTCATCGCTTCGACGCTATAATGCGCGGCGTCCTGAGATTAGCTGGATAATCAGCACTACAATCGCGATTACGAGCAGGATGTGAATGAACCCGCCGAGCGTGTACGAGCTGACTAATCCAAGCAACCATAGTACCAGCAGAATAACGAATATTGTCCAGAGCATGGGATTGTTCCTTTCGGTTAAACATACCTATCTTCGCACGAGCCACTTCCGTTGCGCTTATGCGAATCAGAAATTTTTAAAGTTTCTCCAGCGCTGCGCGCAAATTCCAGTCTTTCGCCTCGAGCAAACCGCGGGCAGATTCGTAATCGCGTTGAGTTACCTCGGCCACGATTCGCACGGCACGGTCGCGCAGTTTCGTGCTGGTGGTGTGCAGATCGATCATGAGATTGCCGCGCACTTTCCCCAATCCGATCATCGCGCCGGTGCTAATGATGTTGAGCGCTACCTTCGTTGCGGTACCGGCTTTCAATCTCGTCGACCCAGCCAGGATTTCCGGTCCGACAGGAAGCGTGATTAGCAGATCAACATCTGTAGATGCGGGCGTGCCGCCTGCAATTTCTACCGCCGCAGGCGACACGCCTGCCCCTGCAGGGGACATGTACGGATTACAGGTAAGCAAAATGGTTTTCGCGCCTAACGACTTCGCTCGGGCGAGCGCGCCGAGCGCAAAAGGTGTCTGGCCGCTGGCCGTGATTCCAATCACCACATCAGCGGGCTTCACACCCCGCTCATCCAAAGCGAATGCGCCGGCGCTCTCTTCATCTTCCGCGCCTTCCACGCTCCGATGCAATGCCGTGACCCCGCCGGCGATTATTCCCTGCACAAGGTGCGTCGGCGCGCCGAACGTGGGCGGGATTTCGCTTGCGTCCAGAACGCCGATGCGTCCGCTGCTCCCCGCGCCGGCGTAAAATAAGCGGCCACCGTTTCGCAGCGATTCCGTCACAGTTTCAATTGCGCGGGCAAGATCCGTCATGGCAGTCCCCAACGCGTCTTGAACAAATTTTTCTTCCTCGACGAACAATCTAACCAGCTCCTGCGTGCTGAGTTTTTCGAGGTTCTCCGAGCGTGGATTGCGCTGCTCCGTTAATGCGGCAGCCAAACCATCGATCTCGTGTTGCGACGGTTTCGGGTGAAACGCCGCGTGATCGTGCGCTTCTGCTGCAAGCCACGCAGCGCCCAGTTCGGGCGCGCGTTCGGCAGTTGTTATGCGCACGTCGGGAAGATTTTTCTTCAGCCTGCGTCGGTACGCGTGTGTGTAAATTGAATCGCGATAGAAAAGCCCGCCGATGAGGATGACTTTCGGTGCTAGCAGGTGCAGGCGGTCAGCAACTGCCTCCGTGTATTCGCATAGCACGGCTGCACCTTCTTCTACGATCTCCATCATTCGCACGCCGCCGGCGGCAGCTGTCTCGAACACGACCGGAGCGAGCATGGCGATTTCCTTCTTGTCCGCTGTTTGCACCCAGCGAACCAGTTCATCAAAGTTGTTTAATGAAAGCGCATCCAGGATCTTCGCGGTGAAATCCAACTCGACGCGACGCAAATCGTGTTCGCGCAAAATCAGGCGGAGCGCCCGCATGGAAAGAGAATAACCGCCGCCGGCGTCGCCCAAAATGTGGCCCCATCCGCCGGCTCGCTCGATTTTATCGCCGCGACGGCCGGTTACCGATGATCCACTTCCGGCGTTGACGACGATGCCATCGCAATGATCGAGCCCCGCTGCAAGGCCCGAATCGCGATCGCTACCAGTCACGATTTTCGCTTTCGGCCAAATCTCGAGGCAGATTTGTCTGAGCGCGTCACGGTCTTCGGCTGTTCCGCAGCCGGCAAGGAAAACTCCAGCGCGATCGATTTGCGTCGGCAGTTCGGCAAAGATCGTGCGCAAACGCTCAGGCGCGGTGAGGCGAAAATTCGAGGCCTGCAGTTTTCCTTGCTCCAGAACACGAAATTCCAAGCCGGGTGTATCGGCTACCGTTTCTACCAGTACCCAGGCGGTTTTCGTGCCGCCGCCTTCCACCCCGAGGATGCGCTCACCGGGTTTCACGATGGGTTACTGTAGGGCAGGCGCACCGCCTGCTGCGAGTCTGTTTACGTTCGCCGACAAAAAAAAGGCAAGCGATGCGCTGGCCCTACAAAATGCGGCGCGATTGCCGACCTTTCGCACGGTCGTATCGTGCTCAACATCGATGGACCGAACCGAAGCCGAGAAAAACATCGCGCAATGTCGAGAGGAAATCCGCAAGCACGACCGGCTATATTACCAGGACGCCGCGCCTATCATCAGCGACCGCGAGTACGACCGGCTCTACAAGGAGCTTGTTGATCTCGAAACGCAGTTTCCTGATCTCCTCACGCCCGATTCGCCAACGCAACGCGTCGGCGGAAAACCGCTCCAAGCGTTTGCGCAAATCCAGCACCGCGCGCCGATGCTCAGTCTCGACAACACTTATTCTGAAGACGAAGTCACGAATTTTTACAAACGGATCACGCGCCTGTTGCCGGACGAAAAAATCCCCGTCGTCATCGAGCCAAAAGTGGATGGCGTTGCGGTGTCGGTGATGTACGAAAAAGGCCGGCTAAAGTATGCCGCGACTCGTGGCGACGGTCTCATCGGCGATGACATCACTCAAAACGTCAAAACAATTCGCTCAGTGCCACATCAGTTGGGCGGCGACGCGCCAGATGTTTTCGAAGTTCGCGGCGAAGCTTATCTGGATAAGGCCGGCTTCGAGAAGTTGAACCGGGAACGCAAGGCCGCTGGTCTTTCGCTCTTTGCGAATCCCCGCAATGCGGCAGCCGGTTCGCTAAAGCATCTTGATCCAAAAGCGGTCGCTCAACGCCCGCTCGGAATCGTTTTTTACGGAACCGGCGCGGTTGAAGGCGCAGATCTCGATCTTCACTCAAAGATTTTTCGACTGTTCAAGAAACTCGGTCTGCCAACCCACGAAAATTGGTGGCTCGCCGATTCGATTGACGAGATTTTAAAAGCAATCCGCAAGCTCGATGATATCCGACGCAATTTTCCTTATCAAACCGACGGTGCGGTAGTCAAAGTGGACGCGCTCGCGCAGCGTGAGCAGCTCGGGTTCACCGCGAAATCGCCGCGGTGGGCGATCGCTTACAAATACGCTGCGGAACGCGTCGAAACTCGCTTGAACGACATCATTATTCAGGTGGGCCGCACCGGAATCCTCACGCCCGTAGCGGTGCTGGAGCCGGTGCTGGTGAGCGGAAGCACCGTCGCTCGCGCCACGTTGCACAACGAGGACGAAATCAAACGCAAAGACATTCGCATCGGCGACACCGTAGTGATCGAGAAAGCCGGCGAAGTCATTCCCGCGGTGGTTGAAGTTGTGAAATCGAAGCGCCCACGAGACACGAAGCCCTTCGATTTTGCAAAACACATTCACGGGAAATGTCCCGTATGCGGCGGTCCCATCGGGCGCGACCCTGAATTTGTCGCGTGGCGCTGTGAAAATCTGTATTGCCCGGCACAGACGACGCGGCGCGTGGAATTCTTCGCCGCGCGCGGCGCGCTCGATATCGAAAGCATCGGCGGAATTGTCGCGGACAAACTTGTTGAGCGCGGCCTCGTGCGCGAACCGCTGGATCTTTTCGACCTAAAGGTTGAGCAACTCGCGAAACTGAATCTCGGCACAGAGGAAGCTCCGCGCGTTTTCGGTGAGAAAAACGCAACCAAGGCGATCAACGCGATCGAGCGCGCGCGAACCTCGCTGCTATCGCGGTGGCTCTTTGCCCTGGCGATTCCTGACGTCGGGAAGACGACAGCAACCCAGCTCGCCCGCTTCCATAGCACGATCCAGGACGTGGCTAATTCGCAATTGCTCCGCGACGTCGTGGACTATCACGAGAAGCGCGGCGACAAGAAATCTGCCAAAGAAATCGCCGACCGATTAATCAAATCGGGATTTGCGAAACCATCGAAGAGCAAGGCAGGCAAGGACGGCATCGTAACCGAAGTCGGTCCCGTAGTCGCGCAGAGTGTCCTCCATTTCTTCGCGTCGCCGGCTGGCAAAAAGATTCTACGGCGATTGAACGAACTCGGCATTGAGCCAAAGAGCGAAAGAGTCTCGGCGAAAAAAGCAGTCGAACTGCCGCTGGCGGGAAAAACTTTTGTTCTGACCGGCTCGCTGCCCTCGATGACACGCGAAGAAGCGAGCGAAAAAATCGAAGTGCTGGGCGGTCACGTCACCGGCGGCGTCAGCAAAAAAACCGATTACGTCCTCGCCGGTGCCGAACCTGGTAGCAAATTTGATAAGGCGAAAGAGCTCGGCGTAAAAATCATCAACGAAGCCGAGTTTCGAAAAATGGTGTAGCGGGTCGCGGCAAATACGGTAGGGCGTCTGTGACAGACGCCATCAATCGATCGGCGTTTCTTAGAAACCCTACAATGCGGTTCGCAACCCCTACCTTAACTCAAACGCAGCGACGATCGAATGAATTGAACCACGGCTGCGAGTCTGAAGAAGTGCGCGCAGCACGTCACCTGTTCAAACTCTAAACTCCCAGCCAGAACTGTTTCGCTCTACGGCGAAGGCGGCGAATCGTCGTCGAGCGACATGGGGAGTACGCCAGGGATTGTGCCGGGAGAGGCGAGCAGCACACCGGTCTTGGCAGCCGGATGCATTGTCGCATGCACTTCGAAAGTCATTTTTTTATCTCCGCGCACCACGGTGATCGGGACTGTGTCCCCTGCAGTGATGTAGAACGAAGCGTCGAATACATCCTCGGGATCGCTTATCTTTTTATTCCCAACTTGTAGCAGCAGGTCGCCTTCCTTAAGTCCGGCGCGTGCCGCAGGTGCGTCCTCGGCGACCTGTGTTACCATCGCTCGTGAGCCGTCGACTTGTTGCGCCGCGGGCGAAACATCGTTCACTCCAATCCAGCCGTGCCGTGTCTCGCCGAAACGAACAAAGTCGCTGCGAATTTTCTCCGCGGCCTCGATCGGCACAGCGTAACAGGCAGAATTATTTCCGAGACCGCTAACGATAATCCCAACTACTTCCCCCTTCATGTTCAACAGCGGAGCGCCAGCCTCGCCGCGCTGGGTCGGAGCGTTCACCCGTAAATGGATGGTGGAAAAATAGCGTCCGAGACATTTCCGGTCGAACCCTGCGATCATGCCGAAGTTCGGTGTCTTCGGTAAATCCAGCGGATAACCGATTGATATGACAGGGGTCGCCAATTCCAGTTCCCCGGATTTACCAATTGGCAGGGCGGGCGTCGTCTCGTCCACTTTCAAGATGGCTGTCCCGCTGCGAATGTCTGCCACGAGTTGGCGCGCCGGATATTTCCTACCGCCGAATTCGACTGTGAAATTGCCGGCTTCGCCTCCGACGGTGTACGCCGTGTAAAGTGTTCCGGTCGGGTCAACGAAAAATCCGGTGCCGCAAATCTCGCTGTGCTCATCCACGCCATGAATCTTAACCACCGCTTTAGCGGCCTGCTCGAAAAGCTCTCGGACCTGGTGGCTGATCGCCGCGGCGGATTGCTCCTGGGCGAAAAGCAAGCGCGCGCCTAAAGAGAAAACCAGCGCGAACGCGACGAACGCGCTGCGTCTAGAACCTGAAAGTGGGCTCATAACTCACGGGGACACTATCGAGCACGTAGCGTGGAGGGGCGGCTCGGTGAGTTTGGGCGCTTTCACGAAAACTGCGAACCGGCTGCGTCCTGAAAATCTGCGTGGCGACCGGAGATGCAAGGTTCCATTCTTGTTCGGCATTTACCGGCATCGATAAGGTCAGCGGACTGTGGGTAGCGACGCGAGCCGCCTCGGGTTGTTGATAAACCTTTAATGAGAAGATAGCTGCGCAAACAAGCACTGCGGCAACGGCGGTAGGATACGAAGCCAGCGATCGCACATCCAGTTGCAACATGAAATTGTGAGCGCGTTCCAGGCAAATGCGCCAAAGCGGCTGGCGCAGCAATTCATCGCGTTGCCGGCGATGGAATTCGTGGAGGAAATTCTCGAAATAGCCCGGTGGCGGTTGCTCATGCCGCTTCAACCGAAGCAGCCTTGCGATTTCGTTGTCGTTAAACTCGTCCATTTTTTACAGCCGTTACGAGACAGGATTTTTCCGAAATTCGTCCAGGTAATTTTGCAACTGCCGATTCGCGTAAAAGAGCCTGGAACGTACCGTTCCTTCCGAGACGCGCAAGATTTTACTGATTTCGGCGTGAGGCATTCCTTGAATATGGAACATGGTGACGACTGCTCTGTGATCTTCAGACAACTTCATCATGGCCTCGTTCAATCTTCTCTGCAGCTCTGAAAGGTCGGCTTCGCGGACCGGGCTGCTCGTCGCCGTGGCTTCCATGAATTCCTTGTCGTTTTGAATGCTCGCGTCCACATCATCCAGGCTCAGTTGAAATCGGCGTCCGCGTTTTTTGAGGAAATTCAGGGTCATGTTCACGGCGATGGAATGAATCCAGGTGTAAAACGAGGATTTGCCGCGGAATCCGCGAATCGCTTTGTAGGCTTTGGCGAAAATGTCCTGTAAAAGGTCGTTCGTGTCCTCGTGGTTGGAGGTCATGTTGTAGACCAGCCCGTAAAGACGCGGCGTATACTTGACCACGAGGTCGTCGAACGCGCTGGCCTCGCCCGCTTGCGTGCGCTTTACCAATTCCTGGTCTGGGTCGCTTCTTGGCTGGTCCATCGCCTGGCGCTTAGACTTACCACGAGCTTCCAGACCCGACGATAACAAATCGGTAATGCGACGAGCAGGTAAAGCGAGGGCGTGATCCATTTTTATGTCGCGCGATGATCAGCGCCGGTCGCGGATCGACATCAACCAGAGCAAATTGCCGAGTGCAGCAATGAATGCCGCGATATAAGTAAGCGCGGCGGCGTTCAGCACGCGATTTACACCGGTCGCCTCTTCGCCTGGTTGTATGATCCCCATTTCCCGCAAGATAATCTTTGCGCGTCGCGAGGCGTCGAACTCCACGGGTAAGGTGATCAATTGGAACACTAGCAGAATCAAATAGCACCAGATGCCCAGCGTAATCAGACCGGTAATCCGAAAGAACAAGCCACCAATAATGACGAATGGCAGCATCTGTGACGCGATCATTGTCACCGGCACAATTGCCATACGCGCTTTCAGCGGTGCGTACGCGCGGGCGTGTTGAATCGCGTGCCCGCTCTCGTGCGCAGCGATGCCCAATGCTGCCACCGAAGGCGTACTATAAACGTTGCTCGATAGGTGCAGCTGCTTCTTGGTTGGGTCGTAGTGGTCGCCCAGAAAATCGTTTGTCTCCACGACGTCGACGTCACGAATCTGCGCTGCCTGGAGGATTTCGCGTGCGCATTCGGCTCCGGTGATATTCCCGCTCGCGCGCACCTTGCTCCACCGGCTAAACGTGCTGGTCACCCGAATCTGCGCCCAAATTCCAATGATCAACGGGACGCCGATGTAAAGCAGCCAGTTGGAACCCAAACCAAAACCGAATGGGCTGCCGATATACAGCAGACAGCTGGATCCCAGAAGAAAACCCAATAAAGGATACATGCGGTGTGGGTGGCTAATTTACCGCGGCGAGGCGACTTGTCACTTCGCGGGGTAGTGAGATTTAGACGCCTAATGGCGTTTCTCGTTCATTTGGAAGAATGGATCGGCTTCTCCCAAGACGATGTAAACGTTTGGCGAGGCTATCCATGACAACACGTTCCAACTAGATCTCCAACTGCTTCGGGAAACGCGAGAGGATTCGGCAACCTGTTTTCGTGACGACCACCACGTCTTCCTGACGCGCGCCGCCCACGCCGGGATAGTACAGACCGGGTTCCACTGTGAGCACCTGCCGATCCTTCAGGACAACTTTTTGCAGGCGCGGATGTTCGTGGATTTCCAGACCGAGCCCATGCCCAGTACCGTGGAAGAATCCGACACGCCGGCCATTGCGCACTCCGGTCGTGAAACCGCGACCGGCGAAGAATTCCTGAATGGCTTTGTGGATCGTCATGCCGTCAACGCCGGCCTTGACTCTTTTTAACGCGAGGGCTTGGCCCGCTTTCACCGTTTCCCAAAGTTTCCGCTGCGCTTCGCTCGCGCACCCCCGCAGCACTGTGCGGGTCATATCGCCGAAGTATCCGGTCTTCGCGTCGCGCGGGAAGACGTCGAGAATAATCAATGAATTCGCATATAGTGGGCCATGGCCGCGCTCGTGGGGGTCGCAAGCCTGATCGCCTCCGGCAACGATCGTGCCGGTCGGAACGCCGCCTGCGCGCAAAACCGCGGAATCAATTTCTGCTCGTAATAATTCTGAGGTGAGCGTTTTTCCCTTCCATCCCAAGCGCCTTCCCGAGCCCGGTTTCGACGCTTTCAACACTTCAATCGCGCGTTTGAGTCCAGCTTCTGTGATCCGCAAGGCGCGTCCCATCATTTCAATCTCTTTGTCAGATTTGGCTTCACGCTCCGGCCAGAAAAATCCGTCAGTCGCGCGAACGCGGATTTTGTTTGCCGCAAGTTCCTCCGCGTAACCCAGCGGAAAATTTGCGGGCACAGTAGCCGATTTCACGCCTCGCTTTTTGAGAAAATGGGCCAACACTTTCTCGTACGGTGGCGCCTTTTTCGATTTCCCCTGCAACTCGCGCTCGAGCTCGCTGAACATTACAAATTCATCTGCGTCAGCTTGCATGCGGCCGCGATCGATTTCCAGATCGCTCAAGACCAGTGTCCGTTTGCCATTGCGCTGAAGGAAAATAAATGGATCGGGCGCCCAAAACTTCGTCGCGTAAAGCATGTCGGGATCTTGCTCGCTCGCAGCGACGATAAGGCGGGCGGGTTTAGTTTTTGCTTTGCTCATAAAAGTTCCAAATCAGGTTCTGCGCACTTTCAGTTGTTTTCGCAGGATCCAGTGCAGCACGACAAGCAATACGAGTGTGGATACGATCAGCACCACGGTGTCGAAAGTGAACACGCCGAACGCGATTCCGAAATATCGTTTCTCGAGACCGAAGAACACGTTCGGCTTATTGCCGCGGCGATAGTCGTTCTGCTCCATCTCGCCTCTCGAGATCAGGTCCGACACTTTCTGGTTCACGTAAAGTTGGTCCGCTGTGACTGGACCCTTCGCGTCTTTGAACAATGAGCGATCGAATCTTCGCTTCCCCGCAATGACCGGATCGACCAGCTTTAGATATCGGTCGACGTCCCGCACGGACGGTCCTTCCAACCCCGAGAGCAGTGCCAATACGTCTTTCAAATCGTTTAGATGCGCTCGTTGCTGAGGCGTCTCCGCTTTCGGCGCAAGCTTTTGAATTTCGTCATTAGTGCGGTCCTGGCGCTTCGTAAGCGGATTGAACTTGGCCTGGGCAACAATCATTTCTTCGTAAGACCAACGCATGGCGATGAACTGGCAGACAAGTGGCACCTGTAACTTGCTCTCCGTTTTTCTCGTCTTTTCCGCGTTCGGATGTTCGGAAAACCAGTGCGAAAAGGAATAAACCAGGCCGAGGTTCCTGTTCATGTCCTCGTATTTGATGAGCGCGCCGCCCATGATGATCTGCGGAATCAAGACCAGCGGGACGATATTTGCCGCTGTTTTCGGGTCGGCCACGAGAGACGAGATAACTAGACCCAGCGCTACGCCGCTCATCGCCGTCAGGAACATTATAGCCGAGTCAAGCCAGAACATGCCTCGGATTTGCAGGACGAAATTGCCGATCAGCACGAAAAGAACGCATTGAATGAGCGCGAAAAACCCGAGTGTGATCGTCTTGGAGATTACGTAGTAGGACAGGTGCACCTTGATGTTGCGCTCGCGTTGCAGCACGGGCCGATCCCGGATGATGTCGTCGGCGCTGTTTGTCAGCCCGAGAAACATTGCGACGATCAGACCGAGAAATAAGAACGTCGGGATATGATAAGCCGAAGCAAAATCGTACGTACCGTTCTCCGAGTACCGCAGGATCGTTCCAATTAGCAGCGCCAGCACTGGCGAGACACCTATCGTGATCACGAGATTCGCCCGGTTGCGTAGTTTGCTCGTGAAAGCACGCTGTAGGACCGTGCGAAATTGCGTCCATTGATCGTGCCACCGCACCGGCAACCGCTTCTTTTGCACCGGTGCGACAGGCAATGGGTCAGCCTCCTCGTGTTGCAGCGAGACTTGCTTGACGTCCTGGATCAATCGGAACGCCTCATATTTGTCGCGCCAAAAATCCGGCGAGTAACGGCGCGACGGGACGAGCTGACCACGGCTGTTTTCCTCGTAGATAACGTCACCGCTCAAATCGCGCAGCGGCGTCTCGAGTACATCAAAGATGAATTCCGGCCGGGTAGTTCCACACGATGGACATGCGCCCAGTTCAGCACCGAATTGGTGTTGATGTTCCGCTTCGGCGAAATACCGCAGGGCGTCGGAGGGCGCGCCGAAAAACACGAGCCGCCCACCCTTGTCCAGCAAGATCACCTTCTGGAATATCTGGAAGATCTTCGAACTCGGCTGGTGAATGGTAACGATGACGATTTTGTTGTGCGCCATGCTCCGAATGATTTCGATTACGTGCTCGGAATCTTTCGACGAGAGACCGGAAGTTGGTTCGTCAAACAGATAAACGTCCGACATTCCGATCATATCGAGTCCGATGTTGAGCCGTTTTCGTTCGCCACCGCTTAATGTCTTCTTCTCGGGAATGCCGACGACCGCGTCGCGACGTTCGCTTAAACCGAGCTCGATCAGCTTTGCGTCCAGCCTCCGTATGCGGTCGCGCTTCGAGAGATGCGGTGCACGGATCGCCGCCGCGAACTGCAAATTCTCACGAATGGTGAGGTGCTCGTCGAACGCGTCCTGTTGCGGCATGTAGCTTACGTACTGCTTCAGAACGTCGAGGTTTCGGTAGAGGGATTGTCCGTTCAGCAAGACGTCGCCGCTCGTCGGCTGGAGCTGGCCTGCAAGCACTCCCATCAACGTGCTTTTGCCCGCACCGCTTGCGCCCATCACGCAAACAAGCTCTCCACGCGTGATGCTGAAGGAAATTCCATCGAGGCCGATCTCGCCTTTCCCAAAACGGTGTGTGACTTCATTCAGCTCGAGACTGCGAATGATGTTTCGCTCCTCCTCGATGATGCGCTCCAGAAAATTGCATCGCAGAACCTGTCCGACATCGATTCGAATGATGTCGCCGTCCTTGAGGTCCGCGGTCGTGCGGACCGGATCGTCGCCCACCATGATTCGACGGTCCGCTTCAATGACCTCAAGGGTGCCTACTCGCCGATCGTAATCGCAAAATATTTTCAGCAGCACATCTCCGGCCGTGCCGGGAGAAAGCAGGATATCATCGGCTTGCAGTTTGCTCGGATCATTCGACACCAGATATTCCGATTTTGAAGCTTTCAGTTGGAATCGTCCGCCAAGCGCGCGCGCGCGCCGACGCAGGTCGTTCAAATCCAGCTCGGTGTCGTTATGGAAAATAATTTTGTCTTCCAGCGTGGTGTCGACCTGAGTGCCGGCTTTGAGGCGTACGCCCTTGAGCTCCGCATCGATATCGCGCAATGCCTTGACCCGCACTTTGAGTCCGAACGTGACTCGCAGCGCGCTTTCACGCGTTCGTGAACGTTCCAACTGTACTTGCTCCGCGTCTTTAGTTACCCGGATAAAGATTTCCGGAAGTGAAACGTTCTTTTTGGCATTGAAATATTGCGCCAGCTCCTGGTAGCTGAGCACCTGGTCGCCGATCAAAATTCGTTGACCGGGGTAAATTCGACAGAACCCGCCACGCACCAAAGGTCTCCCGCGCACGGAGACGTTCTGAGTGCTGTAATTTTTCAAAAGAATGAGGTCGTGATACCGGAAGGCCATCAGCCGGTCTGTTTCTGTCAGGTTCTTCAGGATGATGTCCGCTTTGCTGTCCCCCCCGAACGAGAGCGATTCCAGCGGCGACGCGCCATGCTGATAAATCGAGGGGTCAGATTCTTCTGAGGCGTTGAGTTGATAAACGATGTCGATCGCCTGCGCAGCCATGCCCATCTGCGACATGAACGAATAGAACGCGACGACCTGTTCCTGCTTCAACCCCGCTTGCGAGATGAGATCATACAGTTGGACCCCAAGCATGATCTTGCGTTCGGTGCTCAGTTGCGCCCCGAGTTTTTGCGCCATAGCCGCGAGGTCTTGCTGCTCGTAAAGCGCCTGACGAAACAACTGTCGCAGTTCGGAGTAAACCGCTTCCGGATAGTCGTAACGCAGAAAGCCGAGGCTCGAGTCGATCTCTTCCTCCATGATGACGCCGTCGGCTTTGGTGAAACTCGCCAGCACCTGAATCAACAACGGCAGGAGGTTCGGCCCTTCCGAGACACTGCGCGGCTTGCGCAATGCCCGACGCACGAGCCGACGGCCGGTTCGTCGCACCCGATACGCCAGCGGGATTACCCGCTGCATCGTGCGGTCGATCCTATCGGCCATTGTTGAAACCAGCTCTGTCATGGTGATTTTCGGATGCGAATCTTACGCGAAAGCGCGAAGAGACGCAATGCACTGCGGCCCCGATTGGCGTGCGTGCGCTGCGCGAATCGATTATCCGCTGAGGAGATCCACCTTCGCCAAGGCTCCGGCGGACGAGTGGAAAGGTAGAGCGTTACCGGTTGGAGAATTTACAGCACCTGATCCCATTTGCTCTGGTCTTTGAGCATGATCTCCCGGAGGAGACGAATGGGCGGCATGCCGTGGCTGAGCAATTCGTTATGAAATTTTTGCAGAGAGAAATCGTCGCCCTGTTGGGCCTTGTAGTCGTCGCGCAATTTCAGGATCTGCAATTTGCCAAGGGTGTAATTCAGATAACCCGGGTCAAACGTGGCGCGCATGGCTTCCTGGCGCGCTGGCTTCTGTTCGTAATAGCAGTTGTCCTGAAAAAATTTTGTCGCTTCATCAATCGACATGTTCTGCGTGTGCACCTTGATCGACACACACAGCCTGCAAAGACGCAGCAGCGCTTCGTCAGCCTGCGCCATGCGATATTTTGCCGCGCGCTTCACATCGTCTTCGCTTGGACTGGAATTGGACGAATTGCCGAATCCTTCGTCGATCATCATTTTTTCGCAGTAGTGCGCCCAGCCTTCGATGAAGGCGTAGCTGCCAAAGATCTTTTCTATTTTGCTGGCAGGCGACGCATTCAGATGAAGGTCTTGCACATAATGTCCGGGATAGACCTCATGAATCGACACAACGTCGGAGGTGTAATAATTGAACGCGGTGAGCCACTCCTGCTTCTCTTCCTCCGGCCAATCCTCCTCCGTCGGTGTGACGTAGTAATATGCCTCGGTGGCGCGCTTCTCGAACGGACCGGGAGTATCCATCGAGGCGAAGGAGGTGGCGCGCAGATATTGCGGGGTTTCTTTTACTTTCGCGCGAATCTCCGATGGAATTCCGACTAAACGACGGCTCACAACGTATTTGCGAAGCTTGTCCAAATCTTTGGAAATGCCCGGGATCAATTTGTCCGAAGCCGGATGCTCGCTCTGGATTTGCTTGAAAACCTCAATCGCAGGTTTGTTTGGGTCGATCTTTTTCGCCGCCTCGGCGAATGCTTCCTGTTCGGCTTTTAACTGCGCCATGCCGATCTCGAGGACTTTTTGTGGCGCAAGATTGACCAGCTCCGTCTGCGCCAAAAAGCGCGCGAACTTTTCTTCGCCGAGGGCGAAATCAAGTGTGGCCTTGGGAAGTTTCTCCCGTTCCAGCCATGTTGCATAATCACTGAGCGCGTTTGCGGCTTTGCGGTTGGCTGCCTGAAATGCAACGCGGATCTGCTCGTCTTTGACGCCACTCACAGCGGCAACGAGATCTTTTTTCAGAAAATCGGCGGAACCTCTGGCGATCTGGATCGCAAGCTCGACAAACGGTTTAGGAAGCTTTTCGTCGAGGTTTGTTCGCGCCGCGATCAGGATGTTTGGAATTTGAGATTCAATGGCGACAAGGCTGCGGACGCGGTCTTCTAGCGGCGCAAAATTCCTTTTGATATAGACGTTCACGTCACCCGCGCGCGCATAGATCATAGGGTTTCGTTCGAAGACCGACATGTCCTGCATTTCAAACAGTTCTCGCTTCACAGCTGCCTGCAGAACCCTGAAGTCGATGGATTGCCGCAGACTCAGTTTCGTTGGATCAAACTTGGCCAGCCGATCATCGAATCTCCGGAGCCGGGAGAGTTCGGCGTCTAGCGCGAGGCGACTATAATCGCTGATCCTGCCGTCGTACTCGTGAAAACCGAGAGCGGTTCCCTGGAGCGGGTGAGCGGCCAGATACGTCTTCACGTATTCCTCAGCTACCGCTTCGAATTCGGCGTCCTGCGTTTGCGCGGCGAAAACCGCGCCGGCGAGCGAGAGCGCCAGCAGAATTATGACAAGCCGGAAAGGATTACAGATGTGGTCTCTCATCCTGCGAGTTGTAACTACAGACAATGCCGCGTGTTGGGCGTTGCCAAAATTTCCGCATGAGCGATTGTCACATCGCTCCCGGAGGTTGGGCAAAACATGAGGCGGGTCGTGATCATTTCGTTGCTGGCTTGTGTCCTTTTCGGCGCTATCCCTGGCGCTCTCGCGCAAGAGGTGCAGCCGCCAAAGACCGAAGAGGATAACGGCTACTCGCAGATTGCCATTTTCGCAAAAGCCCTGGAGCTGATCCGGCAGGACTACGTGGATGACAACAAGACGAGCTATCACGACCTCGTCACCGCTGCAATGAAGGGGATGCTTTCGTCACTGGATCCGCACAGCCAGTTCATGGACCCCAACGACTTTCGAGACATGCAGGATGACACGCGCAGCCGCTTCAATGGTCTCGGCATCGAGGTCTCGATGAAAAATGGCCTGCCTACGGTGGTCACGGCGATGGAGGACACGCCTGCCGCTAAGGCAGGAGTTCTTTCCGGCGACCAAATCTTGCGGATCAATGGCACGTCGACGGAGAGAATGGATCTCCAGGACGCGATCAACGTTCTGCGCGGGCCCGCGGGCGCAAAAGTCAGTCTGACGCTGTTGCGGCCGTCAACGAAGGAAATCAAGGAGTACACGCTCCAACGCGCAGAAATAAAAATCCAAAGTGTTAAGGGAGAAAGATTGCTGCCGCCCGAGCTGACCGGCCCATTCAGGATTGGTTACATCAGGCTTATCCAGTTCAACGAACCGACAGCTGACGAATTATCGAAAGCGATTGATGATTTGCAGAAGCAAGGCATGCAGGCGCTGATACTCGATCTTCGAAATAATCCGGGTGGGCTATTGAACAGCGCCGTGGACGTGTGCGGTCAATTTTTGCCGCCCAACACAAAAGTTGTTTCGACGCAGGGCCGAGTTGCTTCTCAACAACATGATTACGCTACTTCCGCCGTAATTAAGGCACGTCCGAACTTTCCGATGGTGTTGCTGATTAACGAAGGCAGCGCGAGTGGCGCGGAGATCGTTGCGGGTGCGCTTAAGGATTTGCGTCGGGCGGTCCTTGTTGGTGAGACCACTTTTGGAAAAGGTTCCGTGCAGAATGTGCTGCAATTGCCCGACGGATCCGCAGTGCGTTTTACCACGGCCAAGTACTACACGCCCAGTAGACAGGTCATTCAAGGTAATGGCGTGACGCCGAATATTCGCGTCGGCCTGACCGCCGAACAGGAGCGTGCTTTGTATGCGCTGCGCAATGCTGGAAATGTTAAGCCAGACGACGAGACCAACATCATCAAGACCAAGGATCTACAGATGTTGCGCGCCATTGACGCACTCAAAGGCGTGATGATTTACGCACAGCAAAGCGCGCCTAAAGCGGAAGCGGTAAAGAAATAGGGCGCGTCCTTGTCGCGTTAAATTGTAGGGCAACCGCGTCGGTTGCCGAGTTTGGCAGGCGAAGCGCCTGCCCTACAGTTAGCCTGTGACAGTGCTGGCATTAGAGACCTCTTGTGACGAGACGGCAGTAGCGATCTTGCGAGAAGGCCGTTCCGGCCACGAGTTACTTGCGAGCGAAGTCGCATCACAGGTCGCAGCGCACGAGCAATACGGGGGGATCGTACCGGAGATCGCGTCGCGCAATCATCTGGTCTACGCTCCGCGGCTACTCGATCGCGCCGCGAGCGCAGCGAAAACGCGGTTTTCAGAAATCGAAGCGTTCGCCGCCACCAGTGGCCCCGGCCTGGCGAGTTCGTTGATGATCGGCGCGTCAATTGCGAAAGGATTGGCAATCGGGTTCGGCAAACGGTACCTGGGTATCAATCATCTCGAAGGACATTTGCTCTCGCCATTTTTTGGCGTCGAAAAAGACGGCGACAACGACATTAAGCCAAATGTGTCGCTCGTCGTTAGCGGCGGACACACGATGCTGGTCGTCGTTCGTGGCCTGACGGATTATCAACTCATCGGCCGCACCGTTGACGATGCTGCGGGCGAAGCATTCGACAAAGTAGCCAAAATGATTGGACTCGGTTATCCCGGCGGCCCGGAAATTGAAAAGCATGCGCGAGTCGGCGATCCGAAACGTTTTGATTTTCCCCGCAGCATGCTCGGCTCGGAGAATTTCAGCTTTAGCGGATTAAAGACTGCGGTGCGGTACTTGTTGCCGAAGTTGCATGTCATTCCGAGCGAAGTCGAGGAACCCCGCGGCGTTACCGCAGATGAATTTCAACGGGATTCCTCGACACCGCTCCGCTCCGCTTTGGATGACAAGCTATTGGCGGATCTTTGCGCATCTTTTCAGCAGGCAATCATTGACGTGCTTGTGACAAAGACAATCGCAGCGGCGCAAAAATGTCGTTTGGATCTCGTGACGATAAGCGGCGGCGTTAGTTGCAATCAGGAATTACGCCGCCAAATGCGCGACGCGACCAGCCGCAAAGGAATCGAATTCAAAAGCGCCGAGCCGTGGTTGTGCACCGATAATGCCGCCATGATTGCATTTGCCGCGTTGTTGCGCTTGCGGGCTGGATTTGAATCGCACGTGACCGAGGAGATCGATCCGAATTTGGCGCTCGCCTCGTAGCCACTTTGCTATGGGAAGCGTTCTGCAGGCTCGTTGCCTTCTACGCGCGGCGTCGTCCACAGGGCGACGGCTACAAATTCAGTACTCGCGCTCGAGCAAATAATTCGCTAACGCATGCAGCGCTTCAGCGTCGCGATTACTAAAAATCGACAAGGCATTGTGTGCTTCGCGCGTGAGGCGTTTGGCTTCTCCGCGTGATTTCTCGAGGCCAATGACCGCGGGATAAGTTGCTTTCTTTGCCGCTACATCTTTGCCGGCGCTCTTGCCGAGGATCTCTGAGGTCTGTGTTACGTCGAGAATGTCGTCGATGATTTGGAAAGCGAGCCCCAGCCGTTGCCCGAACTGTGTGATATCGGAAAGCTTTCTAGCGTCCGCATTGGCGCTCATCGCACCCAGACGCACTGAGCTTCTAAGAATCGCAGCGGTTTTGTTCTCGTGAATAAACTGCAACTCGCGGCGTTTGACGTTTTTGCCTTCGGCCTCGAGATCGGCCACTTGTCCGGCGATCAGTTTTTGGCTACCTGCCGCGACCGCGATCTCGCGCAGGAGCGTTGACATATCGTAACGCGGCCTCGGCTTTGCGTGTGAAACAATTTCGAACGCGATGGTTAACAGAGCGTCACCTGCTAGCACGGCGATGCCTTCGCCGAAAACCTTGTGGCAGGTCGGACGACCGCGTCGAAAATCATCATTATCCATGCTCGGAAGATCATCGTGCACGAGCGAGTAGGTGTGGATGCATTCAAGCGCGCACGCCAGCGGAAGCGCATCGACGATCTTACCGACACAAGCTTCAGCCGCAGCCAGACACAGAATCGGCCGCAAACGTTTGCCGCCGGCAAACAAACTGTACCGCATAGCCCGGTGAAGCGTCGTGGGCTTCCTATTCGCTTTCGGCAAATAGCGATCCAACGCGCGGTCAATCAGCTTCCGGCAAGTGACGAGATAGCTTTTGAGATTCACGTGACAAAAACAGCTGCTTAATTTCTGGGTTCTTGTTACTCGATAATGCAACCCCGCGCGGACTGTCCAGCGTCAAGCATCCGTTGGCAGCCTTCAAATATTTTCAGCTGTTTCTGCTGTGGCGATGGGCTTGGTGCGCATTGCAAGGAAGGCACCGATAAGCAGAATCCCGGCGCTCCAAAGCTGGGCGTGCGTAAGTCGTTCGCCAAAGATCCAGGCAGACAGCGCCATGGCGATGGCTGGGCAAAGGAGTTGGAGGCTTTGAGATAACGCGACTCCGATTTCCCGAATTGCCACGTAATACAAAACGTGGGCGAGCGTAATACAGGTTACCGCTGAGATGATCAGAACAAGATTCGCTTGCAAGCCGGCCTGAAACGGAGTTCCGATTTTGCCGAACGCAAGGGTGAGCGGAAACAAGAGTGCCGAAGTAATGAAGCTGACCAGGCCGAAGCTGCGGATCGATCCAAGCTCAGCTGACGGGCGTTTGATCAGAACTCCGTAAAGCGCCCAGCAGAATGTGGCAGTAAAGGCAATGAACAGTCCGGGCAGCGCGATGTGCTGGTCATGGGAGTTCGCATTCGCCTGAAACCAAATTACGCCGAATGCGCCGATTAATCCGAGCAAGGTGCCAAGCTGGAATTGCCATTGCCGGATAACGGCGCGTTCCTCTGGAAAAAATGCCAGCGCCAGAAGGGCTGTGAAAATGACTGAAGCCCGACTGAAAATCGTATAAACGCCGGGCCCAATATAGAAAAGCGCCATGACCTGGGTGACTTGATGGACCACGTTTGGCAAACATGGCAGCAAACAAAGTTTCACCGCACGCATATCGATGCGTGGGCCGCCGCGACGAATTTGATAAAATAACAACGGCGCAATTGCGATGCATGCCACCGAGTAGCGATAGAAATTTTGTGCCCACGGATCGTAATACCGATTTAGATAAAACATGAAAAGCGACGGCATCGACCAGATGAACACCGTCGCAAAAACCGCGGAGTACCCTTTCGAGAGATTGGCACTCCGTACCGACGCGGCGTCGCTATGCGCGGGCAACGTTTTGTAGTTCATATCAGCCTGTCCGGGCATGCTCAACGGCTGTAGCGTGCGCTGTCCTCAGTGCATCGGCTACGCATACTGCGCGCAAGGCGCTGGTTCGCTGAGACAGCGGACACTACAGCATCTCCGATCCGCGCACCTAAACTCTGGAACGGCCCTTGCATAAATTTTCTCGCCTGTAAGCGGTAAATCGCGCAAAAAGTAAGCAAGAAGGAGAAACACATATGTTAAACAAGCAATCACTCACTGTCGCCATCGTATCGATTCTTTGTTGTGCAGCTGTTCAGGTCGACGCAGCGAAACCAGCCAAGGGCGGTGGCGCAAATCATATTCAACGCGGCATCCAACTTGCCCAGGAAAAACATTTTGACGCCGCTGCTGACGAATTCGGCAAGGCGATCACAGATAATCCAAAAGATCCGCGCGGATACGCAAATCGCGGCACCGCCTATCGCCAGGCAGCACGAACAGCCATCGCAGCGGGAGACTCCGAGGGGGCTTCCACCCGGTATCAAGCCGCATTGGCGGATTTTGCAAAATACATCGAGCTGGCGCCCAAGGATGCCTCCGGTTACGAGGAACACGGGCAGACCTTATCGGAACTTAAACAGTACGACGCTGCTCTAGCTGATTTGAACAAGGCGTTGGAACTCAAGCCGGACGACATCAATGGAATTAAATTTCGTGGCTTTGCTGAGATCGGACTCAACCAGTGGGATAAAGCGGTCGCCGATTTTTCGGCTGTGATTCAAAAGAAACCGGACGATCTGCAAAGTTATGATAGGCGCGCATTGGCATATCGAAGCATGAAGAACTACGACGCCGCCATCGCGGATTACACATTTTTGATTACGAAAAATCCGAACGACATGGAAGCGACGACGAAGCGCGGCTACACCTACAGCCTGGCGCAGCAGTACGAAAACGCGATCGCGGATTATCAAGTCGTGCTCAAGGTCAATCCGCAGGACAACGAAACGTTCCAGCGCCTACAATATTCACAGTCGATGTTGGCGGCGAAGAACGCGACGCCTTCACCCACACCGCCCATTCCCAGCCCAACCCCGCCTGAAGAAAAACGGCTGATGGATAAAATCAGTCCGCTGTATATCGGAATTGGTGTCGTCGCGCTGCTCATAATTGCTGTGATCGTGCGTCTGCTTACGCGCGGAAAAGCGGAGGAAACCAGCCATCGAATTCGTTAACGCACACGGTCAAAATTTCTTTGACACTACGGTGGGCGTGGTTAGTTTGCGGACGCTTTTGCCGGACGAGGCGATCCCATGGTCGTTCAAACACAAGTTTGACGCGACTCTGGGATTTTTGACTCTCTGGTGAAAGGCACGGCCGGTTCGCCGCCCGGGTTCCCAAGGGAGGCGCTGGGTTGGTGACGAGCAGCCGCCCATGTAGCTCAGTTGGCAGAGCACGTCCTTGGTAAGGACGAGGTCACCGGTTCGATCCCGGTCATGGGCTCAGTGAGCTTGCGACCGGCAAGGAAATCCAAATTAAAGAGGTAAAAAGAAAACGATATGGCTAAGGAAGCTTTTAAACGCGACAAGCCGCACGTAAACGTCGGCACAATCGGTCACGTTGACCACGGCAAAACGACGCTCACGGCAGCAATCACGAAGGTGCTCAGCAAAAAGGGCATGGCCGAAGTGCGCGAATACGACTCGATCGATAACGCGCCTGAGGAAAAAGAGCGCGGAATCACCATCAACACGGCGCACGTGGAGTATTCCAGCGAAAAGCGCCACTATGCTCACGTCGATTGCCCGGGTCACGCCGACTACGTGAAGAACATGATCACTGGCGCCGCTCAGATGGACGGCGCCATTCTTGTTGTCTCCGCTGCTGACGGGCCGATGCCGCAGACGCGCGAGCACATCCTGCTGGCGCGACAGGTGGGCGTGCCTTCCATCGTCGTTTTCCTCAATAAGGTCGACATGGTGGACGACGCCGAGCTTCTCGATCTTGTCGAGATGGAAGTGCGCGATCTGTTGACGCAATACGAATTTCCAGGCGACAAAATCCCAATCGTCAGGGGCAGCGCGCTCAAGGCGCTCAACGGCGACGCCGACTCGGAGAAGCAGATCACCGCGCTCGTGGAAGCGGTCGACGATTACATTCCCGTGCCCGAGCGGCCAATCGATCAGCCGTTCCTGGTGCCAATCGAAGACGTGTTCAACATTGAGGGCCGCGGCACCGTCGCGACCGGTCGTGTCGAGCGAGGCATTCTGAAGAAAATGGGGGAGGTCGAACTCGTCGGCGTTCGTCCAACGGCGAAGACCGTCGCCACGGACATCGAGATGTTCCGCAAGCTTCTAGATGAAGCACGCGCGGGTGATAACGTTGGCGTGCTATTGCGTGGTCTCAAGAAGGAGGAGGTCGAGCGCGGACAGGTGATCGCCAAGCCCGGCTCCATTACGCCGCACAAGAAATTTAAGGCGGAAGTTTACGTGCTGAGCAAAGAGGAAGGCGGACGTCACACGCCGTTCTTCACCAATTACCGGCCACAGTTTTATTTCCGTACGACGGATGTCACCGGCACAGTCAAACTGCCCGATGGCGTGGAAATGGTGATGCCTGGCGACAACATCTCGATTGAGGTCGAGCTGATCACGCCGATAGCCATGGAGAAGACCATTCGGTTCGCAATTCGCGAAGGCGGCAAAACCGTCGGCGCGGGTCGCGTGGGCGACATTCTGGATTAAATTCTTCCTCTGCCTCTTTTTCGGCTGCTAATATTGAGCGGATGGGGAAAGAGGACGTTAAGAGTAAGCGGAAGAGGAAGATTAAATACGCCAGTAGCTCAATTGGTAGAGTAGCGGTCTCCAAAACCGTCGGTTGGGGGTTCGAGTCCCTCCTGGCGTGTGGCTTAATGAATCACGTAGCGAAGCAATGATGACCAAAGTCAAAAACTTCTTCAGCGAGGTGAAGGTCGAGCTGCAGAAATGCTCGTGGCCGTGGGACCCGAAAGAAAAAGGTTTCCGCCGTTACAAGGAACTGGTGGATTCCACGATCGTCGTTGCGGTCGCGATGCTGTTACTCGGTGGTTACGTGGCATTGTTCGATTTTATCTTGGTAAACGTTGTGCACTTCTTCACCCGATTGCACTGATTTATGGGACAAACGCTCGCAGCAAAAGATCAATGGTACGTCGTGCATGTGCTTTCCGGTCAGGAAAACAAAGTGCGCGAGAACATTTTGAAACGCGTCAAAACCGAAGAAATGGGCGACATGGTTTACGACGTGCTTCTTCCTACCGAACGCGTCTCGGAAATCAAAAAAGGCAAGAAGACTGAAACCACGCGAAAATTTTTCCCCGGTTATTTGATCGTTAACATGCATCTGCTCGACGAAAACAATCAGGCAGTCGGGCGCACCTGGTATTTCATCCGCAACACACCCGGCGTGATCGGGTTTGCCGGGACCAAGGACAAACCCATCCCGATGCGGCAATCGGAAGTGGAAAGCATGCTCGCGCAAATGAAGGAGCGCGAGGAGAAGGTGAAACCGAAAGTCAGCTTTGAAGTTGGCGAAACCGTGAAGGTCGCCGACGGTCCGTTCCAAAATCAGACAGGTGTCGTTGAAGAGATCGATCCCGAGCGTGGCAAGCTGCGTGTTTCCGTCACCATTTTCGGTCGCGCTACGCCGGTGGAACTGGAATACTGGCAAGTCGAACGCGGATAAAATCCCTCAACACTCAACCAGGAACTTTCCGAAATGGCCAAAGAAGTAATCGCACATATCAAACTCCAAATTCCGGCAGGACAAGCCAATCCGGCACCGCCGGTAGGCACCGCGCTGGGTCCACGCGGCGTCAATATCATGGCGTTCTGCAAAGAATTTAACGCCGCAACACAGAAGCAAGCCGGCGACATTCTTCCGGTGGTGATCACTGTCTTCAAAGACAAATCGTTTACGTTCATCACCAAGAGTCCGCCAGCAGCTGTTCTGCTCAAGAAAGCCGCGAACATCGCTGCGGGTTCGAAAGAGCCTAACAAGACCAAAGTCGGAAAGGTCACTCGCAAACAAGTGATGGACATCGTCAACACCAAGCGCAAAGACCTGAACGCGCGCGACGATGAAGCGGCCTTCCGCATCATTGCCGGCACTGCCCGGCAAATGGGGCTCGAGGTCGCCGATTAATACAGATCAGGCAACTCTCCTGATTTGGCTGGCAGGCTAGCCCGCCGAGTTTCCATGCCGCCCGAGACAGGCTAGCAATCCTATCTTCCGCTCAGGTATTCCCACTCTTGCAACGCGATCGGCACGTTGCCGTTTTTCCAAACGAAATCGTGGAAGGCGCGGAGATTGAACTTATCACCCTGCTGCATGCGTGCGTCGGCGAGGAATTTCAGGATTTGTAATTTCCCGATCTGATAGGTCATAGCTCCGCCGGGGCCGGTGGAGAAAGCGATCGCTTCCTGGCGCGCGGTCTGTTCATCCATCGGAACTTTCTCTTGGAGATATTTTGCCGCTTGTTCGAGCGTGAATTCGCCCAGCGCGAGTTTCACGTCCACTTCTACGCGAAGCGCGCGAAGCCGCATAAAATTGTAGATGATCTCGCGCGTGTGTGGGCTGTCATCGAACAAACCGGCCTGTAGCATCATTTCTTCAGCGTAAAAGCCAATGCCTTCGTTTGCGCCAGAGCCGTAGTAATGACGGCGAATTGAGTCGTCGTTTTTCCACGAGAGACACAGCTGAAAATAATGGCCGGGAACCCCTTCGTGGACGGTGAGTGGCCGCGGATCCATCGCTGTTGCACGCCAGAAGTAGCCAAGCTTTTCCGACGGCTCGGGCACGCAACGTACGCAATTCTCGTTTAGTCGTGACGGCGACGTGAAATCATCGTGCTCAGTAAACTCAAGCGCGTGCAAGTATTCGGGTGTGGGCCGAAGCGTGTAATGCTGGAACCACTTCGGCACGGTGAGAATGCCGCGCTCCTCAAGAAACTTGCGGATTTGAGGTTCTTTTTCAGCGGCATCCTTGATCCATGTATTAATGTCTGTCGCGATCTTTAACGCCGGCACATCTTTATTGCGGTTCATTTCGTACGCCTCAAACGCGACCGCCCGATTCCACTCCTGTCGTCCCATCGCCAGGAGTTCCTCCGGCGTGAACGGCATCAGCGCGACGTTGCGCAAAAACCAGATGTACGCGTCACGACCGAGTGCGGTTTGTTGCGGAAGCTTCGGCAGCTTGTCCGTGAGCTGCTGCTGAAATTTTTCGAGTGCATCTGCGGCGCGATCAGTCGCCGCGTTTAGCTCGTCTTGCTTTAGATTCGTCGACGCAACGAGCGCGCCTCCCATCTTGCGCAGGCGCTCGCGAATACCGTCGAGATTCTGGACCGCAACACTTGCGAACGGCGCGGGCGGATTATCGAGGTTTTCCATGCCTTGCTTCAGAATCGAGGGAATGTTTTCGATGCGCGTGAGAATCTCGCGGCTACGCGCTTCATCATACGGCGCTGGGATGGTGAGCGCCTCCGCCAGCGCGGTGAGCGTCTGTTCGATGTAAAAATTTGGGTCGCGTTTCCAGCGCGGATTAACTTCGAGTTCCCAGCGAACGCGCGACAATGCCGAGCCTATCAATTTGTAGTCGACCTGCTTCGGGATCGGCCATTGTGCGGGATTTAATTTCTTCCAGCGCGCTTCAAATCCGGCCAAATCTTTTTTTCGCCGGTCAATGCTCGCCCGTGACCAATCGCGCATTCCCCCGGGCCGCTCGATCCGGTTAACGTCGTCGGATGTGAATGGCGCGAATTTTGCCCGCCAAGCCCAGAAATCGTTCGCTAATTGTTCCAGTGAGTCGGGCTGCGATTGGACGGCTACGGAAAGCCCGAGCGAAGTCAGCAGCAAAAGCGATGCGAGGACGCATCGCACTCCAAAAGCGCTTCGTGCGAAATGAATCGAGACGGTTTCGTTCCGTTTAGGCTTTTGAAATGCGTCCGTGCCCTCGCGCCGCTTTCCTCTTGGGCGCGGTTGCAGTGATTCTGTTTTCACTCCGAGCTTCGGCGCAACGTGATCACGGCCGGTGTAAGGCCGGGCCGATACATTGACATCCCGTAGCAGACGGCGACAGACGTCTCGCGCGCGTAACGAATGCGATTCAGCTTCTCGTCCCAGCGCTCGACGTAGTAACAGTTCGCCGTCTTTTTGCTCGCGGGGATGGGAACGTAACGGTTCTCTGTGAATGTCAGAAAGGCGGGTTCGCCAGGAAGCGGAATTGGCGTGGCCCAGTTCGGTGAAAGCCTAACGAGTCGAGGACCGGTCAAATCGAGCGCGAACACCGTGTCGCCGTCTGTGCTGTTCAGGTGCAAATCGAAAAATGCGAGCCGCAGCGGACCGTCGAAAAGAAAATATCGGTTTTTATCCTGAGTGTCGTGGAGGAGTTCGAACGCGCCGTAAAATCCGGGAATCTTCGAGAACTCGGTTTCCGTTCCGGTTTTCAAATCCCGCAACACAAAATTTTTTCCATGACCCGGGCCGTCGATCTGGTCATCTTCGTCATTTGGATCTGTCCGCAGAATCAATTCGAACGAACCATCTGGCGATTTGTAAGTCGGAACTGGAGTTGCGGTCGGTGACGCCGACTCAGCAGGCGAACTTGTCGCGTTTGCCGATCCTGCTTCTTGTGGTTCGACGTTTGTAAAGTACGGCGAGCTTTTTGCCTGCGTGTACCAATCCGGCGCAGCGTCGAGCTTTTTCAAATCTGCGCCCCGCGGGTTAACGCTCCAGAATTCGCGCACGTTGTTGGGCTGCTCGCGGGTAAAAACAATAGTCTCGCCATCGGGTGAAAAAATCGGGGCGGAATCCTGTCCCGCGTTGTCATTCGTGAGCTGGCGCAAAAGTTTTCCGTCTTCGCTATACAAATAAAGATGCGAGTGGCTCGTTCCCTGTGCGTGCAAATAACGAATCGCGATCACAAGTTCCGATTCGGCATGCGCGTTTCCCGCGATGACCGCAATGGCCGCCAAAAGCAACGCATATCTTCGCATCGAGCCGCTTTGCCTCAATCAATTTGGATTGTCAATCAGATGTACAATGCCTGTACATTTACGCTTACTTGCGCAACGGCAGTTGAATTGCGCTTGGGTGCTCGGCATCGTGATATACCTGCACATTGCAAGTGTGCGCGTCCTTTGCGGTTTCTTCGGCGACGACTCCGCCCGAGCAATAATTCTTTTGCCACAAGATTGAGTTCACTGCGGTAACGACCAGGCGCAGACGGCTGCCTTTCATCAAACGGCGCGCCACGAATAAACCCGGATTAAAATCGCAGCGCACCGCTTCGCCAGGCTTCACAAGTTTCGCTTCACGCAACGATTCGCGGTAACGCAGCCTGCGCAGATCGCTCCACAGCGCGATACTAGTGCCGTCGGGTTGGATTTCGTACAGGTCACACTCGAGATCGACATCGGGCGTATCGATGGATAGCCACAGACTTAGCGCCGGGCACCCGACCAACGGAGTTTCGTTCGGTAGCGGATCGGTGTGATAAACCAACCCGTCTTTGCCGATACTCAATGCGAACGTCTGGTCGATCGCGGCGGTTTTTTCTTTCGGATCGATGCCCTCGACGTTTTCGCCGCGCCGGAGATCCATCGGATCGTACACAAAAGCGTCCGCGCCTTGGTTCGTTTTTTTATCGTTCAGCACGCCCGAGCGAAACACTCCATTCGCGTCCCCGTCTTTCGAGTCGAGGTAAAACATTTTTGGATTCGCAACGAGGGTCTCAAAATTCTCGGCGTATTTCCATTCGCCATTCGCGCCGGAGTTGCCGGGGGCGAGCAAATAATACGCGACCTGATTCTTGAGGAATGCCGGTTTCGGTCCGGCTTTCATGGTCCAGTCGTACCACTGGCGGTGCAGATCGTTGAGATCCACGATTGCACCCGGGCCGAATTTTACGCCTGCGACTTCATCGGTGGGCGTGCGCGTGCCGGCATGGTCCCACGGTCCGATGACGAGAAAATGTTTGGCGCGGGCTTGCGACGAGGCGTTTGCGAGATGATCCCGGTAATACGTGAGCGCACCAAGTTCGTCGCCGTCGTATTGACCTGTAATCGTTAGAATCGGCAGCGCGATCTTTTGGAACTGCTCACGCATGGGCAGCATCGCGTCGTAGTAAGCGTCGGCCGTCGGGTGCTTGAGTACGCACTGAAAATTCACCGATGGATTTCCCACGAATGAATCGAGCGATTTGAAAGGCAGATGCTTTTTGTAAGCGTCCAGGAATTTTGTGCGCCAGAATTTTTGATCGCCAAACAAATTATCCTGCGGAGTGTGACCACTCGTGAGCGTGAACCATTGAACATCGTAAGCCATCCCGATGTTGTTGTAAGATGGATAGTCCAGGCCGGGATGCGCGGCGGCGGCAGGCACGATTGTCGCCAGATGAGGCGGAAACTCCTTCGCCGTTGCCCATTGATCGAAGCCCGCATACGAACCACCCCACATGGCCACTTTGCCGTCACAAAATGGTTGAGTCGCCAGCCACTCAACCACGTCGTGTCCATCGCGCGGCTCATTCGCGAACGGCTCGAACTCGCCGCCGGAATTGCCGCGGCCGCGAACGTCGACGAGCGCGAACACATAACCGTGTGACGCGAAGTACGCGGCGCGCGCATGATACGTGTCCGAGATGTACGGCGTCAGTGTAAAGATTACCGGTGTCTTCGGCGGCGAGCCATCTGGAGTCTTTGGCAAATACAATGTCGCGTTCAGTTCGGCCTTGTCGCGCATTGGAATCTTGACGCCCCAACGCAGGTCGTAGTCCGCAGGTGTTTGTGCCGGGGACGGCGCCGGAGTTGGCGATTGTGCAATGATGTTTATTGCGAGACCCGCGCACAAGGCAGCCGCGAGGAGTGATGATTTCATGTTCGTGGTCATTGAAGCGAGCCAAGGGGAGGATACAAGATTGTTTGTTGTAACCGACGTAGCGTCCTCGCATCGCTTTGATAGTTTGCAGCCACGCCAGTTTGCGAGACGATAGGCAAATGGCGCGTCGACCCGCAAGCAATGTCCAACGTCAAAAGGCAGCGATGCGGAAGCCGGTGCACGAAGCGAATGGTGCGGGGTCTTTTCTCTCTCAGGCGGAACTGGTCTGCGCGGATGCGGTGTTTCTTGTTGGGCTGGTTGTATACAGCTGGACGCTTGCCCCGACAGTTACTTTGACCGACAGCGGCGAGTTGACTTTAGCCGCCTACGGGCTGGGAGTGGCGCACCCGCCCGGTACTCCGCTGTGGGTCATGCTCGCACATCTCGCGTCGCTTGTGCCGGTCGGAAGCGTTGTTGTGCGAACCAATTTTTCGTCCGCTGTTTTCGCCGCGCTTGCCTGTGCCATGCTTACTCTCGTAGTGGCCGAATTACTCGTTACAGCTTCTTGTTTTGCCGCACCTCGACGAAGGAACGGAGCTGTGCGACAGGGCAGCAATATTGAAAGTTCAAACGCCGGCGGGTTTTTGCTGTTCGGGCCCGCAGTTGGCGCGGGATTGCTGATGGCGTTTTCCCGCACGCTCTGGGCATATGCGACGATCACCGAAGTCTACACACTCAACGCGCTCCTAGTCCTACTCGTCTTCTTTCTGGTCGTTCGGTGGCGGCGCCGGATCATTGAAACGCGAAGGGATTCCAGCGCGGCGGTCACGACTCATGACACATGGATTTATGCCGCCGCCTTCGTATTCGGCCTTGCGATGGGCGTTCATCACGTGACTGTGGCATTAACCCTACCGGCCATTGCCGTAGTCGTTTACAGGACGGAGGGTTTGAAGTTCTTCACGAGCCGACGCCTTTTATATGCGGCGCTCATTTCGATCAGCGCGTTGATCCTTGTCTACAGTTATTTGCCGTGGGCAGCGTCCCGCTCGCCTGCGATGAACTGGGGGAATCCGCGGTCGCTCCAGGAAATTTGGTGGCATATCACCGGCCGGCAGTATCGCGTGTTCTTCACTTTTTCGCCGGCGACCATGGGAGCGCAGTTTGTTGAATTTTGTCGAATGGCCTTGCGTGAGTTTGGCTTTGCATGGCTGCCTTTAACGCTGTTTCTGGCGGTGACGGGGTTCGCGAGCGCCTACAAGCGCGACCGCACAGCTTTTTGGTTTTTGCTGTTGATCGTACTCGCTGACCTGGCTTACTCGCTGAGCTACGAAATTGCCGAGGACAAGGACGCGTATTATTTGCCGGCATTTATTTCAATCGCGATTGCAGCCGGCTTAGGTATCCGCTGGTTAATTCAACTTGCCGCCTCAAGACCTTCGCCGATTTGGAGACCGTATGCGGCTGCTGCGACTGCGATTGTCCTGACATCGACTACAGCGTTCGCCGCGAATTGGCCATTCAACAACCGCAGGCATTACTTCATTGCGGATGATTATGTTGAGAACGTGTTTAGCACGATCGCGCCCAGTGGATTGATGCTGACGCAAGATTGGCAGGTCGCGTCTCCCATGTTGTATGCGCAAGAAATAGAACAACGCCGTCGCGATGTGAAGGTGGTGGATATTAATCTGCTGCGTCGCTCGTGGTATTTCGATTATCTGAAGCACGCGCATCCCGGCTTGATGGACCGGTCGAGCGAGAAGATCGATTCATACGTTGAGATTCTAAAGCAATGGGAGCGCGACCCCGCCGCTTTTGCCCGAAGCCAGGAGCTTACTCAAAGGATTAGCATGGCATTCCTGGACATGATTCAGGCAGTCGTCAGGAATGAAATGAAGGTTGCGCCGGTTTACATCACGAACGATGTGCTGGTCGCTGACCCAACGAACGGGTACTTGACCCGATGGATCCCGCAAAGCTATCAGCTTGTGCCTCAAGGGCTGGTTTTCAACCTCGCCACCGACCAAAGCTTTCATGAGTTCCCTGAGCCGCATCTCCGGATGCGTGGGTTGGCTGATGGCACGGTGCGTTTTGCGAAGGATGATGTCGTAAACCTCAAGATTTTGCCTGCGTATACGAGAATGCTGACCAACCGTGGGAGATACCTGGCCTTGTTCAATCAGCACAAGCGCGCCATCCTGGCTTTCAAAGAAGCATTGGCGCTCGATCCGAATCTCGACGTGGCCCAACAAGGGCTGGCGGAGAGCGCAGCGAAACTGCGAAAGCCGTAGGACGGCTTCAGGTTTCACATTCGTCGCTTGCCAGGCTCGCGCGTCGCCTCTAAACGGAGGGCATGAAAGTCACGCATTGTGTAGTTGCAGCTTTGTTTTTAGCGGTGTCGGCGCGCGGCGCTGACGAAGTAATCGCGCTGAAAGCTGCGCGGATGTTCGACGGCAGATCGAACGCCCTCGTGCAGAACGGTGTGGTCGTAGTGGCGGGCGACAAGATTGTTGATGCAGGAAGCAATCTGGCGATCCCTGGTTCTGCCCGTGTGATCGATCTTGGCGACGCAACGCTTTGCCCGGGGTTTATGGATGCTCACACCCATCTGACCGATGATTTCTCCGGCAATTACAATGAGCGGCGGCTGCGAGAAATCGACCTAAACGTGTCCGAGCAGGCGATTCGAGCGACGGTTTTTGCCCGCGCGACTGTTGAAGCCGGTTTCACAACGGTGCGCGACCTGGGCAGTCGTTTCGTGGCAAGTCACGAGTTTGTCGACGTTGCGCTCCGAAATTCAATCAACAAAGGGCTGATCGTCGGCCCACGAATGCTGGTTGCAACCAAGGGAATCGGAGCAACCGGCGGACATTTCGATCCGACGAACGGGTTTCGTGATTTTCTCTTCGGACGCGAGCCGGACTACACAGATGGTATTGCAAATGGGCCTGATGAAATTCGAAAGGCGGTGCGCTTTGAGGTGAAGAATGGAGCAGACGTGATCAAGGCTGCGGTTTCCGGCGGCGTGCTATCGCTTACCGACGAAGTCGACACTCCACAATTGACCCCGGCTGAAATGGCGGCGCTCGTTGATGAGTCCCATCGATTGCGAAAGAAAGTCGCCGTTCATTGCCACGGCGATCAGCCGGCCCGTGAGGCCATTGAGGCAGGTGTCGATTCGATTGAGCACGGCTCTTTTATGAAACCGGAAACCCTGGCCATGATGAAAAAGAAAGGAACATTTCTTACACCGACGCTCATGGCGACCGAATGGATCATGAGCAAAATCGACAATTATCCGTCGGCGCTACAGGCGAAGGCAAAAGCGGCTGCAGCCGCTCGATCAGACATGTTTCGCAACGCGGTGAAAATGGGTGTCAGAATTTCATTTGGAACGGACGCCGCAGTGTATCCGCACGGACAAAACGCAAAGGAGTTCAAGTTGATGGTAGATCTGGGCATGAATCCGATCGATGCATTGAAATCAGCTACCGCAAACGACGCCGAGCTTCTAGGGATTAGTCAAAAACTAGGTGCGCTGGAAAAAGGAAAACTAGCCGATGTGATTGCCGTGCCGGGCGATCCAACGGCGGATATCACTGCAACGGAGCGTGTTTCATTCGTGATGAAAGATGGGAAGGTTGTTTGGCAGGGCACGCCCGCAACGCAAAAAACCGGAAATACTGCTTCACCGTATTTCACCAGTCCAGCCGATTGATGCACCGAGCGATTTGCTTGTGTGAGACTTTGACAAACCAAAGATCGTCACTACCTTTCGTGTCCCGCTCCCTGAATGGAGCGGCATAATTTAAGCAGGAGCCTCGTTGTAAATCCAGCGACAGGCGTTTGAACTGCACCGAACAATGCAAACAAATCGAAGCAAACGTTATCGCGCGGCGGCGCAGCAAGTAGATCGGACGAAGGACTATAGTCTCGCCGATTCGGTCGCGACGCTGAAGAAATTCTCGCCCACCAAGTTTGATCAGACTGTGACGCTCTCATTTCGCCTTGGGGTTGATCCCAAGCAATCCGATCAAATGGTTCGCGGTACTTGCCCGCTTCCGCACGGCAGCGGAAAACAGGTGCGAGTGCTTGTTTTTGCTGAAGGTGAAGCGGCAAAAGCGGCCAAAGACGCCGGCGCGGAATTCGTCGGCATGAAAGATTTGATCCAGAAATGCCAGGAAGGCTTCCAAGATTTTGATGTGGCGATCGCTACACCGGGGGCAATGGCCGAAGTGCGGAAACTGGGGAAAGTTCTCGGTCCGCGCGGGCTGATGCCCAACCCGCGGACGGGGACCGTCACCGAAGACACTGCCAAAGCGGTGCAGGAGGTGAAGGCCGGCCGCATCGAATTTAAGCTCGACAAGAATGGCAACGTTGCCGTGCCGGTTGGAAAGTTCTCCTTTGAAGAGAATGCGCTGGTGGAAAATGCAACTGCAGTGATTGAAGCCGTGGTCCGAGCTCGTCCGCCGACCGCCAAAGGCCGCTACGTTGAAGGTGTGACAATCAGTGCGACTATGTCCCCCGGCGTCCGCGTCGATCCAAGCCCATTTCTGAGCGGAGTGTAAGACCGGAATAATTAGCTCGACAGTATGCGACCAGAAAAAGCCATCATTGTTTCAGAGTTGTCCGAGGCATTGAAACGCTCGCCTTTTGTGCTCGTGACCGATTATCGCGGAATGAAGGTGGCCGATTTTAGCGAGTTGCGAAATCGACTGGCGCCCGCCGGCGCCGAGGTGCATGTGGTGAAGAACAATTTTCTCAAACTCGCGATGGCGGATTCGGGTTTCCCGCAAGTTGGTGACCAGTTCGCGGGGCAAACCGCGGTTGTTACAGGGGAAGCAGATGTAGCCCCAGTGGCCAAGATTTTTAAGACGTTTGCAACCGAGTTTAAGCTGGCTGCGCTCAGGGTTGGTTTTGTCGATCGCGCAGTGCTTTCCACTACGGAATTGGAAACTTTGGCGGAATTGCCGACGCGCGAAATTTTGCAGGCACAATTGCTGGGGCTGCTGTTGTCCCCGGCGACGCGTCTGGTGAGTCTATTCAATCAACCGGCTGCGGCGTTAGCGCGACTGTTGAGCGCGAAAGCTGAAAAGGAGGGCGCACCCGCGGCATGAATTTTGTACGACAGGCATTTTTTCTGTCGGACAAATGTAACACAAACGAAATTGTCCGAGCTGGTGGCTACCGGCTTTAATTCTTCGAAGGCTTTCGGAGGCGGCAACTGGAGGAAAAACTAAAATGGCAGATACAGATAAAATAGTAGAGCAACTCAGCAACCTTTCGGTTCTGGAGATTGCCGGATTGGTCAAGCAACTTGAGGAAAAATGGGGTGTCAGCGCCGCTGCGCCAGTAGCAGTCGCGGCGGGACCCGCTGCGGGGGCAGCGGGTGGAGCAGCAGCCCCAGCAGTCGAGGAGAAGACCACGTTTGACGTGATCCTAACAGAAATGGGCGCAAACAAGATTGCGGTGATTAAAGAGGTGCGGAGCGCAGTCCCGGGACTCGGCCTTGCGGAGGCGAAAGCGCTCGTAGAAGGCGCGCCTAAAACGATCAAGGAAGGCGTGACCAAGCAGGAGGCGGATGAGATCAAGAAAAAGGTCGAGGCCGCAGGTGCAAAGGTCGAAATCAAATAAACAAATCAAATTTGAGCGCTGTCGCAGCACAAAATCTGTTGCGGAGCACCAGATCCATAATAAAGTTACAACCCACTACAGCCCGCCAGACGTATTTTTAACTCGGCGCAAACAAGGCAAATCACATTACCGGCTACGAGACGGAGGTCGTCAATTTGACAGGTCACCGTTTTGGTGGCATTTTTACGCTCTTCGCCCATCCCAGAGCCGGTAAATCTGCCTGCGTCGATCCGCGTTCGGTGGAGCCGGTGTGAGGTTTTAGCTCGTGAGCTTAAGCACTATGTCGGAACGCATTTACTTCGGAAGTATCAAGGAAGCCATCGAACCGCCCAACCTCATTGAGGTTCAGGCAAATTCATACGTCGATTTTCTCCAGAAAGACGTCCCGTATTCGAAGCGCAAAAATCAGGGGCTTCAAGCTGTTTTCAAGGAAGTTTTCCCTATCGAAAGCTACGATGAAAAGGCAGTCCTTGATTTCAGCCACTACGATATCGGTGAACCAAAATTGACGCCACTTGAAGCGCAGCGCGAAGGGCAAACCTACAGCGCGCCGCTGCACGTGACGTTCCAGTTGCGGGAGGAGAAAGGCACGAAGGAAGAGAAAGTGTACATGGGTGAGATCCCGCTTATGACGCCGCAGGGTACCTTCGTGATCAATGGTGCGGAACGCGTTGTGGTGAGTCAACTGCATCGTTCTCCAGGCATTGCATTCGAATCGACCGTCCACGTCAACGGCAAGGTCCTCTATAGCTTCCGTATCATTCCAGACCGCGGCTCATGGATCGAGGTGCAGTTCGATACGGCTGACCTGCTTTACATTTATCTCGACCGACGCAAGCGCCGCCGAAAATTCCTCGCGACTACTTTCCTGCGCGCACTCGGCTATGGCTCTGACGAGGAGGTCATCAAGCTTTTTTACAACATCGAGACTTTGAAGCTCAGCGACAAGCTCGACGAAGAACAGCTCGCCAGCAAAGTGCTCACCGCGGATATCCGCGATGGTGAGGTGACAGTTGCGCGCGCGTTCGAGCCCCTGACTCTGGCGACCGTTCGCCAGATTATGGCGCTGAATATTCACGAGGCCAAAGTCATCGACATCTCGAACGATGACACGATCGTGAAAGCGCTCAGAAAGGATCCGGCGCACGACCAGGAAGAGGCTCTCAAAGACATTTACCGCCGTCTCCGCCCAGGCGATCCGCCGACCGTGGCCAATGCACGCGCTTTACTCAAGCGGCTCTTTTTCGATCCGAAGAAATACGATCTTGGCCGAGTGGGCCGCTACAAAATCAATCAGAAACTCGGGATTAACGTCGATTCTTCCGAGCGCATCCTGACCGACAAAGACTTTATCGCGGCGATCAAGTATTTGATCAATCTGCGACGTGGCGAAGGCACGCTCGACGACATCGACCACCTTGGCAGCCGGCGTGTCCGCACTGTGGGCGAATTACTGGCTAATCAGTGCCGGGTCGGTCTTGCTCGTACCGAACGTCTCGTAAAGGAGCGAATGACTCTGTTCGACATCAACGTGGATGGGATGACGCCGCAAAAGCTCATTAATCCCAAAGCGCTCAGCGCGGTTATCAGGGATTTCTTCGGTCGGTCGCAGCTGTCGCAGTTCATGGATCAGACGAATCCGCTCGCAGAATTGACGCACAAGCGGCGTTTGTCCGCTCTCGGCCCTGGAGGTCTGAGCCGCGAGCGCGCCGGATTTGAAGTGCGCGACGTTCATCCTTCGCACTACGGCCGTATTTGTCCGATCGAGACGCCCGAAGGCCCAAACATTGGCTTAATCAGCTCAATGAGCACCTTCGCCCGCATCAATGAGTTTGGTTTTATCGAAACACCGTATCGCAAGGTGACGAACGGCCGGGTCACCGATGAGATCGAGTATCTAACTGCTGACCGTGAAGAGAACTTCCTCGTCGCGCAGGCGAATGCGCCGATCGATGGGCGCGGCCATTTCACCGGTGAAAAAGTTTCGGTGCGTTATCGTGGCGATTTCCTCGAAGTCGATCCGTCAAAGGTAAATTACATGGACGTCTCGCCGAAGCAGCTCGTTTCGGTAGCGGCCGGCCTCATCCCGTTTCTGGAACACGACGACGCGAACCGCGCGCTGATGGGTTCCAATATGCAACGCCAAGGGGTGCCGCTGATTGTTTCCGAGATGCCGCTGGTCGGCACCGGTCTTGAAGAAAAAGTTGCGCGAGACTCGCACGCAGTTGTTCTGGCGGTCGACGGTGGCAAGGTCGCTTCAGTCACGGCTGACCAAATTATCGTCACGAAGGACGGCCATTTGCCCGACAGCAAAAAGAAGATAAAAACCGATTCCGACTCCGGTATCTACGTTTACGAGCTCCGGAAATTCATGCGGTCAAACGCCGGCACTTGCGTGAATCAAAAACCGATCGTTCACAAAGGCCAGCATGTGAAGCGCGGCCAAGTCATCGCCGATGGGCCGAACACCGATCGTGGCGAACTGGCGCTCGGCCGCAATGTGCTCGTCGCGTTCATGCCGTGGAACGGCTACAACTTCGAGGATGCGATCATGATCTCGGAGAAGGTCGTGAAGGAAGATGTTTACACGTCGATTCACATCGATGAGTTCGAGATCGGCGCGCGCGATACGAAGTTGGGCCCTGAGGAAATTACGCGCGACATTCCCAATGTAAGCGAAGAGGCTTTACGCAACCTGGGTCCGGACGGCGTAGTGCGGGTCGGTGCTGAAGTGAAACCGGGCGATATCTTGGTCGGGAAAATTACGCCGAAGAGCGAGACTGAACTGGCTCCGGAAGAACGGCTGCTTCGCGCCATCTTTGGAGAGAAAGCCGCCGATGTAAAAGACACGTCACTTACCGTGCCTTCGGGAACGTACGGCATCGTGATGGACGTGAAGGTGTCATCCCGCCGCGAAGTTTCACGCGAGAAGCTTACTCCGGCGGAAACCAAACGACAGCTCAAGAGCATCGGCGAAGACCATAAGCGCAAGAGAGAAGGGCTCATTGAGCAACTCACCGATTCACTTTCCAATGTCCTGCTGGGCGAAAAAATTCCACTCGACGTCGTAAATGCCAAGACCGGTGAAATCATTATCCCGGCCAATCGCAAAATCACGAAAACGCTTTTACGGAAATTGGCGACCGCCCACGATCACATCGAGATCGATCCCAGCCCGATCCGGAACAGGATCCGGGAAATCATTGGCGGATACGAACACAAGTTCGCCGAGCTGGAGCTCGAACGGGATCGCGCGACGGACCGCGTGGAAAGCGGCGAGGAGATCGAACCGGGGATAATCAAACAGGTCAAAGTTTACATCGCCAGCAAGCGCAAGCTCAGTGTTGGCGACAAAATGGCGGGCCGTCACGGAAACAAAGGCGTTGTGGCGCGCATTGTACCCGAGGAAGACATGCCGTTCCTCGCGGACGGAACACCGGTTGACATCGTGCTTAACCCGTTAGGCGTCCCGAGCCGTATGAATGTGGGTCAGGTTTTGGAAACCCACCTCGGCGTTGCTGCGAAAGCGCTTGGATTCAAAGTGGCCACCCCGGTCTTCGATGGAATCAAGGAAAAACAAATTCGCGATTATCTGAAGGAGGCCAAAAAGAAGGAGGGCTTCACCTGGGTGCAGGAAAACGGAAAGGCGCGCCTGTTCGATGGTCGCACGGGCGATCCGTTCGATCAGGAAGTCGTGGTTGGCCACATCTACATGATGAAGCTCGGCCACCTTGTGGCGGACAAGATTCATGCGCGGGCGGTGGGACCCTATTCGCTTGTCACTCAACAGCCGCTCGGCGGTAAAGCGCAATATGGAGGCCAACGTTTCGGCGAGATGGAGGTCTGGGCACTCGAGGCCTACGGTGCTGCCTACACGTTGCAGGAATTGCTGACAGTTAAGTCGGATGACGTGCAGGGCCGGACCCGCATCTACGAGTCAATCGTTAAAGGCGACAACTCGCTGGAAGCTGGAACGCCCGAATCCTTTAACGTGTTGATCAAGGAAATGCAGAGCCTTGGTCTCGACGTGAAGGTCGGCAGCCAGGCGCCCACCTTTATGGAAAGCGTGGCATAATTTTTACATTCACAACTTATTCGAGAAATCATGAACGAACATTCCTGGCGTGAGTTAGTGGGCGAAGAACGCCCAGTAGGTTTTGACCAAGTCGCAATTGGCATTGCCTCGAGCGACACCATGCGCTCGTGGAGCAAAGGCGAAGTCAAAAATCCGGAGACAATTAATTACCGCACCTTTAAACCCGAGAAGGGCGGACTTTTTTGCGAACGGATTTTTGGGCCGACCCGCGACTGGGAGTGTTCGTGCGGAAAATACAAGCGCATCAAGCATAAAGGCGTGATCTGCGACCGTTGCGGTGTCGAAGTCACTCTGGCGCGCGTCCGCCGTGAACGGATGGGCCACATAGAGCTGGCTGTGCCGGTTTCGCACATCTGGTTTTACAAATGCATGCCTTCGCGCATCGGACTCGTGCTGGACATGAGCGCGCGTCAGCTTGAGCGCGTGATTTATTACGAAGACTACATCGTCATCGATCCTGGCAAGACGCCATTGCAGAAAACACAACTGCTGAACGAAGTCGAATACCGTGAGGCCCAGGAACAATACGGCGAAGATTTCGTCGCCGGAATGGGCGCTGAAGCGATTAAAAAACTTCTCTCTGAGATCGACCTCAACAAGCTCAACAAAGAGCTGGAGAAAGCGATGGGAGCGACAAAGAGCAAGCAGATTCGCAAGAAACTGGCGAAACGTCTCAAGCTTGTTCAAGGTTTCCAGAGTTCACGTGCGCGACCCGAGTGGATGATCCTCGAGGTGCTGCCAGTGATTCCGCCGGATTTGCGTCCTTTAGTGCCGTTGGAAGGTGGACGCTTCGCGACCTCGGACCTCAATGATCTTTATCGTCGTGTGATCAATCGTAACAACCGGCTCAAGAATCTGCTCATGCTCAAGACGCCGGATGTCATCATTCGAAACGAGAAACGCATGTTGCAGGAAGCCGTCGACGCTTTGTTCGACAACGGCAGACACGGTCGCGCCGTGACTGGCGCAGGCAATCGTCCGCTCAAATCGCTGAGCGACATGCTCAAAGGCAAAGGTGGCCGCTTCCGTCAGAACTTGTTAGGCAAACGCGTCGATTACTCGGGCCGCTCGGTGATTGTCATCGGTCCGGAGCTCAAGCTGAATCAGTGCGGGCTGCCGAAAAAGATGGCATTGGTCCTCTTCGAGCCGTTCATCATTCGCCGGCTGAAAGATCTCGGCTACGTCCACACGGTACGCAGCGCGAAAAAGATGATTGAACGCCAAACGCCCGAAGTGTGGGACATTCTTGACGAAGTAACCAGGGGCCATCCGGTGCTCCTGAATCGTGCTCCGACTTTGCACCGCCTCTCGATTCAGGCGTTTGAACCGCAGTTGATCGAGGGTGAAGCCATTCGCATTCATCCGCTCGTTTGCACCGCGTACAACGCCGACTTCGATGGTGACCAAATGGCAGTGCACGTTCCGCTGTCGGTCGAGGCGCAGTTAGAGGCGCGCATGCTGATGCTCGCTCCGAACAATATTTTCTCTCCATCCAGCGGTAAACCAATCACCACACCAAGTCAGGACATAACCCTGGGTTGCTATTACATAACGCAAAATCCGCGATTGCCGAAGAAGGATGGACGTCATCTACCGCTATTTGCGGAGGCATTCGAAGTCGAATTCGCGATGGCCGAAGGCACGATCAAAACGCATGATCGGATTTTGTTCAAGAACCCCGATCGCGGGCAGCAAACTATTTTTGGAAATTCCGATGTTAACGTTCTCGAGACAACCGCCGGGCGCGTCATTTTCAGTCAAATTTGGCCGAAAGAACTCGGTTTCTACAACAAACCAGCGGGCAAGAAACAACTCAGCGACATCATTTGGCGCTGCTATCAAATCGCCGGCCCCGCAGTTACGGTTGCCACGCTGGATAAACTGAAGGAGCTCGGGTTTAAGGAAGCGACTCGCGCTGGTATCTCGATTGGTATCGAGGACATGATCATTCCAAAACGGAAAGAATCCGAGTTGGAGAATGCATACAAGCAGGTCAAACAGGTGGACCAGCAATATCGCCGCGGTATCATCACCGACGGTGAGCGCTACAACAAGATCATCGATATTTGGACGCACGCCGGCGATCAAATTTCCGCCGTGATGTTCCGCGAGATCGAGGAAAATCAGGACCGCAAGGAGTACAATCCAATCTCTTTGATGGTCGATTCGGGCGCGCGCGGCAATCGGCAACAGGTACGCCAGCTCGCTGGCATGCGCGGTTTGATGGCCAAGCCGAGCGGCGAAATCATCGAGCGGCCGATCACGTCAAATTTCCGCGAGGGACTCACCGTGCTGGAGTACTTCATTTCCACCCACGGTGCGCGCAAAGGTCTTGCCGATACTGCGCTGAAAACCGCGGACTCCGGTTATCTCACCCGCAAACTCGTGGATGCGGCACAGGATGTGATCATCGTTGCGGACGATTGCGGCACCGTAAACGGCATCGTGGTGCGCTCGATTTACGAGGGCGATGAGGAAGTCGTCGACCTTGGCCAGCGCATCATTGGGCGCGTGAGTTGCGAAACAATCGGCGACCCGGTGGACAAAAAGAAAAAGATCGTTAAGGCAAACCAATACGTCGACGAGAAGATCGCAGCCGACTTGCAGCGTATCGGCGTCGAGCAACTCAAGATCCGGTCGGTGCTCACATGCGAGTGTGGACGAGGCGTGTGCGCGAAGTGCTACGGTCGCAACCTCGCTACGGGCGGTTTCGTGAAGCTCGGTGAAGCTGTTGGTATTATCGCCGCGCAGTCCATCGGCGAGCCGGGGACGCAGTTGACGATGCGGACGTTCCACATCGGCGGCACGGCCAGTCAGACATTTAAGCAACCGATCATTAAGGCGAAGAATGACGGCACGGTGCAGTTCAATGATTTGCGGACAGTGCAGGCACTTGACGGAAGTTGGATCGTGTTGAACAAAAACGGCTCGATCAGTGTGCATAACGAAGAGGGCCGCGAACTGGAGCGCTACAACGTCGTTGTCGGCTCAGTGATCTCCAGGGAGGACGGCGCGTCTGTGAAGAAGGGCGAAACGTTTGTGCAATGGGATCCATACAACGTGCCGATCCTTACCGACAAAGGCGGGAAGATCGAATTCCGCGACATGATTGCCGGAGTGACAATTAAACGCGAAGTCGATGAAGCGACCGGCCTTATGGGCACCATGGTCATCGAGCACAAGGAAGATCTGCACCCGCAAGTGGTTATCGTAGATGACAAGAAGGAGGTGCTCGCGAGCTATTCAATTCCCGCTGGTGCTCACGTCATCGTCGAGGAAGGTCAGAAGATACGGGCAGGCGCACTGCTGGCAAAAACGCCACGTAAGGTCGCAAAGACTAAGGACATCACCGGCGGTCTGCCACGGGTTGCCGAATTGTTTGAAGCTCGCCGGCCGAAGGACGCGGCTGAGATCGCCAAGATCGATGGCATTGTCGAATTGGGTGGAACCGTACGCGGCAAACGGAGTTTGGTTCTGAAAGATCCGGATACCGGCGCTGAGGAAGAGCATCTCATTTCGCTCACCAAGCACATCATCGTATTCAAAGGCGATTACGTGAAGAAGGGTCAACAACTAACCGAAGGCCCTGTTGTGCCGCACGAGATTCTGGAAGTGTGCGGTCCGCAGGAATTGCAGGAGCACTTGGTGAACGAAGTGCAGGAGGTATATCGGCTCCAAGGCGTGGAGATCAACGATAAGCACATCGAGATCATCGTGCGCCAAATGTTGCGCAAAGTGAAGATCACCGATCCCGGCGATACCTCGCTGCTCTGGGGCGATCAGGTCGATAAACTCGACTTCGAGGAAGAGAACAAGAAAGTCGTGGAGAAAGGCGGCAAGCCTGCGGAGGCCGTTCCGGTGCTGTTGGGCATCACCAAGGCTTCGCTGGAAACCGACAGCTTTATTTCTGCGGCTTCATTCCAGGATACCACACGTGTGCTCACCGAAGCGGCTACGCTGGGCAAAATCGACAGGCTGCGCGGCTTCAAGGAAAACGTGATCATGGGTCACCTAATTCCTGCCGGAACTGGGTTCCCGGAACATCGCCAACTCAAGCTGGTGGAAAAAGGCGAGCCGGTCGGCGCACCGGTGATGGAAGAGGCCGAACCGCAACCTGCGATCGGTTAGCTTGTGTTGTGTCAGACGCCATTCAACCAGATTGGCGTTTCACAGAATGGAACCGGCGCGAGTAGCGGGACATAGACGAAGCCCGAACGGGTGAGCGAGCTGGCGCGAGCGAATCAAACGCCCTACATTCTGGCTTCGTGTCCATCGTCACCAAAACTGGCGACAAAGGGGAAACGTCGCTGATGTACGGACGGCGGCTATCAAAAGCCGAGCCGCGTGTGGACGCCTATGGGTGCGTTGATGAGTTGAGTGCTGCGCTCGGTCTGGCCCGGTCCGTTGCGGTGGATAATTTCCTTTCGGATCAAATCCTCGCAGCGCAACGAGATTTGATCATCGTGATGGGAGAGCTGGCTACGGCGCCATCCGACCACGAACGCTACGCCAAAGATGGCTTTCATCTCACTACAACAGAGATGGTCGACCGGATCACTTCGGCCGTTTTCGATCTTGAGAAGGATAAATCGCTGTATCCCAAAGACTGGGTCGTGCCCGGTGGGACGCCGGTTTCTGCAGCATTGGATTTTGCTCGCACAATATGTCGCCGCGCAGAGCGTCAGATTGCCGGCTTCGGCGCCGAAGAAAGAGATTTAAATCCAGAGATCTTACGCTATCTCAACCGGCTTTCGGATCTCTGTTGGATACTCGCAAGGTACGCCGAAAAACACAGGCAACCTTCCAGTTAACGGCGTATTGCTGTGACGCGCCTGGAATTGCGCTGCAATCCGGCATCAAAAATTGGCAATCGTCCGGCAGCACGTTTCTTCGTGCGATGTTAGAAATCGGAGCTATGAAATTCAGATTAGCTCTTGCCGGCATATTTTTGTTTTCCTTTTCCATCGCGCGTGCCGATGAAGCTATCTTCGCATGGACTTACACAACCGATTTGTTGCCGAAGGGCCGGTGGGAATTTGAACAATGGGTGACGTCGCGTTGGGAAAAGGAACATGGCACCTACAGTGTGCTCGATTTCCGCGAAGAACTTGAGTTCGGCCTCACAGATAATTTTCAGATCGCGCTCTACCTCAACCACCACTACGTCGATGCGAACGACGACGTGCCGGTGGCAGATCCTGCGCACCCGAAAAAACGTCTGCCCGGTGTTTACGAAACGGGCGGCGAAGACGTTCACGCCGGACACAATCCCGCGACACCGTTCGACAGTTATCATTTTGAATCGGTATCGTTCGAGGCGATTTACCGCTTATTGAGTCCTTACAAGGATCCAATTGGTCTCGCGCTCTATTTCGAGCCGGCCGTCGGCGACCAGGAAACGGAGTTGGAATGGAAAATCTTGCTGCAAAAGAATTGGCTGGAAGACCGCCTGGTTTGGTCGCTTAACGTCAACTACGAACTCGGATTTGAGAAGGAAGAAGAAGGCGAGTGGGAACGGGACGGAATGTTCGAATGGTTCACCGGACTCTCTTACCGCTTCGTGAGCAATTGGTCAGCGGGTTTGGAATTTTGGAACCATCACGAATTCGCCGATGCCACTGTACATGAGCATTCGGCTTACTTTATCGGACCGACAATTCATTATGGTGGTGAAGGCTGGTGGGCCACCCTCGGATTTCTTCATCAACTCCCCATCGGGCAGGCATTCAGTCAAGACAACAAGGCGTTCGCCGCGCACGACGGCTACATCTTTGGCGACGAGCACGAGAAATATTACGTGCGGTTGAGAGTAGGATTCAATTTTTAATCAGGCGATGAAATCGGAATTCGCCTTCATCGCCTTGCCCATATCCGCGCTGGTTGCCCCATCCACCTTTGCAGTTCAATACCTCACAGTCGATCAGGCGCAGCGCGCGATTTTTCCTGGCAAATCGTTGACAGCTGCGCCGGTGAAACTGGCCCCGGCTCAACGCAAAGCTATCGAGCATGCCAGCGGCGTGCGCGCGTTACACGATGAACAAAAAGTCTGGCGGGTGAGCGGTGGCGGTTGGTTCATAGTCGATGAAGTCGTCGGCAAACATGAGTTTATCACTTACGCGGTCGGCCTGAATGCCAATGGCTCAGTCAAACAAATTGAGGTGATGGATTATCGCGAAACCTACGGAGGCGAAATTCGCAATGAAAACTGGCGCGCCCAATTCGTGGGCAAAACGAACCAGTCGCCATTGAAACTGGATAGGGACATCAAAAATATCAGCGGCGCGACTTTGAGTTGCCGCCACGTCACCGACGGGGTGAAGCGTCTTCTCGCGTTCTATGAAATCGCACTGAAACGCGGCTGAACACAAATGAGGACCTATGGACAAATCGAGATTCGCCGATGTCGCCCATCGCTGGGCACGTTCGTGGAGATTCAAGCGTTTGGAACTAACGCTGCCGAATTGGAACATGCGGCCGAAGCGGCATTTCTGGCGATCGCGCACGTGCAGCGATTGATGAGCTTTCACGATCCCGAAAGCGATGTCTCGCGCATGAACCGCGATGCGTGTTACAAACGGGTGCGCGTTCATCCCTGGACATGGCGCGTCTTGAAGTCGGCGCGGGAATTTTCTCGCAACACCGATGGCATTTTCGACGTTACGATCGCCGAACAACTGATGAAATGGAGTTATCTGCCAAGGTGCACTGCGCAGGTTGGCAGGGGCAGTTGGCGCGATATCATTTTTGAAGCCAGCAGCCATGTCCGATTTCGTTGCCCGTTATTGATTGATTTGGGCGGAATAGCGAAGGGTTTCGCCGTCGACCGCGCGGCTGAAATTTTGAAACGTAGGCGCGTCACGGCAGGGATCGTAAATGCCGGTGGCGACCTGCGTGTTTTCGGATCGGCATCGCAGCTTGTGCATCTTCGCCACCCCAGGCAGCCGAGCCGCGCTGCTGGAGCGGTGAGACTTCGCGAGCGCGCGATAGCAACTTCGGGAATCTATTTTGCTCGCACAAAAAAACGGGGTCATTGCCTGAGCCCAATATTGGACGCGCGCACCGGTCGAGCCGCGTGCGACTGGATCAGCGTGACTGTGGGCGCAGCGTCCTGCATGACGGCAGATGCACTAACGAAGGTTGTGTTCGCATTGCGCGAACAAGCCGCGCCTCTACTGGCGCAGTATACCGCGGATGCGTTGCTGCTCGAGCAAGACGGCAGCCCCTCCTGGATGTTTCACCCAACGTGCGACACGTCCCGCCAAACTTAATCCGATTGAGACCCTTTCACAGACGCTTGCTCTACGGCGTGCTTGCGCTGCTTTTTTTTAGCGGCGCGGCGTGGGCGTATTGGAATGATCTGGTCTCGTCACCGGTGATTTCGAGATGAGCGCAAAGGCGTGGGCGATGAGGATCCACGGCGCCGCTGCGATGGCGATTTTGGTGCTTGTTGGGATGCTTCTCACCGGTCACGTGCGCTTCGCTTGGCGCGCGCGTCGGAATCGTGGCAATGGGTCGCTGTTCCTTGGCGGCTTCGGTATTCTGACCGTCACCGGATACGGACTTTACTACGCCGGCGGCGAAAGCTTGCGTACGTGGACGAGCTGGATTCATCTAGCCGTCGGGTTGGCGCTGCCGTTACTTTTGATTCTTCACATTTGGCTCGGGAAACGGACAAGGCCAGCGGCTCAGCCGAACAAACGTCCTTCCCCGGTGGCGAAATTGACGTAGTCTGAAGGCCGAATTTCAGGTTGCGAACAGGCGGGTGATATAGCATCTTCACGCTCCCGCTCTGGGAAGCGTCCCCCTTCGGGAATTTTCGCTTATGGCAGACACAACAGAATTAGTACCTGAATTATTGGAAGCTGGTGTTCATTTTGGACACCAGACGAAGCGTTGGAATCCAAAGATGAAGCCGTTCATCTTTGAACAGCGCAATCAGATTTACATTATCAATCTTGATGAAACGGTGAGGCAGCTCCGGCGGGCAACCGACTTCCTCCAGGAGGTCGCGCGCCGCGGTGGCCGGATTTTGTTTGTCGGCTGCAAAAAACAGGCGCAGGAAGCAATAAAAGAAGCCGCTTTGGCGTGCGGTCAATTCTACGTGAACCAACGCTGGCTGGGCGGCACGCTGACCAATCTTACTACGATCCGCAAGAGCATCGGCCGGTTGAAGTACATCGAACAGATCGAGCAGTCGCCGGAATACAAGAAAATGGGAAAACAAGAATTGGCTGCACTGAACCGTGAGGCTGCAAAACTCAGGCGCAACCTCGAGGGAATCCTCGAGATGTCAGCACTGCCCGATACACTAGTGGTGATCGACACGCTACGAGAGCAAAACGCCGTTAATGAGGCGCGTCGCCTCGGAATCCCGGTGGTCGCCATTGTGGATACCAACGCCGATCCCGAACTCATCGATTATCCGATTGCGGGGAACGATGATGCCATTCGTGCGATCCGTGTGATTTTGCAAAAACTGGTCGATGCGATTGTTTCGGCCAGCAGCGAGGCCCGCGTCCGCGAACAGGTGGAAATGGCAGGCGTATCGGCCTGACGTTACCCACTCCAGCGGTTCAACTCTCTGCCGCTACAACGATTCTAAGAACCTCATGAACGCAACAACTGAAATCGATCCAAAACTGGTCAAGCAACTCCGTGAAAAGACCAATGCCGGATTTATGGATTGCAAGCGTGCTCTCGTCGAGAGCGCCGGCGACCTTGAAAAGGCCGAGACGATCCTGCGCACGAAGGGCATCGCCACCGCCGCGAAAAAGGCCACGCGTGCTACAAAGGAGGGAATCGTTGCCTCCTACATTCATCTGCAGGGCAAAGTTGGTGTGCTTGTAGAGGTGAATTGCGAAACTGATTTCGTTGCGAGAAACGAGACTTTCCGAGAGTTCGTGAAAGATATCACGCTGCATATCGCCGCCGCACACCCGCTCTACGTCAGCCGCGCCGATGCTCCGGGCAATCTGATCGAAGCGGAACGCGAAATCTACAAGGCACAGGTACAAGGCAAGCCGGCGCACGTTGCGGAGAAAATTGTCGAGGGCAAAGTCGAGAAATTCTATAGTACTGTTTGCCTGCTCGAGCAGGGCTTCATCAAAAATCCCGATGTGACAATTAGCGACTTGCTGAATTCCAAGATTGCCGAACTGGGCGAGAACATCGTCATTCGTCGCTTCGTCAGGTACCTCGTCGGCGAGCCGCTGCCAAGCGAAGCATAGTTTTTTGTAGCGGCGTTGCTGTTCAGACGCCGAATTTTGGAAGACGCGCTGCCGCGGCGAACCTCTCTACAACCCACGTGCCCATCCGCGCAATCCGTGGTTTATTTTGAGTGGAATGGCGCTGACTGAATACAAACTCAAACGCGACTTCAAGAAGACCAGCGAGCCGGCAGGTAAGCCGGCTCTAAAAAAAGTCAAAGGCGCGTCGCGATTCGTCATCCAAAAGCATGCGGCGCGCCGGCTGCATTACGACTTCCGGCTGCAAATGGAAGGCGTGCTGAAATCCTGGGCGCTGCCGAAGGGACTTCCCTGGAAACGCGGCGAGAAACATCTTGCCGTCGAAGTCGAGGATCATCCGATTGAATATGAAGACTTCGAGGGAGTGATTCCCGAAGGACAGTATGGTGGAGGCACCGTGATGGTCTGGGACCGCGGGACCTACTACGTTTACGGCGAGCAACCCCTGAAATCGCTACGGGAAGGTAAGCTGCACCTTCTTCTCGATGGCAAAAAAGCGAAAGGCGAATGGACCCTCGTCCGGATCCGCGGGCGCGACGGCGAAAAGAATCAGTGGCTGATCCTAAAGACCGGCGACGACGCAAAGCCAATTTCGAGCAAGCTCGACGATGAATCGGTAAAGACCGGTCGCACGATGAAAGAAATCGCGGATGCGCGCGACGCCGAGTGGCAGTCGGGCCGTGCAGAGGACCAAAGTCCGACATCTCAGTTCAAGACGCGAATCCGCGAGGCGATTAAAAAAAAAGCAAAAGATGAACCTGTTCGGCAGGCACGCTCGCATGCCGTAGCCTCGGCGAAGCCGAGTCGGCTGCCGATTGCAAAGCAGGGCACGCAAAGCGGTGGTCGTACAATTCCGTCGATAGCAAAATTACCCGCGGGAAAAGCGCGTTTCGTCGAACCGATGAAAGCGAAACTGGTGGAGAAACCCCCAGCGACCGGCGACTGGAATTATGAGCTCAAGTTCGACGGCATCCGCGTGATTGCGATCAAAGACCGCAAAAAAGTTTCGTTGCTGTCGCGAAATCAAAACGATTTGAGCGCGCGTTTTCCCGAGATCGTCGACGCCGTCAAAAATTTACCCGCAAACGAATGTGTGCTTGATGGCGAAGTGGTCGCGCTTGATAAGGAGGGCCGTTCGTCCTTCCAGCTTTTGCAAGCGCGCGAGATGGAAGGGCGAAGATCGCCTATTTATTTCTATGCGTTCGACCTTCTCCAGCTCGACGGGAAAAGTCTCGTTTCGCTACCGTTGGAGGCACGGAAGAACGTTTTGGAGAAACTGTGTGCCGGCGCAGACGACCCCCGGATTCGATACTCTGGCGCGATTGGTGGAGATGCCAACCAGCTCCTCAAGGAAGTGCAACGCCGCGGCTTGGAAGGAATCATCGGCAAAATACACAACTCCGTTTACGAACCCGGCCGGAGAAGCGGCGCATGGATCAAACTCAAATGTGTCGACGAACAGGAATTCGTCATTGGCGGATACACGCCGCCGCAAGGGGCACGCAAATATTTCGGCGCAATTCTCGTCGGCTACTACAAGGATCGCGATTTCGTATTTGCCGGTAAGGTCGGCACCGGATTTACAACGAAGTCATTGGCCGCATTCCACAAGAAATTCCGAGCCGAGGAACGTGCCGACTGCCCGTTTGTCGATCTGCCATCAAAGCAAAACGGCCAATGGGTGTTGGGCATCACGCCTTCGATAATGAAAAAGATACGCTGGATCAACCCGAAGTTTGTTGCCGAAATCAAATTTGCCGAGTGGACGCGCGACGGGAAATTGCGTGCACCCGTTTTCATGGGATTGCGCGAAGATAAAAAGCCGGCCGAAGTCGTTCGAGAAGCGCCAGCCAGTTGATAGTTTGGCGCGCCCGACAAGAAGAAAGAATGCGTGCGCGCGTTTTCCTTAGCGTACTCGAACATAAAAAGCCGGGCAAAATTGGTCGCAAGGATTGAGGCACACCGATAACTGCCTCTGCATCAGCAGGCATGATTTGACCCGGTTGGGCTGGGTCGTGAAATTGCAAAGAGGGAGGGCTAGTTTTGGTATGAGAATTGCACAGGTGGCGCCGCTTTGTGAAAGCGTGCCGCCGAAGTATTACGGGGGAACGGAACGCGTGGTGTCGTATCTCACCGAGGAACTGGTGCGACAGGGCCACGAAGTGACGCTCTTTGCGAGCGGAGATTCGGAGACGAATGCGCGGCTGGTGTCGGCGTGCCCGCGGTCGTTGCGTTTGGATAAACGTTACCAAGGCCAGGTGGCCCACCATTTCGTCATGCTGGAGCGTGTTTTCCAGCACGCGAGTGAGTTCGACATCATTCATTTTCATGTCGATTACCTGCATTTTCCGCTCAGCCGAAGGGAGGCGGTTACGCATTTAACCACGTTACATGGGCGGCTGGATATTCCTGACCTGGTTCCGTTGTATCAGGAGTTTCGCGAGATGCCGGTGATCTCGATCTCGAACGGCCAGCGGGATCCTTTACCGTGGGCAAACTGGCAGGCAACGGTTTATCACGGCTTGCCCGGCGACATCTATCGATTCCGTCCGGAAGCGGGGAGTTATCTGGCTTTTTTGGGACGTATTTCGCCCGAGAAAAGAGTGGACCGCGCGATTGAAATTGCGAAGCAGGTCGGAATACCACTCAAAATTGCGGCGAAAATCGATCGAGTAGACCAAGATTATTTCGAGTCGGAGATCGCGCCGTTACTAAGTAATTCTCTTGTGGAATTCGTGGGCGAGATCGACGACGACGAGAAAAATGAATTCCTGGGCAATGCGTATGCGTTGCTGTTTCCGATCGACTGGCCGGAGCCGTTTGGGCTGGTGATGATTGAGGCGATGGCCTGCGGCACGCCCGTCGTTGCCTATCGGGGCGGCGCGGTGCCAGAACTTGTGGAATCGGGTCAGACTGGCTTCATCGTTGAGGGTTTGGAAGATGCGGTAGAAGCGGTCCGACGAGTAACTCAGTTGAGCCGAAAACGGTGTCGCGAAGTGTTTGAGCAACGCTTTACGGCTACGCGAATGGCGCATGACTACGTGCAACAATTCGAGCGCCTCATTGCGAGAAACCAAGAAGTTTCGGAGGCCGCGTAATGGCCAGGGGAGAAGTGATTCGTATCCGGAACGAGTTTTACATTCGTTCCTCTTCAGCTCGCGTGGACGTGCGCACGCGGGTTTTGAAACAGGGAGACATGTTCGCTGTTTTCGATCGATTTGGCGATGTCGAAACGTTTGGCACCGGCGAACTCGGATTGTATTACCAGGACACGCGATTTTTATCCAAGCTGACTTTGAAGCTCGGAAAGGATCGTCCTCTGCTGCTAAGCTCGACGGTCCGAGAGGACAATGCCGTTCTTGCTGTAGACGCTACGAACCCCGACGTCTGGCGCGACAGCGAGATAATAGTTCCAAGAGGAACGATACACGTCTTTCGGTCAAAGATCTTGTGGGACAGAACCTGTCACGAGCGGCTTCGCATTCATAACTACGGACGCGCAGCCGTCGATTTTGTTTTGTCGATCGAGTTCGATGCCGATTTTGCCGATATTTTCGAACTCCGTGGCATGCATCGGGACCGTCATGGTCGTCGCTTGGAACCTGAGATCACTGACGACGGACTCGTGCTGGCGTATGAGGGATTGGACCAACGGTTTCGCCGGACGCGGATCATTTTCGACCCGACGCCATCGCGTGTGACCAAGTCTGTCGTCAGCTGCCGGGTCCATTTGGAGCCCGGCGAGAATGCCAATTATCAATGGGCCGTTGCGTGCGAGGTGGACGCCGATTCACAGGGCGAGAGCAAGTCTTACGAAGAGATCATGCACGAGGCAACCGCTGCGCTTGAACGCACCCGTGCTCGGGAACCACAGATTTTCGCTGACAATGAACAGTTCAACGACTGGCTGAACCGTTCGCTCGCCGATCTCCACATGATGCGAACCGAGACGCGCTATGGCCCCTATCCTTACGCTGGTGTTCCCTGGTTTAGCACCGTGTTCGGGCGCGATGGAATCATCACGGCGTTACAATGTTTGTGGTTCGATCCGTCCATCGCGCGCGGTGTTCTGGCGTACCTCGCTGCCAATCAGGCCGACGCCGAGAAGCCCGAGCAAGACGCGCAACCCGGCAAGGTGCTGCACGAGTTCCGTGATGATGAAATGTCCGTCTTGGGCGAAGTCCCGTTCAGGCGCTACTACGGGAGCATCGATGCGACGCCGCTTTTTGTGATGCTAGCCGGCGCATATTACAAGCGCACGGGTGACCGCACTTTTGTGGAGTCGATTTGGTCGAACATCCAGCGCGCCCTTGCGTGGATCGACCACTACGGCGACGAAGACGGTGATGGTTTCGTAGAGTACAGCCGCAGGTCGAAACACGGTCTCATTCACCAAGGTTGGAAAGATTCACATGACTCGGTTTTTCACAGCGACGGCGCCCTTGCCGAAGCGCCGATCGCCCTGTGCGAAGTACAGAGTTATGTTTACGCCGCGAAGCTCGCCGCGAGCGAACTGGCTGTGCTTTTAGGCGATGGCACAGCCGCACGAGAGCTGAAGAATCAGGCCAAAAGCTTGCGCCGCCGGTTCGAGGAAATCTTCTGGTGTGAAGAGCTTTCCACATACGCCCTCGCGCTGGACGGCACTAAGCGGCCTTGCAGGGTGCGAACGTCGAACGCTGGTCATTGTCTTTTCGCGGGGATTGCGACGGAGGAACACGCGCGGCGCGTTGCGTCCACACTGACCGATGAAACATCCTTTTCCGGATGGGGAGTTCGCACGGTAGCCAGCAGAGAGGCGCGCTACAATCCGATGTCGTACCACAACGGTTCGATCTGGCCGCACGATAACTCCCTGATCGCCGCGGGATTTGCCCGGTACGAACTTAAAGGAGCGGCTGCCATGGTGCTCGCTGGCATGATGGACGCGAGCATCTTCTTCGATTTACATCGGCTTCCGGAACTATTTTGCGGCTTTCTCCGACGGCCGGGTGAAGCGCCCACATTGTATCCAGTGGCCTGCGCTCCCCAGGCGTGGGCCTCTGGTGCTGTATTTCTTTTGCTGCAGGGGTGTCTGGGGCTCGATGTGTTTGCTCCGGAACGAAGGGTGGTGTTTTCGAAGCCCTTCTTGCCGCAATTTCTTCCGCAAGTCAGCATTCGTGATCTGAAAGTGGGAGACGCAAGCGTTGATCTTTTGCTCACGAGACACGACGAAGGAGACGTAGGCGTAAATGTTCTCCGACGGAACGGCATTCTCGACGTCGTCGTTTTGAAGTAAATGGCGGCGATTGCGCTTGTCGCCGCAGATCGCCGCAATATTGTGCCGTGATGAATGCCAAGGTGATCGTCATGCCAAAAGCCGCCGTGCTGGATCCGCAGGGAAATGCGGTGCGTGACGCGATGCGCCATCTGGGAATGCCGGAAGTGCGCAGCGTTCGAATCGGGAAATACATGGAGATCGAGATCGAAGGGCAAGTCGGCGAGCTTGAATCGCGCTTGCGCCAGCTTTGTCGCGATTTGTTGTCGAATCCGGTTATCGAAGATTACGAATTGCTGAGGGCTGAATCGGCAAACAAGGAGGAGAGGAAGACCAAGACCAAGACTCAGAGGAAGAGGAAGACTTTGTAATGAAAGCGCTGCGATATTTTTTTTGCGTGGTATTTCCGCCGCTTGCAGTGCTAATGACCGGACGCATCGCGAGTTTCTTTTTAAGCATTATCTTGACGTTGCTCGGTTGGATACCGGGAGTCATCCATGCGTGTCTCGTCGTGAACGATTACCACGCGGAGAAACGCGCAGCCGCAGGCGGGCATTAAAATCACCATGAACTTTGCCGTCATTCAGTTTCCCGGTTCCAACTGCGACCAGGATTGTGTCGCGGCGATTAACGGCCTCGACGGATTGCACGCCGAATACGTCTGGCACAAGGAAACTTCGCTCGATGATTTCGATGCGATCGTGTTGCCGGGCGGATTCGCATACGGCGACTACCTTCGCTGCGGAGCCATCGCTCGGTTTTCGCCGATCATGAACGCAGTGATCAGCGACGCGCGCGACGGCAAGCTCGTGCTCGGAACGTGTAACGGCTTTCAGGTGCTGTGCGAAGCCGGTCTGTTGCCGGGCGCGCTGGTGCGAAACCGCTCACTCCGGTTTGTTTGTGACATGGTCACTACGCGCGTTGAGGTAGATGATTCTCCATTCACTCACGGCTGTCCGAAAGGAACACTTCTGCGGCTACCTGTGGCACACGGTGAAGGCTGTTTTTTTGCTGACCCGCAAACGTTGCGTGAGCTGAACACCAATGAACAAGTGGTTTTGCGCTACGCGGACAACCGAGGCCAGGTCGTTCCCGAAGCAAATCCGAATGGCTCGATCCAAAACATTGCGGGGATTTGCAACCGACAACGGAATGTTTTCGGTTTGATGCCGCATCCTGATCGCGCCTCGGATCCGCGGCTCGGCAGCGCTGATGGCGCGAAAATTTTTCTCTCGATGATGGAGACAATTCGCGCGACTCGCTCAACTCACGCAGCCGAACACATCAAACAGGTGGCGTGACCTTCTCCACCTAAGAAAAAACAGTATAATCGACACCCGGTTCGCAATCCGGTGAACGCAGTATTGAGGTGTTGCGATCGTTACAGAGCTGTAGCAAAAATGAACACTACATCGCCCTATTGCGTTCAGATCCGCCTTAGAAAAAGAGCTGGCATCGCTATTGCTCTAGGAATAGGCGAAAACCAATTCAAGTCCTATGCTCCTAGAAAAAACCTTACACATGAGTCAACCGGTGGCCGAGTGCAAAGCACGACTGGCCAGTATTCAATCTTATCGGCGGCAGTTCCTGATGGTGACACGGGCGACCGTGACATCATCCAAGACGGTCGATTTCAGCTTTCGCGGACCCTTCGGCTTCGAGGCGCACACTGTGTTGTTGTCGGTGGACGGCGATTCGCCAAACCAATACGCGTTCGAGTCCGTGGGCGGAAACATTTCCCTCATGGGGATCGTTGATTTCGCTGAGATCCGGTCGCACTGCACCGAAGTGACGCTAGCGGTTCACTACGAAATCAAAAATAAACTTTTCGCTTGGCTGGACCGCCGTCTGCATTTTGTGGACAGCTTTGTGACTGCCGAGCTGCGCAGCATCCGCGCGCATTTCGAGGGGATCAGGTCAAGCTATCTGGAGCGCCCGCGCGTCATGCCGGTACTCCAGGCGGCTCACGCCTGACGAAGTGGCGTTTGCTGCTGCACAAATCGCCTGATTGGGAATTTGGGTTACCCGGGCTAGCTTACTCGCACGGCGCGTTTGCGATCGAGGCGGAGGATCTGGCCCCGGTGAAGGGCGACTTTTGCCTTGGGATCCTGAATTTTGGTTCCATCAATTTCCACGCTTCCCTGTTTGATCAGTCGCGAGATTTCGCTGTGCGATTTGTCTAGTTGAAACACCTTCCGATAAACATCCGAGACGACAGTGACGGCGGTGAGGTCTTGTCGTTCGGCCGGTGAAAACGCCGGCAGTTCGGCGTACTTCAGGTCGCGCTTGCTGAAGCGCGTGTTCCATTGATCCAGCGTTCTTTGAGCCGCATCCGCCGAGTGGTAAGTCTGTACGATTTCGAACGCAAGCTGCTTCTTGGCCTCTAGCGGATGTATGTCTCCCGGCGCTGTGCGCCGCACGAGCAATTCGTAATAACGCGCCATCAATTCGTCCGAAATACTCATCAATTTCCCGAACATTTCTGTGGGGGACTCGTTAATGGCGACGTAGTTACCCAGGCTTTTGCTCATTTTTTTGGAGCCATCTAGCCCTTCGAGAATCGGGAGTAGAAAAACGACCTGCTGCGGCATGCTCTCTTCTCGTTGAAAATCGCGCCCGATGAGAATGTTGAAAAGTTGGTCAGTCCCTCCGAGTTCTACGTCGGCTTTCACCATCACCGAATCCCACCCCTGCATAATTGGATATTGAACTTCATGGGCGCGGATCGGGTGCTTTTCTTCGATTCGCGCTTTGAAGTCTTCCCGCTGCAACATCTGCTGCAACGTCACGCGGCTATTCAGGCGAATCACGTCTTCGAAGGACATGGCGCGAAACCAGTCACCGTTGCACACTGTCTCCGTGCGCTCGGGATCAAGAATTTTAAACGCCTGCTCGCGATAAGTCGCCGCGTTTGCGATCACTTCCTGATGCGTCAGGTGCGGCCGCGTAACGGATCGACCGCTCGGGTCGCCAATCATTCCGGTAAAATCGCCGATGATGAGAATGGCCTGGTGCCCGAGATCTTGAAACTGCCTCAATTTCCGTAAAACAATTGTGTGGCCAAGGTGAATGTCCGAGGTCGTCGGGTCTACCCCGAGCTTGACACGCAACGGCCGACCCAGCGCAAGCTTCTCGCGCAGCTCGCCCTCATTGATGATCTGCGCTGAGCCCTGTTTCAGCGACGCAAGAGTTTCGTCTGGTTGCATGATCCCGCACAGAATAGCGCACCGGCCTCTCCCGGACGAGCGCTACTTGTTTTTGTTCAACAACTCGCGCACCTGCTCGATCGTGAGCGGCCCGTTTTGTCTGTTGAGAGACTTCTGATTTGTGCCTTTGTCCAGAAAGGGCCGGTTACCTGCGTATGCGCGCGAGGCGACTTTTTTCCCGGACTGAGGGGCGTCACGAACACTGGGGGCGGTCTGATTTGCGTAGGTGGCCTTGGAATTTGCAAGTGTTTGCTGTGACGAAACCTCGTAGGCGCTGCGTCCGCCGCGGTAGGCTCGAGAATAGAATTGCGTGGTGGAGAAATCCCGTGTTCCAGAATAATTTTTAGAGCTCGGTTTCTGGTGAACGTAAAACGCCCCGACGCTTGCCCGTTTGTTGATGGACACCGAGCCGTCCCCGGTAAATTTCTTGTTTTGCGCATCGTTCTGCAGCGCCATGTCCGGCTTGAGAAGCCGATCGACCAGTTTTTTTTCCTGGTCCTGAGCGCGAGCGCAACAAAAAGCAGCTGTCAACAGGATTGAGACTGCAAACAATGTTCGCACAACGCGAAGCTGCCGGAATGAGTGTTAGTTTGTAAAGCAAATTCCCCGTTGAGCGACCGGCGCGTCTAGTTTGCGAGACGCAGAGGGTTCTTATTTGTTTTCGTCGCCAGCGCGGCAGACAATGGGCGTATGGCTGAACACGTTTATAAGAAAATTGAGATCGTCGGGTCTTCGCCAAACGGAGTGGAGGAGGCGGTTCACAATGCGCTGTCGCGCGCGAGCAAGACCATTCGCAACATGCGGTGGTTTGAGGTGGCCGAGACGCGCGGTTACATCGACGACGGAAAAATCGAACACTGGCAGGTGACTTTAAAGATCGGGTTTACGCTGGAAGAATAATGTTCCGCGCTTGCCCGTTCAGCGATTCGACCGTTTCAACTCTAACGCTACTACCCTTCTCGTTCCTGCGCCGATCGGTACAGTTTAGCCGCACCGTAAATCAAGATCGCGGGCTTTAGTGCCATAAACAGCAGACGCAGAACTCCGGCAAGGACTCGACCCAACGGCAAACGATTCAGCACGTATCCAGCGGCAAACGCATAGAAGAGTGACTGTGTCGGCTTTTCGCGCACATACTCACCGGTTTCATTGAGCACCGTCTCGACTCGGTCTTTTACCCATTGCATTCCGCGTTCGGGAAACTCAGCAACCATTTCAGGAGATAACTGATCCATGACGCTTAATGATTCGTTTTTTAAAGCCATCTTGCGCGCATCGAACTATCACCTCAAAGCGAGCCAGATCGAGCTTGCGCCGGTGCGGGGTGGGAAATCAGGCAACGGCAATGGCCGGCGAAATGTCGCGGCTCGGCGCGTTTCTTTCAAGCAATAGCGGGCCATCACTTCGAGCGCACGCTCGCCCAATGCAGAACAATTCGTTGAGACCAAGACGTGGGCGTCGCGCTCCGCCACTGCAAGAGCGCTCACGAGCAAACGTTCGAAATCGTGTTGGACTTGAAACCTTTTTCCTTCCGGAGATCGTGAAAAAGTCGGGGGATCCAGGATGATCGCATCGAATTTTTCCCCTCTCCGAGCAAGGCGCGGCAGCACGGATTGTACGTCGTCCGTGATAAAGCGATGATCGATCGTTGACAGGTTGTTCAGGGCGAAATTCTCGCGTCCACGGTTGAGAGATTTTTTGGAAAGGTCGATGTTGAGAGTACTCGCTCCGTTACATGCCGCGTACACGGAAAAGGAACAAGTATAAGCAAAACAATTCAGCAGTCGCTTTGGCGCGATATGCCGCACATACCGGCGATTCTCCCGCTGGTCCAAAAACAGACCTGGCGAATAGCCTGTGCCAAAGTCTATGCCGAACTTCAGATAACGTTCGGTGGCGAAAGTCTGTAAACTCTCGCTGGGATCGCCAACGACCAGGGCCGGCGGTTCGCGACGTTCACTTTCCCGCGGAATAAACCGCGCGAAAACGCGTCGCACCTGGACGCCGACCGAATCGGTCCAGGTTTGCAACTCTTCCAGCAGCCGTTCGCGCGCCAACACTGTTTTGAAGGAGATCAGAACGTCGTTGCCGAAGCGTTCCACCCAGCCTTCCTCGATAGTGCAAAGCCGGTACCCGTCAGTACCCTCAGACTGGAAATCGCGGAGCAAGCGTGGATCAATCCATCCCGTAATCATTTTGTATCTGTGCTCCAACGGGATAGTTCGAAATCAGCATGGCGCAATGGATGGGTTGCCGGGAAACGCGGCGTTGCTACACTGCGGCGATCACTTTCGCGCCATCGAGTCAACGGCCGGGTGTCGGCGGCGTAACTATGCAACAAGTCACCGTTCGTGTTCCCGCGAGCACTTCCAATCTCGGTCCCGGCTACGATTGTCTGGGCGTCGCGCTCCGCCTCTATAACAGCCTGACGGTCGTCAGCGGCAAGATGCCTCGATCTTCTCATTCACAAATCGTGTCTGACGCGGCAGAACGCTTTTTCAAGCAGATACGGCGCCGTGCGTTTTCGTTTTCGTGTTCAATGGTGGAACGAGTCCCACGGTGTCGCGGCCTGGGCAGCAGCGCAACGGTTCGCCTCGGCATCCTCCTTGGGCTGAATCGGCTCAGTAACGATCCATTAGATCGACTCACGCTCTTTAGATTATGCGCCGAATTAGAAGGACATCCTGATAACGCTGCACCGGGCACCTTTGGCGGCTTCACTGTGGTGCAGAATAGCGGAAGTGCCTTGCTTGCGGGCGGAAAGAGGCACGCATGCGCTGCCGTGCAGCGCTTCGAGGTCGCGTCGCGCTTATTTTTCGTTCTCCTCGTCCCGGAGCTCAAAATCGAAACCGCAGACGCGCGAAAAATTTTGCCTTCAAAGATCTCGCGCGTTGCTGCGGTAGAAAACTGTGCGAACGCATGTGCGGTCACCGCGGCGTTTGCATCGCGGGATTACGAAAAAATGCGTGGCACTTTTCCCGATAACCTTCACCAGCCATTTCGCGCGAAACTGATTCAGTTTCTTCCGCGTGTGATCGCAGCCGCTGAGCGAGCAGGTGCGCTCGGCGCCTTTCTTAGCGGAAGCGGATCCGCGATAGCGGCTGTTACACTCGAAGCGCCCGAAAAAATCGCAGCTGCCATGGCGCGCGTTGCAGCCGTTCCTGTTCACACAATTATCACACACGCTGACAACCGCGGCGCGCAGGTGTTGCCAATCCGTCGGCGTTCGTCCGGAATCGACCATTAAGATGGGCCGCCGACTTGAACAGTTAGAAGAATTCGGGATCGATGTCGTCCTTGAACGACGTCATGGCGTTCGCGCTTCACTCCTGCGCGAGGTCCTTTATTCGCTATCGTTTGTCTACGACAGGCTGGTGCAACTCCGGCTTTATCTCTATCGCAAAAGAGTTTTCCGGGAACGCGCGCTCGGATGTCTTGTGATCAGCATCGGCAATCTCACTGTCGGCGGAACGGGTAAAACGCCGATTGTGGAGAAGTTTGCCCGCGCTTTGCAGGCCGGAGGACGGCGAGTGGCGATTCTCAGCCGCGGTTACAAGAGCGTTCCGCGCAAGAGAGGGTGGCGCAGCTGGTTCCGTGGAGATTCTGAGCCTCCGCGGGTTGTGTCTGATGGAAAATCCATGCTACTCGATTCGCTAACCGCCGGGGATGAGCCTTATATGCTCGCCAACAACTTAAAAGACGTGATCGTGCTGGTGGACAAAGACCGGGTGAAAAGCGGCCGGTTCGCCATCGATAAATGGCAGATCGACACACTGTTGCTCGACGACGGATTTCAATATCTCCATCTCAAGCATCGGCTCGATATGGTGCTCGTGGATCGACAAGCACCTTTCGGGAACGAGTTCCTGCTGCCCCGGGGCACGTTGCGTGAGAGGCCACGCAATCTTCGCCGCGCCAGCTACATCTTTATTACCAAAAACACCGGCGAGCCTAATTTCGAGTTGATGCAACGCATCCGGCGTTACAATCGCACCGCGGAAGTTATCGAGTGCGCGCACAGACCGCTTTATCTTCAGAATGTTTTTACGGGCGAACAATTGCCGCTCGATGCTTTGCGCGACGCGTTCATCGGTTCGCTGTGCGCGATCGCAGCGCCTGAAAGTTTTGAGGGCGCGCTTACCAAACTCGGCGCGCACGTCGATCTGGCGAAGAGCTACATCGATCATCATTACTACACCGAAGCGGAACTGAGCAGCTTCATCAACCGTTGTATCCGCCGTGACCTGGCGATGATCGTTACAACCGAAAAGGACTCGGTGCGCATGCCGCGTCTGCCAGACGCGGAACTGAAAGTGCCGATTTATTTTCTGCGGGTGGAAATCGAAATCCTGAGCGGGCACGAAAGCTGGGAACATTGCGTCGGCCGAATTTGCAAACCCAAGCCGGTGCTCCCGCCCGAGCGCTTCTTCGCTTGAAGAGGACTCGCAAGGAAGAGCACAAAGGCGACCAGAGTAAGAGAAATTAGAACCTTTGCGTTCTTTGTGGACGTTGTGCGAGGTTGAGATCGATGGCCAAGAAAGCGGACCTCATCGTCGACGATCGGAAGCTTCAGGTATCAAACCTGGACAAGGTGCTTTATCCGAAGGCAGGCTTCACCAAGGCGCAGGTGATCGATTACTACATCCGGATCGCGCCGGTGCTTTTGCCGCACTTAAAAGACCGCCCGCTCACAATGAAGCGCTATCCAGATGGCGTGGAAGGTCAGTTTTTCTATGAGAAGAACTGCCCCGTTCATCGGCCGAAATGGGTACAAACGGCGAAGGTGTGGAGCGAGGGCAACCAGCGGATCATGCATTATTGTCTCGCTAACGATCTGCCCACGCTCGTCTGGGCAGCTAACCTCGCCGATCTCGAGCTGCACACATCGCTTTCGCGAAAAAATAACGTCGAACGCCCGACGATGATGGTGTTCGATCTGGATCCAGGCGCTCCGGCCGACATCGTTCAATGCTGCCAGATTGGGATTTGGCTGCGCGAGCTGCTGGCCGGAATGAAATTGAAAGCGTTCGCAAAAACGAGCGGCTCAAAAGGTTTACAAGTCTATGTGCCTCTGAACACGGCGGTGACTTACGATCAGACCAAAGGTTTGTCCCGCTCGCTGGCTCAACGTTTGGAACGCGAACATCCTGATCGTGTCACGTCGAACATGTCCAAGGCCGTGCGCAAGGGAAAAGTGTTCGTCGATTGGAGTCAGAACGACGAACACAAAACCACCATTTGCGTCTATTCATTGCGCGCAAAAGAAGAGCCGACTGTTTCCACGCCCGTCACTTGGAGTGAAGTGGAGAATTGTTTAAAGAAGAAACGCGCCGAGCTCTTAAGATTTCGTTCCGAGCAAACGCTGGCGCGCGTTGCAAAACAGGGCGACCTGTTCGAGCCAGTGGAGACGCTCAAACAAAAGCTGCCGAAGAAATGGGAAACATGACCGGTTCGGCGCCAAAACGATCAATGATGCATGAATAATCACTTATGGTTTGATGCGATTGGATGGGTGGGCGCGGCAGCTTTGCTTGTGGCGTATGCAATGATCTCCGCTAGAAAATGGGAAGGACATTCCTCTGCGTTCCGGTCCCTGAACGTCGGCGGCAGCCTCCTCCTGGCCGCAAACACAATTTTTTACGGCTCGTATCCGTCCACGTTTGTGAACCTCATTTGGGCCGCCATTGCCATTTTCTCCGTCGCCACGAAGAAGCGAGTTTCTTCTCGTTAGTTAGCCGACGAGCCGCTGGATTCTTCCAAATGCGAAAGATCAATCTCAAAGACGTTCCCGAGCAGGAAAAAAAATCGCCGAAAGGAAAGTTTGGCCGGATTACCAAGAACGTTTCGGTTGCGCTTGGGCGCGAACCAGCGTCGCTCGATCTATCGAAACGCCATCCGTTTGATCTCGCGTTAGTGCGCATACCGAAAGGTAAATTTCTGTGTCCCTATCACGCGCATGCAGCGGAATCGGAGCTTTATCTCGTCGTTTCCGGCCGCGGAAGTGTGCGCGATAAGAACGGAGTAACCGAAGTCGGACCTGGCGACGCGTTTCTGTTTCAGCCTGGCGAAGCGCATCAGCTTAGCAACGCGGGCGAGGAGGAGTTAGTTTATTACGTGATCGCGGATAATCCGCGCAGCGGCGGCGCAACGGGAGATTCCTGTTATTATCCCGACAGCGGCAAATGGGCAGTGACAAAAGATGCGTCGGAAGAAAGCGTTGTGAAAGGGATGGAGACTGATTATTTCGACGGCGAAGAATGAACTGATTGTCAGTCCAGGCGGTTATGCGCAAAGTAAATCTCAACGAAATCAAAGAGGATCCGTGGCAATCGCCGGGTGGAAAATACGCTGCGTCCTTCAAGGGGATTTCTGAAGCCTTGGGGCGCGAGGCAGCCTCATTCGACTTATCAAAGCGGCATCCGTTCGATCTGGAATGGACCCGAGTGTCTCGTGGCAAAAGCAATTTCCCTTACCACGCGCACTCGGCCCAATGGGAATTGTATTTGGTGATTTCCGGGAAAGGCACTGTTCGCCACCAGGACGGCAGGACCGAAGTTGTGCCAGGCGACGCGTTCATCTTCGGCCCGGATGAACCGCATCAGCTGATCAGCTCAGACGACGAAGACCTTATTTACTATGTCATCGCTGATAATCCGATCGGTGAATCAGGTTATTATCCTGATAGCGGTAAATGGAAGGTGAATAAATCGTCAGCGGCCGATCGCGTCGTTATCAAGGGGCAAGAGACTGATTATTTCGACGGCGAAGAATGAATCAGGAACGCAGGAAGTTGAATTTGGAGAACACGGCTCAATAAATTTAACCTTATGGGCACGAAAACACCCGTTGGAGAGTTTCCATACAAAACGTACCTGAACATCCTGCACGGGCCGCTCGAATTGATTGATGTGCAGAAGCTGGCCGACGCCTGCACCGACAAATGGTACAACCAGACGCTGTGCAAGGTGAACGAGTCAGTGGTGAGGATGGCGGTTATCCAGGGCGAGTATCACTGGCACGAACACAAAGACATCGATGAATTCTTCTTCGTGCTGGATGGGCGGTTCCTAATCGATCTCGAAGATCGCGTAATAGATCTTGCGTCGCGACAGTGCTTCGTCGTTCCGAAAGGCGTGCGCCATCGTACGCGCGCGCCTGAACGAACGGTGATCCTCATGATCGAGCGTGCTGATATTGTTCCAACCGGCGACTAGACTTCGCTCGCGCGTGGTCGGTGGTCGGAGACCGCCGCTACAGTGAAGGCACTCAAGATCATCTCTGGCGGGCAAACAGGCGTTGATCGCGCCGCGCTCGATGTCGCGCTCAGGCACGGGAGTGAGTGCGGTGGATGGTGTCCGGCTGGCCGTCTGGATGAATTTGGCAAAATTCCTGATCGTTATCCAGTTCAGGAATTGCAAGTCGGCGGTTTCATCGAACGCACCTTGCAGAACGTAAAAGATTCTGATGGAACTGTCGTCATTTACCCGATGGAACTTCGCGGCGGCACTCAGCAGACCGTTTACTTTTGCCTTGAGTTAAAGCGGCCACACGACTTGATCGACGCGTCAAGAATCTCCGCTGAAGGTGCCGCTAAGTTGATTGGCGATTTTGTTGACAAGAACAAGATCAACATTCTAAACGTCGCCGGCCCGCGCGAAACCGAATGGCCGGAAGGATATGGTTACGCCTCTCGCGTTCTCGACATTTTTCTCACTGCGCTGTAGCCACCGCCCTATGGGCGGTCAGACCGAAAACGGCTCATAGAGGCGTTGCTACAGATCACTCGTAACGCAGCGCTTTTACCGGATCGAGCCGCGCAGCGAAGTACGCTGGGATCAGGGCTGCTAACGAACAGATTAAGAAGGCGCTGATACAGATGATAGCAACGTCGTGCGGAATGACTTCGGCCGGGATCGACGAGAATTGATAAACCTCACGCGGGAAAATCTCGATGTGCAACGTCGATGCCAGCCAGCGACTGAATTCGTTGCGGTAACGGATCAACGTCATCCCAAGCCCCAAGCCAGTGATCGTTCCAAAAAGGCCGACAATTGTTCCCTGGCCAAGGAAGACCCAGATAATTTGCGCAATGTTCGCCCCGAGCGCTTTCACAATTCCGATCTCGTGCCGCTTTTGTACCGTTACGGTGATGAGCGTGCTCATGATTCCAAAAGCCGCCACGATCACTATGAAGAACAAAAGAAAAAACATCACCGTGCGTTCCAGTCGCACCGCTTCGAAATATTGGCGATTCATGTCGATCCACGTCTGGGCGTACTGCGGCGGCTCGAGGAATTGCTGGATCTCCTGTTTCACGCGTTCCGCGCCGTATGGGTCGTCGGTCTTCACCGTGATTCCGTGCAACGCGTCGTCCAGACCGTATAGTTCCTGGCCGACGTAAACCGGCACGAGCAAAAATTCGGAATCGTGCAGGTAATGGCCGGTCTCAAAAATGCCGGTGACAGTCAGTTCCTTCGGGAGAATCACATCGCGCAATTCGTCGATGGCTTTTTTCTCTTCTTCGCCCTTCGTGTTCTCCAGTTTCTTAATGCTGTCGAGGACCTGGCCGAGATTGCCCGGCGAGTAAATTGTCACCTTATCGCCGATGTTGACTCCGAGTTTTCGCGCCAGCTCAATCCCGAGCACCGTTGATTCCCCTTCCAGGTCCAGCTTGCCGAATTTGATGAACTTTTGGAGTGGAATGACTTTCTCTTCCTGCGCGGGATCAATACCGCGAATCAGCGGTGCGAGCCGCCGGTTGTGGAATTCCACAATCACTGGTCCTTGCACAAAAGGGGCCGTTGCGACGACGCCCGGCGTTTTATCGATTTTGGCCTTGAGTGCTCGCCAGTCGCGGAACACGTCCTCGGAAGTGACCAGAATGTGCGCATCGAAATCGATGACTTTCTGACGCAACTCCCGGTCGAATCCGGTCATGACGGCAATCACAAGGATGAGCACGGTCACGCCGAGCATCACGCCAATGACCGAGATCAATGTGATGATCGAAAGAAATGTGCGCTTCGGTTTCAAATACCGTAGCGCCAGGAAAAGACTAAAAGGAAGCTTCAATTCGTCCTTAGCGTGGCGGCAAACTCACTGAGATTCAACAGCGGCCGGGCTGCAGGTTTGTTAGGCTGGCGTTACCGCGTGCGCCTTCAATTCTTCCAGCGTGACGAACTCGAGCGCGGAAGCATGCGTTGCTTCCAGATCCACAGGCGCCGCGCGGTTGTGATCCAGCGCGCTTTTCCAGCGCGTGACGCACACACACCACTTGTCGCCTGGCTTCAATCCGGGAAAACCCCACTCCGGATGCGGTGTGACCAGGTCGTTTCCATCCAGGACGGAGAAATCCAAAAATTCTTCCGTGACTTGCACGCAAACTGTGTGCTGGCCCACGTCCTCTGGGCCTGTTCGGCAATAGCCGTCGCGATAAAAACCGGTCATCGGATCGCGACAACAGCATTTCAATTCCGTTCCCAAAACATTCGTCGGCATAGGCAACCTGGTGTTACTATCGGCGGAAACTTTACCGGAAGAAAAGCGAATGCCAATCCGCGCGAAATACGTGCACACCAATCTGATCGCCAGAGATTGGGAAAGACTGGTCCGATTCTATCGCGAGGTGTTCGGATGCGAACCCAAAGGTCCCGAACGTGACTTGTCTGCGGCGTGGCTCGACAGAGTGAATTCAGTTCCGAACGCCCGTCTTCGTGGCGTTCATCTCCAGTTACCTGGATACGACGATCATGGGCCCACGCTGGAGATCTTCAGCTACGATCAGTTGATCGAACGCGGACTGCCGAAAGCTAACGAGTGCGGATTCGGTCACATTGCATTCGCCGTGGAAAACGTGGATGGAGCGCTACAAGCAGTGATCGCAGCCGGCGGCGGCGCAGTGGGAGAAATTGCCACAGCGGAAGTAAAAGGCGTTGGTCTGCTTCGCGTGGTTTATGCGCGAGATCCCGAAGGTAACATCGTCGAGCTGCAGAAGTGGAGTTGAACCGGAACCCGTAATGGTCTCGTGACCAGGCAAACTGTCATTGCGTACTGGCTTACCCCGTCCGAGCCGGAACACAGCTTCTTTCAGCGAATCATCAACGATGTCGCACGTCGATACGCTGCGCCTGTTTTCGAGCCGCACGTGACGATCCATGTTGGAGCAGATCGCGCTGATGCGGCTAAGAACGCGCTCGGGGATGCGGCGCGCGAATGCAAACTCATCGCGCTGCCGGCGCTTGGAATTGATCAGTCCGACGAGTTCACCAAAACACTCTTCGTAGATTTTCCCGTGCACGCAGAACTGCAGAAGATCAATAGCATCGTTCGACAGGCGGCGAACGATTCGTCGCATTATCAGTTAAAGCCGCACCTGAGTTTGCTCTACAAGAAGTTGGCGGCCGCAACGCGGCGCGAACTGGCAGCCTCAATCAACGTTCCGATCTCCCGAGTGACTTTCGATGCAATTAAAGCTGTGCGCTGCGTTTCGCCTATGAAATCCGGCGCAGACGTTGAAGCCTGGCACGTGGTTGCAGCAGCTTCTTTGTCTGGCGATCGCGTCTGACACGGACACCTACAGTTCGATAATTCGATAGGGCTTTCCGGTTTTGTGCAGCGCTGGCGCGGAGACATTGTAAACGGGAATGCCGGTTGAAGTTTTCCCGTCGGTAATCCCGTTGTGTGCGTGGCCGTGGAATACTGCGGTGGCGCGGAATCGATTGATCGGTTCTTCGAGACGACTTGAACCCAGGAAGGCGTAGATTTCAGGATCTTCCCCCTCCAAAGTCGCGCGAATTGGGGAGTAATGCAGGACCGCTATGCGGCGCTCAGTTTGCAGCTTGACCAGGGCCTGCTCGAGGCGAATGGCGTGGCTGATTGATTCCTGCACGAATTGCTTAATCAGCGGCTCCCCCCACGCGTTCAGCATCCGCCTGCCGAAACCGCCGCCGAACCCGCAGATCCCCGCGAATCCAACCCCGGCGATTTCGACGGCTTCACCGTTGAGCATTGTCACGCCGGTCTGATCGAGAATGTTCGCGACGGTTTCCGGATGTCCGGATTCATAATCATGATTACCAATGACGCCGATACATGGGATTCTCACCGCGCTGCGAATATCGGCGGCGAGTTCTTCCGCTTCTTCGGGAAGTCCGTACTCGGTGAGATCGCCGCAGAGCAGCAACACGTCTGCGCTCCCTGAAATCTCGGCAAACGCATCGTGCATCTTTCCGCGCGAATGCTTGGCGTAGTGAAGGTCTGCGGTCGCAGCGATACGCAACGTTTGTTTTGCCATCGCTTTAAGAAACGAAACGGCGACTGAGGATGGACGTTTCGCGTAAGCATCACCCTCGGACATGCACGCGTGGCGCGGTTCCAGTGCGTAATTGATGAGTAATGACTGCAAATACAGCCACGGCGGTTCAAGCCATCCGCGGTGAAGTCAGCGCCAATGAGTTTCATCGCAGAACGGTGGCAGCGTTGCATACCGCCGAGGTTCCGTTCCTGATCGGCGGCGCATACATGGTGGAGGTGTGCGGAGGTGTGTCGCGTAGCACGAAGGACTTCGACCTCTATGTTCGGCCAAATCATGTGAAGGCTGCGCTCCGTGCGCTAGCCCGCGCAGGGTACAAAACCGAACTGACATTCCCGCACTGGCTGGCCAAGGCGACGTACGAGGGAGATATCGTTGACCTGATTTTTCGCGCCGGCAATGGATTGTGCGAGGTGGATGATTCATGGTTCGACCGCGCGCCCGAGGAAATGATTTGGATGAAGGCGTACATCATGGAACGCGAACGGTTTGACGGCGCCGACATCGCGCACATTCTTCGCTGCTGCGCGGCAGAGATCGATTGGCCACACCTGGTCCGCCGGTTCGGTCCTGATTGGCGCGTATTGCTCAGCCATTTGATCCTGTTCGGCTACATTTATCCCGGGGAACGTGCGCTAATCCCGGCGGCGATCATGGAAGATTTGATGACGCGGCTCCGAAGCGAAGCGAGTACCGCCGGGCCAGAACGATTATGCCGCGGGACGCTGCTTTCGCGGGAACAGTATTTGGTGGACGTACGGGAGTGGGGATTTCGGGACGCACGTTTGGAAGAACGTGTTCAGATGAATGAGAAAGACATCGCGGATTGGACAGACGCAATTGAGAAAGAAGAGTGATTACAGCGGTGGTGTTCCGCTGGGCGGCTCCTGCTCTGCCGGTGACGGAATTGCAGATGCCGCGATGAGCTTCGTTTTCGCTTCTTCCAGCAGCTTTTTCTCTTCCGGATAAAGTTTGCCGTTTTCGGCGGCAGCAATGTAATCCTTTGCTCCCTCGAGTTCGTTTCCCTCGACGAGCACCAGCGCGACGTAAACGGCTCTGTGGGAATCGTACAGCGGCTCAGGCGGCAAATTTTGGATAATCGCAAGGGCCTCTGCATTTCTCCCAAGGCGATGAAGTGAAAACGCGTACGTTACCGCGCAATCGACCTCATTCGGCGCGCGGTCATACGCCTCTTTCGCGAGTTGATGTGAGCTTTCAGAATCTTCACCAAGGTTCAGGCCGAGTCGTGCGAGGTCCGCTGCGATCGATGCCTCGTTAGGCGAAGTTTCATGCAGCCGTTGGAGAACTGCGTACAGCTTGGTCGTTTCGTCTTTGGCGCGATACAGCTGGCGAAGATTGTCGAGCGCTTCACGGCGCATCGTCGGATTTTCTTCGACGCGAACCCAGAGTTCTTCGGCTTGGTTCGCCAGTTGCCATTTTGTGGCGAGCCGGGCGAGAATGAGTTCACGTTCCCGCACGCCCTTTGACATTTCACAGACAGACCGCCAAAGCGTTTCGAACTCAGCGTTCGCGCTCGAATCTTTGCCCGAATGCGAGTGCCGCTCCGCGATTGCGTCGTACGCCAGACGCAGGTATTCGGCGTCGCCCCAATTTCCGGTTCGCGTCCAGCGTTTCAGACGCGACCAATTTTTCACAGTTGCATAAGCATCCGCGACTACGACAAACGCAGACGGCGAACTCAGTCGTGCTGGTGGCAATTTGTCGACCCATTTTACAACGTCTCCAGCGAGTCCGTTCTGATTCATCCAATTGATCAGCGATGCGAGATCAGATGCATTACGCGCCGCAAACGGTTTCACTTTCTCAAGGAGCCGCCGGAATTTCTTCTCGTCTAGCTTTCGGTAAAAATTCAGGCAAAGCAGGTAATCGCCGAATGTGACCTCTGGCGACATTTGGAGCTGTTGCGCAAAGCTATCCGCAGCAGTGCGGTCATTGCGTTCCACAGCATCATTAAGTAACGCTCGTACCGCGCCAGTTCGGTACGGCGCTGAGGTGATAAATCGCTCGAGCGTATCGCGTGCGTTCTTGCTCTTTTCCGCGTCTTTCGAACGAATTTGCAGTGCTGCGAGATTGAATTGATAGAGGTCGTTCTTTGGTTCTTTCCTTACCGCAGCTGCGAATTGTTCTTCCTGCTCGGCAAAATTACCTTCTGCCTGCGCCAGCCAACCAGCAACGACATGAAAGGCAGCGCTGTCCCGATCGCTTGGAGAAACTCGGTTAAGCGCTTCGCGGGCGAGATCGAGTTTTCCAAAGCGGAGCGCGGCGGAGGCGTAGTTAAGCTGGCTCTCCGGGTCTTTTGGTAGCAATCGCGCTATCCGCTCGCGCCATGCAACGGCTTCTTCAAGGTTTTGTTTTTCCGCTGTGTCCGCCAGGATAGACAGGGCTGCGAGCGAATCCGGATGCCGGCGGGCGAGTTCCTGCGCCATTTGCGCTGCTTGGCTAAGCTTTCCCTCCTGTAAGAGTGTAACTGCTTGATTTAGCAAACGGCGATCGCGCCAGTTCTCATACAGTTTTGAGCCGTAACTGACGAAGAAAACGCTTATCAGGAAAGCGATTACCAATCCCGCAATCGCTATGGTCAGGCGACCCCTTCTGACCTGCCGCTGAAATGTCGACTGCGTGCCGCTAAACGATTGCCGGCCTTTCCCTTGATCCGGATGCTCGAGTTGAACCGAGGGTTCATGCGTTGCTGCGACGCCCGTCGGTCCACTTCTCCCTTTCATACACACTGTTTGCTGCGCTAACGATGAGTCGGCACTTCGATTTCTTCAGATGTGAGAACGGTTTCGCTCGGCAGAGACCGTTCTCGTAAATGCCCGCCCCAAACGTAACGCCCAAAAAGCACCTTCAACGTGGCAGTAAGCGGCACGGCAAGGAGCGGACCGATGACTCCACCAATGATCAAGCCCCAGACAAAGATCGACACAATTACTGTCATCGGATGTAAGCCAACGTAGTTTCCGACAATTCGTGGCGCGTAAAGAAGCCCTTCGAGGTTCTGTATGGCGATAAATATGAGCGTCACTCCAATTGGATGAATCCAATCGCCCCATTGGAAAGCGGCGATGAGAACAGCCGGCACCCAGCAAATAATGATCCCGATATAGGGAATCATCGTGAGAACGACAACCATTGCGCCGATCACAGGCGCAAAGTTCAGGCCCATCGCTGTGAGAGTTGTGCCGATGAGGATACCATCGATGAGACAAACAAGTAGCTGACCACGGAAGTACGCGACAACGTACGAGTTGATTTGTAATATTACATCCGCCACTTCATTCTTCAGCGGCGACGCGCGCAACGGCAGGTAATCTGTCCATCTTTCTTCAATGCGCGGCTTTTCTTTGAGTAGAAAAAACAAATAGACGGGGACCAGAATAAGACTGAGCAAGAAGCCGGTTGCACCGAGAAAACCGCCGATGCTTGTCTTCAAAATGTCCCACACCTTTCCGAGTAGAGTCGGCAGCGCCTCCTGTAACTTGGGCATTTGTTTTTCCACGTACGCTTGAATGCGCTGGCGTTCGGCGTCACTCAGCTTGGGTTGGCTCGGAGCGATTACCTGAGTGGAAGGCGTGGTGGATTGCGGCGATCCGGTCGGACTCACCGTCGTCTGTCTCTGGGGAGAAGGAGAAGGCCCCGGGCCGATCAGGAAATTGGTAAGATTTTTCGACGCGGATTTCGTATGTCCTGCGCCAAGCAAGCCGAATGCCTGGTCGAACCGGTAGATAAGATCGACGATGTAATCCCGAGCGCGTTCAGTGTAGGAAGGGATTTGCCTGGCGAAATTCGCGCTCTGAACCGAGATCGTCGGAACGAACCAGGCTGCCAATCCGCCCAATGCGAAAAACCCAATTGCGAAAACCAGCGCTATAGCCTTGGTGCGAGTAAGCGTTCCGCGAGACATTTTCGTCACCAGCGGATCGAGCAGATAGGCAAGAATTGCGGCGATCGCCACCGGGATCAGAATCGGCTGGAGAAAACTGATGATGCTGGCGCCGGCCCATATCGCAGCGGCAACGATCATGACGAGAACAACGACGAAACAGGCAGTCAACGCCCCCCACATCATCTTGCGTTGCCACGGGGTGGGGTATTCCTTCATCCAAGGGGTTAAGCTCGAATCTCGAATGTCGGCCGCGTGCAGCGGTTAGTTTGGATCTGGGCGTCGACGTTCGATGTTAGTGTTCGATATTTTATTTCGGTGCGCTTGTTAAATCGGATTAGTCTTTGCCGGTAAATCCTTTCCGATCATCTTTTTCGTAGTCTGGATCTTGTCCGCTAGATTCTTGTTTTTCGGATCGAGCGACAGCGCTTTCTGCCAGGCTTCCAACGCCTCCCGAGTCCGATTCAATTTTAGATAAGTGTCGCCGATGTGTTCAAACACGACAGGATCTTCGTGCTCTGCAGTCTTCGCAGCGCGGAGCAGGTCCTCCAAAGCTCGATCGAGCTGGCCTTTCCGAAATTCCACCCAGCCGAGACTATCGAGGTAGGAAGCATTGTTGGGTTCGCTTTGCATCGCGCGTCTGATCATCGTTTCAGCTTCCTCGAGATTCATATTGTGATCCGCCCACATGTAACCCAGGTAGTTGCAGGCCTCGGCCGAGTTGTCGGGGTCGAGCGCAATTGATTTACGAAGCAGATCCGCCGCCTTGTTGTAGAGACCCGCCTGTTCGGCAGCTGCTCCATAATTGAAGTAAAACTTCGCGTTTACGAAATCGTCGTCCTCCTCGAGTTGTGCTTCGTGCAGTGCCTCCTCGAAAGTGGCTACGGCTTGCTGGCTTTGCTTCGCTTCGCGTTGTGCGATTCCCAGGTAATAGACTATCTCCGGTGCACCCGGGAATCTGCGTCGGGCATCGCCCAGCAATTTCACTGCGCGGTCGGGGTCTCGTAAAGCCCCGAGAAGCAGTTCCGCCAGGCGCACATACGTGCCGGCATGATTTGGATTGATCAGGAGGCTTTGCTCATAATTGGCGGCGACTTTAACGAACTTCGCTTTGGCTTCCTCGATCCGATTGGCGCGTTGAAGCGATCGCGCTTCCTCGTCGAGCACCTGAGCCAGCAAATCGTACGGTTGATATTTTTCCGGGTGCTCCTTGATGATTTGCTCAAGCATTTCAACCGCTTTGTCTCTCTGGTTTGTCAGGACAAAACCGGTGGCCAGTTTCTCTCGCGCGTTCGCGTCGTCCGGTTGCAATTCGAGAACACGCAGGTAAAGCGGGATCGCTTCCTTCAATTGCTGCGATGCCGCGTAGTAATCGGCTACGTCCTTGAGGATCCCCGGATCGTCCCCGGAATTTTCCGCCGCTCTTTTGAAAATTTCATTAGTCTTTTTCAGTTCATCGGGTTTTGGCTGTGAATCGGATTTAAAGAGAATGGCGACGTAAAGTTTTCCAAGGCGTATCCAGAAATTTGGATCAGTGCTCTGAACTTTCAGAGCGCGATCCAGAGCCTCGATCGCCGCTTTCTCTTGTCCGGCTGCGAGTTCGATTTCAACCAGACGCTGGTAACCTTCCACGTCTCCGGGATTCAGAGCGATCGCGCGATTGGCGTAATCAATCGCCTGGTCCGTTTTCTTCAGATACCTCGTGTATATGAAAGCGAGTTGCTGATACGGCTCGGCATTTCTTGGGTTTGCCTTGATTGCGTCCTTCAGCACGTCGATTGCTTGTGGGAAATCATCCTGCTGTATCAGTAAACCGGCCACGCGCGAGGCGAGTTCTGACTGACCTGGATCGACATTGAGGACTTTCCGATAGGCTTCCAGAGCGCGCTCCATCTCGCCGTTTTCCTCGAATGCCATTCCTTCAACGAAACGCGCGAGCGCGTCCGCTTTATGCGCTCCCTGCGACCGTAACGCGAGGTCTGGAGCCGGTTTCGACGCAAACGAATCATCGTGGCGCGCGACGGGCTTTCCAGGATGGGCGCGAGGAATTTTCGCAGGTGAAGCCTTGGGTGCTTGCGCCTCCGCAACCGTTGCTGCAACCAGAAAACTAAGCGCGAAAAACAGCTTCCGGCCGGCGCAGCAAACGCAGCACTTTTTCTGCTCCTTCACGCCTAATCTTATCTTTCCGGCGCGGGTTCGGCAAACCAGGGCGTTGGCTTCGCCAGCAAAGACAAATAAGACTGTGCCTTACAACTTGTAGCGCAGTCGCTTCTTATGCCGGTGCGCCTTCATGCGTTTGCGGCGCTTGTGCTTGGCAATTTTTGCTTTCCTACGTTTTTTGAGCGAGCCCATTCAGATTTTAATAACTGCGATTCGATTGAATCATCTAATTCATCGCAGTGCAAGCGTAGTCGCAGATTCGGCTATTTGGTTTCTTGTGACGGCGCGGTTGCTGCCTTCTTTTTATCCTGCGGGCCGATGCCGATTTTCTTCAGAAATGGCTCGATCGATTGTTTGCGGCCAAGGAACTTTTCGATCGACTCGTTGACATCACGCGAATCGCCCGGCTCGTAAATTTCGCGGCGCAATTTCATTCCGGCCTGTTTATCGAGGTAACCGTCCTTTGCCTTTTCAAAAACGGTTGCCATGTCGGCGGCAATCGCGTCCGCCCAGGCGTAGCCATAGTAACCGGCATCGTAGCCGTTCAGATGCCCAAAGTAGGAGACGAACGTTGTGCTTGGATCAATCGGCAAAAAGACTTTTTCCAGGATCGGGTTCGATATCGCCACGGAATCGTATGGCATCTCTTCGGGGTGTGGATCGTGTAGAGCAAGATCGAGTGAAGCGAACGCGAACTGGCGCCGATAGAGCACGCCGGCATTTGCCAGCTTCGCCTCGTTGAGTTTCTTGACGATTTCCGCCGGAATTTTTTTGGACGGATCGCGGTAATCGGCAGCGAAAGTATCCAGCACTTTCTTGTCCCAAACCCAGTTTTGCAGCATCTGTGACGGCGCTTCAACAAAATCACCCGGGACGTGCGTTCCGGCGAAGCGGCCATACTTGGCGCGAGTGACAATGGAATGCAGAGCATGCCCAAACTCATGGAAAAGCGTCTCGACGTCCTGATGCGTCATTAATGATGGAGCATCGCCATTCGCCGGCGGAAAATTACAGAGCAACGCAACAGTGGGCCGCTGATATTTTCCGTTCGGCAAAAGCTTGCCGCTGATGATGTCGAATTGCGCGAAGTGATTGAATTTTCCCTCGCGCGGGAACATGTCGAGATAAAACATCCCGAGCGGCTCGCCCGTGGCTGAATCGGTGACGAGATACAGCTGGAGATCGTCAATCCATTTGTGCGGCGCGACGATCTTTTCGAATTTCAGACCGAAGATGCTCTGATAAATGTTGAACATCCCGTCGAGCACTTTTTGGAACGGGAAGTACGCGCGCAACGCTTCCTTATCGACGGCGTATTTTTGCTTGTTCAGCTGGTTGCTGTAGTACCGCCAGTCCCAGACCATGATTTTGGCTTTAGGATCATTGGTGTCGGCAGCCTTCAACTTTTGCAGTTCCGCAACTTCACTGTCGAATTTTGGCCGGATGCCTGCGACCAGATCGTTGATGTACTTTTCCGCGTTCGTGCCGGTCTTGGCCATTTTGACTTCCGTCTGGTAATCGTCCCATGACTTGTAACCGAGGCGCAGCGCGATTTCGTTTCGGAGTTCCAGCATTTGGTTCAGAACAGGAACGTTTGTGTCTTTAGCAAGCGTTTCGCGAATGACGTACAGCTGTTTACGTGTCGCTTCGTTTTTGGCGTTCTCCTGTACTGTGTTGAATTGCCAAGTGACATTCGCCATCACGGTGTAAACGTCGTCGCTGGTTTTAATGCCGGGCGAGGCGAAGAAGCTTTCCGGAAGCCCATCGAGATCAGCTTTGCTGAACATGACCGGAGTGTTGGACTTAACGATGTTGGTGTCGAAATCTGTTCCCAGCTTCGACAGTTCCTTGCGCAGGTCCTCAACTTCCTTGCGCTGGTCAGGAGGCAATTCCAAACCGGCGCGGCGATAATCGCGCAGCGTTTCCGTGAGTAGCTTTTCGTCTTCGCCGCTGAGCTTTGGATGCGTATCGGCAAATGCCTTGATCGCCTTGTAAACGTCTTCGCGATAATCGATACCGACCGCCCAGTCCTGAAACGCTTTCACGGCGTTCTCAGCAGCAGTGCGCATCGCGGGATTCGTGTTCGTTTCCTTTATGATGGTGGCTCTATTTGCCGCGAGACTCGCCTCGTAAGTGACGTCATCCAGAGCGACTACAGTGCTCTTGAAAGTCGCCTTACCTGGGTCTTGGGCACCGATCCGATCTAGCGATGCGTTGGCCTTCGCAATCGCATCTTTCATTGCAGCCTCAATCGCTTTCGGTGTCTGCTCCCAATCGGGAATCGTCAATACGGCGTTCGCCTTTGCCGCGGCGGCACGAAAATCATCGACTGTTTTCACTTCGGCGGCCGAAACGACTAAGCTCGAAGCGAGCAGAATGACTAAGATGTGAACCAATGCGGCTTTATTGGAATAGTTTGACATAGCGGTGGAAGAGCAAAATAGGCCAAAGAGTTACACAGATTTTCACCTATGGCAGAAGGAATTTTGATGAATCTGTGTTTCATCTGTGTTCATCTGTCACGAGAACAGCGATTCTGGCGAGACGCGTAAAGCATGGTCCACAAATTTTTCGTTGCCTTTATTCCGATTTTTGTCGCGATAGATGTTATTGGACTGGTGGCCGTGTTTATGGGTCTGGCTGGAGACGCTCCGCGCGAACAACGGCAGCGGGAGGGTTTCATTGCCATCTTCACGGCACTCTGTATTTCGGTCGGGTTTATATTTCTCGGAAAAATAATCTTTACCGCACTTGGAATCACCGTATCGGATTTTCAGGTGGCAGGCGGCCTGATATTGCTTGGCTTAGCCGGGCGGGAGTTGCTTAATGTCGCGCCGGCAAGTCGTGAAGCCACGAACGACTTCGGCGTCGTCCCGCTTGGGATGCCTCTTATAGCTGGGCCTGCGCTTCTGACAGCGCTGCTCGTTCTTGTCGATACAGTCGGCCTGGTGTTTACGATTGCGGCGCTTTTGGTCAATCTCGCGCTGGTCGTGGTCGCATTTTGGAATGCCGATCTGGTCGCGCGCTGGATGGGCAGGCAAGGCTTGCGCGGTGTGTCAAAAATAGTCGCACTCCTGCTGGCCGCCATCGCGGTCAGTCTGATCCGACGTGGCTGGCACGGAGTGTGAGTGTCAGAGCAACCCCCAGCGCACGCATTCTGGTGCGCAGGTGATCTCGCCGATTGGCCTCGGTTCCTCGCCGCCCAAATCGGGCGTCTGTTACAAGCCTGAATCGAAACGCCCGCCACTGGCAATATGCCGTCGCACCGAAGGCCAAAATTCCTTCAGCTTTGCGCTTTTATCGCCGTGGTCATAGCGCCAATTCAACTCAACTTCGATTGCCTTGATCTCGTCTTGTGAGGCCGTTGCTTGCCCGTGATAGATATAAGCAGGCACGCCCTCGCGAGTCTGGGTGAGTGTGTTCATCCCGTAGAGATCGAGGCGGCGTTGTTGCAATTGGGCCGTGCTCCAATCCTTATAAGCGGGGCTACGATGGCCCCATACGTCCGCCGTAAAAGCATACCGGGAATAAGGGTAGCTGCCGGTCACGGCCGGACCGGGCGGGGGCGCGGGTTGGTTTGCACAGCCAAACAGCCCAACGGCAAATGCTGCTAAGAATAATCTTTTCATATGCTTGATTCCTCGATTTATTAGACTCCCATTTACATCAATTTAACCACATAAATCCAACGTAGTCGCAGGTTTATTTTGCGGTTCGAGACCTATACGCTAGAGTCCTCATGCAGGTCCAAATAAAACACCGGAGGCCGATTCACATTACAAACGGACCGGAATTGACACCCCGAGGGCCTCCCGGTAAAATGCTCGCTTTATGAGATTTCCTCTTCCACTGACAGCGAAAATCGCTGCGTACGTGATCGGGCATAAGCTGCGGGGCACCAAGAAATTTGCCACGGTGCTTCAGCTCGAGCCGTTACATACGTGCAATCTCACGTGCACGGGTTGCGGGCGGATTCGCGAATACTCTACGTCGCTCAAGGACGTGATGAGTCTAGAGGATTGCCTGGCGGCAGCTCAAGAGTGCAACGCGCCGATGATTTCCATCTGCGGCGGCGAGCCGCTGGTCTATCCGCATATCGAAGCATTGGTCGAAGGATTGCTCGCGCAGAGTAGGATCGTTTACATCTGTACCAACGCCGTATTCATGCGGAAAAAAATGCGCGAATGGCTCGCAAAAGAATTGAGCAACGCTCAAAACGGTAGCGGCAAAAAATTCGAGGAGAAAATCGATGTGCTCCTTAAGGGCGGGTTGATTTCGGAAAAAGACGCCGCTGAAATCCGTAAGGGGCCGAAAGACCCGGCGAAGCCGACGATCGCGCCAAGCAAATGGATGTACTGGAACGTGCACCTTGATGGCCTCGAGCGAACGCACGACCTGATCGTCGAGCGCGAGGGCGTTTTCAAAGAGTGCATTCTGGCAATCAAAATGGCGAAGGTGCTCGGGTACCAGGTCGCAACCAATACGACGGTCTACAAAGAGACTGACATGCAGGAAATCGAGCGAATGTTCGATTACCTGTCAGATCTTGGCGTTGACGGACACACTATCACTCCTGGCTACGACTATGACGCTGCGAAGCGAGACATGACCACACGGCTCAATTTGCGGCCGGAAGATTTCTTTCTCACTCGTGCCATGACCGTTCAGAAATTTCGAAAAGTCGAGAACTGGATCAATCGATACGCATTTTTCGGAACACCGGTATATTTTGAGTTTCTGGCCGGCAAACGGGACTTGACCTGTTCGGCCTGGGCAATTCCCACGCGAAACATCCGCGGCTGGAAGGGTCCGTGCTATTTGATGACCGACGGCCATTTCTCAAGTTATGCGGAGCTGCTGAAACAGACCGACTGGAACCGATACGGAGTCGTAAATGGTGTCGCACGCGATAGCCGGTGCGAAAATTGCATGGTGCATTGCGGCTACGAGCCCACTGCAACGCTTGGCTTGCAAGCTCAGCGCGGCGACACTTGGAAAACGATCAAGTTCAATTTCGGCGCGAAGCCGAAGCCTGCTGGACGTGGTAGTGAAGTGCTCGCCTACAACGGTGTCAGCTCGGGAAATGGTCATCTCACGGGCAAGCGCGCCGAGCCGGCAGCGAAAGCCTCCTGAACGATCGAGATGCCGTCGACCCAATTCATAGTCTTACCAAGTTCGCCCGACGCTTCGGAAGCCTACTCTGCGGCGGACAAAGAGATTGCGCGGGCGATTTCGCTCGCTCAGGAAAATCTTTTACGGCAACAAAAACCTGACGGGCACTGGTGCGGCGAGCTGCTGGTTGATAGCACGCTGTGCTCCGATTACGTCGTGTTCATGCACTGGTGCGGCGAAGTCGATGCGCAACTGCAGCGGCGTTGCACCCGTCACATTCTTACACGCCAATTGCCCGACGGCGGCTGGAACATTTATCACGGTGGGCCGAGCGAGATTAATGCGTCGGTGAAGGCGTATTTTGCTCTGAAGCTTGCCGGTTGTTCTGTGGATGCGCCTTTTATGCAGGAAGCGCGCGCGACTATCATGCGCCTGGGCGGGATTCCGCAGATGAACACGTTCAGCAAGCTTTACCTCGCATTGCTTGGGGTATTCCCGTGGAAGTACTTGCCGGCAATTCCGGTGGAGATGGTGCTCCTGCCGAGCTGGGCTCCTTTTCACATTCACAAAATGTCGTCGTGGAGCCGAGCGATGCTCATTCCGCTATCCATTATCAATCATTTTAAACCCACGCGGGTTTTGCCCGGCGAAAAGCAACTACACGAGCTATATCCCCTCGGCACTGAGCAGGCCGATTTGCGTCTCCCGCGCAGCGAACAATTCTGGACATGGCGCAATTTCTTCCTTCGCCTTGACGACACGCTAAAATTCTTGCAGCCGCTTCGTATCGGTTTGCTGCGGCAGCGCACCTTGGAAGCAGCAGAGCGCTGGATGCTCGAGCGCATCCGAGAGGGGAGCGACGGTCTTGCAGCGGTTTATCCCGCGATGTTGAACTGCATGATTGCTCTGCGCGCTCTTGGCTATTCAAAAACTCATCCAATTTACGCGAAGGTTGAAAAAGATTTCGCCGGCTTGTTCGTTAACGATCCCGACGATTTTAGAATTCAACCTTGTCTCTCGCCCGTTTGGGATACAGCCATTACGATTATTTCCCTCGCAGACTCTGGTCTTTCAGCGGAACATCCCGCGCTGCAAAAAGCCGCCGAATGGTTGGTCAGCAAAGAAGTGCGAATCCGCGGCGATTGGGCGGTCAACAATTCGTATCCCGAAGCCAGCGGCTGGGCGTTCGAGTACAACAACGTCTATTACCCGGACACTGATGACACCGCCATGGTGTTAATGGCACTCAGACTTGTCCAACCTGAAGATTCACAGTCACTCAACGAACTGTTTCGTCGCGCTCTTGGGTGGCAGCTCAGTTTCCAATGTCGCGATGGCGGCTGGGCTGCGTTCGACAAGAACGTGACAGCTCCGTGGTTGGAAGATATCCCGTTTGCAGATCACAACGCGATTCTCGATCCCACCTGCAGCGACTTGACTGCGCGTACGCTCGAGTTGCTCGGCTACGTCGGTTTCGATCGCAATGCGAAATGCGTTCGCAACGCGATCGAATATTTGATCGCCACTCAGGATGACGATGGTTCGTGGTACGGACGCTGGGGAGTGAATTACATCTACGGCACCTGGCAGGTGCTGCGTGGCCTCCGGGCAATCGGCGAAGATATGACTCAGGACTGGATTTTGCGCGGACGCGATTGGCTCGAGAGCTGCCAAAACAACGACGGCGGCTGGGGTGAGACCTGTGGCACCTACGAAAACCCATCGACCAAAGGAATTGGCCCAAGCACTGCGTCGCAAACCGCTTGGGCGATTATGGGTATCTGCGCCTGCGGCGATCTGGATCGACCGAGCGTTCAATGCGGCTTGCGTTACCTTCTTCGCTCGCAAAAGCCCGACGGCTCATGGGATGAAGATGAAATCACCGGCACCGGCTTCCCACGCACCTTTTATTTGAAGTACGACATGTATCGTCAGAATTTCCCGCTCTTAGCTCTCGCGACATATGTGAACCATCGCAGCGGAGTGGGGTGTTACCCAGGGTTTTATCGCTGCGACCGGTAGACGGACGGCAGCGATCCGCCGTCGTGTTCGGCCGAAAATAAAACCTATCGTTTGGCGTAATTCGATCTAACAGTAACGATTATGGCTTACGAACTACCTAAATTACCCTATGCGTACGATGCGTTGGAGCCGCACATCGATGCGCGTACAATGGAAATCCACTACACGAAACATCACCAGGCTTACGTCGATAACCTGAATAAAGCGGTCAAAGGCACCGATCAAGAGAAGAAAACCGTCGAAGACCTGATCAGTGACCTAAACGCCGTGCCGGAAAACATTCGCACAGTCGTGCGAAACAATGGCGGCGGTCATGCCAATCACTCGTTCTTTTGGAACATCATGGGACCGAAGGCCGGCGGCGAACCCAAGGGCAAACTTGGCGATGACATCAAATCCGCGTTCGGCAGCTTCGATCAGTTTAAAGAAAAACTCAGTACTGCCGGTGTGGGCCGTTTCGGCAGTGGATGGGCATGGCTGATCAAGAACAAGAATGGCGGTCTCGAAATAATCTCCACGCCAAATCAAGACAGTCCTCTGATGGACGGCAACACGCCGATCTTCGGTGTCGATGTGTGGGAGCACGCGTATTACTTGAAGTATCAAAACCGCCGGGCCGATTACCTCAAGGCATGGTGGAACGTCGTTAACTGGGACGCGATCGCTGATAAGTACTGAGCTGCGCAAGCGTTGTAGAGGCGCTTGTGCCAAGCGCCGATCTTTTTAGGTTCGGCGTTTGACACAAACGCCGCTACAACGATGGCCTACTTAAACGAAAATTACCTGAAACTTCAGGCCGGCTATCTCTTCCCGGAGGTGGCGCGGCGCGTGCGCGAATTCTGCGAAGCGCATCCTGAAGGTGCCAGGCGATTGATCCGCTGCGGGATCGGTGATGTTACCGAGCCGCTTCCGCCTGCAGCCACCGAAGCAATGAAGCTCGCGATCGATGAGCTGGGACACCGCGAAAGTTTTCGCGGCTATGGTCCAGAACAAGGCTACGAGTTTCTCAGATCAACCATCGCGCAACGCGACTACCGTGATCGGAATATTCAGATTGCTGACGACGAAATTTTCGTTTCTGACGGATCAAAAAACGATTGCGGTTACGTCCTCGATATTCTCGGCGGCCAAAATAAGGTTGCGGTACCCGATCCAGTCTATCCGGTCTACGTGGACACAAACGTGATGGCGGGCCACACGGGCTCGACACGAAAGGATGGCAGCTACGAGGGCATTTATTATTTGCCCTGCACAGCGGAAAACAATTTCGTGCCCGAACCACCTCAGGAGCACGTCGATCTCGTCTATCTCTGTTTTCCAAACAATCCAACTGGCGCTGTCGCATCGCGCGCGCAGCTCGCGCGCTGGGTCGATTACGCGCACGAACACGACGCGCTATTGCTCTTCGATGCGGCGTATGAGGCATACATTTCCGATCCTGAAATTCCGCATTCTATTTTCGACATTCCGGGTGCGCTCACGTGCGCAATTGAGTTGCGCAGTTTTTCAAAGAACGGCGGCTTCACGGGTGTGCGCTGTGGATTTACGGTGATGCCAAAATCGGTGCTCGCGCGAAGCGCTGACGGACGACGGTTCCCGCTGCATCCGCTCTGGCAGCGTCGTTGGAGCACGAAATCGAACAGTGTTGCTTACCTGGTGCAACGCGGCGCTGAAGCGTTGTATTCCCATGAGGGACGTAAACAGGTTCGCGAGCTCATCGATCATTACATGGGAAATGCCAAAGTCCTTCGCGATGCCGCAGCTGAAGCTGGCCTTGAGGCTTTCGGAGGAGTCAACGCGCCTTACATCTGGGTGAAAACAGCTGACGGCCTCACAAGCTGGCAAATGTTCGACCGGATGTTGCGCGAGCTGAATGTCGTCGTCACGCCCGGCGCAGGTTTCGGCGCGAAAGGCGAAGGTTATTTTCGCATCTCGGCGTTCAACAGCAGGGAAAACGCGGGGGAAGTGGCGCGGCGTTTGAAATCTCTGTGAACCTCGTGACGCAGACAATTTTGTCTGCGAACCGAATTCACGCACGTAGGATTGCCTGCGTCACCCCAGTCACGTAGAGTGCGCGAAGTTTTTCGGGGACCATCTGGCGTGCCGGAACGAAAACAAAATCTGCCACAGCTTTATCGCTTTTGTTTCCTGATGCTCGGCGACTCGCGGAAGGCACAGGAAGTTTTTCACGCGACGTTGCGTGAGGCTGCGATGCGCGCTGCCCGCGGGGAACTGCCGAGCGAACCGTTCTGGCTGTTCCGCGACGCGCGATGGCGCTGCTTGGAAGCGACCAAAAGTGACTTGCAACCGGAGTCGGTTGAAATTGAGGAGCGCGATGTCGCTCCAAATGCTGAATCACAAATTCAGCGCCTCGATCCCGTGCAGCTGGCGATTTGGATTTCGGCTGCCCCGGACCCGCAGCGCAGCGCACTGGCACTTTTTTATCTGGACGAATTCGACTATCGGGAAATCCTCGAAATAGCCGAACTGAAATTGAGCGAGCTTTCGCGTTTCCTCGCTAAAGGCCGCCTGCAATTGCAGGCCTGGCTCGATTCGAAATTTCCTCAACCGAGCAAGGAATGAAGCTACTGTCGTCGCTGCGCCGGCAACGCTCCCTTTTGAATTGCGCTCCGATCAGCGCGCCTCGGTTGGCCGACCGTCCCATGCGCTCGGCAATATCTCGTGCAGACGAGTCCGCCGAATTTGTCGATCAACAGAATTTCGATCGAGCCGTAGCGCGCCTCGTTCGTCTTATTTCCATTCCGGCCGAGTCTGCCGAGTGGTTCTCGGAAAAAGACCTGGTTCCCGCCTCCAAGCGGACCTGGAAAAACACGCTGCGCAACCCCGCCGTGCTGGCGATCAGCCTCGCTGTTGCGGTGATTGCAGGAGTGTTCGTGTTCAATTTCGTTAGCCACTTAAACGATTTCCCGGGCTCGGCGACAGCTCGCAAATTGTTGGGAGTCGCTGCTTCGACGCGACCATTGATGCTGGATCCGGTGAACGCTGAAGCAGGAACATTAAGCGACCTGTTTTTTATGAAACACGGTTTGGAGCATTACGATGTTCCGGAAGAGTTTGCCGATTTTGGCACTATTGGTTGCCGTGTTTTTGAAGACGACGAATCACGGCGTATCGCCCAAATTTGGGTCTCGGAGAAACGCATGCAGTTCTTTCTCTTTCCGGCCGAGAGAGACAGCAAAAGCGGAACAGTGCTGCGGTTTCCCGGCTGGCGCTATGTCCACCAGGAAGGCTGGACAGGTGCGGTGACCGAACACAGCGGCGTTTGCTTCATGGCTGCGGTCCGCGGCGGCGACAAGGATTTAGAGCAATATCTTGCGAAACCGGCGGGCAACTAGTCCCGCCTTTCCGCGCGTTGACACGTAATGTGACGCGTTGGACTTTCTTCTCCTTCGCTTGAACGTGGCGCGGTGATGTCGACGTGCCCGTCGGCAAAGATTCGTTAGGTCGGTACGTTCATTAAGCGCCAGGGTAGCTCAGTGGTAGAGCAGGGGACTCATAAGCCCTTGGTCGGGAGTTCGAATCTCCCCCCTGGCAATTTTCTGGACTCGATTTTCGAATGCCAATTGCCAATTTCATTGGGTATTCGACGTTCAAGGTCTCTTCCTCGCTCAATAGATGAATGACCAAAATGTGCTTGAGCGTTTTTTCGCGCAGGGAAATTCCTATTGGCTGACGCGGTTTGTCATTCTGCGACTGCTTGGATTTGTCTATGCAGTCGCATTTCTGGTGGCAGCCAAACAGCTCGTCCCGCTCATCGGCGAGCATGGCTTGACGCCAGCGACACATTTTCTAAGCGAGGTTCAAACGGAACTCGGTTCGCGAAGCGCCGGTATGTTTCGGGTTCCTACTTTGTTTTGGTTCGGAATTTCCGACGATGCATTGTCGATCTTCTCCTGGGTTGGATTCGCGCTGTCGCTCATTGTTCTCGGCGGGTATGCTAACGCAATCCTGCTGGCGGTTCTTTGGGCGATGTACATGTCGATCGTTCACATCGGCCAGATTTGGTACGGCTACGGCTGGGAAATTCAGCTGCTCGAGACGGGATTCTTATCGATTTTTCTTTGTCCACTGCTCGATGGCCGCCGCTTTCCCAGGTCCAGGCCGCCGATCCTGGTGATCTGGCTTTTTCGGTGGCTCGGTTTTCGCATCATGTTTGGCGCGGGCTTGATCAAATTGCGGGGCGACCCCTGCTGGCGCGATCTCACATGTCTTTACTACCATTACGAAACGCAACCCATCCCAAACCCGGTCAGTCGATATCTGCATTTTGCCCCGCTGTGGTTCCACAAATTTGAAGTGCTTTGGAATCACTTCCTCGAGCTAATCGTGCCCTGGTTTTCTTTCGGCCCGCGAACGGCGCGGCACATTGCCGGCGTGCTCCTGGTCACGTTCCAGATTTTTCTCATTATCAGCGGCAATCTTTCGTTTCTCAATTATCTCACGATCATTCCGTTTCTGGCCTGCTTTGATGATAGTTTTCTCGGGCGTTTTCTGCCGCGATCAATCGTGAGACGCGCACAAGAAGCGGCTCAGAATTCGCGGCCGTCCCGCATCACCAACGGTGTTGCTGTTGCGTTAACGATTATGGTGATCTGGCTTAGTATACCGACGGTGCTCAATCTCGCCTCCGGCCGGCAGCTGATGAATTACTCGTATGATCCGCTTGATCTCGTCAACACTTACGGCGCATTCGGGACAGTAGGACGCGAACGCGACGAAATCGTGTTTGAGGGAACAGATGACGCACTGATTACTGGCGACACACAATGGAAAGAGTACGAGTTTAGAGCCAAGCCCGGTGATCCGAATCGCCGGCCGCCGTTCGTCGCGCCGTATCAGCCGCGGATTGATTGGCAAATCTGGTTCGCTGCGATGTCGTCACCTTCCGAGTATCCGTGGACGCTGCATTTTGTTTGGAAACTTCTGCACAACGATCGTGGCACGCTGTCGCTAATCGCGAACAATCCGTTTCCCGACGCGCCGCCCCATTACATTCGAGCGCAACTTTATCGTTACCGATTTGCGCCCCTTGGCGAGAAAGCGTGGTGGAAACGCGAATCGGTCGGAGAATGGCTGCCCGTGCTCTCGGCTGACAATCCGCAGTTTCGCAGGTTGCTTGAGTCAATGGATTGGCTCGATGAGTAATGTGCAGGCATGCTGCCTGAACGGCAAACTAGAGTCCGCCGCTCCTTCGCAACAAATCGCCGCGTTGTTTCAAGTGCGCGATTGTTTCCGGCATCATGCGATGGCCGAAATGTCCTTGTCGCACTCGCAACAGTTCGGAGCCGCGCCATGTTTGGTGGATTGCTTCGATTTCCGCAGGTGGAGCAATCGAATCGAATTCCCCAGCGACGAATAGAATCCTCGTGGGATCGCACACCGGACGGCCGTGCAATGGCGAGCTCAGATGAAAATGCCGTGCAACCAGAGCGCGCTCGATGTTTGCCTGGACCAGTTCGCGCCGAATATGACGCGCCGCGGGGCTATACCAGATGGCCTGCTCAACGTTTACGATCGGCGACATTAACGCCACAAAGCGGAAATCGCTTTCCACGAGCGTCAGCAGCGCGCCGATCCATCCGCCGTAACTGGTCGCCAGCACGCCAAACTCACGGCAGCCGTGTCCCCGCAATGATTCCATTATTTGCCGCAGTTCGATTACGCCCTGACGTAGTCCTTCCGCGTTCCGAACCAGATCCGGTGTGATCGCCAGTTCGCCATTCCAGTAACCACTCGGGACACGCGAAAAGTGATATGGCAAATGAACGAAACACGCGTTCCAGCCGAGTTCATTGAATTTCTCTGCCCAGTGGTAATACCCGGTTGGACTGGATGACATGAGGGCGTGCAACAAGAACACTGTCGGCGCTCCAGTCCATGTGCGCGCATTCGTTCGGAAAAAATCCACGCGCGCGGTGTTGTTTGCTGCAAAAGCTGTTTCGATGGGGCTGCGCCACGACATCGTTAACATACGTGAATCGCGCACGCCATTCACCACCGGCTTTGAATCGGAGGCGCCGTTGCTACCGATCCCCTGCGGAGAAACATAATAATCCTGCGGCAAGAGCTGCTCGCACGCGGTGAGGTACCGCTCCATCTCTTGTCGACTGTGTCCATTCAGCGGGTGACGTCGATGAAGCCAATTGATCGATGCGCAGAGAAGCAAATCGACAGGTGTCGTTCTTACGCGGCGAACTTTGGAGCGCACGGACGTATCTGCGGTTTGCGAAGCACCTGCATCCTGCCGCACGCCAGAGCGCTCCTGCGGCGACCGCGGGAGATCATCCGTCGTGAGGCGAAATTTTTCGCGCAATTGAGCGTAAAGATTTTTGAAAGCGGCTGCCAGTTCGGATTCGATTCGTTTGCGCGCCTGAGATTTTTGCAACTCTGGGAAACATAAAATCGGCTTTCCAAACGCGATCCATACGGGCGTGCGCCGGAACGGCAGCCACTGCTTTTTAGAATAAAACCGATCTGTACCGAGAATTACGCACGGTACGACAGGAACATGAGCAATTTGGGCCAGCGTGGCTGCGCCGGGCCGGAGCGGTGCGCCTTCGAGCAAAGAGCGCGCACCATCGCGAATGCCCCCCTCAGGAAAAAGGCCCACGATGCGTCCGGTTTTTAACAGGTTGATTGCCGCGCGAATTGTTTTTAGATCTGCGCGGTCCCGCTCCGCGGGGAACGCGTCAATTGAGCGCAGGAAAAAGCCCAGCATAGGCGGCCGAAAGAATTCGGCCATGGTCATCCAATCGATCTTTCGCCTCACCGAGAGCGAAATCAGAAACGGATCGAAATGACTGATATGATTCGATACCAGTAAAAATCCACCGGCGCGATTTGCATTCTCTCGGCCAATCATGTGAATACGCGCGACACAGCCAAACACCAATCTCACCAACAACTTGCCAGCGTGGAACATGGCCGTTTTCATCTTTGCGTTTCGAGTTTGCCGCGGCTTCGTCGCGATCGGAAAGTTATTTTTTCAGGCTGATTGAATTTTTGAACGTGGTATTGTGTTGCTGGTTCCAACGTCAGTTGTCGGTCAGACTGTATGAAACCGAGGAGTCCTTCCAGCGCCGGTAAGGGACGCTTTCCGCAGCCGGAGTATTTTTTTCATTCCGGTTTCGGTCAATGGCACGGCCATTTCTGGTCTTCTGACGGAGAAGATAGATCTCGGTTCAGGAATCTTTTTAATTTAGGACGGGAATACCGTATCGAAGCGGCGCGGGAACGAGCAAGGGAGATGGCTGTGTTTGCCGTGATTGTTCTCACCTCCGCCTGGCCCGTTGTCTACATGATTGTGACGGTGGTGAAGTTGCTCAGCAAGGGCCGACCGCTGAATTGATCGTCCCGCTGTCCGAGTGATTACTGTCGCGGTTTGGGCCAGAGAAATTCGTCGCGATATTCGGGCGACTGTTCTGGGGCGAAACCATGGCGGCTCGTGTTTTCGGTCACTACGCGTGGCACGAGAAACTGCAGAAGATAATCTTCTCCACCGGCCTTGGTGCCGCTGCCGCTCATCTTAAATCCACCAAAGGGATGGCGGCCGACGATCGCGCCCGTGCACGAGCGGTTGATGTAAACGTTGCCGGCTTCAAGTCGCGCTTTGATGCGCTCGATGTTATCGGGGCTGCGCGAGAAAAAGCCGCCCGTCAACGCGTAGTCGGTTCCATTTGCGACTTCGAGCGCCTCGTCGAGATCCCGCACTTTCAGAACGCTTAGCACCGGGCCGAAAATTTCTTCGCGCGCAATGCGCATGTTCGGTTTTACGTCGGTAAAAATTGTAGGCGGAATAAAATATCCATGCGGCGGGACTTCCTTTGCCTGATAAGCGAGTGTGGCCTCTTTTTTCCCGATCTCGATGTATTCCAGAATGCGCCGGTACGCAGGTTCATCTATAACCGGGCCCACCATGATGCCTGGTTGCTCGGGATTGCCGATGCGCAGACTCGCTGCGGCCGGAATTAAACGTTCCATCACGCGATCGTAATTTTCTTCGAGCAGAATCAGACGCGACAGCGCGGAGCACTTTTGTCCCTGAAAACCGAATGCGGAATAGATTGAATACATGATCGTCTCATCAAGATCTGCGTCTGCATCAACGATCATCGCGTTTTTGCCGCCCATCTCGCAAATCACCCGCTTCAGCTCGCGTTGACCAGGGCGGGTGATTCCGGCCGACTCCCAAATTTTCAGTCCGACTTCGCGCGAACCGGTGAACGCAATTAAATCGACGTCTTTGTGATCGACCAAATGCGCTCCGATCACGGAGCCGTGCCCCGACAAAAAATTCAACACACCCGGCGGAACGCCTGCTTCCTCGAACACCTGCATGAGCATGGCGCCGCAGAGAATCGACTGCTCGGATGGTTTCATGATCACGGCGTTTCCAGTAACAACTCCGGCCGACGCCATGCCGCAGAGAATCGCGATCGGAAAATTCCACGGCGCGATTACGAACGCGACGCCGCGCGGCAAGTAATGATGATAACTTTCTTCGCCGGGTACCTGCTGCGTGAGTTTTGGGCGCCCTAGTCGCCGCATTTGCTGCGCGTAGAACCTGCAAAAATCGATCGCTTCGCGGATATCGCCGTCTGCTTCAGACCATGCCTTGCCGACTTCGAAAACCTCTACTGCCGACAACTCGTAGCGTCTGCGTTCCAGGATGTCGGCCGCGCGCTCCAGCAACTGCGCCCGCTCCTCGAACGGCGTCCACCTCCATTTTTCGAATGCCGCGCGCGCAGCTTTAACGGCACGCTCTGCTTCCTCGACCCCGGCTTCGGTTCCATAGCCGACAATCTCGGTCGGCTCCGCTGGATTGACCGAAGGCGTCAAATTGTCGGTCCAAATTTTTTCCCCTCCGATGTACAAGGGATGTTTTTCGCCGAAGCGCTTTCGCGCATCGCGCAACGCGCTCTGCATTTTGTCCTGGCTGTCTTTGTAAATGAAACTCACAAGCGGTGCGTTTCGGAAACTATCGCTATCTGTTGCATTAAGTGAAGCGCCATTTTTCTGATTCGATCCACTGTGCCCGCGGGAATCACGGGTCCCGGCTACCGCCGGCTTGATCAGCTCTTTTGGATCGCGCAGCAATTCTTTCGCCGGCACGTTCTCAGCAAATTTTGCCCGCAAAAATCCTTCGTTCGACGTGTTCTCGAGCAGGCGCCGAACCAGATAAGCCATGCCGGGCAGCAACTCTCCGATCGGACAATATTCCCGGACCCGACACCCCATCTCCACTAGCGCGCGCTTGATGGGGCCGGCCATGCCGTAAAGCAGTTGAAACTCGAACCGGCTGCGATCGATGCCAAGCTCATCTGCGACCGCCTGCGCGTGCGCAATGCTGCGAACATTATGCGATCCAAACGCAGGGGTAACAACGGCCTCATTTTCAAAAAGCACGCGCGTAAGCTTTTCGAAATTGGCGTCGCTCTCAGGCTTTTGAAGAAAGACCGGAGGATTCGATCTGTTTTGGTCCGCTTTCGCCGTCTCGTAATCCCAGTATGCGCCTTTCACCAATCGGACTGCGAAGCGAGTGCCGCGTGCACGGCCCCACTCGATCAAATCGCGCAAATCGTTCTCTGAATCTCGCAAATAGCCTTGGATCACAATCCCGGCATGCGGCCAATCTTTGAACTCCGCCTCGGTCAGAATGGTTTTGAACAGCTCGAGAGTCGTATTTTTGAGCGCGTAACTCTCCATGTCGAAATTGATAAATGCGCCTAGTTCCCGCGCGCGGCGAAGAAGCGGCCGGAGCTTGGTGCTGAGACGAGCGATCGCATCCGCCGGAGCAGCCGGACTCATTTGCGAATACAGGGCAGAGATTTTGACCGACAGATTTACAACCGGGAAAAGCTCCGCGTTTTTCCCAAGCGGGTCGGTCCAGTCTTTTGTTTCGCGCGCCAGTTTCTCCAGTAAATTCGCGTAAAGCGCTGCGTATTCATCAGCCTCCGCTTCGCTCACAACAGCTTCGCCCAGAACGTCTACGGTGAAGCCGATTTTTTGTGCGCGCCGCTTGCGCAATGTCCTTATAACTTCATGCGGATTTCGTCCGGCAATAAACTGCCGAGCCATTTCGGAGACATTCCACCGCAAGACGGGAGCGCTTATCCACGGGACGATGCGTGCCACACGAACCCCCATGCCAACCAGCGGGGAGAAACCATTGTTGCTATCGCTGAAATATTCTTCGAGATGCTGAATAATCTCACCTGACCGGTGGAGTGACGGCAGAACGGCTACAAAGCGAAACAGTTGCGTCTTGAATCGCTCATCATGCATCGAGAGCGCCATTAGACGCTGATAAAATCCGGCCTTGCTGAAAAGCCGCTCCGGATGTTTGTCGACCAGTTCAAAAATGCGTGTCCCACGCTGCTCGACGTCGCTCTGGAGCGATCTCATTGGCGAAGGTTAGTCTGCGCCCGCGAGTTAGGCAAAATGCAACAAAAAGCGATGATCGAGTGCAAAAAATTACTAGGAAACACGGTCGCGCGGCATGCGCTTTCCGAAATAGAAATGAAACTGCTGTACGCAATTCGAGGAGCGAGTAGAGGAGGGATTTGCCTGGCAGATTCGGAGGCCCAGGGCTCCGCTGTCAGGCAATCTCCTTGTGCCGATTGCCAGGCCAAGAAACCCGCGTAAGAAGGCGTGATGCGCGCCGACACCGTTCATTACGAGTTTGCCAGTGATAACACGGCGGCGATCTGTCCCGAGGCGTGGACAGCTTTGGAAGATGCGAATGCATATTATGCGCCCTCTTACGGCGAGGACGAATGGACTGCGGCAGTGTGCGAACGCATCCGGCAATTATTCGACGTCGATTGCGATGTTTATTTTGTTTTCACCGGCACTGGGGCGAACGCGCTGGGTCTGGCCCAGCTTTGCCAACCCTTCCACGGAGTGATCTGTCACGAGCGCGCCCACATCCAGACGGACGAGGGCGGCGCTATGGAGTTTTCTACCCGGGGAGCCAAACTGTTTTTGACAAAAACTAATGACGGAAAGATCGACCTGGGCGAGACAGAAAAACTCGTTACGCAACAAGTCGAGCTGCACGGGCACATGATGCACGCCATTAGCATCGCACAGGCGACCGAGCTTGGAACAGTTTACATGCCGGGTGAAGTTGAGGCGATTGGCGCCTTTGCGCGGGCCAACGGAATGCTGGTTCACATGGACGGTGCGCGCTTTGCCAATGCCGTTGCATCGCTTGGATGTGCACCGAAAACCATCACTTGGAAAGCGGGCGTAGACATACTCAGTTTCGGCGGAACGAAAAATGGCGTTGCGGCGGGCGAGCTGGTCATTTTTTTCGACAAGAAAGCCTCGCGCGATTTTCAATATCGGGTGAAACAAGCTGGGCATCTCGGCTCGAAAATGCGTTTTCTCGCTGCGCCGTGGCTGGGGTTATTGAACGGAGACGTCTGGTTGCGAAATGCCCGGCACGCGAACGAGGCGGCCCGCGAGCTTGCGCAGCGCCTTCGAAACGAGGCAGGGATTGAAACCGTGTTCCCGGTGGAATCGAATGCGGTGTTCGTCCAATTGGACGATCAAGTCGTGCGCGGTCTGCACGCCCGCGGGTGGCGATTTTATAAATTTCTGGAGCCCGACATTTACCGTCTGATGTGTTCCTGGTCCACCACAGACGAGGAAATTTCAATGCTGCTTGGCGATCTTGGGGCGATTAAATGATTGAACGGATCGCGGTTGGAACGATCTTACCAACGAGATGAACCTATTTGAACGAGCAATGGTGTTAGGGGCGGTATTACTGGCCGGATGCGGAACCACACGCAACGTGGCCGTAAGTTCGTACCATGTCACACGCGACGTGGCAGTCGGTTCTTATCGCGTTGCGACCGCGCCGGTGCATTACGCTCTGCGACGCCACAGTAACGAGCCAACCATGATTGGAACGACAGATGCGGTCCAATCCGACGTAACCGAGCCTGGTCACCCTGCTGCATCGACACAGGTGGCCTCGGCGCCGCAGCCACGGCGAAAGCCTGACACGACGAGATCTCAAAAGCCCCCCAAAATAACGCCGTCTGTCGCTCACAGCGACACCACCCAGCCAGAACCAAAACCGTCGTCTCCGGCGCAAGCCTCCTCCACGTTCCCAACTGCCAAGGCAGTTCCTGACAAACCGGGATACGTGTTTAGTCCATTTGATTCCGGTGGTAGATACGTTGATGTGAGCGGTTACACGCCGGGAACCAAGGTTAAAGATCCTTGGACTGACAAAATTTTTATCGTGCCCTAGTTTTCTGTAGTCGTCGCCCTGTGGGCGACGTTCGCTGGGTGAATACCGAGATCGACGTCACGCTTCGCACGGCGAAGTGGTTACAGCCGACTGAATTGCCGTCGAGTGCAGCGAATGTTACCTAATCTTATGCGAATTGCGTGGAGATCGTCTGTTTATTCGCTGCTCTGCTGCCTCCTCGTTGCCGCCCCACACGGCCTTGCGCAGACCTACCAGGGAAAACAGCTCGTTAGGCCGGAGCTCCTGGCCGATACAAACGCCGTCGTTCCCGGCAAGCCGTTCACCGTGGGGTTACTGCTACGAATGGCTCCGGGCTGGCACACTTACTGGAAATTTTCCGGCGACGCAGGCCTGCCCACGGAACTGAAATGGAAATTGCCGGCGGGCTGGAAGGTCGGCGACATTCAATGGCCAATTCCGCTGAAAACAATCGATCCCGGCGACATTGAAACGTACGGCTATGAAAATGAAGTCCTGCTGATGCAGGAAATCACGCCGCCGTCGAAGCTCGACGGTTCGTCAGCAAAACCTTCTACCGAAGCGAATTGGCTCGTGTGCGAGAAAATTTGCATTCCCGGCGGCGCCACTTTGCAGTTGGATTTGCCCGTAGCATCAACGAGCGAGCCGGCAAACACGGACGTTTTTGCTCGGTATCGGCATTTGCTTCCTCAGAAGCTGCCGGCCCCCAATGTGGCGCGCGCCGATTGGAGCCGGGTTGGATCCGATCTTCGCTTGAAAATTACGAGCGAAGCTTTGGCGAAATATCCGGGAGTCGATTTCTTTCCGGTGCCGGAGCAGGAGGTGATCGTTGGGCATCCCGCGGTTCAATCGCGGAACAACAATGAAATTGTTTTTCGCATTCCGCTTGAGTCGGCGCCGAAAGATCTATCGTCGATGGCTGGTCTGGTGGTGTTTGCGCAGCAGCCGAACGGCGACGATCGCACGGCGTGGCAGATCACGAGCGCGCCACCTGTTTCGGGGTTCCGGTCGACGCCGGCGCACGGAATTTTCATGTTTCTGCTCTTTGGGTTTCTCGGCGGGCTCATTTTGAATTTGATGCCGTGCGTATTGCCGGTGATCTCGCTCAAGATTTTCGGCTTTGTCCAACAAGCGGGACAGAGCCGACAGAAAATTCTTCGCAGCGGGATTGCGTTCACCATTGGAATTTTTGCGTGGTTCATCGCGCTGGCGATCCTGCTGATCTCCCTTAAAGGCGCTGGCCGTGATGTGACCTGGGGCGGTTTTCAGTTCACGAATCCTTACTTCGTCCTCGCCTTGAGCGTGATTGTGCTCGTATTCGCGCTGAATCTCTTTGGCGTGTTTGAGGTTTCGTTGCCACAATCGGTTACGCGCGGTTTGCTTTCGACCAGCGAGCGCAAGGATCTACTCGGCTCATTTTTCCAAGGCGTGTTCGCGACTGTGCTGGCCACGCCGTGCACGGCGCCATTTCTTGGCACCGCGCTCGGCTTCGCGTTCACGCAGTCAGCAGCCATCATCCTGGCGATGTTCATTGCCATTGCTGCCGGTATGAGCGCGCCATATCTGCTTTTGAGCGCGCAGCCTGCGTGGCTGCGCTTTTTGCCAAGGCCCGGGCCCTGGATGTTGCACGTGAAACAGTTCATGGGCTTCCTGCTGCTGGCGACGCTGCTTTTCCTGCTTTATGTAGTCGGCGCACAACGCGGCTTGGAAGGAGCGATCTGGGCGAGCTGTTTCCTACTTGTGATCAGTGTCGCGTGCTGGATGAAAGGCGCGTTCGTTGTGCCAACAGCGCCAGCTGTGAAGCGGACCGTCGTGTTTGTGCTCATGCTCCTGCTCGTGATCGGGAGCGGTGCGTATTTCATCGGCGACAAATTTCAGTCCGCGAAAATTGCTTCCACAGATTCGCAGATCCGAGGTGACTGGCAGCCGTTCACACCCGAACGCTTGCAAACCGAACTAGAGCAAGGCCGGACTGTCTTTGTCGATTTCACCGCCGCATGGTGTCTTACGTGCAAATTCAATGAAGCCAGCGTTCTGGAAGCTCAGGATGTGCGAGATGCGTTTCAGCGCCACGGGATTGTGAAATTGAAAGCCGATTGGACCAACGGCGATCCCGTGATCACAAAATTATTGCAGCAGTTCGGCCGCCCGGGGGTTCCACTCTATGTGCTTTATCCCGCGAAGAACGAAGAGCCAATTGTTTTCCCGGAAGTGCTCACCAAGGGCATGATCCTGGACAAGCTCGAAACCGTCGCGCGCAGCGTCGCCTCGCAATAATTCGGCCGCGGGCTTTCGGGAGCGTGGGACATGCGCCGGGAATCGAGCCGCTTCACGTTGAAATTTTTCCGACCGCGACGATTGTTCTTCTCGAAGAACTTTAAACGTCTCAGCAACTCTGTTTTCTAATACCTCATATGAAGATAAAACTACTCTTAACAGCCCTTACATCATTGATCGGAACCGCAGTCTTTGCTGCCGAAGCGCCGCCGGTTGGAAGCGCCGCGCCTGATTTTTCGCTCCCGGACGCGAAAGGTGAGGCTCATTCGTTGTCGCAATACAAGGGCAAGTACGTCGTGCTTGAATGGTTTAATCCGGAGTGCCCGTTTGTGAAAAAACACTACGGCAGCAGCAACATGCAAAACCTGCAGAAAGAGTTTACCGACAAAGGCGTCGTCTGGCTGACCATCGATTCAAATGCACCGGGGACGGAGGGAAATCTGACGCCGGAAGAGGCGCAAAAGATCGCGACTTCGTGGAAGACGCATGAGACCGCGCTGCTGCTGGATCCCGAAGGCAACACAGGCCGCGCTTACGGCGCAAAGAACACGCCGAACATGGTAATCATCAATCCAGAAGGGAAAGTCATTTACCGCGGCGCAATTGACAGCAAGGCCACCCCAAACCCGTCGGACATTCCGAGTTCTACGAACTACGTTAAGGCGGCGCTGGATCAATCGTTGTCGGGTAAGTCCGTTAGCACGCCAGAGACGAAACCCTACGGTTGCTCGGTTAAATACAAATCCTCGTAGAATTCCTGCTCTGGCAGGATCGAAAGTTTCAAGCGGCGGTCCGAATGCGACCGCCGCTTTTCTTTTGTACGTTTTGGAGTGCGGCGCTGCTACGTCGCTCTTAATCTTGCAGCCCAACTACTATGGCGCCTGGTGAATCGAAAACGTTCGTCGCTGCGAACGAACGCGTTCTAATCTTGCTGCTCTGCGTCGCCTCTGCACTCCGTGTTTTCATTTTCTCAGCAGCATTCCCGTTCTTCAGCAACATTGATGAGGATCTTCATTTCGATCTGATCACGCAGTATTCGCATGCCCAAGTCCCGCGCGGCTTCGATCGGCTGAAAGAAGAAACGCTGAACTGGATCGTTCCTTACGCTTCGCCGGAGTTCCTCTCTCCGCCGGAGCGTTTTCCAGATGGGAAATTTCCGCTGCCGCTGTGGAAAGAACCCTGGTCGAAAGTTGAGCCGGAGATTGCGGCAACAAGAGCGGCATGGAGTCGTGAAATCAATTTCGAATCATCTCAGCCGCCGCTGTATTACGCGCTTGCGGGCCTGTGGTGGTGGGTTGGGAAGCACATCGGATTGATCGGCATTGAATCGTTGTATTGGATTCGGTTCCTGAATGTCGCGCTGATGGCGATAGTAGTTTGGTTGGGTTATGTGGCCGCCCGAACAATTGCGCCGGAGCGCCTCGACGTGCGCATCGGCGTGCCGCTGTTGCTGGCTTTCATTCCCCAGAACGTGTTCTACGCAATAAACAACGACGTGCTGTCGCCGCTGTGTTTCGGCGCTCTGTTCCTTTGCCTTTTGCAATGGTTGCGAACGAACGCGCCGAGCCCGTTGCTTGGAGCAGTCACAGGCGTGGCGATTGCGACCACGTACCTGACCAAACTGTCGAATTTGCCGCTGATCGTCGTCGCGGTCGCAGTCATCCTTGCGAGGCTAGTAGCAATTATCCGACGAACGCCTCGTACCGGCTTAATCGCGCTTGCCGCACTCCTCTTGTGCGCTGCCGCCCCCATTGCCAGTTGGATGGTTTGGCTAAAACTGCAATTTGGCGATGTCACTGGATCACTGGCGAAAATCGCCTTCCTGGACTGGACCCGGAAGCCGTTCGCTGAGTGGTGGCAGCATCCCATCTTCAACCCTGCCGGGCTTTGGGTTTTCTGGTCGGATTTAATCGCGAGTTTTTGGCGCGGCGAAGTTGAGTGGCACGGCAGCCGGTTTGATTGGCAAATAGCCGATCGGCTGTTCGCCATTTCTTCGCTGGTCTTTATCGCGGCAGCGGTCCTCGGGTTAAGAAAACAATTTACACTTTCCGCATTCCAACGGCAGGCGATTGCGCTTGCCATTCTGACTGTTGCAACGGGAATCGCTTTCCTTGGGCTGCTTTCAATTCAATTCGATTTTGGCAGTTGCGTTAATCCATCCCGTTTGCATCCGTATTTTACATCAGGCCGCCTGCTGAGCGGCGCGATCATTCCTTTCGCGTTGAGTTATGTCTATGGGATTTCCTGCTTGTGCCGCCTCGCGACTTCAACGTTTCGACAAACTCGCTGGATCGACACCGCTGCGCCACTCGTCGTTCTCGGCGCAATCGTTGTGTTTTCGCAGGCCTCGGAAATTTTTATCACTCACCCGGTTTTTGCGAGCGAACACAACTGGTTTCATCGCTAGCCTATGCATGCCATCTGCGCAGGCCACGTTGGTGTTACACAACGCCGCGTGTTCTCCTCGGTGACATCCGCGCGACCCATCGCAAAACGGGCATCGGCATTAATCGGGCGAGAAGCATCAACAGCTTCATCGCGAACCCCGGAATGACGAGCGGTCGGTCTGCTTCGAGTGCTGCAAGCGCATCGCGCACGACCTGTTCGACTGTAACGACGAGGAAGTTCGGACCGATGTCAGGCTGAACCCCCTCCCGCTTCGCGACCTGCTGGAATTCTGTTACCACAGGACCGGGGCAAAGCGCGCACACGCTTACGCCGGTTCCGTGGAGCTCGGCTCTAAGCCCTTCAGAAAGACTTGTCACATACGCCTTCGTGGCGGCGTAAACAGCGGAGCCGGGGATGGGGAGAAAGCCAGCCGATGAACTGACGTTGAGAATGGCGCCGCGGTGTTGTGCGATCATCCGCGGAACCAAATGACGAGTAACCAACGTCAACGCCGCGACGTTTACGATCGTCATTTCCTTGTTCCGATCGAGATCGCTCTCCGCAAAAGGACCGCTGTCACCGAGCCCGGCGTTATTGATCAAGAGATCCACTTTGAGTTTCTCGCGATCAAGCCGCTCGAGGAAATCCTGCAACTGCCCAAGATCAGCGAGATCCACTTTTCGAACGTGAATAAGAAGCTTCGGATACTCTCGTTGAAGTTGATCAGCCAGCTCGATCAGCCTTTCATCACGCCGTGCCACCAAAATCATCGAGCGGGCACGACCGGCGAGTTGACGTGCAAATTCGCGACCGATGCCGGCTGAAGCGCCCGTGATTAGTGCATTACAATGGTCGAGTTTCATTGTGGAGCTCGCCGCGATAAGGATTCCAGCTCGCGCTTTGTCAAGGGCCGCCAATGACCGCACGGCAGGGCGCCGAGCCGAAGATTACCGATGCGAACGCGAATGAGATCTTTCACGCGATAACCAACGGCTTCGAACATACGGCGAATCTGGCGATTGATTCCCTGTCGCAGGACAAGGCGCAAGCGAACGGGCGACACCGAGTGGAGTCGCGCGACCCTTGCTCGCTCACCGTCGAGAAAAATTCCGCGCAGCAATTTCGACGCAAGGTTGGGATCCCACGGGCGATCCAGTGCCACTTCATATTCCTTCTCAATTTTGTAACGTGGATGCGTTAGGCTTTGTGCGAGATCTCCATCATTTGTGAGAAGAAGCAGACCTTCGGTTTGTGCGTCCAGGCGCCCAATGTTGAACAGCCGCGAGAATTTTGCCGGCAGCAAATCAAAAACAGAATCGCGCACGTGCGGATCTCTTCGGGTCGAAACGAATCCGGCGGGCTTGTGCAACATGATGGTGAGTTGCGGCGCGACGTGAACAAGTTTGCCATTCACCTTGACGTGGTCGCGCCCGCCGGGTTGCGCGCTGAAGTCAGTGCAGGTTTTACCGTTGATAGTGACGCGGCCCGCCGCGATCAATTCATCGCAATGCCGACGCGATCCGATACCCGCAGCGGCGAGGAAGCGATTTAAGCGCATTAAACGAGCTTAACGGCCCGCTTCAACGCTTCAACGTGCTAAACGTCGGGCTTTGTCTTCGGCAGGCCGATCACTTTCTGACCGTCCTTCCACTGTCCGCGTTTCTTGATAACCTCGACACGCTCAAAGCGTTTCAGCACGTTGCGCTTAGCCGCAATGGTGCTGGCGCCTTTTAGACTGCGATGTTGCGACATAAATTCCTTGAGCCGGTGAAGAGTTGAAGTGGACGTGAGTCGCCACATTAGCGCGACTCGGTCGTTTTTCAAGGCCGTCGAACAGACGAATGAACTCGTTTTAGAGCTGATTGCTAAGCACGACGTACGTACCGGATGTGGTGATTTGGTGATAAATGTGAAACCGGCTTGTAACTCGCTCTTTCCAGTAGTCCGCTCTGCTTTGCTCCACAATCAGGTAAACCGGCTCGGCTTGGTCCCACTTGTCCAGAACAGCTTGTTCGTCCAGAAAAATGTCGGTTGCGGGCGCGCCAATCGGAGCTTCTTTCCGGGGATTTTGGTTAACAAAAAAGAATTTTCGATTGAGATAAAAAATAAGGCTGCTGCTGTCGTCCAGCGGCCCTTCGAACATGGCCTGGCCGCCTGTCTCCAACCGCGGATTCAGGTAACGGGCGACATCGGCGAGTGAGAAATAGGGCGCGGTTTTCGCGACGCCTATTACCATGCTCAGCCCGGCTGGAATCATCGAGGCGGCCAGGGCAATAGCCGCGAGTTTCTCGCGTTGTTTGAAAATGCAGTAGAGCGCTATGATCGAGAAGAACACGAATGAGACAGCCGTAATCACAAGCATGGGCCGTAGTGCTACCCACGCAGACGCAGGCATATCATTCAAGGCTCTCCATGCGGTCCAACGAGCGTCCATCACTCCCCAATTTCCGCTCAAAGCACGCGCGGGACGCGCCGCGAAAAATGCTCCGCCCGCCAGGATCAGACCGATGACACCCAACGCGATCGCGCCTGCGGCGCGCAACGATTGGCGAGTCCGATCCCAAGCCATGGCTGCCCAGAGCGCGAACGCGGTCCACATACTCATCGAATAGTAATCCTGTCGCTGTCCCAAAAAGAGCAGCGGAATGAATACCACCCCCATCCAGCAAAATAGTAACGCATCGCCGAAATTGATCTCCCGCGGCCGGGTAACGCGGCGCCAGGCAAAAATGACGCCCGGTAGGAGCGCGATCGACCAAGGAAACCACCAGGCCACGTGCAGGATCACAAATTGATATGCAGGCGCGCCAAGGAAATCGTGCGTCTCATCCGTGAGCCCGCGCAGGTGTCCCAGCCAATCGGATCTGGCATAACGAAAATAATGCGGGAAATGCCATTGTGCCCAGATGTGCCAGGGCGCCAGGATCAAAAGAAAAATCAACGCATATTCCCACCGCAGAAGCGCGCGAAACCGTATCCTCGCTTCGCGATAAAAAATCGAGAGCAAAATAAAAACCACAGCGGGGTAAACGATGCCGAGCACGCCTTTCGTTAGGCATGCTAGCGCGGCGAAAATCCAAACACCGGCGAACCACATGCGCCTATGGCGCCTCCGCTCGTAGCCGCATATTCCGCAGAACATCGCGCCGGCCATGAATGCGGTGACGAGCGGTTCGGGCATTACAATGCGCGCGAGAAGAAACGTGCCGCAGAAGCTGAGATAGATCAGACCGGCGATGAAACCGTGCCAGTAATCTGAGAGTTTTTCGCCAATCAGAAAGATAAGCGCAACCGTGGCTACGACGGCAAGCGCGATCGGCAGCCGAGCCGCTGCCTCATTCACGCCGAAAATTTTGTACGAAGCAATGATGACCCAGTAGAGCAATGGGGGCTTTTGCAGGCGCGGTATGCCGTTGTTCGTTGGAAGCAACCAGTTATTGCTCGCCACCATCTCGCGCGCGGCCCCTGCGTATTGGCCCTCCGTCTCACTGTAGAGATCGCCCGTCCCAACGGTCACCACATGTAACAGCGCTGCGAGCGCAATCAGAATTACGAGCAGAGCATGGCGCGTGGGAGGCGGCGGTAACGCGGGCGGTTCAAGCAGCGTCTCTTCGATGCTTAGAGTGCGGGCGCTTGCGGTCATTGCACACATTCTCCACCGGGAACCGTTCCGGCTCGAGATTCGCCGTCGCTATGTTCGCTGGATTCGGCTTTGTCGTACGTTTTCCAATGCTCAGGCAAACGCAGCAATTTTCCCGTCGGCATCTCGATCAACGCGAGCATCTGGCGGCACTCGGCGATCAACGTGTTGTCTTGCGGACGTGTGATGCGGAATGCGCACCAGAACCGCGCGCGCTCTGCGCGATCCAGCCAGCCCTCAATCACCAGTCGGTCGCCGAGCCTTGCTGCGCGTCGATAGTCGATCTCGGTTCGGACCACGACGGGATACGTTTCCTTTTCCGCCATCTCGACGACCGCGAGCCCGAGCTCCTCCGCAAGGTGTGTGCGCGCTATCTCAATGAAGCGCAAATATGCAATATTGGATACAACGCCTCCGCAATCGGTGTCGAAAAACATCACCTGCACGTTTGTGCGAATACGGGGGGCCATGGCGGATTTCACATTTCCAACCTAAATTAGATTTGGGATTTCCATTCCGCACGTTTTTTGGTCAGAAATACGAAACAGTATGATACCATTAGCTTCGAAACACCTCTGCGCTAAACCGAGGCAACTGCTTTCACTCGCCGGGCTGATTCTCGTAGTTCATGCTGGCTCGGCGGTAGCAGCCGGAGAGTCGCTCAAGTTCGCCGGAACCGCTTTTTCTCCGGGTTCAACGGTTAAGGCTAATGTCGCGTTGAGCGCGCAGGAAAAATCACTTGCCGGGCAGGGTGGAAATGTCGTTCCGGCGAATGCAGTTGCCGTACTGGCGACACCTGCAAACTTCGACCCGCGAAAGAGCTGGCCCGTGTTGATACCCTGTTCCACGAGCGATTTCAAACGGCAGAATCGAGATGATCTCGTCCAGTTTTATCGCACAGCCGGACTCTCTGAAGGCTGGGTGCTTCTGGCCGGAGACGGGCCGCAGCACCCGCGGAACGATACCGCCGCCTGGCGTGGCGCAATGACGCTCGCGGCTGTTGGTGCGCTGCATCGCAGTTTTCCCGGATCGGACAAGTGGCCCGTTGCGTGTGCAGGGTTTTCCGGAGGAGGAAAAGGTGTTGGCTACGTTGCGCCTCTGCTCGCGAGGAATGGCTGTCGCATTGCCGGCATCTACATGACTGGTGCGAACGAAGATCACCTAAGCGATGGATACGCGCGGATCCAGCCCGGCGGGAGTTTTCTTAATACGCCGATTTACATCAGCGCCGGTCACGATGATCGAATCGCAACGGTGGAGCAGCAGTACGCTGTCGCCGGTTCAATCAAGCGAACCGGGTTCAATCGAATGCGAATCGGGACTTTCCATGGCGGGCACGAAGTAAATGACGGGCAAACTTCGGTCGCTTTAGGTTGGTTCCGCGAATTGGCGAAATAAACGCATTTCTAATTTCAGTGACCGCGTTGTCATCGGTCGGACGTACGAGCTCAACCGCGCGTGAAATGCGTGCTGGTGTAGCGCCTGATTGCATCGACTAGCCCGTGAGGATCATCAGTACCGAGCGCGAAGTTTCGTCCATCTCGTAAGGTCATCGCTACAGCGTCAAACTCGGAAACATTATACAGCCAGCCATACGGCGTCAGATGAATGCCCCAGCCGTACCACCACCGAATGCGAATGGCCTCGCATCCGACAATCTCTGCAAGCCGCAGTCTCTTGCGAATAATGCCAGATCCAAATGATGCGCACAAAGTCTCATCCTCGATCGTGATCCTGAGTTTGTAGAACAGAACAAGGCAAACCAGTAGGATGATCGAAACGACCACCGGCGGCCCCCGATGAGCCGATGAGGCTATCGATCCGTCGCTAGCAATCAGAATTATCGCGAGAAGGGACCAAACGATCACGTGTCCGATTTGGGTGTGCTCGTAGCGCGTCACAGGAGTTTGTCCCCGGGCGGGCGCGGACTCGCTGCGTGCTGAAATTTCTCCAGTGACTTCACCAAATTCCCCGGCAACGGCCGCACGCGATCGAAAATACGCGCGGCCAGCGGTCTGGCTCTCGTGTAACCGGCGGCGAACATTTCCAGACGCGCATCCAGATTGTCGATGTAATGAAGCGCCATTGCTTCGGGTGTTTTCGGCGCAACAGGCGAACCAAATTCCGGCTCGCCATGATGAGCGCCGATGAGGTGCAACAGATGTATTCGCACATCTTCCGATGCCGGCGTTAGATTTTTCCACGCTTCGGCGTTTTCGACGCTCAGCCTTCTCCACAACGCATTCACCAACTCGAGTCCGATGGAGATGTGTCCCATCAGTTCACCGAGCTCATCATAACTCATTACGAATCCGTTTTCGGGCAACGCGTTCTCCCAGAGTTTTCCGGAATCGTGGAAGAGAATTCCGGTAAGTAACAGGTCGAGGTTCAACTCAGGGTAAAGCGGTGCGATCTGCCTGGCGACGCGCATCATTTGCGCTGTGTGCTCGACCAGTCCGCCGCGCCGCGCGTGATGGTAATTGCGTGCGGCCGCGGTGCGTCGAAACCGGTCGCCCCATTCGCTAAGAAAAGCTTCACCCAACGCGACTAACCGTGGATCGTTGATCCCGGCCACAGCTTGCCTGACGAATTCGAAATCGGACGCCTGTTTGGCGCGCAAATCTGCGGGGCCCTGAAGTAATTCGTTCCTTTCCTGCTCCATCAGCGGCCGCATCGTCCACTTGCGGGCGTCGAGTCCGTATTGCGATTGAAAAAACTCTGCGGTGATTTCGATGAAATCCTGACTGGTTAACGCGCTGCACGCTTTGTATGCAACATGATCGCTCCAGACGCGCAGCGTCATCCGGTCGCATGCGTCGGCCAATGTAAGCTCGCAATACGGCTGCTGCTCGCGCGTTAGCTTGGGCGTGGCGCTTTCCACCTGCACGTGCACGCGTGCAGACGCCGCTCCATTCTGCGCCGCCCGGCGAATTTCGGTCAGCGTTAGCAAATTCATCGGTGTCAATCTAACACATCACACAAGGCCGGGCGCTTGCTGTAGCCGTCGCCGTGTGGGCGGCATTCTGCGTGCGATTGGTTGTCCGTCGGCGCAGCGCTTCGCACAGCGAAGCGGCTACAGCAATTCGCGGTCCTTGCAGATGTACGCTTCAATTGCTCCAATGTTTTTGAAGCGTCTCGAATGCAGCGCGTGCGGACGTGAGCACGAATGGTCTCGGCTGCAAAATCTTTGTGGTTCGTGCAATAAACCACTGTTTGCAATCGTCGATCTCGCCGCGGCGAGTCGAACCCTGACCCGCGAGACCCTGCGTGCGCGGGAAAAATCACTCTGGCGTTATCGCGAAGTTTTGCCGTTGCCATTCGACGTTGAGCCCACGTCGCTAGGTGAAGGCGGCACACCGCTGCTACGTACATCCCGCGCCTGCGGGATCGATGATGTCGATCTCTGGATCAAAGACGAGTCGTTCAATCCGACGCAGAGCTTTAAGGCACGCGGAATGAGCGTAGCTGTTTCGATGGCAAAATATCTCGGCGCAACAAAGCTCGCGGTCCCCAGCGCCGGTAACGCCGGTGGCGCGCTTGCTGCATATGCGGCTCGAGCCGGTGTGGAGGCGCACATCTTCATGCCGCGCGACACACCGCGCGCAAACATTGTCGAGTGTCGCGAACTGGGCGCTCACGTCACGCTGATCGACGGATTGATCACCGATTGCGCCGCGGAAATCGGCCGCCGCAAAGCAAATGAGGGATGGTTCGACATGTCCACGCTCAAAGAGCCGTATCGGGTCGAAGGGAAAAAGACGCTTGGATACGAATTAGCGGAGCAACTGAACTGGCAATTGCCGGATGTGATTCTTTATCCGGCCGGTGGTGGCACTGGTCTCATCGGGATGTGGAAAGCGTTCGACGAAATGGAAGCGCTCGGCTGGATGGGGAAAGACCGGCCGCGCATGTTCGCGGTGCAAGCTGCCGGTTGCGCGCCGATCGTTCGCGCGTTCGAGGCCGGAGAGAAAAACGCTGCGGAATTTCAGAACGCGCACACGATTGCTTCCGGCTTGCGGGTTCCGAAAGCGATCGGCGATTTCCTGATCCTGAAAATTCTTCGCGAGTCCAATGGAGGCGCGATTGCTGTCGATGACGAAGAAATGATCCGCACGGCGCGTGAAGTCGGAGCAAACGAAGGTCTGTTTGTTTGCCCCGAAGGCGCGGCGTGCTTTGCCGCTCTAAAATCACTCCGTTCCGATGGCAAAATTCGGCCCGGCGAACGCGTGGTCGTTTTTAACACAGGGTCGGGAATCAAATACCTTGAAGCGTACGACCGCGGATCAGGCGGATGATACAATATTACGTTGGTTACCGGCAAAAATGGAGATGCGTTTTGCGAACGCTTTTGATGGCTCGGCGTAGAAACGCCGTCCGAGTTCCAGCGCATCGCGGCGCAGTCGTTTGCAGCGTTCGGTAATCAATTTCTGGAGCTGCGCCAGTTCGCGGGCCAGCACTTCGTCGCCGCTTTCCCTCTCCAGGCGTGCCCGCAGAAAATCGAGATCGTGCTCACTCCCCAGTAATTCGCCCAGGACCTCGGCATCATGAGCAATCTCTTCCAGAACCGTTCGGTTCAGTGGCTGCAAAATTCGCAGCTGATACCAGGCATCTTTCACGCGCTTGCGCCAGGCATGAAAGTTTTCCGAGTCCGGATCATCAATCGTTTCCGCAAGTGCGCGTTGGCCGCGCCTGTAAATTTTACATACCGCGTTGCAAATCTGTTTCCAATTCAGGCCGTCAAGCGGCCACGCCATCAGACATACTTTCACATTTTCCAACTGTGGGATCGCTTCCTTTTGCCAGCCAGCGAATGCTGCGGCAAAACTTTCGCGTTCGAGCATCAACAATTCCTCCGTGCGCGGAAAGCGCTGTTGTCCGGAATTTTTTGCCGCCTTATCGCGCAGTTTAATAAACGTGTGCAATCGCACCTGCGCATCGCGCAAGTCCGAGACCGATCGTCCGATCTTGCGCACGCAACGATCCTCTTCCGCATGACAATTTTTGCCGACCGCACCGATCGCGAGTCGCATTGCCGCACGGAGCTTTTTGAGATGCTTGCGAACCGCGTGGACAGTAACGCCACGTTGTTTGGCGGGGTGTTGGCACAAGCGCAAAGCCGAGTCGATTTGTTCGCAAAAAACCCGCTTGAGTCCTTCCGGCAGTGGTTCGCGCAATTTCAAACGGAAAGCCATGGTGTCTTCTACGTCAGGGCGAGACGCACGTTGCTGTAGCGTTTTTCGCCGGTCACTTCACGCCCAAACCACCACGGTGCTTTGAATCTGCGGCAGCGGGCAGTATCAGGAAATTCCACCTCGGCAACTACAAGACCGGCATGTCTGCCCCGATAAATATCCAGCTCGATCAGCAGATCTTCCCAAGGAATTTCGTAGCGCACTTTTCGCAGTCTTCTCCCGACCGTGCCAGGCCAGAGTGCTGCAAATTGCTTTTCGCTCAGTTTGATCTCGCGTTCTTCGCGATGGCTGCCCCGACCGACCTTGAATGTCAGCGACGCAGTCTTGTTTGTTTTTCGAAGCCGTACCTGTCTGCCTGCGGATTCTGTGGCCAGATAACCTTGCTCGATAATGAAGTGCCGCGAACGCTTGAAATTATCAGGTAACCATTCGACCAAGAACTTCCGTTCAATTTCGCGATTGTGTCGCGTTCGATTGCTGCCTCCCACAAGCTGCACATCCTAAACGCGATGCATTCAGTGTCGAGACTTTCGAATTCGACGCTGTAGCCGTGGGCGCTGCCCCGGCATGTCACGCCAGCAAAATCGGTCTGCATCACCGATGCCGGCTGCAGCCAGACTCAGGTTCACACCTGCGGAAGGAATTCGCTGAGTGCGTTTGCGGCTGCCAAAACAGGCCATGCTGAGATTGCCACGATGATGGCGAAGAGCAGCGCTTCAATGGTGAACTCCACGATCCTTTCGCCGGCCAGGTAAGACCGGGAAAGTTCGCGGAGCGATTGGTGCGTGGCCGATCTTTGGGCGCGCGTTCGTCTGACGATTTTTCGCTTCACTGTAATCGCGGTCATGACAGGACCCATAAAGCAGAAGCGCGCCGCGTCAGGTTACGAATTGTTAAAAGGCGATGACGAGTTAGTGACGACCGGGCGAATGCCGGTGTGATTCGTTGAACGCCGTTCTGAATCGATCGTTGGAGTTACTGTGCGTCCGCTCGCGGAGAGCGAGTGGTAATTAACTAGCGAGATCATGCCATCATCACCTTCGACTAATGCGGTGCAGCTTTCGACCCAGTCGCCACAGTTGTAATACGAGATGGTGCCGAATTCGCGGATCGCTGCGCTGTGGATGTGCCCACACAGGACGGCATCGACGTGGTACCGCTCCGCGTAATGCGCCACAGCGGCCTCGAATTTACCGATGAAGCTCACGGCGTCCTTTACTGTTCGTTTGGCATACGCACTGAGGGACCAGTAGCCCAAGCCGAAATGCCGCCTGACGAAGTTAATTAGCGGATTGAGCGACAGGAGAAATTGGTAGCTAACGTCGCCTGCGAACGCGAGCCACTTCATCCGGCCGCTGCCGGACACTACCACGTCGAGTTCGTGGCCGTGAATAATCAAAATCCGTTCGCCTGAGCCGGTCACATGGATTGCGTTCTCCTTGATTTCAATGTTCCCATAGGCTCCGCAAAAGCTGGTCACCAGTTCGTCATGATTTCCCGGGATGTAAACTACACGTGTGCCCTTGCGGGCTTTGCGCAGAATTTTCTGGATCACGTCGTTGTGTTGCTGTGGCCAATAAATTGCGCGACGCAGCGACCAGATATCGATCAGGTCGCCCACGATGTACAGCGTGTCGAAATCGGTCTCGCGCAAAAAGTCCAGCAGCGCAGTCGCGTTACACCCGCGCGTGCCCAGATGCGCGTCGGAAATCCATGCGGCGCGATAGCGTTTCCCTCCTGGAACTTGCTGTCGCGATCCGCCAAACGAGAAACGTTGCTGCACGTTGATAGTTGGTGGCGATTCGCGGCGGGGGAGAGTCAACGCCTGCATGCGTGATTAGGCGCAAACGTAAGAATCGGCAGGCGAATCGGCAAAACAATTAGCGTTACATTTGTGTGGCAAAACGCATGAGCGGGCACCCCGGAAAAGCTGAAACCAGGGCGCACGACTCTCGCTCTCACTGCCTTAACCTAACCTGTGCTTCCAAAATCTAGTCTCCGCGACTGAACCGGCCCAGTCAGTGAACACGTCAACGTTACACGGCGCGGTGACAACCAGATGGCGATCGCGAAAAGAACTCGTGACATGTTATTGCCAGCGTTGCGAATTCACCGCGAGCGAGGGAGCTCCCACTTGCGAGGATCCGTTTACGCCTCAATGATGTAGCCGAGCGAAGAAAATAACCGCGGCATTCACCATTGTAGTCGCGCTTGCTGCCACGAAACCCTGCTGTGGCCTATCTCTTTCTCGTTAGATGTCTTTGGTGTGAGCTGACCCAATTTGAAAGCGAAACATCTTCCGGAACGCTCACCTTCGCATCGAGCGGTGTGCGAGTTGTCCGATCTCTAGTTACTAATTTGCGGCGGTCACGAAGCGCCGCTACAGAACGAGCATGAAAATTTCACGGTTGTTACTCGCGCTCTCTTTCTCCGTCGCGGCGTCACTCCTTGGAAATGATGAATTAAAAGAGCGTTTGCAGCCGGCGCTTGAGGCGATCACGCCGGACGGTCTGCTCGCACACATCAAAGTTCTCGCATCGGATGAATTCGAGGGGCGCTCGCCAGGGACAAAAGGCGAAGATTTTTCAGTCAAATACATCACCGATCAATTCAAAAAGATCGGGTTAAAACCGGGAAATCCCGACGGGACATACACGCAGGAAGTCCCGCTCGCCGGGATCAAGAGCGAATCGCGAATGTCCTTCGTCGTCGGCGACAAAACGATGGATCTGAAATATTCGGATGATTTCGTTGCTTCATCGGCGCGGCTTCAGCCGGAGATCAAGATTGAGGAGTCAGGTCTGGTCTTTGTCGGGTACGGAGTCGTCGCGCCGGAGTACGGCTGGGACGATTACAAAAATGTCGATGTGCGCGGCAAAACGCTGCTGATGTTGATCGGCGATCCGCCGGTTCCCGATCCAAAAGATCCCTCAAAACTCGACGCCAAAATGTTCAAAGGTAAAGCGATGACATATTACGGCCGCTGGACCTACAAATACGAAATTGCAGCGCAAAAAGGCGCGGCCGCGGCGATCATCATCCATGAGACAGAACCTGCCGCCTATCCCTGGCAGGTAGTGAAGTCGAGCTGGGGCAAAGAGAACTTCGAGCTCGATAATCCGAACAAGAATATGGACGCCGTGTCCGCGCGTTCCTGGATCACCTTGGATGTTGCGAAGAAATTATTCGCCGACTCCGGCCAGGATTTCGATGCTCTTAAGAAATCTGCGATCACCAAAGATTTTCGACCTGTAGTCCTGAATGCCAAGGCCAACATTGCGATGAAACAGCAGATTCGCTCAATCAAATCGCACAATGTCATCGGCAAACTCGAAGGCAGCGATCCAAAATTAAACGGTGAATACGTCATCTACACCGCGCACTGGGACCATCTCGGCCGGCATCCCGAATTGCAGGGCGATCAGATTTTCAACGGTGCGATCGACAATGCGTCAGGCGTTGCGTCAGTCATCGAACTCGCGGCCGCCTTCATGAAAACAAATCCGCCGCCGAAACGATCAGTGTTGTTCATGGCAACGACAGCCGAAGAAGCGGGATTGCTCGGTGCCAAATTTTATGCGGAGCACCCGCTCTATCCGCTGGAGAAAACGCTGGCGGACATCAACCTCGATAGCATGAACGTCTGGGGCAAAGCGCGCGATATTGAGGATCTGAGTCTTGGTTTTTCCACGCTCGACGATCTTCTCGCTGCCGCGGCCAAACAGCAGGGCCGCAGCGCGATGCCGGACAGCCGCCCTGACAAAGGCAAGATTTATCGCGCTGACAATTTCGAATTCTCGAAAGCCGGCCTGCCGTCGCTTTACATCGGCAAAGGTGAACATCTTCTCTCCCGTCCCGAGACCGCGCCGCTCCGGTCCGACGAATTTGATTCAACAGATTACCACCAGGTCACCGACGAAGTTCGCTCCGATTGGGATCTCTCTGGCGCCGTGCAAGACGCTCAACTTGTATTCGAAGTTGGTTACGAAGTAGCCAATGGCGACAAGTTTCCTGAATGGAAATCAGGAAGCGAGTTCAAGGCAAAACGCGATGCAATGCAGAAGAAGTCAGTGACACCAGGCAAATGACCAAAACCACGATTCGTTTCAAAGCGAAACTCGTCCGGCCGACGGAGAGCGAGGAGTCCGATTCATGGACGTTTCTCGTCCTGCCAAAAAACGCGAGTGAGAAACTTCCCTCGCGAGGCATGACGGCGATCGAAGGCACCATCAATGGGTTCGCTTTTCAAGCGACGCTCGAGCCAGATGGCCAAAAAAGTCACTGGCTTAAAGTGGATCGAAAGTTGTCCGAAGCTGCCGACGCAGATGCAGGCGACGTTGTCACGCTAGAGATCGCACCGGCGGCAGAGGAACCGGAGCCAGAAGTGCCGGCAGATCTGAGAAAAGCTCTCGCGACCGCTGCCCCAAAGGCACGAGCGTTGTGGTCGGACATCACGCCCATCGCGCGCCGAGATTGGATCCACTGGATCACGTCCGCCAAGCAGCCAGAGACGCGCGTGCGCCGAATCAAAAATGCCTGCTCGATGCTCGCTGCCGGGAAACGTCGCCCTTGCTGCTTCGACCGGTCTGGCTTCTACAGTAAGAGCTTGAGCGCTCCGAAAGCGGCAATTTAGTCATACCAGTTTGTCATCTGAAACTGCCGACATCGACCGATTGCCGTCGGTTGGCTGCCAGGGCAACCCCTTGGTAGCTTCAGGGGTTAAGTATGAAGCTCCATCCACCGAAAATTCAAATAGATGGAACCGATTGCGATCCAGAGCCTGGGCTGTGTTCGGTTCGGCATTGAGTGACGATCAGGCCAAGGAGGATTCCAACAACACGATTGCGAGACGTGCACTTAATAAACCAAAGCGCGAAACCGAAGCAGAGCAGCGGCAACTGAGCTAAATTCGCACCTTATGATCACTTCAATTCACACCTTGATTTACTCCGACGACGCGCAGGCGACGCGCGCGTTTCTGCGCGACGTGCTCGGGTGGAAATATGTGGCCGAAGATTGGGATCACGACTGGCTGATCTTCAAATCGGGACCGAGCGAGATGGGGGTGCACCCGACACACAGCGTTTGGGAAGGTAAAACCTATGATCACCCGCGTCACCATTCGATCGCGCTCATGTGTGATGACATCGAAGCGACGGTGAATGAGTTGCGTGCGAAAGGAGCCCAATTCCGAGGTCCTATCGAGCAACGCGAGTACGGCTGCGTCATCATGATGATCGTGCCTGGCGGGGATGACATCCAGCTGTATCAGCCAACTCACAAGCTTGCGTACGATCTTTAGTGGACAGACAGTTGAATGATATATGCGGGCTATTTCCCTCGGTGCCTCATTGTTCTTGCTGATCACTGGCACATCCGTTCGCGCGGCTTCATGGGACGATGATTCGCATTACGTCTCGTTAGGCCCGCGGAACGGTTACTACATTGTTCGACCCGATTCGCACTTGTTTCGGCAACTCGGCCTCTATGAGGCGCCTGTGATAGATACCGCCGACTGGCTGCACCATGGGTACGGGGTGGATGTGCTCGCGTTCCGATTTAATCGGAAGGGCATATTAATTGTGCCTCCGGCTTACATCGCGCAAGAAGATGCGAACGACTTTTACACGCGGCGAATTGGGTCGCTTACTCTTTTCCGCGCAAATGTGCATGATGTAGAAGCTATTTTTGGTCGTTCGCATAGTTTTGCAGCGCGTCCAGACGGTTTCATGTGGTATTATGCGATACAAGTTTACAACCCATTCGACGAGCATGGCGGCGGTCGTTAACTGGCGAATCATCGTCTCGTCTCGCGTTCGTTGGACGCGAGTTGCGATTTTGTTAGCTGTCCTTTTCGTAGCGAGGGCTTCCGCCTTGGCGGGCGGGACCAGTATTATCAGCCCGAATCATCCCCAGACATTCACGTACGGCGAGATGATCTGGCACCAACTCTACCAAGGCACGAGCGGTGAACTGACTGCGCGAATCACGTTTAGTAATCGCCCTTATGTCGGCGACGACACTCCGCGGATGGATGAGCCGTTCGACTTTCGTTTTCCGGGTGTCCAAGTCGATTCCGCACGAGGCATCTTCTTTGCCAAAAGCCGCCATGGCGAGCTGATCCCGGTCGCGCGGTTTCGGAAGGATCCGTCCTTTGGGTGGATTGATTTGGTGCCGGGTGCGAAGATCTATTTGCTAAAAGAAAGCGGTCGCGTCACTGCCGCTTTGACGGCTACCAGTTACCCGCGGGCTGGAATACGCTGGGTTGAGACGGATAACAATTTTTCACTGCAGAATCTTTTGATAGCGCTCTTCAGAGACTTCCGCGTGCAGCCGGACAACTAATCATTGTCCGGACCATCGAGAATTTGCGCTTAACCTGCGCGCGACCATCGCGGCGCCCGGATGTAACGCTCAATTCTTTTGCCCGAACGTCGAGACTAAGTCGACGATCAGCGAGTCGATTTTGCGCAAGTCTTTGCGACGGCCTTTTTCCGGTTTCAATTTGCGATTGCGAACGACAATCGTGAGATCACGGATCTGGTGTAGCATTTCCCGAGGCACCTTCTCGATAGGTCCATATGACCGGAGCGCAGCTAGGCAGACGAATAGATCATTTTCGAGACGGGTAATGTATGCCTTGGCAATCGTACGCAAATCGCGGTGCAGCGAGCGAAGTTCGGATTCAAGCATCGTAAGCGGTGACGATTCCTGTGCCCTTCGACTCCGGTCCCGTTTTTGCTTCGCCTTTGTTTTCATGCGCCGGCTATGATTGTGAGATAATGAAAAACCCGCCGGGGGAGGCTGTCCCGGCGGGCTTCCGGTAACCTAACCAAGCTATTCAAGCCTCAGAATTTGACGTTCAGATCAGCGGTGAAGAAATTGTATTCATTTGTTGGATTGATTCCGATGGCAAGGCTACCCACATTTCCTCCGGTACCGAGATTGTGATTGTACCACCAACCGTGGGCATAGGTTAGCTCGAGGTTCACAGCCGCGGTAAAGTTGTATGCGAGCTGAGCAGCGATACCATGAATATTTGTTTGAGCATTGAAAATATCATCGTCGATCAAGTTTGGATCGAGCGCGAACTGCTGGATCTGTTGATACCAAACGTTCAACCGCCAATCGCCTTTCTTTTTTAAGTCGCCGATACCGAGTCCAGCCTGAAACGCGTAACGCTGGTCGCCATGGCCAGGGCCAGGAGAAGTTATCACGTTGCCATTGGCGTCATACACAATTGCGGCATTGGCGCGTTCGTTAGCTTCAAAATTAGTAGCGAAGTCTCCGAATATCCGCATTGGTATTCCCCACGCTTTCAAACCCAATTCCATGGGTACATCGAACACCAGCAGGCTATTGATGCCGGTCTGGTTCGTGGCCAGGGAAGCCGAGTTCGTTAGGCGAGGATCACCGCCCACGAAGTGGGTGTTAAATACATTGCCGTTGCCTGTGTAATTGTAGAGTGTCGGCGCAAATTGGAAGTAAAAATTGTGCGGAAAATTAAACCGCGCGCCTACCTGCCACGCAAGCAGGAACGCGTCCGTGTTCGGGACTAATTGGGAGTTTCCGGTATTCGCGGTTGTCGTGGGTCTGGAACCGAGCGGATTTTCCGGATTCGTATCAGAATAAACGAACTGACCGAAGTTCGCGAAGAGATCGAGTTTCAGGAATGGCTCTGGCGGTTTTTCGGCCACCATGGTTTTGCCATCTTTGCTCGCATCCCTGCTGTACGACGGCGGCGGTGCGGGCTCTGCTCCAAAGACAAATGTATGTTTCCACTGCTCGGCCAAGCCTTCAGGATTGATGTCGGGGTCCCACACCATGCGCGTGTTCACCATGGGGTTCGGCATTCGGCCAGCAGTAAACGTAAAGTCCGGGAAACCCTTGTATCCACCATACGCCTGGCCGACGTAAAGGGTGTCGCTGTTTTTCTCGAATGGTCCGCCGCCACCGGGCGTAGTGCTCGCTGAGTCGTCACCCATTGTCACGTTTGTCGAGCGCGCGTTGTTGCTGGTCTCCAAACGGACGCCAAAGAACCAATCGTCCATGAGCGTTCCACGGAGTCCAAGGCGAAGACGATAACGCTCGCGCTCGCGCTCCTGCCAATCATTTGTCCCTGCGACGCCCGCGCCGGGCGATGCTACTGGACCCCTGCCTTGGGTCTCGCCTCCGTTATATTGGTAACGCAGCCGTATATCGCCGTAGAGTTCCAGTTCGGTGATGGAGGTGGACAGTTTCCATTTGTCGGCCGCGGATTTTTCGAGGGGGATGGATTTCTCGACATAAGTTTTTCCATCGTAAACGACTTCTGTCTTGGTTGGCCCTCCAGGAACGGCGTACGGTTCAGAGGCCTCGTGTTTTTTCAAGCTATTTACTTCTTGTTTGAGTTCTTCGACCTCGCGCTTTAACTCTTGAATCTGTCCGGATTCAGAAGACGATTGCGCCCAAAGCGGTTGTGCCGCGAGTGAAATTATCGCAACGAGACTCGCGCCTGCTGCCCGCCTAACGATTTTTTTAATGAACATCTGTTTCTCCTTTGGTGATGGTGGTTTTGGCTTTCTGAGGGGACGTGCTTCCAGTGGATGCGATGGAGGCTAAGAGCCGATTGTTACAGTCGTATGACGAAAACGTGACGATTCGGTGAACTTTGCTATTTGCTTCTGACGCGACTTCTTTAAGGCGTATAGAAACGATTGAAATTTATGTCGCAGGTGAGTTGAATTCGCTGTTCATGGACACAGGTTCTGGGAGAAAAATCCTGATCATCGAAGACGAGAGCGACGTGGCCGATCTTCTCGAGATGGGCTTACGCAAGGCCGGCTTCAACACCTTGACAGCAACTGACGGCGCAACCGGTCTGCAAAAGGCGCGCGATAACCGGCCGGATTTCATCATTCTTGATTTGATGTTGCCAAAAATGTCCGGACTGGAGGTCTGCAGAATTTTGAAAGGCGATGCGACAACGTCTCACATTCCGATTCTCATGTTGACGGCGAAGGCGGAAGAGATTGATCGAATCGTTGGTTTGGAATTCGGCGCTGACGATTACGTAACGAAGCCTTTCAGTCCGCGGGAAGTAACGCTGCGAATCCGGGCAATTTTGCGACGTGGCGAGAAACCGGAGGAAACGTTACAGGCCGGCCCGATCTCGATCGATCCTGCGCGGCATCAGGTTCGCGTGAACGGCAAGCGAGTGCGTCTCACCAGTCTCGAGTTCAAGCTGTTGCGTACATTGGTCCAGCGCAGGGGCCGTGTGCAAGAGCGTGATAAATTGCTCAACGACGTCTGGGGCTACGAAAGCGTGATCGACACCCGTACCGTGGACACGCACGTGCGCCGACTGCGCGAAAAACTCGGTAAAGCCGGCGACACGATTGAAACCGTGCGCGGTTTCGGCTATCGGCTCCGCGAAGAGTAACGGCGTGGGTGCGAAAGCGGTGTGAGGACGCCCTGCACTCCAAAGCTGACGCAACAACGAACCGTGCCTAACGAGGCCTTGTAAGAAGTGGTTTGAGATTGCGAAACGTCTTTGCAGCCGCTTTGCTGCGAAACGGTATTTAGAAGAGAATAGAAATGCTGTGTCCTGGCTCATTGCTGTCTTAATCTGCGGTGCGTTGGGTGTTATCGCCTTCATTGTATGGCGCAATTGGATCGCGCCGTGGAGACACGTTGAAGACGTCATAACCCAAATCGGTCGCGGCGAGCGGCCGCGCACATTTTTAATGGAGGGCAGCGCGCCGGCACAACGCATCGGGTTCCAGCTTGAAAAGATCGTCAATGATTTGGAGCAACTCCACAAACAGATCGCAAAGCGCGAATCAGGGATGCAGACCATTTTTTCTGCAATGCAGGATGCTTTGCTGGTAGTCGATTCCAATCGCCAGGTGATTTTGACGAACGAGACGTTTCGAAAACTATTCGACGCCTCCGAAATTCCACTGGCAACACCGCTGCTTGAGATTGTTCGCGATCCTACCCTCGATCGCCTGCTTACCGACGCTTTCCACGGCAGCGGGCCGGTTCGCTGCGAGTTGGCCCTGGACGAGTCGCAAATCGAGCTCCATGCCGTCGCGACAAAGAACGACGCTGGCGAAATCACCGGCGCTCTCGTTTTGTTTCACGACATCACGGAGTTGAAAAAAATGGACCAAGTGCGGCGGGATTTCGTGGCGAACGTTTCGCATGAATTGCGCACGCCGCTGTCGATCCTGCGCGGCTACATTGAGACCTTACTAGACAGTCCAAAAACCCCGCGCGAGGAACTCACCCGAATTCTCCGCGTAATGGAGCGCCATTCGAAGCGCCTCGACCTGCTGGCTGAGGACCTGCTTACTCTGGCGCAATTGGAATCGGGTAATCCGAACTTGCAGATGGGAACGTTGGATCTGTCGAGTTTTTTCCCGGAAATGATTCGTGATTGGGAAAAGAAGCTCAAAACTAAACGGCTCAGCATCGTTGTCGATGTTCCGTCTGAGTTGTCGCCGATTTGCGTGGATCGCACGCGGTTACAGGAAGCGCTTTACAACTTACTCGATAACGCGGTGAAATATTCTCGCGAGCGCGGTGAGATCCGGCTGAGCGCTCGACAAAACGACGGTGAAATAGAGCTGATCGTAAGCGATCAGGGCATCGGAATCTCAAAAGAAGATTTGCCGCGCATCTTCGAGCGTTTCTACCGCGCAGATAAGGCACGCAGTCCCGACAAAGTCCGCGGAACCGGCCTCGGTCTGGCGATTGTGAAACACGTCGCACAACTACACGGAGGGCGCGTAGAGGCGGACAGCGAATTGGGAAAAGGCACGACGATTCGCGTTCTGCTGCCCGTGAAGAAGGTGACTCGTTGAAATCTTACTACGTCTAGATGGAGCCGGCTTTTGAACGCTTCAATTGTTTAGCGCTGGAGCCTTGTCACACAAACGTAACAGTAAAGGCTTTGACCGGCTGAATCGCCGTGCGGCAGTTTTGTTTAATGATAAAACTGCACAAAACAAAGCTTGTTGGGCTGGCAATTGCGTTGGGACTGAGCGCGAACGCTTCGGCGCAAATGATGATCAACGGTGCGGGCGCGACCTTTCCGTATCCTATTTACTCGAAATGGTTTGATGCATACACGAAGGTTGATCCGTCTGTACGGTTTAATTACCAATCCATTGGCTCGGGTGGAGGGCAGAAGCAAATCCTCTCTCAGACGGTCGATTTCGGTGCATCCGATGGGCCGATGAGTGACGAGAACCTGGCCAAAGCGCCAGGCAAAATCCTCCATATTCCAACCGTCGCAGGAGCCGTGGTGATGGTCTCCAACCTCCCAGGCAATCCAGCTCTGAAGTTTGATGGCGAGACAATCGCTGGAATGTATCTCGGTCAGATCAAAAAGTGGAACGACCCAAAACTAACGGCATTGAATCCGGGCGTAAAATTGCCCGATCAGGATATCGTGGTCGTACATCGATCTGATGGTAGCGGCACAACATTTATCTTCACCGACTACCTCAGCAAGGTAAGTTCGGAATGGAAAAGTAAGGCTGGCAATAACACCTCGGTCAACTGGCCAACCGGCATTGGCGGCAAAGGCAACGAAGGCGTATCGGGTCAGGTCAAACAAACGCCCGGCGCGGTCGGTTATGTGGAGTTGATTTATGCGATCCAAAACAAAATGCCGTATGCCGATGTTAAAAACGCGGCGAGTGAATTCGTGAAGCCGACGATCGAATCGGTAACAGCGGCCCTCGCAACTGCCGAAATCCCGGATGATTTCCGATTCTCGATGACAAACGCACCGGGAAAAGATGCGTATCCAATTGCCGGTGCGACGTGGCTGTTAGTTTACCAGCAACAGAAAGATCCGGCGAAGGGAAAAAAGCTCGTGGAGTTTCTAAAATGGGCGGCGAAAGACGGTGAAAAGATGGCCCAGAACCTCGATTACGCGCCGTTGCCGGAAAACGTACAAGAGCGCGTCTTGAAACGGGTCAACGAGATCAAATATTAAGAAGATCCAACGGTAATCGAAATGTTCCACCGGCCGAGGGTATTGTTTATTTGCGTGCACAATGCCGCGCGCAGCCAAGTGTGCGAGGCTCTTCTCAAGCACTACGGAGGCGACCGTTTCGATGCGCAAAGCGCGGGGCTCGAACCGGGCGAACTGAATCCGCTGGTTGTAGATGTGATGGCGGAGATCGGCATCGATATTTCGCAAAATAAAACCAAGAGCGTTTTTGATGTGTGGAAAAGCGGCAAGACTTTTGAATATGTTATCGCAGTGTGCGATGCGGAATCAGCTGAGAAATGTCCAATCTTCCCGGGGTTGACAAAGCGTCTGCATTGGCCTTTTCACGACCCTTCAAAGGTCAAGGGTACGTACGAGCAGCGGTTACAGAAGGTCCGCGGAATTCGCGACGAAATCGCATTCAAGGTTCAAGACTGGTTGGCGTCTCTTCCGGTCGAACAACCGGTCTAAAACATGCCGGCTATCACTTTCCAGGACGCAGACGCGATTCGCCCGGCGCGGGCGCGGATGGCACCGCCGTCGCGCTTTGGCGATAAGGCATTCGAGTGGCTCACACTGGCTATGGCGTCCTCCGTAGTCGTGCTGGTCATCCTGATCGGGTGGGAGTTGTCGGTTGGATCTTCACTGGCCATCAAAAAATTCGGTTTTCATTTCCTCACTACGTCTACGTGGGACCCGGTGGCAGAAGAATTCGGTGCGCTGCCGTTCATTTTCGGAACGCTGGTTTCTTCGGCGATTGCATTAATCATGGCTGTGCCGCTCGGTATCGCAACGGCGGCGTATTTGACGGAACTTGCACCGTTGTGGATTCGGCAGCCGCTCACTTCGCTGATCGAAATGCTGGCGGCCATTCCAAGTGTAATTCTCGGACTTTGGGGCATCTTCGTGATGGTGCCATGGCTTCGGAATTACCCTTTTCCATTCCTCAAACAATACTTTGGTTGGATACCACTTTTCACCGGCCCGATCTACGGCCCGTGTATGTTTGCCGGGGGAATCATTATAGCGGTCATGATTCTGCCAATCATCACCTCGGTCTCCCGCGAAATTTTGCGCAGCGTCCCGGATTTGCAGCGTGAAGCGGCTTACGCGCTCGGTGCCACCCGGTGGGAAGCGACCCGGATCGCAGTGCTCAGCTACGCGAAGAAAGGCTTGTTCGGCGCCGTCATTCTGGGTCTCGGACGCGCGCTCGGCGAAACCCTGGCGGTGACGATGGTAATCGGCAACACACCGCAAATTGTAGCATCGCTCTTTAAGCCGGGGTACACGCTGGCCAGCGTGCTAGCCAATGAATTTACGGAGGCGACGACTGACGTTTACCTTGGGGCGTTGTTCGAGATTGGGCTGGTCCTTTTTGGGATAACAATCCTGGTGAACCTCCTCGCCCAACTACTGCTGCGAACGATCGCCACAACATCATCGACACGCGCGGTGCAATAGTCATGCGTTCCAAAACAACAGACAGTCATACCTGGCGCAAAATCAAAAGCGCGCTGGCATCGACGACTGCCTTTGTTTCCGCCATTCTTGTGGTCCTGCCATTGGGTCTGGTGTTTTTTCATCTTCTAGTTAACGGGATCTCTTCGGTTAACTGGGATTTCTTCACCAAATTACCGGCGCCCGTAGGGGAAGTCGGTGGTGGCATGGCAAATGCCATCGTTGGCTCGCTGGAACTGCTCGCCCTTGCTGGCGCAATTGGAATTCCGGTTGGCGTCCTGGGCGGAGTTTATTTCGCGGAATATGGCTCCGCACGCATCAATTCAGTCCTGCGATTTTTGGCTGACGTCCTCAACGGAGTCCCATCGATTACCTGGGGCGTGGTCGTCTACGGTCTCGTTGTATTGCGATTCAAAAGCTTCTCTGTGCTTGCTGGCAGTCTGGCGCTGGCACTGATTATGATTCCACTCATTCTGCGCACGACCGAAGAAGTCGTTTTGCTGGTGCCCAATGGATATCGCGAAGCTGCGCTCGCCCTGGGTGTCAGCCGATGGAAAACAATCGTCCACATCGTAATGAAGACTGCATCCAAGGGCATTATCACCGGCATTTTGCTGGCGTTAGCACGGATCGGTGGCGAGACCGCCCCGATTCTTTTCACTGCTTTTGGAAACCGGTTTTGGAATCACAGCCTTTTTCAGCCCATCGCCGCGCTCCCGTTGCAAATCTACACATACGCAATTTCTCCCTATGACGACTGGCATCGCCAGGCCTGGGCCGGCGCGCTCGTCCTCGTCACGGGAATTTTTTGCGTCAACGTACTGGTGAGATTCCTGACCCGCGGGCGGGGAGGATCGGTTGCCTAGAACATTTAAAAATGGACAATTTAATCATGGCAACACCCGAACAAAAGGTTACGGAGGGCCTCGAGGGCGCTGCCCAGTCGCCCGCTAATAGCGAACCCGCGCCGAAGTTTACTTTTGAGGCGAGGAATGTGTCGATCTGGTATGGGCAAAAGCGGGCCATCGAAGACGTGAGTCTCAACATCATTTCCAAGGCCGTGACAGCGATCATTGGGCCAAGCGGTTGCGGAAAATCAACCTTCCTTCGGGCTCTCAACCGGATGCACGAACTGACGCCAAAGACGCGGATGGAAGGCACGGTCCTCCTGCACGGGGAAGATCTCTATTCCAAAACCGTTGATCCCGCGATTGTTCGCCGCCGGGTTGGCATGGTGTTCCAAAAATCAAATCCGTTTCCGACCATGACGATTGGCGAAAATGTAATCTGCGGCTTGCGACTGAACGGAGTACGCAATCAAAAATTTCTCAACGAGCGTTTGGAAAAATCACTGCGCATGGCTGCTCTGTGGGACGAAGTGAAAGATGATTTGCACAAGCCTGGAACAAGTCTTTCTGGCGGGCAACAGCAGCGACTGTGCATCGCGCGCGCGCTCGCAGTGGAGCCGGAAGTGATCTTGATGGATGAACCCTGCTCGGCGCTTGATCCGATCGCGACGGCGAAGATTGAAGAATTGATCAACGAACTCAAGGCCCAATACACAATTGTGACTGTGACGCATAACATGCAGCAGGCGGGCCGTATCTCCGATTTCACTGCGTTCTTTTATCTTGGAAGGCTTGTCGAGTTTGGACCGACGACAGAGATTTTCACAAATCCAAGTGAAAAACAGACGGAGGATTATATCACCGGGAGGTTTGGATGATGTTTCCAGGACGCGGCCGCCGAGCAACCGGCGATGGGATGACAGCAAAAAGTTAGGATCACAATGGTTACACCAAAACATATTCTTGGTACATTCGATGAAGCGTTGGCAACGTTGCGCAATAGCGCGCTCATGATGGCTGGTTTGACTGAACGCAGCCTGGAGCGGGCACTGAAGGGTTTGTTCAATCGCGATGATAATCTGTGCGTCACTGCCATCGCTGATGACGAAGAGATCGATCAACTCGAGATGCAGGTCGATAAGGATGGCGTCGCGATTTTGTTGCGGTTTCAACCGGTGGCATCTGACCTGCGCCGTGTCGTTTCCGCCATGAAATTTTCTTCCAACCTTGAGAGACTCGGCGATCAGGCAACAAACATCGCGCGCAGGGCGCGGAAATTAAATCAACACCCGCCTCTGGGTGAAGTTGATCTGATCGCTCCAATGCGCGAAAAGGCCATGGCCATGTTCAAAGATAGCGTGGACGCTTATGTGCGCGAAGACGTCGACCTTGCCCGCGCGATTGTTCCCCGCGATCAATCTTTGGACGAACTGAATCGCGTTGTTAGTGGCAAATTAATCCAGCGAATGGCCCAGGACCGAGACCAACTTCGCGGGTATTTGAACTTGATGTTCGTTGCCCGAGCCCTTGAGCGAGTCGGCGATCACGCAACGAACATCGCCGAGGACGCAGTCTATGCCGCTGCAGCGGAGGACATCAGGCATCCGTCTTTGACCGCCTCCGCCTCCGGCTGAGACGGCGCGCGTTGCATATGCGCACTTGATTGTCGATGTTGAGAGATGCCGGAAGCCAGCGTCCGCACCCAAGAGCAAAGCGATCCGACCGCTGTTCCGCAGGTTGTCCAAACCGTCCACGACCGTTTTGGCGATCCGAAGAATTTCATCAACCGGGAGCTGAGCTGGCTTGCGTTCAATCGACGCGTCCTGGAGGAAGCGCAGGATCCCACCCAACCGCTCATCGAGCGGGTTAAGTTCCTCACGATTTTCAGCTCAAATCTGGATGAGTTTTTCGAGATTCGCGTAGCCGGAATCAAACAACAGATTGAAAGCGAGACGAGCGATGTTGGTCCTGACGGCTTGAGCCCTACGGAGCTGTTCGACCGCATTCAGAAGGCCGTGCGCGACCTTGTGGGGACGCAGTATGCGCTTTGGAAAAACGAATTGGTGCCGGAGCTGGCCAAGAACGGGATTTACGTGCGCGAGATCGCAGAGTTGTCGGCGAAACGCACTGCCTGGGCAAATCGCTACTTTCAGCAGGAAGTTTTCCCAATGCTGACGCCTTTGGCCGTGGACGCCAGTCATCCATTCCCGCATCTGTTGAACCGCAGCCACAATCTGTTGGTACGAGCGAAAACGCGGCGTCGCGGCGAGCCGCTGCACGCCATTGTTCAAGTGCCACGCGTTGTGCCGAGGCTTATCCTCATGCCTCGTGGTGCCGGTGCGAACGAGCCCTGGGAATACATTTATCTGGCGTCGCTAATTAAACAGCACATCGGCGAATTGTTTCCCGGCTTAATCCTGGACGGCGTGCACGCGTTTCGCGTCACCCGGAATAGCGATCTCTACATCGACGATGAGGAGGCGGAGAATCTTTTGCGAACGATCGAGCACGAACTGCGACGCACCAGCCGTGGTAACGCCGTGAGGCTGGAAGTGGAAACCGATTGTCCGAAAGATTTTCTCGAGCTGCTTCTTGAGTTTTTCAATCTATCTGAAGCGGACGCTTACAAGCTGGATGGCCCATTAACGATGACCCATCTTGCTCCAATGGTTGCCAACGACGCGTTTGCCAAGCTGAAAGACCGTCCGTTTCAACCGGCCCGCGACCCGGCGTTGCCGCCACACGCGGATTTCTTCGAAGTGATACGACGACAGGACGTGTTGCTGCATCATCCTTATGACAGTTTCGATGAAGTCGTCGAGTTGGTCGAAACGGCGGCAAAAGACCCGCAGGTGCTTGCCATTAAAATGACGCTGTACCGCACAAGCGGGGATTCACCCATTGTGGAGGCTCTCATCGACGCGGCTAACGCGGGAAAACAGGTTACCGCGATTGTCGAACTTCGCGCGCGTTTTGATGAAGCAAGCAACATTCAGTGGGCGAGACGCCTGGAAGAAGCCGGCGCCCACGTGATCTACGGTGTGGTGGGTCTCAAGACTCATTGCAAGGCGATGCTGATCGTCCGGCGTGACGCCGACGAGCTCCGGCGCTACGTCCATCTCGGCACGGGAAACTATCACCCACGGACGGCGCGCATTTACACCGATTTCAGCCTGCTCACCAGCGAACCCCAGCTGAGCGAAGAAGTGGCGACTGTTTTCAATACGCTTACCGGCCTCGCCGGTTATCCGGGATTGAAAAAATTGATGGTTGCGCCATTCGACATGCACAGTCGGTTCCTCAAACTGATCGAGCGGGAGCGCGACAACGCGCTGGCAGGCAAGCCGGGGCGCATCGTTGCGAAGTTGAACGCGCTGGTGGATCAGGAGATCATTGAGAAGCTCTATGAAGCATCGTGCGCAGAAGTGACCATTGATCTGGTCGTGCGCGGGATCTGTTGCTTGCGTCCGAAAGTTCCGGGTCTCAGCGAAAACATCCGTGTCATCAGCATCGTTGGCCGATTTCTCGAGCACAGCCGGATCTTTTATTTCGAAAATGCCGGTCAACCGCGGGTTTTTCTTTCCAGCGCGGATTGGATGCCGCGCAATTTTTACCGGAGAATAGAGCTGGCTTTCCCGATCGAAACGCCGGCGTTGCGGGATCAAATCATCAACGACGTCATTCCGGCGTTTCTCAACGATCGGGTGAAAGCGCGTGAATTGGAGCCGGACGGCACGTACCGACGTTTAACCCCCGAAGGCGCAGAACCGCGGCGGCAGGCGCAGTGGCAATTTCGTGAAGTATCACGCGAACGCACGAAAAAGCTTGGTAGTTCGACGAAAAAGGCGCGTGCGGACCGGCTCCTACCGATTGCAGTTGTAAAGGAAAGTGGCGCGAGCAGCCAGACGAAATCGGAGACGCGGTGAAGAAAAGAATCCTCGTCATTGATGTCGGCGGGTCGAACGTGAAGGTAATGATTTCGCGCGCGCAACGGCGAAAATTCAAGTCCGGCCCTGAAATGACGCCACGGGAACTGGTGACTCAGCTCAATTCGCAGTTACAGGATTGGACGTTCGACGCCATTTCGATGGGGTTCCCGGCGCCGGTCCGCAATGGCTGTATCATGAACGAACCGAAGCATCTTGGGGCGGGCTGGATACGATTCAATTTTGAAAAGTCGTTAGGCAAACCGGTCCGCATTATCAATGACGCCGCGATACAGGCGCTTGGCAGTTATCGCGGCCGGCGGATGTTGTTTCTTGGACTGGGCACCGGACTGGGATCGACCCTGATCTGGGAAAACAACGTGCTCCCACTTGAACTCGGCGACCTGCCTTATGGCAACGAGCACATCATCGAGGATTACCTGGGCAAGTCCGGACTGAAACAGCTCGGCGAAAAGCGATGGAAAGGCGAAGTCCTTCGTGCCGTCGTATTGTTGAAGAAATCGCTGATTGCCGATTATGTCGTTCTCGGCGGTGGCAGCGCGAAGAAATTGGATCAACTGCCGCAAGGGGTCGAGCTGGGACACAACCGAAATGCCTTTCTCGGCGGCGTTCGCCTCTGGCAAACCGACCCACAAACCCGCAGACCAAAGTGGCAAATCTTATGAATCAGCCTCACCGAAAGATTACCACCGGCACGAAGACCGTTTATGAATGCTTGACGTTCTGTCCTTCGAGGACGTTGTCTGAGACCTGACAATGCAACTCTATTTTCTCAGACATGGCGAAGCCGATTGGCCGGGCTGGACCAAGCCGGATGATGAACGGCCGCTCACCGATTTTGGTAAAAAGAGGTGCGCCAGGTGGCGAAGTTTCTCAACCGTCTCAAGGTGAAGGCGGATCTAATTGTAACCAGTCCGCTGCCGCGAGCGTTGCAGACGGCAGAGGTCGCAGCGGAAGAGCTCAAAACAAAGTTGCGCCAGGACGAAGCACTCGAGCCCGGATTTGGGATTGGCGAGTTGAGGACTGTGGTCAAGCGGCACGGCTCAAAAGCTTTGATGCTGGTCGGCCACGAGCCCGACTTTTCGAGTGTGATCTCCGCATTGACCGGTGCTTTCCTCAAGCTTTCCAAAGCCGGTGTGGTGTTGGTGGACATCGATCTCGAGACTGAGAAGGGAAGACTTCTCTGGTTGTTCCCGCCGAAATTCGCGCGCAAAACGAAATAGTTTTTTTTCGCGATCAATTGCGCCGAAGCTCTGGCCGTCGGCATAAGGCCAATCATCACGCTTTTGCACAAAAACGGCCTGTAGGGCCGTGGCTACGGGACAAAATATTTCCGTGAAGACTAGCGGGCTATGATTTTGGCGAATCCGTCGGTGCTTCGCTTGCGGCTGGAGAGACAGCCGGTGAAGTCTGTGCGGGCGCAGTTCCCGGCGATGATTGCGGTGCCGCAGGGGGAGGTGACGTTTGCGCGGGCTGCGTTTTCATCAGTTCACGACGGAAGGCGCTACTGGCTACGCTGTGGTGCGCATAAAGCACCGATAACGCAAACGTGAGCGCGAAAAATATTCCCGCCAGCCACGTGGTGAACTTCACCAATACGTTCGTGGTTTGCGCGCCGAAAATGTTCTCCGTGACGCCGGCGCCAAACGCTGCGCCGAGACCTTCACTCTTTGGTCGCTGCATCAGGATGACAAGCACCATCAGTGTGGCGACTAGCACGAAGAGCACCAGGCAAAAGTTGATCAGCAGGTTCATTGGGAGGCGAAATATGGCTGGTAAATTACGAATGTCGAATCTCGAAAGGCTCTGCCGACTAAATCGTTGAATCGTGGATCGTGAATCGTGGAATGGAAAATCCGATGTAACGATTTAACGAATCACGCCGGCTTGATCACTCCTGATTTTTGACCTCGTCCCAAATCGCATCCATCTCGGCCAACTCCACTTCGCCCAATTTTCTGCCGCGCGTTTTGAGTTCGTCTTCTAATCGATTGAAACGCGCGACGAACTTGTCCGTGGCAGATTGGAGCGCGGTTTCTGCATCGATTTTGCATTTCCGTGCCAGGTTTACGACGGCGAACATCAGATCGCCAATCTCGTCTTCGATCCGTTCCTGCTGTTGCGACCCGACTGCCTCTTTGGCCTCACGAAGCTCTTCTTCCACTTTGGCCATCACATCGCGCAGTGCGGTCCAGTCGAAATTCACCCGGGCCGCTTTGGATTGCGCCTTTTCCGCGCGGACCAGCGCGGGAAGGGCTTTCGGTAGACTGGCGAAGTAATGCAAGTCAGCGTTTTTCTCTTCGCGCTTAATCGCTTCCCATTGTTTGAGCACGGCGCTGGCGTCGCGTGCTTCGCTCGTGCCGAACACATGCGGATGCCGCCGGATGAGTTTATCCGACACCTGCTCAATCACTTCCTCGACGTCAAACCGGCCGGTTTCGCACGCGATTTGGGCATGCATCACTACGAGCAACAAAAGATCGCCCAGTTCCTCGCGAAAATGCGCGTCGTCCTGGGCGCGCGCGGCCTCGGCCGCTTCGTAGGCCTCCTCTATGAGCGCTGGCAATAACGACTGGTTGGTTTGCTCCCGATCCCACGGGCAACCACCAGGAGCGCGAAGTTTCGCGACGATGTCGCAGAGCTTCGCGAAGTCATCGGTGATTTGTGGTCGATGATCAGACATAAAGAACCGCTTCGAATATACAGCTCTTCACTGAGCACGGATTCAGCGCCAATCCAGCGCCGACTTACAATGATCGTAATTTGTTCTTTGCTCGATAAATGTGCGTTCAGAGTTGCACATTTCGCGACAACGCGATCAGACTAACGATTTTGCCGGCTCGGCCACTGATCGATGGCCATTGATCGTCTCAGAATCGCCCTTGTGCGGCATTTTTAACTGCCTGTAGGCGAATCTGCTTCAGTTTTTGGTATTGCTCCGGTGACAGAATTGCTTTCATCTGCGGATCCGTCTGCTGATGAATAGCCCTGACTTGCTCCATTTTCTGCATATTTGAAAGCGAATTGTCATTCTTGATGGCGTTAACTTTTGGTGCTTCGGCGGCAAGAATAGGCAGGATTTTCTCCTTTTGTTGGGGTGTGAGGCTAAGCTGTTGCGCTATCGCCTGAGCCTTTTGCATCCCGGCTCCTTTCTGAGCAAACGAAGTGGGGGCCAGCAGCGCAAATATCGCGACGGATAAAGCCGAGATAACGACGTCAGTGTGGTTCTTCATATTTTCTCCTTTGGTTTGGCGCGCATGGTGGTAAGGGCGGTTTACTAAGTCAAGCCCAATTGCGGCAAACGGATCGTCCGGAAGGATTTTCCCTCGAAACCGTCTCTATTTTTCTCGTGACAACTATCGCCGGAACATCGCTTAAAGTCCCAGCGAAGATTTTCCGCTACAACAGGTGCCACTTCAACTCGCGAGAATTGCGTTTCCTTTCCCATAAACGGATTCCACCCAGAAATGCGTTTTCATTTTGACCGCGCACGATTCCCTTCGGCAATCGATCGAACCGGTGCACCAGGCCGCCGCCGAGGACGACGTAATCGGCGATGAACGCGCGGTTTAATTGGCCGACGGCATAAAGGACTTCCCGTTTCCATTTTCTCTTGCCCAATTCCGCGAGGCCAGGGACACCGAGATGGTTTTCAAGGATTTTTCCGTTCGGGTAGGGGAGGTCGCCCAGTTCGAGCGACATAAGATTTCTATCCCACACCAGCGCGGACCCAAGCCCTGTTCCGAGCCCCAGAAACAGCATGCGCCCGTCGCCACGATAACTGCCGAGTGCCTGCATGGCTGCGTCGTTAACGATGCGCACCGGTACTCGCAGCGCTCGCGCAAAATTAAAATGGATCCAATCCTTACCCAGGTGCTTCGGGTTTCGAAGAATTCGTCCGTCGCGTACAGGCGCCGGAAAACCAATCGACGCAACGTCGAATTTCCAGCCACTCACGGTCTCCTTAAATTTGGCGAGAAACTGTTTTGGAGTCATTCGTCGACCGGAGGCAAATTCGCGTTCCACGCGCTCGGACATGAGCAGTTTCACGAAGCTGCCGCCGATATCGACGACGAGAATTCTTCTCTTCATGAGTCCCGTCCGCGCGAAATGAGGCAACCTTATCGGCCGCGGCCGAACAATCGCCCCACGCCGGCCTTCGGTTCGGGCTTCGCAGTTGTACTGCCAGACCAGCACTCTATGATTTCAAGCGCTACGAACCGGAACAGCAGTTGCCGGGCAGATTTCAAATCGAGCCGTAGATTTTTCGCAATCTGTTGCACGGATCGGGCGCCATTGAACTGCGAGCCGAATTGGGCCTCATCCGAAGTCAGCTTCAACTTCTGGACGCGATCGAAGCCTTCTTTCGTGTACGCCGGGATTGATCCCGGATCGAAACCGCCTGATTGCTCCGGGTTCTGGACGAGACGCAAAGTTTCCAGTGACCAATCGTCCACATCGGGGTCGCCGGTCACGTCGCCAAACCCGCCTAACAGGTGGGCGTTCTTTTCAAACATGATCCATACATTTGGCGCCGACCACAGTTGCGAAAAGAGAAGTTGCCCCTGGTGGCGAATCAAATCGAGCGCGGGCTGCCGTTCGATCGACTCGTTGCGGGCAAGCGTTAGCAGAAAAGGAGTTCCGTTTTCTTTCTGCTGGGCTCGAGCATTGGTCACAACGTCTGGATCAACGTTGGCGACGATGGATGGAGTCTCCGGGCAATAGAGATCCAGATCCCGGGTTGTGGCTAAAACAATCTCGCCGTCACGGGCTAGAACGTCGATCGGTTCCTGGTTCCAGCAGGCTCGGAGCAACCCGGTCAGGTTCTCTTTCCCGATGGCTCGTATCGCAAGGTTCAAAGGAAACAAATTTGTGCGGCCGCAAAAATAGACATCAGCCGTCCCGATTTCTTTCCGCTGCCCTATTTCCGTGGCTGCAGCGTTCGAGACGGGCTGGGCCCAATCCGATTCGGGCGGCGATGCGCGCCACCACTCGTCGGACTGGAAAGCCTCGGAACTCGTGCCGGGTTCGGACGTTGCCTCGTCCTCCCGCGACGCCGGTGGCCGGTCGATCTGGTCGCGCTCTTCGTTGTTCGAACTTTCCATTTGGGCTTTTAGTAGCTTGGGGTTTGCGGGCTGCCGTCCCCCGTAAGCAAACCCCTTATCAAGGCTTTATCAAGAAGCCAATGTTCGCAACGGAGAACTGCCATCCCGTCCTGAGAATTGCCGCGCCAACTCGCGTCTGCTGATTTTGCCGCGCTCGTTCGTCGGAATCATGTCGACGATAAAGATTCTTTTCGGCACTTGCCATCCGCTCAACGCAGTGCGGCAAAATCGTAAAAGATCGTTTTCGCTTACATGCGGCGATGCCAGCACGCACGCCGCTACTTCTTCATTTCGTAATCCCGCACCTATGGCGCGGCCGAACACGACTGCCTGCCGCACTCCGTTAAAACGCAGCAGATGCGCTTCTACTTCCGCCGGGTTCACTTTCTTTCCAGCGACGTTGATTACGTCCGAAATCCGGCCCACGATCTTCAGCGCGGAATCGTGTCGCTCGAGCAGATCGTCCGGGACAAAAACACCGTTGCCAAGCTTCTCATCGTTGGGCTCGGGAAAATAGCCGTCGCTCACTGCTGCGCTGCGAACGCGAATCTGGCTGGCGGACTCCGTTGGATCGATGAGCTCAACTTCGACACCCTGCATCGGCTGGCCGACAAGACCGTCCTCGAAGGTTGTGCCGCGGTGATCGTAGCAAATTCCGCCGCATTCCGATGCGCCGTAGAACGAATGAATCGGCTGCCTGAATTTCTCGAAAAACTTTCTCGCGACCGCGCTGGAGAGCGGCGCACCAGCAGAAATGCACAACCGAAGTTTTGGTAAAGGGGGCACATCCCCAATGTCGCAAAAGGCTTGGTAAAAAGCCGGTGTGCCGGGAAAAACCGTCGCACCGGTGCGCGCAAGATCAGCAAGAACGGCTCGCGGTGTTGTGTCGCGGCTCACAACTATCGGAACACCGCGAGCCATCAACGGTGTAAGCAAATTGCTAAACCCATACGAGTGCGAGACTGGGATCACGCCAAAATTCAGATCGTCATCTGAAATGTCCATCGTGTCGCAAATCTGATTGCAATCGGCCAGCAAGTGATGGCCGCGAAATCGAATTACGCGCGGTGCTGCCGTTGTGCCCGAGGTAAGTTTTAAGAGCGAAGGCGGATTCCCGTTCCAGTCCGCCGCAGAGTCGGCTGTCCTCAGCCAAGTGATTTGCGGAGAATCTCCGCTGGGGACAGCGGACACTACAGCGTTCGCTCTGCAAATCTTCAACGCTGCGTCGCGTTGTTGTTCACTGACCGACTCGTCCAGCGGAAGAACAACCAGCTGCCTTCGCAGGCAGGCGATAAAGATGGATGGCCAATCTTCGTGGTTGCCAATTTGCACAGCCACGACCGCCCAGGGGAGGAGCTTGTCCATTTTGGCTTCGAAAGCACGTGCGTGCCCTTCAATGTCCCGAAAGCTCCTTGCGATCCTGCCAGTTGCATCGAAAACGGCGGCGTCATCGCCTTTGCGCGAGATCGTCGTCTGCCATGCGAGTAGCAGTGAATCGCCATGTTTCATCGCTTGCAAAAACCGGCGGTCGCGAATACATTTCGCGCTCCATTTAGAAGATGAAAGCAGACATTCATCCAGAATACTACGAAACTGATATGGTGTGCGCATGCGGTGCGGTGTATCACACTCGCTCCACGCGTCGCGATATTAAGATCGGCATTTGTGCCGCTTGTCATCCCTTTTTCACCGGCGAACAAAAGTTTGTCGATACCGCGGGCCGCGTCGAGAAATTTGCCCGCCGTTACGGCAGCACCAAAGCTGCCCGCGCGGAAAAGAAAGCTTAGCTTCTTGTAAGAGGCGTCCGCCTGCGGCGAACGCCTTGATTCTGCGGCTGACACGACCGCCACTACACCCTCATGGACTTAAGTTCCCTCATCCAACTCAAACGCGAACGCTTCGAAGAGCTCGCGCGCGAGATCGCGGACCCGGGCCTGTTCGATAATCGCAAACGCGCTGAGGAGATCATGCGCGAACACGCGAACCTGAAGGACCTACTGGAGAAATGGCGCGCGCTTGAAACCACGCGCAAGCAATTAGACGACAATCGCGAGCTGGCGACGTCGCGCGATGTCGAGATTGCGGCCATGGCTGACGACGAAATTCCGGAGCTCGAAAAACGCGTCTCCGACCTTGAACGCGACGTTCAGATTGCGTTGGTGCCGGCTGATCAAACGGAAGAGCGCGATGCGATTGTGGAAGTCCGCGCCGGGACGGGCGGCAGCGAAGCCGCTATCTTCGCCGCCGATCTTTACCGGATGTATCATCGCTATGCAGAAGCGGCGGGACTGAAGACTGAAGACCTCGAATCCAGTCCGTCAGAGCTTGGCGGGTTCAAAGAAGCGATCTTCCGGGTTTCGGGCGATTCGGTCTTTCGAAAGCTCCGTTACGAGAGCGGTGTGCACCGCGTGCAACGCGTACCTTCCACCGAGGCTCAGGGCCGCATTCATACGTCCACAGCAACGGTTGCGGTCTTGCCGGAGGCGGAAGATATCGACGTTGAGTTAAAACCGGAAGATTTGCGGATCGAAGTCTCGCGCGCGGGCGGCCCGGGCGGGCAAGGCGTGAACACAACTGACTCAGCGGTACAGGTGATGCACATTCCGACTGGCATGATTGTTCGCTGCCAGGATGGTCGCAGCCAAATTAAAAATAAGGAGCGCGCGTTATCAATTTTGCGGGCGCGGTTACTGGAGCGCAAACAGCGCGAGGAAGCGGAGAAATACAGCGCGCAACGCCGAGGACAGATCGGTACCGGCGGGCGCGAAGAAAAAATCCGCACCTACAATTTTCCACAGAACCGCGTGACCGATCACCGCGTTGGCCTCACGCTTTACAATTTGGATCGGGTAATGGATGGCGATCTCCGTGAGTTGATTCAGTCACTACAAGCCGCCGATGTCGCTGAGCGGTTGAAGCAATCAGCAGCCGCGGCATAATCAGCTCAGCATTTCGCTGAAGGGCACTTGACGTAGCTATGCCCCTTTGTTGTACTGCGCGTCTGGACGCCGACGCGTCAATCCTATGGCTGCATCTGATCGGCGAGGAAAAGAGGAAAACGAAATAAAGCGGTTTGATCCGCGGATTCTCGATCGCAGCGTTATTGCGATTCCACTGCTTGAGGAAATCAACAAAGACGACAATGAGGTTCATTCCGTCATTATCGATGTGAACCTTGATTACGATGAAGGTCGCGACGCAGGCCGAAAATGGATTCGAGAGGCGATCAAAAACGCCATAGCCATAATCACACCGTCCGACGGGAAGCAAGGCGTACGAGAGAAGAAGTCGGACTTGAGCAATCAATACCTCTTCGCCCGTCTCAATGGAAAAGTAATTCGCGAACTCGTCCGGTTGGACGTCGAGCGCGCTGGCAGCGAAGCGAAAACGGCCAAAAAACCGGGGCAGCCGAAGAAACGTGGCAAAGCCTCAGTACCGTCGGCAGCACTGTACCGCTTTCGTGCCATCTACCGTATTTGGCCCGATTTCAAGATTTCACCCTGCATTACGAAGTCGCTCGCCACAGTGAAAGCAGATGCGGCGCAAACTTCGTTCTGCGCGCACGGCGTGGGGATCACATGGGCTATCATGGATTCAGGCATCGACCCGAATCATCCACACTTTGCCCTCCATGGGAACATCGATCTCGCGTCTCCGCTCCATGCCGATTTTACCGATACGCCCAATGTTCCGACGAGCGGTAACGCCGCGTTGATCGATCGCTTTGGACACGGCACACACGTGGCAGGAATTGTAGCGGGGGAACAATTGGCTGATGGCACGAAAGCGCAGGCGCAAAAAATGCGCGCAGTCACACGCTCGGTAAAGGGTTATGAAGGCGGGGATTCGCCCGCTGTCGAGACCAATGAGGTTGTGCTCGATTCGATTCGTGGGATGGCGCCCCGTTGTCGCCTCGTTAGTCTAAAGGTGCTCGACGATGAGGGTAACGGCGAAGTCAGCAATCTGATTGCGGCAATCGCCCACATCCAGGAAAAGAACGGCCACGGTCGTCTGAATCTGATCCACGGAGTTAACATCAGTCTCGGATACGATTTCGATCCGGAGTGGTTTGCCTGTGGACAAAGTCCTCTGTGCGTTGAGATCAATCGCCTGGTGCGATCAGGCGTAGTGGTCGTAGTGGCCGCAGGCAACACCGGCTATGGCGCGCTAGCGGCGCAACAGCGGACAACGAATGCCGGGATGCAAGTCACAATCAACGATCCAGGTAACGCCGACCTGGCCATCACCGTCGGATCCACGCATCGCGAGATGCCGCACGTGTATGGCGTTTCGTATTTTTCCTCAAAGGGCCCGACTGGCGATGGACGAATGAAGCCTGACGTCGTTGCTCCGGGAGAGAAAATTCTCTCTGCTGCCACGGGAAAGTTGTTAATAGATCGAGCAGAGGGAAAACAATGCGAATACGTTGAGGACAGCGGCACCAGCATGGCTGCCCCGCACGTCAGCGGTGTTGTTGCGGCATTCCTTTCGGTGCGACGGGAGTTCATCGGCGAACCAGAGCGGGTAAAGGAGATTTTTCTTGGGGCAGCTACTGATTTGAAACGGGAGCGCTCTTTTCAAGGCGCGGGGCTGATCGATCTTATGCGCGCCATTCAGTCTGTGTGAATATATGATGCAAGGAATTTATGAATGATATCGCGGGCATTTCTTACACAGCTGCACGCTTCGATAAAGACGGCGCGGCCTTAAACAAACAGGAAATCACACTGCCTAAGGACACGACGGACGTAATCGTCGTGTCGCACGGGTGGAATAACACCGAGGAACAAGCAGAGCAGCAGCTTTACATCCCGTTGTTCACCAATTTTGCAGCAGTCGCGTCGAATCAGCTTCAGAATAAAAAGATCGCAATTGTGGGAGTCATCTGGCCGTCGAAGAGATTCACTGATGTCGTTAACGCTGCTGTTGCGGAACAAGGGCCTGGCGGGGGAGCGGGATTCGGAATGAGCTCCACGGCGGCGGACGAAACCATCAAGGCCAAGCTCGACGTCATTGCCACAATGTTCGACAAGAAAGCGGTGAAAAAGATCACCGCTGCGAAGAACCAGATCGGCAAGCTGGAGAGTGATCTCGATGCACGGCGAAAATTTGTAGACGAGCTGCGGAGCTTGCTCGATGAGAGCGCCGCGCGCGAGGAGGACAATTCTGCGCTCTTTTTCAAGCTCGATGGATCCGTGATGCTGGAGAAGCTAAAGATGCCGACTCCACTGGTTTCTTCGGGCGGAGGAGGTGGGGGCGGCGCTGCATCCCTTGGCGCTCATCCGAAAACGACGGCGGCGGGCGGCGCTGCCGGACTGGGTGATATTTTTTCTGGAATCAAATCCGGCGCGATTCGGTTCCTGAATTATTTGGCTTATTACGAGATGAAAACGCGCGCTGGAACAGTAGGTCGGAACGGCGTGGGACCACTGCTTGATCGGCTCGCCGACAACGTGCAGCGGATCTACCTGGTGGGCCACAGCTTTGGCTGTCGCGTTGTGACGGCGGCCGCGGCGGCGTCTACGATGGATAAACTACGAGGCATGTTGCTTTTGCAGGCGGCTTTTTCGCACAACGGGTTCTCGAAATCGATGAATGGATTCTTTCGCAGCGTAGTGGATAACCAGCGCATCAAAGGTCCGATCGTTGTTACATACACGCCGAACGATCGCGCCGTGGGCATTGCGTATCCGGTTGCTTCACGATTGTCTGGCACGGTCGCATCTGCTTTTGGCGACGCGAACGATAAATTTGGCGGCCTCGGCCGAAACGGTGCACAGAAAATGGAGCCGGGCGAAGTTGTGCAGGGTGTTGATCAACTGCTGGCGGTGGGCGGCAGCTACAGTTGGCAATCCGGCCGTTTTCACAACCTGGAAGGCAGCAAATACATCATTGATCCAAGCGGCGGCGATGCCCACGGCTTCGTCACGGGCAAAGAAGTTGCCTGGGCCATCAGCCGCGCGACAGCGTAGCTGTAAAATTCGACGGTATGCAAATCGGCTGCGTACGGCGCCGGATCTGCGCCTAAGTTGCCACATGACTGTGCTCGAGGTCTTGCAATCGACAACAGGCTATTTCCAGAAGCGCAACATCGACAGTCCACGTTTGAATGCGGAGCACCTGTTGGCGCACGTACTGAGCCGGAAACGGATGGAGTTATATCTGGACTTCGAGCGCCGCTTGCGTGAATCAGAGCTTGCGCCGTTGCGCGAATTGGTGAAACGCCGCGGCTCAGGCGAACCACTTCAGCATCTGCTTGGAACGGTGGAGTTCTGCGGGCGCAGTTTTCGCTGCGACAAGCGCGCACTGGTGCCGCGACCTGAAACAGAGCAGCTTGTTGAGCTGCTGATTTCACACTTCAAACCCGAAACTGCCTATTCTCGCATGGTCGATGTTGGAACCGGTAGCGGCGTCATCGCGCTCACTCTGGCTGCGGAATTTCCAACAGGGGAGATCGTCGGAGCCGATATTTCCGAAGATGCTCTCATGCTCGCCCGCGAAAATGCCGAGCGACTTGGTTTGGTCGATCGTATTCGGTTCCTGCGAAGCAACTTGCTTGAAAGTGTGGAACCAGACTTCGATCTGATCGCCGCGAATCTTCCGTACGTTTCGACCGAAGACCGGCAGAATCTTTCTCGCGAAGTATTACACGATCCCGAAGTGGCTCTTTTCGCAGGCGCGCGCGGGGACGAAGTAGTGCGGCAATTGATTGCACAGGCGCCGGCGTGGCTTAGGCCGGGCGGAATGCTCGCGCTGGAGATCGGGATCGGCCAAAGCGAGACGCTTGTGGCAGCGCTGGCGGAGAAAAATTATCGCGACATTTCGACCGAAAAGGATTACTCGGGTGTGATACGTTTCTTGTTCGCGAGGTATGGATAAAATTCTGGTCCACGGCGGCCGCCGGCTTTCCGGTTCCATCAAGGTCAGCGGCTCAAAAAATTCCTCGCTACCGATTCTCTCTGCCACATTGCTGACTCGGGAGCCCTGTGTCGTTCACGGTGTGCCCGACCTGAGCGATACGAATTACATGCTGCAAATTCTCGCTCACCTCGGTGCGCAGGTGGAACGCGCGAGCGGCACCGTGACTGTGACTGCCGAGAAGATCCACTGTGTCGCGCCTTACGATGTCGTCCGGAAAATGCGCGCGTCCGTTTGTGTTCTTGGACCGTTGCTAGGTCGGTGCAAGGAAGCCAGCGTCGCTTTGCCCGGTGGCTGTGTCATTGGCGATCGGCCGATTGATTTACATCTGAAAGGATTTGAAGCGCTCGGCGCGGCAGTGCGCGTGGAAGGCGGCGACATCAAAGTCTTCGCACCGAAATTGACGGGCGCACAGATCGACATGACGGGGAAATTCGGCCCGACTGTGCTCGGCACAGACAACGTGATGATGGCAGCTGTCTTAGCCGATGGTGTGACTGTCGTTGAAGGAGCAGCCTGCGAACCCGAGGTAGTGGACTTGGCAAATTTCCTCAACAAAATGGGCGCAAAGATCGAAGGTGCGGGCACGGACCGGATCGTCATCGAAGGCGTCCGTGAGTTGCACGGCGTGGAACACCGCGTGATTCCGGACCGGATTGAAGCCGGCACGTTTCTGGTAGCCGGCGCAATCGCCGGAGATGGAGTGACGGTAAAACGCATGGAGCCCGAGCATGTGCGTGCGGTCACTGATGCGCTCGCAAAGTGCGGTTACGCCGTGGATATCGCACGAGATTCCATATCCGTCCTGCCGAACGGCGATGCCAGCGCGTTGGAAATCGTTACGGAACCGTATCCTGGTTTCCCGACCGATATGCAGGCGCAAATGTGCGCGTTACTTTCGACGAACAGAGGAACGAGTTCAGTTACTGAAAACATTTTCCCGCAGCGTTACATGCATGTGGCTGAGCTAAAACGCATGGGAGCCGAGGTCAGCTTGGAAGGCGCCACTGCGGTGATTCAAGGAGTGGATAGCCTTCTCGGCGCGCCGGTAATGGCAAGTGATTTGCGTGCTTCTGCTGCGCTCGTGCTGGCAGGACTAAGAGCAGATGGCGTCACGGAAGTCAGCCGCGTGTATCACATCGACCGCGGCTACGAGCATCTCGACGAAAAACTGCAGGAACTCGGCGCGCACATCGAGCGGGTGAAATCAGAGTAGCCGCATATCTTTTTCGGCCTCTTCTACTGGCGAGCAGCCAGTCCTTGAGCGAAAGGTTACATATGGATCCACAACCGCCGCAGACTCCATCCACTTCCTCTGATGTTCGAACGTGGTGCGTCCTGTGCCACGCGAGCGCTCTGCTCGGATTGTTCTTTCACTTTCTGGGTCACATTCTCGGCCCACTTGCCGTCTGGCTGATAAAACGCGGTGACTCGCCTGAGATCGACGCGCACGGAAAGGAATCGTTGAATTTCCAGATCTCGATGCTGATTTACGACGCGATCGCCGCGATTCTCTGCATCTTCCTGATCGGGATTCCAATCTTGATAGCACTTTGGGTGCTGAACACCGTGCTGGTCATCATCGCGTCGGTTAAGGCCAGCGAAGGAAAGTTTTATCAGTACCCTTTCACGATTCGGCTAATCAAGTAGCGGCCCGGCTAGCGCTGTCTCACTGCGGCCAATCGTTGCAACGTTTTCAGATTTGTCACGTCCTCCGCGAGGTCTTTCCCTTTCGGCGTTTCCAGCACTTTCGGGATTTTGCTAAAACGCGGGCTTCGCATGATGAAGCGGAAAGCGCCCAGACCGATCCGACCTTTGCCAATGTGCTCGTGTCGATCTACTCGCGAACCCTGGGCCGTCTTGGAATCGTTTACGTGAATCGCAACGAGACGATTGCGACCGATGACGCGATCGAATTCTTGAAATGTTTTCTTCACGCCTGATTCGCTGCCGATCTCGTAACCCGCGGCGAAAAGATGCGCGGTGTCGAGACACACGCGCAACCGCTCCGGCTCGCGTACGTTCTCGATGATGTGCGCGAGATGCGCGAATCGATGGCCGATGCACGAACCTTGGCCGGCTGTAATCTCAAGTGCGATTTTTGTTTTTACTTTTGGAATCTTCCGAAAGACCTCGTCGACTGAATCAGCGATCTTTTTCAAACCTGCTTCTTCGCCCGCGCCGAGGTGCGCGCCCGGATGTAACACCAAAAACGGGAGTTCAAGCTGATCTGCCCGGACGAGTTCCTCGGCGAGCGCTCGAATGGAATTGGCGTGAAATTGCGGATTGGTCGTCGCGAGGTTGATCAGGTAATTGGCGTGCCCGAACACCGACAACAATTCACTGCGCTGGACGTGATTGAGAAAAGCGAGGATTTCCCCGCGGGTGAGCGCTCTGGCAAACCACTGCATGTTGTTTTTCACAAACATTTGCATCGCGGTGCAGCGGATCGATCGCGCACGCTCGATAGCCAGGCTCACCCCGCCGCGGATGGACATGTGCGCGCCCAGTAGAATTTGCGAATCGAGATTGCCGATTTGCGATTTCCCCGTCCCCCGCGCCATTGCTCAATCAAGATCGCAGATCGAAAGTCTAAAATCTTTTCGGATGCCAATCGGGTTTCTTGAGGCTTCCTTCGCCGGCGTATTCAAAAAGTTTATACATCGGCATGAGCACTATGCCCGGCCCTTTCATGTCCAGCCGCAGGTTGAAGTCGAGTTTGTCGTCGAGAAAATGAATGTCACCGTTGCCGAGCATACCGAAGAGAGAGCCAGCGGCCTCGAAATCCTCAGTGTGAATAATGCCGTTCTCGACGGTGAATTCGGCGTTTGCTTTGCGGGCGATGCTGTATCCGCTGCCGGGCACGATGTGGTTTAAAATTCCTGACAGCGGCCCAAAAATCGGTATTGCGAAAACGTCCCCGTTGCTTACTTCAACTTTTCCTTTACCTCGCATTGTTCGCCAATCATTGCCCTGGCCGGCGAACTCATACGTGCCGCGTAACAGGCCCTGCGCGGTTTTGTAATTGAAGTACAAGTCAGTCAGGCGCGGGAAATTGATTTCGCTTACGGATAGAGTGGCGCGGTAACGCGTATCGTTCCGTGCCAGCGAGATGTCAGCATTCCCCCGCAGCGTGCCGGAGAGGAGATCCGCGCGAACATCGCTAATTTGCAAGCGGTCGTTCGTGAAGAGCAATCGCGCCGAGACATGATCGAACGGCAGCGTTTTGCCGAGAAAGACATAGTCCATTCCGCTTGCGCCATCGGCCTTGATCTCCAACCCCGTGTTCTTGCCGCCGCGGAACTGGTAAACACCGTTGGCGACGACATTCGGCGGACGCCGGAACTTGTAAGGAGCAATAGTTTTCGAGGTCTTCGGATCGATCCAGAAAATTACTTCTGCCGGATACAACGAACTACGGACGTTCGAGATCCGCACCTCGTGCTTTCTGAAATCGTAGGTGAAACTGCCGGAACCGGTACCTTCGTCCCGCGTGACCTCAATATCTTCGCAAGTGACCGCGCCGTCGGCGAAATGAATCCGGGCGTTGGCGCCGTTCATCCATGTTCCGCGAAACCGGGTCCGCCCCAGGCCAACTGTGCCGTCGCCCTGCCAACCCTCAGGATTGCGATCTGTACCGCGAATTGCCATCCGAATTGCAGGCGAACGTTGCCACTGCCATTCCCGCAGAAACTCGTTTGTCTTGGCCGGAACGAGCGGGCGCACTGCCTCTGGCGATATGGTGCTCTCAAGGTTTAGCCGAAAATCCCTGGGTGCGTCAAAGAGATCCGCTTTGAGTTGGCCGGTCTGATGGCGTACCCGCAGCTCCCGAACCAAAGTGCGCTCGCCGTCCCATGAAAAATCCGCGCTAAGCTCAGAAAACGGCACCTTCTTGTACGTGAACTGTCCAAAAGCAGCATGTCCGATCATGTTCGGTTGGAATTGCCCGGCGCCCAGGTTTATCGAACCGGTGATTTCGAGCAGAGGCGGCGAATGAAATTCTACGTCTGCCATCGGTTCACCAACGCCAAAGGCATCGAGGAATCCTTTCAAATTCAGGGTGCTATGAATCTGGAATTTGGCGGTGTTGCTTTCTCGGTTCCAGTCGCCGCGACCGGCGAACGCGCCGTTCCCGTCGCTCCATTCACAATACGCGATATTCAATCGCTGGTTGTTCCATTCGGCCGCGGCAGAAAGATTATTAATTTCGTAGCTACCTCGTTGTAGTCGTTCTCCGCGCAGGGTCGCCTCGACCCTGGCGTTTTGAAGGTCTGCGATGTCACCGCTGAACTTCAACTGCAAGGACGGAGGCCCTGCGGGGAAACTGAACTTTTGCAGTTCGGTCACGACACGCTGGGCAATCGACCATCGCTGTTGCCATTCTTCGGGTGTGATTGATGCCGACGAGTGGTAATCGGCGCGCTTGATTAATTGTCCTCTCGCTGAGAGTCGAATTCCACAAAAAATTCCTTCCGCCTGACTGACGTAAATCTGTTCGGGCGGAAAATAGATGTGCGCACGGAGGTTAGTCAGTTGCGCGCGACTGGGCTCTCCTTCGGTGGCCTTGATCGGAAATGTGATCTGCGCGTCACGCACATCCAGTGCGTTAAGAAACGGTTCATGATGGATGAGCGCTGCATAGTTGATATCGAGAGAGACCTCGCTGATCAGGGCCAACGTGTTTTCGCGGTTTCTGTAATCGAAAATCCTTACGTTTTTCGCCACCAGACCACGGAACGGGTCCAGCGTTAGCCGTCCGATCTGAGCTTCGACGCCGCGTTTGTGTAGTTCTCCCACGACGCGGTACCGCCATTCACGACCAAATCCCCGTCGCGCGAGATAATAACCGCCGCCACAGATTGCAACGAACGCGCCGAAAATTGTCAGACGAATTGCAATTGCAACAACGCGGCGCGCCCGGCACAATCGCGGAGTCGGCGCGGAATGATGAACCTGAGGTTGTTCCAAAGCGACAGGCATGCGTAATGGATGCGTTAAATCGTTGAACCGTTGGAGGGATAGACCAATTTAACGGCTTAACGGTTCAGCCGCTTTAACGTGATTTCAACCTCCGACCTGCCCGCCCTCAATGCCACGTTTAATCTCGTGAGCACCATTTTTATTTCCACAGGTTGGTACTTCATCCGGCGCGGCGCCTGGCGCCGTCACATGGTGTGCATGATTATAGCCCTTCTCTCGTCTGTTTGTTTTCTGATTGGCTACATCACTTATCATGCGCGCGTTGGCGAGAAATCTTCCGGCTACACCGGCTGGATCGCGGGCGTTTACTTTCCGATCCTTGCCTCGCACGTTCTGCTGGCCTTTGTGACGCTGCCGTTGGTCGTTTTGACGCTTATTCCGGTTTTTCGTCGCCGATGGGACCGGCATAAGCGGATCGCGCGTTGGACGATCCCAATCTGGCTGTACGTGTCGGTTACTGGAGTTCTCGTTTACTTGACGCTCTACAAATGGTTCCCGCCGCCGGCGCATTAAGCGCTGTATCATCGTCATCTGTCATCAGCGGGTTAGGAGGCTACGCACAATTTTTCGACATGCGCTGAGAACATCGCACGATACAGCGACGAGTCGGCAAATCACTTCGATGTCAAAATCTTGCGCTCGACGGCGATTTGATGTTTGATCAGAGCGATGAGCCGCCGCGCACGGAGGAGACTTTATGGTGACCATTGCCACGTTTAATGAACCCGCGAAGGCGCGTCAGCTTAAACGGCGTTTTCAGGATTCGGGGATCAACGCCGACGTTCACAACGAGGCGTCCGTGCAGCAGTTCGGCTTCATGTCCAAGCCGCAAGCGAACGCGAAAGTCATGGTGGAGGACAACGATTTCGAGAAGGCGCAAAGTCTGATGATCGAATGGGAATCGACTGATCCAGACATCTCTGCTGCCCTAATTCGCTGCCCGCAATGCAACTCTTCAAACATCGAGTACCCGCAGATGACGCGAAAATTTTTGACGCCTGCACTCGTCGGCGTGCTATGCGCGCTGAAAATCATTCCGAAAGAATTCTATTGTCAGGATTGCCACTTTACCTGGACGAACCGGGAAGAGCGCACGATTGGACGCCTTTGGCATCGATTCTTTCCTGGAAGCGAAGCCGAACAGGGCTAATACGCTTCCCCATCCGTTCCCAGCAGCAGACACTCCTTTGCTAACGGCAACTTGTCATTCTGAGCGAAGCGAAGAATCTCGGATTATCTATTTGGGTTAACGAACAGTGATGATCCGAGATGTCCGCTCAACATGACTGGCTAAGCACAAAATAATGAAATGGCTTTTCGTCCTACTGCTGGCGCTGGCGATCTTCGGCGGAGCTGCCTGGTTCGGTTACAACACCTTCGTCAAAGAAGAAATCGAAGTGAAAAAGGAGCAGCGCGGGGAAGTCACTCCGCCGCCCATGGTGGACGTCAGCCTGCCAGATTTTGAGGCGGCGGCTAAGCTGCGCGAGGATGGAAAACTCACCGAAGCGCGTGACGCGCTTGTCGCTTTTATCCAAAAATATCCCAATGGGAAACACCTCGATGAAGCCCGGGACATTCTCGGCGACGTGAACACCGCAATTTTGCTGTCGCGTCATCCGTCTCCGGAAAAGACCGAATACATTGTGAAACCCGGTGACGTGCTGGCCAAGATTGCGCGCAAGCTGAAGACGACTCCGGAAATGATCATGCGAATGAACAATATGAGCGGCACCATGCTGCGGATTGGCGACAAGCTGCTCATCTCGCATCCCGATTTTTCCATGGTAATCCAGCGCAAACCAAACCTGATTGTGGTGTTGAACCACGGCGCGTTTTTCAAGCAATATCATGTGCGTGAGGCAAAGCTGCCGCAGAAACAACCGGCTAAAATCACGGCGAAAGTTGCCGAAACGATGGCTTGGAAGGGTGGCAAACGCGTTGGTCTCGGCAGCAAGGAGTATCTCGCCAGCACAAAGTGGATCAGGCTGGCCGGCGCGCCAGCTTATACGTTGTACGCGGTGCCGGATACAACACACCCCAGTCTCGACCAACCGCCCCCGCCGACCGGTCTCGGTCTCGCCGCGGTTGACCTCGAGGAGCTAAGTACGCTTGTAAACAATCGCACCTCTGTGACGATTATTGACTGAGCTAAAAAGTTAAAAGAGTTACAATGTTGCAAAGGAGTCCCAACGAACCTGATCCAGCGAGGCACTTAACATTGTAATATTTTGCCTTGTAACCTTTTGACCTAACCATGGAATGGCAACCGCTCGATTTTGAAAAGCCGATCTTTGAATTGGAACGGCGGCTACAGGATTTAAAGAGTCATTCCACAAAGCACGACGTCGATCTCGGCTCGGCGGTAAAAGAGCTTGAGGTGAAGCTTCGGGAAACTCGCCGTCATGTTTACGATAATTTGACGGCCTGGCAGCGGGTCCAAATCGCGCGCCACACTCAAAGGCCGTTCGCGTTCGATTACATTCAACGCTGTTTTACGAACTGGGTTGAATTGCACGGCGACCGCCGTTTTGCCGACGATCGCGCAATGCCGTGCGGAATGGCGATGCTCGGCAGCCAGCGTTGCGTCGTTATCACTCACCAGAAGGGGCGTAATACCAAGGAGAACGTGATGCGCAACTTCGGGTGCGCGCATCCAGAGGGCTATCGCAAGGCCCTGCGCCTGATGCGTCTCGGCGAAAAATTCGGGATGCCGGTGATTTCTCTGATCGATACGCCAGGCGCTTTTCCAGGTATCGGATCGGAGGAGCGCCACATTTCTGAGGCAATTGCTGTGAATCTTCGCGAGATGATGAAGCTGCGCGTCCCCGTCATTGCCGCGGTGATCGGCGAGGGTGGCTCGGGAGGCGCGCTCGGCATTGGGGTCGCGGATCGCGTTTTGATTTTTGAGAACGCTTACTATTCAGTAATTAGTCCGGAAGCCTGCTCCGCCATTTTGTGGAGAGACCGGCGACATGCTGCCGAAGCCGCTGAGGCGCTCAAATTAACTGCGCAGAATCTCTTGAAACTCGAGGTGGTTGACGAAATCATTGCCGAACCGGAGGGCGGTGCGCACCGCGATTTCGATTTTGCCGCTGGGAATCTTGGAGAAGCGCTGCGCCGGAGTCTGAAGCAAATCTCTCAGATTCCGGTCGCGGAATTGTTAGAGAACCGATATCAGAAATTTCGACGTCTGGGTGTGTTTTCGGAAGGAAAAACCGTCACGATCCCGGTTCGCATTTGATGTGATGTTCGGGACTTGGGGCAAATCGGTGGGGATTTGGTGGCTCGGTGCTTTTGCCGTTGTCGCGTTCGCGCGCGCCGACGGCCCCGCGTCGGATTTCCGTTTTGATCGCGACACATTCGCCTTCGCTAATCAAACTGTGTTCGAGTACCACGAGGGACACGCTTCTTTGCGAAAAGCGTCACCGACGAAGCAAGACGCATACAATCGTCACTGCTTCGTGATGTCTCGCACCGCCTTGCAATTCAAAAAGTTTGCACGTTTCGAGCCGCGAAGTGCTCCCTTGGATGATGCGTCACTTGCAACTCGCATTCGCGCCGTGACACGCCAGGCCGCTTGGACGGAGCCCTTGCCGGCAAATCAACGAATTGTCTTTCCGGGATACAAGGACCTGAAGGAAATGAGTAAGGCCCATCGCGAACTCGTGCAATTAAGCATCGGACATGGTTGGCCGAGTTACTTCCGAATCAGCAATGCTCGGATGATGTTTCAAGACGGTACGGGCTACCAGGAACGGACTCACGCTCAACTGAATGCAGCTTTGGCGCGCGGCGAGTTGTTCGTCGCATTTCTTACAACTTATCCCAGGTTCAGCATCAATCACTCGGTTTTGATTTATAAGCTGAAATCTTCATCGCCGAATCCCGGGGATCACTATCTCGTATACGATCCAAATCATTCAGAGTCGCCGCGTGAGCTTGCCTGGTCTGCACACGATCGCGCTTTCTCGTATCAAAAGGACTGGGATTTCGTAGGCGGCTATGTTCGCGTTTATCAGGTTTACGGCAAACCGCTGCAGTAAAAGCGATTCTTTAGCAAGAACTCCATGCCAGAGAATCCGTCTCCGCCCAGACCAACTCCGCCGCCCCCCGTACCTCCACCCGAACCGTTGCCGCCGAATCCGTCGCCGTCGCCGCCGGTAGCGAAACTGTAGCCGTCGCCATGTGGGCGACGCAGCATATAGGAAGCGGCAAAAGTTTTATTTTGCCCGAGGAAATAAGAAGCGCAGCGCGGGTTCGACTCTCGCTGCCCAGGCTGCTTCGCTGTGATCGCCGTGGTCGGCTTCCATGTATAGAATGTCTTTGCCTGGTTTCCAGCCTTTCTCGACCAGTCGTTTGCATAGTTCGCGAGTTTGTTCCCAGCCTGGCTCGGCTGTGCCGGTATCGACCCAAATTTTCAGCGGCGGTTTTCGTTCAATAGAATCGACCAGCCGGTAAATAGCGAAATCATCCCACCAGACGGACGGCGACATCACCATGAGCCGGCGGAATGCGTCCGGGTATAAAATCCCAATTGCGAGCGTGACAAGTCCGCCCAGGGAGGATCCGCCGAGGCCGGTGAATTCCGCGTCAGGTTTGGTTCGATATTTTCGGTCGATGTAAGGTTTGAGTTCTTCCATGAGGAAATATCCGTAGAGACGCGCCAGACCGCGGCTGCGTTTTTTCCTTCTTCCCTTTGCTTCGATCACTCCCGGCGTCGGCGTATACTCATGGACCCGGTCTTCGCCCACATTTGCGACTGCGACGACAATAACCGGCTCGATAATTCTAGTCCGAATGAGGCGTTCGGCCGTCTCGTCGACGCCCCATTCCACGCCGGCAAACGAAGTTGCAGCGTCGAAAACGTTCTGTCCGTCGTGCAAATACAAAACGGGATAACGTTTTCTCGAAAATCGGCGGTACCCCGGCGGCAGATATACCAAAATATCGCGCCGGTTCCCGAGAATGCTGGACCGGAACGCGCGGTGGATTTTGATGTTTCCCGTTAGCGTATGTTTGTGCATTGAATCGAAACGCTTCGTTGAAGAAGAAACGCAGCGCAAGCGTCTTGGCTCGCTGCGGAACCAATCCGCGTGCCGGACTTGCCATTTTCCGGCGGCGCAACCAAGATGGTCGCGCTACTTCAAATGAACGAACGTCACCTTAGATGGTACTCGGCCTCGCTGAGTCGTGAGTTTGATATGCTCGCGTTCGGAAACGGCGGTGGACTCCCGCTGATCATCTTTCCGACTTCGTTTGGCAGTTACTACCAAAACAAGGATTTTGGACTCGTTGGCTCAGTGAACGCATTTGTCGATGCGGGCAGAGTTACCGTGTACTGCCCGGACGCAATCGATCTGGAAAGTTTTTACAACAAATCAATCCATCCGGCTGATCGTACGCGCACTCACAACGCGTATGAGAATGTGATCGTCCATGAAGTATTCGATCTTGCGCGGCGGGAGTGCGGTTGCCATCGAGTCGCAGTTTGCGGAGCCAGTCTCGGCGCTTATCACGCGGCCAACATTGCCTTTCGTCATTCCGACGCCGTCAGTCTTCTTATCAGCTTGAGCGGGTCGTTCGATATTAGCTCGTTCTTCAACGGTTATCACGACGACAACATTTACTTTAATAGCCCGTATGAATATCTGCCAAATATGCCCGACCCGTGGAAATACAATCACATGGGCATCATCCTCGGCACCGGCGAATGGGACAACACACGTGATGAAACCTATCGTCTCTCGGGAATTCTGAATTCCAAGGGCATTAATCACTGGCTCGACGACGGAAAATGGCGCGGCCACGATTGGAATTATTGGCGGGAAATGCTGCCGTACTATTTGTCGGTCTTGTGAAACTCGTAATCGCCGCGACCGGTGCAAGCGGAGCGATCTATCTGCAACGCTTGCTTGAGCAAATCGATTGCGGGGTGCACGAGGTGCATCTCGTTATGAGCGCGTACGCGAGAGAGGTTGCGAAGCAGGAACTGGATGATCTCAAAATTCCCGCGGACGTTTCGCATCATTCTGAAAGCGACATGAACGTACCATTTGTGAGCGGCTCGGCGCGTTTCGACGCAATGGTGATTGTCCCTTGCTCCATGGCCACGCTGGGGCGGATCGCTTCCGGTTCTAGCGACAGCGTCCTCTTGCGCGCGGCCGATGTCTTCTTGAAGGAACGACGAAAATTGATCCTCGTCCCCCGGGAAACGCCGTGGAATTTGATTCACGCCCGCAACGTCGTGGCTTTGCTTGAGGCTGGCGCGATTATTCTCCCCGCGATTCCGTCCTTCTACAGTCGCCCCAGTTCCCTCACCGCCGTCGTTGACACAGTGGTTTGGCGCATCCTCGACCAAATCGGGTTGCCTAGCCAAGGGGCATATCGTTGGGGTGAAGAAAAGGGGTCGGCGAAAACGTCGCGCAAGAAAAGTTGAAGATCGAAGGCAGGCTTGCGCGGTGGCTGATCGCGTTCGGAGTTTGTTTGTTGCGGGTTTGGGAGCGTACGCTCCGTTACGAAGTTGACGATCGCGCGGGCATCCTCGGGAAACCGGTAACGGAAAATTACATCGGCGCGCTCTGGCACAATCGGTTGCTAATTTTCCCCTTGGTCCTGCGACGCTTTTTTCCAAATCGGCCTGGGGCAGCGCTGATCAGCGCCAGCCGCGATGGTGATTTGCTGACGGATGCCATCCACCGCTTTGGCTACGATGTGATTCGCGGCTCCAGCTCGCGTCTGGGCGCGAGCGCAATTCTTCAGCTTACAGAGAAGCTCGCTTCGGGACGCGACGTCGTCATTACGCCAGATGGTCCGCGTGGCCCGGTTTACGAACTTGGTCCCGGAATCGTTTTTCTCGCGCAGAAATCAGATGCGTCGGTATTGCCGATGAATCTGGAATATTCGCGCTACTGGCGCTTGGGAAGCTGGGACCGCTTCATCATCCCGCAACCGTTTTCCAAAGTGCGCGTGCTGATCAGTCAGCCGCAACACGTTAACCCGACTGGCACGGCCGACGAATTCGAGGCCGAACGCCGCCGCATACAGAACACGATGATGTCGCTGGTTGAAATGCGCTAAGCGGATCCTGTAGCCGCTTGCCCGTGGCAAGCGTCTCGCCGAGGCGTTTGCCATGCTTGCGTTGCGCGTCCCACAGGAACGTGGCTACAGCAAAGCGCGCTTGCGTGGCGCGTGCTCGCTGGCACGGTTGCGCTTCACCTATGGCAAAGCTTATCGATGGCCGCGCTGTTGCGGAAAAGGTTTACACAGATCTTCGCCGTGAAGTTGCAGAACTGAAAACACGAGGAGTGACACCCGGCCTCGCTGTGATCCTCGTTGGAGATAATCCAGCTTCGCGCGCTTATGTGCGCTCGAAAGACAAAATGTGCCGCGAGCTTTGCTTGCACTCCGTGAAACTGGAGCTCCCCGCTTCAACCACGCAGAGTGAACTGCTGGCGCGCGTCGAAGAATTCAACCGCGATTCGACCATTCATGGCATTCTTGTTCAGTCGCCGCCGCCGGAGCATATCGACGAAGCGGCAATCGTGCGCGCGCTGGACCCGCGGAAAGACGTGGACGGATTTCACCCTGAAAATGTCGCAAAGCTTGTGCTCGAGGACGCAAGCGGTTTTGTGCCGTGCACGCCGCTAGGCGTGCAACGTTTGCTTCGGGAAAGCGGCATCGAGGTCAATGGCGCTCACGTTGTGGTCCTCGGGCGCAGCATGATCGTTGGCAAACCTTTGGCACTGCTCTTGATGCAGAAAAACAAAAACGGTAACGCGACGGTGACCGTTGTGCATTCGCGCAGCCGCAATCTCGAGCAGATTACGCGTTCGGCCGACATTGTTGTTGCTGCGATTGGGCGAGCAGAATTTCTGAAAGCCGATCACATCCGCGAAGGCGCTGTCGTTGTTGATGTGGGAATTAGTCGGGTCGAAGACGCGGCCAGCGAGCGCGGCTACCGGCTCGTGGGCGACGTTGCATTTGACGAAGTGTCGAAAAAGGCGGAGGCGATTACACCTGTGCCGGGCGGCGTTGGGCCAATGACCATCGCAATGCTGATGGCGAATACAGTGAAAGCGGCGAAGCAAACTCTCTGAATTGTCATCCCGAGCGAAGTCGAGGGATCCCGTCGCTTTACCGTTGGGTTGGTCCGCGGGATTCCTCAACTAAGCTTCGCTACGCTCGGAATGACGACTGTTCGGCGACACAATTTTTGCGGTCAGCAATTTCAATATCGACGGACGAATTCGCGCGGCGTGAACGAACAGCGAGGCCAGTTGCGGCCGCAAGACCGCCGCGCGCGAGAGGCGATTAATCCACAAACGGCCACGATACATTTGGGCGTAAGCACGACCAAAGTCGCGCAACGCAGAGTTCCGATTCTCGCCGCGAACAATTCTTGCGACCGCGTTTGCGACCAGCTCGCCCGAGCGCAGCGCGTAATAAATTCCTTCGCCTGTGAAGGGCTCGACCACACGAGCTGCGTCCCCGATGAAAAACAGATTTTCGTGAGCGGAGGAAACTGGCGAACGCGTTAGCGGTGTGATCGTACGCCAGCCTTGATCGGCGGGCAGTTGAAATTGGCGTTCCGCCCAGCGCCGCAATTGCGAAATCGTCGGCGGTGTGCCGACGAGGCAGAGATTCAACTGAGTCTCATCTACTGGAGCCTGGCCCGAATAACCTTCGCGCAGAAATTGTAGAACGATGCGGTTTCCAAAGTCTCGCGGCAGCGGGATATGCGCCTGTAACGCCACACGTTCGCGCGCAGGACGCGGCAACAAATTGCACAAATGCGCCACCGTGGAATTGCGTCCATCCGCACCGATTAATATCCGAGCCTGAAAAAAATCGCCGGAAGCAGTTTCGATGTTCCAGTGGTTGTTTCTGCGTAATCCGGTCACAGTGGTTTTTTCGCGGACGTGGGCGCCGAGCTCGCGAGCCCGCCTTAAAAGCAGGTCGTCAAAGAGGCTGCGTTTCAGCGAAATCTCGCAATCGGTGCCCGATGGAAGATCGACAATCACTTCGCGCCCATCGATTGCGATGAATTCGACCGAACATGGTTTCGAATGCGGCAAATCGCACACTCGATCCGCGAGCTCCAGCCGTTTCAAAACGGGCCAGCACGACGGATTCAAACAGTCGCCGCACACTTTCTCGCGCGGAAATTTCTCCCGGTCGAGTACCAGGGATTGCAAACCGGCCATCGCGCAAAATGCAGCGCAGGTCGATCCGGCTGGCCCGCCGCCGACGATCGCAACGTCAAAAAGCTGCATGGCGTTAATTGAACTGTAAAACAGCGCTGGCGCGCGATTTATTCAGAGAGGACACTAATTCGCATGGGCTGGTCGATTCCAATCCTTCGTGTTGCAGGGATCCAATTGCGGATTCACATCACATTTCTGCTGCTGATCGCGTGGATCGCATTTGCCTATTATACCAATGGCGGCTCGTCCGCGGCAGTCGGCGGGGTCCTGTTGATTCTGTTGTTGTTCGCATGCGTGGTGTTGCACGAGTTCGGGCACGCTTTGGCGGGGAAAGCTTTCGGAATCAACACGCCTGACATCACGCTGTTGCCAATCGGCGGTGTGGCGCGATTGGAAAGTATCCCGGACGAGCCGGTTCAGGAATTAGTCATCGCGATAGCAGGTCCGGCTGTGACGGCGCTGATCGCGCTCGGCGCGTTCATCGGCGGTGGTTCGTGGGATTATCCGCCAACCACGAAAAGCAGCATTCCGGATCTTTTGTTCACGATGAATGTTGTGTTGCTTCTGTTTAATCTCCTGCCGGCGTTTCCAATGGACGGAGGCCGAGTTCTGCGCGCACTGCTCGCGACACGTATGAGCTACGCCCGCGCCACGCAGGTCGCCGCAACTGTCGGGCAGGGATTTGCGTTCGTGTTCGGATTCATCGGCTTGCTCAACCCGAACTGGTTTATGTTAATTTTCGTAGCGCTATTCGTTTACATCGGCGCCTCGCAAGAGGCAGCGCTGGCGCAAATGAAAGATGTTTCGCGCCGGTTTCCAGTGTCCAGCGCTATGGTGCGCGAGTTCCGCACCCTGGCAGCGGATGCGACGCTCGGAGAAGCAGTCGATGCGTTGCTTGCGACTTCGCAGCATGATTTTCCGGTCATCGACGAAACCGGCAACTTCGCAGGTTTATTAACGCGTCACGATCTCATCTCGGCATTGCGCAAAAACGATCCCACACTTCGGGTAGGCGATGTGATGCGGCGCGACATTCCCACAGTCACGACCGGCACACGATTCGAGGATGCCTTTCGCATTATGCAGGAGAGCGATTGCCCGGCGGTGCCCGTGCTGGATCGCATGAAACGGCTGGTCGGCTTGCTCACGCCGGAGAACGTCACCGAATTGATGATGGTGCAATCGGCGATGCCGCAGCGGCGAGTGCTATAACGAGTCTCGAGCGATTTAACCTGGAGCCGCGGCCCTGTGGGCCGTCCCTGTGAGTCAGAAAGCATTTCCCACTAACCGGCCATAGGCCGGTGGCTACAGCAGCTCGAACAACTGCTTCAGGAGCTGATGCGCATCGGCATTATGACGTAGAGGAACGGGGTTTGAATTTTCACAACACCCGGGCTCATCTCGTCGATGAGATCGAGAAAGACTTCGTCCTCGGTCAGCGCGCGCAGCGGCGCCATCAGAAACTCCGGATTAAACGCGATGGAAAACTCACGCCCCTTGTAAGGAATCGCCAGCGATTCCTTCGCTTCACCGACTTCCGGCGTGTTTGCCGTTATATCGAGATTGTTCTTGCTGAAATTCAGTTTCACCGAGTGCGACTTGTCACTGGCTAGAAGCGAAACGCGCCGCAGTGAATTCAAAAACATTTCGCGCTCGAGTTTTACGCGTTCTTTCGCCTCACCTGGAATCACCTGGCGATAGTTCGGATAATTGCCTTCAATCAATTTGGAGACGAGCAGCGTCTTGTTGAGATCGAATGCAATCTGGCCATTGCTCATGCTCACCTTCACGTCGCCATCGTCGGTAAGCAGACGATGCAATTCCGTGACCGCTTTGGTCGGAATAATCAGGTCCGACTCGTGGCTTCGCGGGAATTCCAGTTCAATTTCCGCCATTGCGAGGCGGCGCCCATCGGTTGCTACCAGCGTTAGTTTATTGTCCTTAAAACTGAACAGGACGCCGTTGAGCACGTAACGGGTTTCATCGGTAGAAATCGCGTAGGACGTTTTGCGCAAACCGTCGCGCAAATCTTTCTGCCGCATCGTGACGACTTTCGCGCCCTCGAATTTAGGGAGCGGGGGAAATTCGTCCTCTGGCAGACCGAGAATCTTAAAGAAACTTTGGCCGCTACGGATGGACGCGGCATTTTTCCCATCGACATCGATCTGAATTTCGCTCGACGGCAGTTCGCGGATGATGTTGAAAACACGCCGGGCGGGTAGCGTCGTCGCTCCTGCTTTGTCCACGTGCGCCTCGCAAGTGCCGCGCACGCCAACGTCCAGATCGGTGGTTGTCAGATACAATTCGGTCTCGTTCGCCTGCAGCAAAACGTTGGAAAGAATGGGCAGCGTGGTGCGGGTGCTCACTACGTTTTGCACCTGTTGCAGGGCTTCGAGCAGTTTTTCCTTGGTAACGCTAAATTTCATGGTGACCAGCAAGCAGCCTAAGATGTAAAGCCTTCGATTTTATTCGGCAACCGCAATCTCTCATCTCTGCCCCTTGTAGGCTTGCACGTGGTGGGGCCCTACCGCTGGAGGGAGCTGTCGATGTACGAAATAGTCTGGCGAATGTTGTCCTGCTCGGCTATTCGTTTCTTCACCAGCTTGCAGGCGTGCAGCACGGTGCCATGGTCGCGCCCGCCAAACGCGTCGCCGATTTCATTCAAGGATGCCTTCGTGAGTTCGCGCGCCAGATACATCGCGACCTGTCTTGGAAAAGCGATGCTGGCCGGGCGCCGCTTGCTCGTCATATCGGCAAGACGCACGTCAAAGTGTTCGGCTACGCGCCGCTGAATTTGTTCGATGGTGATCGATTGCCGGCCTTCTTCCTGCAGAATGTCCTTTAGCAAATGCTCCACCGTTTCCTTGGTCAGTTCCCTGCCGCTGAGTGATGCAAAGGAAGCGACACGCATGAGCGCGCCCTCCAGACGACGCACGTTTGTCCGGATACGGGTGGCGAGGAATTGAAAAACGTCTTCATGCAGTTTGATCTGCATCGTGTCCGCCTTTTTTCGCAGAATGGCGAGGCGCGTTTCGATGTCGGGCGGCTGAAGCTCGGAGGTTAGCCCCCACTCGAACCGCGATACGAGGCGGTGCTCCAGGTTCGCGATTTCTGAAGCGGGCCGGTCGCTGGATAGCACGATCTGTTTGTGTCCGTCAAAGAGCGTGTTGAACGTGTGGAAAAATTCCTCCTGCGATCGCTCTTTGCCGCCGAGAAATTGAATATCGTCGATCAAAAGAAGGTCGGCCTGGCGATAACGCTTCCGGAATTTGACCAGATTACTGTGCTGGATCGCGTCGATGAACTCGTTGATGAACAGCTCACTCGAGAGGTAGATCACCTTCATGTTCTTCCTTTTCGCCCAGACGAATTGGCCGATGGCTTGCATCAGATGGGTCTTGCCCAGACCGACGCCGCCGTAAATGAAGAGGGGATTGTACGTGCGCGCCGGCGCCTGCGCGACGGCGAGACTGGCCGCATGCGCGATTTCGTTATTCGGGCCGACTACGAAAGATTCGAAGGTGTTTCGCGGATTGAGTCCCGGAACAGTTGCGCCAGGCCGCGTGTCCACTTGAGGTGCGGATAACACTTCTTTAACCGCGGCTGAATCTTCCGCAGATGTTTGCGCGCCAGCTGCCGACGGGGCGCAAAACTTCACCAAACGCGGACTGCCAAACGCGACGATGATCGCATTCTGCAAGGCCGGCATGTAATTACTCTCGATCCAAAGCTGGTAAATGTTGTTTGGAACACTAAGCGTGATCGATTTCTCCTTTGCCTCCACTAACTCGACGGCAGAAAACCAGCGTTTAAAACTATCCGCGCTAATCTGTGGCTTAAGAGCAGCCGATAATCGTTGCCATAGCTGCGCGCATTTCTTGTCCATACGGAAGTTGTTAACAGTGTTACAGAAACGCCACATGAGGGGGTGCCGTGGGAAATCGGCCGCAGCAGCCGGCCAATAATCGAGCTACTCCCCAGTGTGATTCGGAGATCAACAATCCAAAAAAAATGCCAAAAGGGCGCAAATACGAGGGAAAATGCCGCGAAGCGTCCCGCAGTCTATGTTTACCACGAAGCTCATGCGCAACAGCAGTCAATCGTTCTGTCGAGGAGTTTTCCCTGTCGTTCATTCTTGCTGCCGGTAGTTTCTCAAACATGTTCACAACTTATTCACACACGCTTTGTGGCTGCCCTCGCCAGCGGGCTTGAGACTAGAAATCAGTTGCGAAAGCGACAAGAAAAAAATGAATTTTATTTTCGATTACGACCAAAAAATTTTCTTGACGGGGAAAATGGAGCACGCCGGTCGACGCGAAACCAAAAAACAGTGTGTTGAAAAAATTTCGCGAGCCAACCGAGACGATTCGGAATCGCCGCAACGAACAAACTTCGCCGCTGATTGCCTGCGCATCCCGAGTTGACCGAGTTCGTCTGTGCGCGCAATTTCCCGCCTCTGCGAGCGGAGCGTAAACGCTCAGCAAATTGTAGATGCAGGCAACCGATACCGATACCACCGGACGTGTTTCGATGTGCGTTACGCGTTCGAACCAACCGATGATCCGCCAAATCGTTTTAATTGGCGTGATCGCCTCTTTTATTTTTTCCGTGCAACACGCACGTGCCGCTGATGAATTGGTGCCGCCCTTCGGATTTCGTTGGAACGATTCAATGGCTCGCGTGGAGGCGGTGCTGCACGGCGCCAAAGCCAAATTAGTTTCGCACGAAAAGAAAGAGAACCGCGAAGTTTGGACTGTGGAGGGGCTGATTCATCCCGGACTCAAGCGGACCGTCTTTACGTTCAAAGAGAGAGCTCTCGTGGCGGTAGAGCTGCAATACGAATATCCCGACTGGTCCATCGAACGTTACAACCAGCGGATGGGAGAAATTCGGAAATACTTCGACGAAAAATACGGCACCGGAAAACTGGTGTCACGTTCTCGCGACCACGACACCGAGGTGATTCAAACACTGGTCGGATATCAATGGATGGTCGGGACCACGATGCTCGAGCTGTTTTATTTCTCAGCGCAACACGATAACCTCGTTTACCGGACGATTTCTGTGGATTACAAAGCGCTGTGAACGCCTAACGCGTTTTGGAGCGAAGCCGAGGGTTCAGTCGGAGCTACTGAGGTAATGATAAACCGTCGTACGTCTCCACGACGATGTCATCTACGACGGCTTTCATGTCCTGCGTGCGTTCCCAGGCAGCGAGTTGTCGGTCCGCGCCCGTGCCCTCGCGGATGATTCGCTCGATATGTGCCATTTCCCTCTCGCTGCCGAGTTCCTTAACCTCGGTCGAGACGAAGTCGAGCAGTTCGTTTAACAGGCTCCGTTCGTCCACTTCGGCTTCCTTTCCGAAGTCGATCATTTTTCCGTCAATGCCGTAGCGCGCGGCGCGCCAGCGGTTCTCATCAAGAAGACGCCGCCGATAAATCCGAAAGGTGATGTTTTGGTGCAGCAGTTTGTGCAGTTTTGAAATTACGGCCTGGATAAGTGCCGCGATCGCTAGCGTGTCGTCCACGCGCGATTGCGCGTCGCAAACGCGCACCTCCAACGTGTCGAAGAACGGATGCAACCGGATGTCCCACCAGATTTTTTTGGCGTTGTCGATGCAGCCGGTCTTAACCAGTAGTTTGCAGTAATCCTCATATTCAGAGAGCGACTCGAACGAATCCGGAATGCCGGTGCGGGGAAAACGCTCGAATACTTTAAGGCGATAACCTTTCAGCCCTGTGTTTTGACCCACCCAGAATGGTGAGTTGACCGACAGCGCGTATATGTGCGGCAGAAAATAACGGGCTTGATTCATCACGTGGATTGCGGTCTCTCGATTGGGAATGCCGACGTGCACATGCAATCCGAAAATCAGATTGGCGCGCGCGAGCGATTGCATGTCCTTGAGGATTTCCTGGTAACGCTCGCCTTCGGTGATGAGTTGATCGCGCCAGTGTGAGAACGGATGCGTCCCCATCGACGCGATTTTTAATCCACTGCGTGCCGCCAACTCCGCCAGTTTTGTGCGCAGCGCGATGACGTGATCGCGCGCACAGCCAATGGAATCGCAAATTTCGGTGCCCAGCTCAACGACCGACTGGTGCATCTCCGGTTTGATCTGCTCTTTGAGCATGATTTTTCCGCCTTCAAGAATTTCGTGAATATGCGAACGCAGCTCGCGTGTCTCGGGGTCGATGATCGCGAACTCCTCTTCGATTCCCAGAGTGAACGTGTGGTCCTTCATGCGATGATGCCGACGGCGAGGAATGTCTCTCAAAAACAACGCACTGTCATCCCGAGCGTAGTCGAGGGATCCCGTTGCGAACTTAATGGCCTGATCGAGGGATTCGTCGACTCCGCAACGCTTCGCTCAGAATGACACACCACCTCACACGAGTTCGCTCAACGAACGTCGCGTCACCGCAGCTTGCAGAAACTTGCCCCAACTTAGATTGTCCCGACCGGGAACGTGCTCGCGCGCCTTGCGGATGGCCATTTCGGCGACTGCTTCCACCACCCACTCGAAGTTGTCCTGACCGATCCACGCCGCTTCGCAGTCAGGGGCGGGATTACAAAAGTCGATCGCAACCGGCACGCCATCGCGCATGGCGAATTCCACGGTGTTCAGGTCGTAACCGAGAGATTGATTCAATCGCAGAACGCCCTCCTCGATCTTTTGCAGAATTTCCTTCGGCGCGTGCCACTCAGTTCGGTAACGCAAATGAAAGGGATTCCGTGGCTCGTAGGGCATGATCCGGACGTGGCGCTGATCAATCGAGTAGCAGCGGAAATACATGTCGAACTTGATTTCCTCCTGCAGCATCATCACTAACTGTTCGGTGTCGTTGTAAGCGCGGAAGAACTCCTCGCGATTATGCAATCGATAGACGTTCTTCCAGCCGCCACCTGCGAACGGTTTGAAAAACGCGGGCCAGCGCACGTAATCAAAAATCCCTTCCCAATCGAGAGGATAGCCGAGATTTTGAAACGACTTATCGCTGGTATCTGGCGGCGGCTGATTTGATGGAAGCAACACCGTTCGCGGAACAGCAACGCCGATTTTTGTGGCCAACGCGTTGTTGAAAAATTTTTCATCAGCGCTCCACCAAAACGGATTGTTTACCACGGCAGTGCCGGTTAACGCTGCATTCTTGAGCCAGGCGCGATAGAATGGCACGTCCTGCGAAATCCGATCGATCACCACGTCGTATCCGCACGGTTCGCCCTGAATTACCTTGTCGATCTTCACAAACTCCGCCGCAATGTCTTTGCCGCCGGTTTTCTGATTCACCCGATCGACAAACGCCGGCGGAAAACTCTGTTCCTGTCCAAAAAGTATTCCGATTTTTTTCATAGGTGCGCTGCTGTCATTTCGAGCGAAGCCGGAGGCGAAGTCGAGAAACCTCTCGAATTTCAGACCTCAGCAAGAGATGTCTCGATTTCGCTCGACATGACAAAAAACCAGTCGGGTCGTGGCCTCTCCCTGTCACCGCGGCTACGAACCCGGTGCACTTCGCGAGGAGCGCAATGAAGCCGTTTTAAGGGCTTTGTCCAGAGAGAGGTGTTTGAATCAATCTGCTCAAGCAATAAAATAAGCCATGGTCAAGAAATTACTGCACACGCGCTATCGCGTACACGACTTGGAGAAAACCATTTCGTTCTACACGGACGTTCTCGGTCTCCAGGAAGTTCGTCGCCACACCTCGGGGCGTGGATCACAGCTCGTCTTCCTGAAAGCACCAGGCAGCCATGAGGAAATTGAGATATGCAAATTCGACGAGAGCGGCCCCGTTGTCGTCGGCCCCGATCTGACGCATCTCGCATTTGAAGTCGACGATTTGGACAAGTTCGCCAAACACGCCGCGGCAAAAGGCCATCCGTTGTCGGACGGACCACATTCGACCAACGGGGGTAGAATTGCCTTCATTGACGCACCGGAAGGCTATGAGGTCGAACTTATAGAGCGCGGTAAGAAATAATATTTCGCACGCAATCCTGCCCGCCGTTTGCGCCATTCAAAACGGACTTTGCAGAACGACTTGTGACTCTCAGCGGCGTTCGGGATCGCAAGGCATATGCAGCGCAGGCACTTGCGCAGATAGACGTTTTCTCCATAATTTTCCGTGCATGATTTGGCGCAATCGAATTTGGTTCCTTTGCGCATTGATCCTCACCTCACCGCTCAGCGCGCGGGCACAAGACACCGTTGATTCTGAGATTGTCCGCCCGAGCAGCGTCAATGGGCCTGTTCGGAAAGCAAAGGCTGTAACGGAGAAAGATGCGGATGACGACACCGAATCCGCCGCTCCGAAAGCGAAGAAATCCAAGTCGAGTCATCCTCGGTCGCACCGGGCGCGCGCAAAATCGAAAGAAGAGCCGGACACGATTGCCGCGCCTACCGAGTTCACGCCTGACGGTATACCGAAGACCAGCGCGGCTTCAGTGCTCGTCGTGGACGCCAATAGCGGCAGGATTTTGTATGAAAAAAACGCCGATCAGGTACGACAAGCAGCGAGCACGCAAAAATTGCTGACTGCGCTGATCGTCGCAGAGACGGGGTTTCTCGATCGGCCAGTGACGGTGCAGTCAGTGGATGGGATGTGTGACCCGGTGAAGCTGGGAATCAAATCGGGCGAGACTTATCAGCGGATGGATCTTTTACGGGCCCTGCTGGTAAAAAGCCCCAACGACGTTGCTCGATGTCTGGCGCGAGACAATGCTGGGAGCATAGAGGCATTTGCCCAGATAATGAATCGACGCGCAGTGCAACTCGGAGCTGTGCATTCACACTTTGTGAATCCGAATGGTCTACCGATCCCGGGACAATATTCGAGCGCCCGCGATCTCTCGCTCATTGCACGCGCTGCTTACGCGAACCCGACCATCCGTTCTATTGTCTGCCTTCCCCAGCTTGTCTTCCGTTACGCGAACGGTCGCACCCGGGAGCTTGAGAACACGAACAAACTTCTTCGACGTCTGCCTTACTGCAACGGCATGAAAACTGGTTATACCGACGGTGCAGGCAAATGCCTGATCGCAAGCGGGACGCGTCCCGGCAAAGATGTAATCGTTGTTGTGCTGGGCGACAGCTCTGGCCGGGTGTGGCGCGACGCCTCGGCGCTGCTTTCGTGGGGCCTGATGTAACAGCCGACGACGGGATTCGAACCCGTGACCTACGGTTTACGAAACCGTTGCTCTACCAGCTGAGCTACGTCGGCGGGAAGCGGGCAAAACATTGCATCCAGCGGCGATTCACACAAGCGCGCTGCTGTAGCCGCTTGGCTGTGCGAAGCCATAGAGAACGCAGAGGCAGCTACAGAGGCAACACGAATGTTTCGCCAATTTCCCGCAGCGCAATGCGCTCGGGAGTCTTACTTAGCGCGACTTCGAAGCGCTCGATCGGTTCGCGGAAGGGCTCAAGGCTGAGCCGGAACGTCTGGTGATGCACCGGCACAATAAAGCGAGCGCCTGCGGCGTTCGCCATCTGGACTGCTTGCTCCGGCGTGCTGTGTGATTGGATCCACGGATTGTACGCGCTGATAGGCATAATTGTGACATCGATTGGTCCGTGTCGCCGTAGCGCTGCGAAGGAGTCGGTCATTGCGGTGTCGCCGGCGAAAATAATTCTGCGGCCTTTTCGTTCGATTAAGTATCCGTTGTATCCGCGGTGCGTGTCCCGCTGCGTGCGCGCGCCCCAGTGTTTCACAGGAATTGCAGTGATTGTCATTTCGCCCGCAGTAGTGCTTAACGTCTTGCTTTCGTCCCAATCAAGTTCCGTGATGTTGAAAAAGCGGGTTCGTTTCAATAAATCGCTCGTACCGCGCGCGGTGATCACGCGCGTAGTCTCATCAAAACAACGGAGTGTTCGCAGATCGAAATGATCAAAGTGCGCATGCGACAGAAGGATTAAATCGATCCGCGGCAGGTCATGAAACTGGAGTGCGGGCGCGGTCAGTCGTTTCGGGCCGATGGTGATTGCCAGCAAACGAATTCCTACGCGTGAAAAGAGGACAGGGTCCGCGAGTATCGTGACACCGAAAAAATTAATAAGCACCGTGGAGTGCCCGAGCCAGGCAAGTGTCACCTGTTTATCACTCCATTTCCGGGGCTCAGGCGTCGCAAAGGCCGGCGCGATTGGCCGCCAGCTTTCAATCGTCCATTCCCTGAATAGATGCCCGAGCCAGCGACGCACTCGTGACGTGCGCGGCCTTGGTCGTTCGGGCGCTTTCATGCGAAAGCGTAACACAGTCATCTTCGCAGCAGCGTCAGCAGGCTTGGAATCCTGCACTCCTAGTCAGGCGGATGCCTGAACTACGGTCCTACGGCTGGCCGAACAATCCTTTGACCGCCTTCCAGAGCGTTCGACCTGGCTTAGGCGGCCCGCCGCGGGCGACGAGGACGGGCACATTCGCTCGGTTCAAGATGTCCCGCGTTAAATCGCCCATGATGTAGTGTCGAAGCAGGCCGCGCGCCTGCGATGTGCCGGTTACAATCAAATCGTAATTGCCGTCCCGAACTTCTTCGAAAACCTGATCGATCACGATGCCATGCCTGAGATGCACTTCAGCTGAGACGCCCAGCCGGTCGAGTTCTCGTTTTTGACGACGCAAATTGGTCCCGAGCTCGGAGTTTGATTGGAGTAACTGATCAACATTCTCTTCCATGCGTACGAGATCGGCGAACATCGCGGGCGGCTCAGCCATTACGTGCAGCAAAGTCACGGATGCGCCTACGGCCGCAGCGAGCTTGCCAGTAAATTGCACCGCTGGCTCGATGAATTCTTTTCCGCCGGTGCAAACCACGAACCGCTTCAATTCTTTGCGTTCGCCGATGGCCACGAGCACCGGAGGCTGAATGGCCTTGATGACTTCATACGTTCTTTTTGATCGCCAGTAATGTCCGACCGCGCCTGTCCAGCGCGCGCCGATGACGACGAGGTCGTATTTGCTCTTCGAGGTTTGCTGGACAATCTGCAAGACCGGCTCACCGAATTGGACGACGATGTCCGGCGATACGCCGCGTTGCCCGAGCGATTGCGCCTGCGTATGAAGCGCTTCGCGCAGGGGCTGCTCGTCTTCCGATCTTTCCGCGATTCCCAAAAGCGTGGTCTCGGCTGTGAGCGGTCCGGCGAGCAATCCGCCGAGGTCGATTGCGGTTTGAGCTGAGGATGTGCCGTCGCTGCAGATCAAGATTTTCATGGCTAGAGCTTGTGGCCGGTCACCAGCGTATAGATGACTATCGCCGCGCCGATCAACGGCAGCGGCACAAAAGCGAGACGGATCTTCGGACCCGCAAAATATTGCGTAGCAACCACGCCGATCTGCGCCCCGATCACTGCGCCGGTGTGCATGACGAGCGCAATCAGAATATCCACGTTGCCCTTGATGGCGTGACTGAACGTTCCGTAACTCGCTGAAATCACGATCTCAAAAAGATCCGTTCCTACGGCCAGGTGAGTGGGAACGCCGAGCACATAAACCATCGATGGCATTCGGATGTAGCCCGCGCCGCCACCCAAAAAACCGCTGAAAAATCCGCCGACAACGGCGACCACCAGTATGGTCCATAGAGAGATTTGTATCCCTGAGGTCGGCAGGCTGATCATTGGCCAAATTTTCATTCGTTGGATCTTTTTCGTCACCGGCCCAAATGCTGAGTGATCCGCTTTTGATGCTGCAGCCTTTGCATCCGAGATCGTTCGGCGCGATCGGCCTTTGTGTAACCTGAGTGTTGCGTAGCTTTCCCAGATCATGAAGATCGAAATGCCGGCATACACCACAATGGCTACCCAGCTAACCACGGTGTTCACGTTCCCTGCGCGCTTGAGTGCCTGGATCAGCTGTGCGCCGCCTTCGGCGCCGCCGATGGTGCCCAGTGCCATGATCATTCCGAGCTTCAGATCGACATTGCCCAGCGTGCGATGTTTTCTTGCTGCGACGATCGACTTGCCAACAATGTGCGCCAGGTCCGTTCCGACCGCGTAATTCCAATCCACTCCCATCAGGCGCAACGCCGGACCTGCAATGAAACTTCCGCCTACTCCAAAAAACCCGCCGAGAATTCCAATAACAAAGCCGACGACGACCAGATAAACCGGATTGATGTGAGAGTTGGAGATGGGGAAAAACATGACTCATCTCCAACGGCGCCGCAGGAGCCGGAACAAAACCGTGGCTACTGCATCCAGAACAACGGCCTGACCAGCTATGAGCAGGATGGCGACGACCGCATAAAGGACGCGATGCTGGGTTTCGAGCTGGTACAGCCAGTTGCCCAGAACATGGAGGACTAAAAAGAAATAACCGGTAACAAGAACCGCATAGATTGCCAACTCGGCTGCAAACGCGCGCAGGCTTCTGGCAGCATCCTGTTTCATGAAGAGAGGTTAGGGAGGAGGTTGGTAAATGCGAGAACGTGTTTACGTTTGAGGAGATACGTCCGAGCGGCACGTTGCGGTTGCGTCTGAACCCATCAGCGGGCACATTATTGCGTTAGGGGCCTTTCTTCCTAACGTTCCATTTCACCTTCAGGGAAACATGGCCGACTCAGCGAACAAATACCCCGAGAACGTACCGGGCAAATTCTACGTCGATGATCAGTGCATCGACTGCGATTTGTGCCGCGAAACGGCCCCCGCCAATTTCAAACGAAACGATGACGGCGGGCACTCCTACGTGTACAAGCAGCCGGAGACGCCGGACGAAGAAGGTCTCTGCAAAGAAGCGATGGAAGGCTGTCCGGTCGAAGCGATCGGCAACGACGGGAACGGCGCCTAGTTTGTAGCGGCGGCCTCTGACCGTCGAATCCAATGGGTAAACAACGCAGTCGGCGCTCACAGAGCGTGGTTAGAGTTCCCCTAGCCCTCACCATTGCCGGTTCGGATTGTAGCGCAGGTGCCGGTGTTCAGGCGGATCTGAAAACTTTTACCGCTCTTGGCGTTTACGGATTGACCGCTGTGACCTGCATCGTCGCGGAAGTTCCTGGGAAAGTTTCGCGAATCGAACCGGTAACTGCGAGAATGGTTCGCGAGCAACTTGAAGTGCTGCTCAAAAATTTCCGAGTAGGCGCGATCAAGACCGGTCTGCTCTGCTCGGCGGAGATCGTTTGCGCCGTCGCGCAGACCATTCAAGACGGCGAAAAAAAAGCAGCGCGATCCATCCCATTCGTGGTCGATCCGGTAATGATTGCGACGACTGGCGACAACCTCCTCGAGCCCGAAGCCATTAAATCTTACAAAGATAAACTGTTTCCGCTCGCGACGCTCATCACGCCGAATCTCGACGAAGCAGCCTTATTGCTTGAGACCACGATCAAGGACCGCAAACAAATGGAGAATGCCGCAAAGGCTCTCGCGAAGAAATATCGCGCCTCGATCCTGTTGAAAGGCGGCCATCTTCGCGGCGACAATGCGATCGATTTACTCTTTCACCAGGGCGAATTGACAGAGTTCTCGGCGCCGTTTGTGCGCGGCGTCGAAACACATGGCACCGGCTGCACGTATTCGGCGGCAATCACCGCGGGTCTGGCATCCGGTTTCTCGTTAGAACAGGCAATCAAGCGCGCGAAAAAGTTTGTCACCGAATCAATCGCGCTGCATTTGCGCTGGAAACGCGGTTCTACCGCAATCGACGCGCTGAACCATTCGATTTGACTTGCGGAGAGCGCTTTTTCTAGAGCCCTTCGGCGTCTGTAAACCGCCGCTCCCTCAGCGGATCACAGCTTTTTATCCCAGCGCTTTAATTGCAAGGCTTCGAGCGCAGCCGCAGTTTCCGCTTGTTTCTTGCTCCGTCCGGTGCCCTGGCCGAGAACAATTCCTTCCCAAACAACTTGTGAGACAAAAGTTTTTTCGTGCTCAGGCCCGCTCTGTGAGACGAGTTCGTAAACCGGACTGTGCGGCGAGGTGCTTTGCAAAAGCTCCTGAAGATCGCCCTTCGGATTAAAATCCGACGGCTCTTCCGCCAGTTTCGCAAGATCGGCGCGAGTCTGTGTCAGAATGAAATTTTTGGCAACCTCAAGGCCGCCATCCAGGTAAAGCGCGCCAATGAGCGCTTCGAACGCATCGGCCAACGTGGACGTGCGTTCCCTGCCGCCGCTGGATTCTTCCCCACGCCCCATCAAAATGTAACCGCCCAAATCGAGAGCAGCAGCATGCGTCCTCAACGCATCGCGAGAAACCAGCCGTGAACGCAATTTCGTGAGTTGTCCTTCCGCTTCGACTTGGAAATGGCTGAACAAATATTCAGTGATGACGAGTTGGAGCACCGCATCGCCGAGAAACTCCAAACGCTGATAGTCAAAGTGATAACGCTGCGCTTCGTGTCCAAGGCTGGGGTGTGTGAGCGCTTCGGCCAACAAAAGCGAGTTGCGAAACTTATAGCCGATACGTTCCTCGAGCGGCGTCACATCGCTAATTCTGAGCAAAATCGAACAATTCCGTCAACTGCATAATCCAGCAGCGTTGGCGAACGGTATCTGGCAGCGGCCCTGCAAACCAACGCACAACGCCGTGAGCGCTGGTTAGTGTTTTTGATAAACTTCCAGCGAGGTGACTACGTCCAGCGCACGCTGTAAAACTGGATCGTGAGGCGGCGGCTTTTCCTGCGCACGGCCGCGGCGCTGCTGCGCCGCTTCGGCGGCTTCTAACTCGGGATTTGTTCCAGCTAACAGCGCAGCTTCACTCATGTGCGGTCGCCCCGTCTCGTAAATGAACGGTTCTATTCCCTTTTCGCTGCTCGACTGAAAAATTTGTCGCTTCTCTGACAATGACATTTCAACGGGCAGATCTGGTTTCACGCCTTCGGGAAATAGTGATCGACCTTCGGGCGAGACCATTTCAGCCACGGCGAGCCGTAGACCTTTGCCATTCGGCAACGGCAAGTCTGAATATTCGGCAGCACGGCCGGCAGTTGGTTGGCCGATAACGAGTGCCTTGTTGTAGAAGCGCAATGCAGCAGCAATCGCTTCGGCAGCGCCACTCGTGTCGCTGTCGGCGAGCACCATTATTAGGCCGCGAAATACCGGCTCGCGATCGGAACTAAATACCTTGTCTTGATACCCTGTAGGTTTTCGCATCGTGAAGATCGGTTTGCCCTTCGGACAAAACCGCTTCGCGAATTCCGTGGCCAACGACAAATCACTCGTCGCGGAACTGGCGCGAAGATCCACAATGAGGTCATTCACCTTTTTTGCGGCGAAACCGCTCAGAGCCTTGTCAAGTGCCTGAAGGTTGGCGCTGTTTAATGTCCCCAGTCGCACATAGCCGGTGCGTCCCGCAATTAGCTCACTGTAGAACGCGCCTGAGGTTGCGGGAGGAACGCTCTCTTTGCTTGCCAAAAGCGTAATCCCACGCGGCAACCGCACTAACAAACCCTCAACAGTCGCCCGATTCAACTCGGTGTCGGTGATCGCATCCGGGTTGGTGAAATTGGCCTTGAGCAGTGTGATGAACGCCTGCAGGTCGGCTGGGCCTAACGAGTCAACCAGATCTTCCACGGTGGGCGTAGCCGATGGCGAAGGGGTCGGCTGTCCAGGCGATTTCGGTCCGGTCTGCGGCGCTGACGTGGGCGCCGGCGATTGGGCGGCCAGATTCGCACCAAGGACAGCGATAACAAATGTCGCCAGTAAAAATCGAGGCATCACAATAGTTCAGTCACGTTAGCCGTAACAGCATCCAGAGCAATGTCGCGCCGATAATGACAGTTCTCGAAATGAATACGCGATACGGCCTCATATGCGCGTACCCGCGCCGCTTCGAGACTTGACCCGAGTGCAGTGACGGCGAGCACGCGGCCGCCGGCAGTCTTTACTTCGCTGCCTTCGCGTTTAGTTCCTGCATGGAAAACCTGCACATCCTCGAGTGTGGCAGCCTGGTCGAGCCCTGAAATTGATTTTCCACCTTCGTATTTGGCAGGGTACCCACCAGAAGCCAGCACAACCGTAACCGCAGAACGTGTATCCCATTCAATCGCGCATCCCTCGATTTTTCCGTCAATCGTTGACTCCAACAGTGGCAACAGGTCTGATTTCATTCGCGGTAATAGCACCTGCGTCTCCGGATCGCCGAAGCGGCAATTAAACTCCAGCACGCGAGGTCCATCGCTGGTAATGATCAAGCCCGGATAAAGAAGTCCGCGAAACGTGACGCCTTCGTCAATAAGACCACACAGCAGCGGCTTCATGATTTCGGTATCGAATCGCAATTGCAATTTGGCGTTCCAATTGTTGGCGGGGCTGAATGCGCCCATTCCGCCGGTGTTTGGCCCTTGATCGCCATCCAACGCCCGCTTGTGGTCGCGGGACGATTCCAGCAGAAGATAATTTTGGCCGTCGACCAGTGCATGCAACGAGCATTCCGTGCCGCGCAAAAATTCTTCGATGACAATCCGTCGGCCAGCGTCGCCGAAGCGGCCTTGATTCATCATCTCGTCGATCGAGGATCTTGCCGTGGCAGCGTCGGCGGCGATGACAACGCCTTTGCCCAGCGCAAGCCCATCTGCCTTGATCACGATCGGAAACCTCAAGCGCTCGCAGTAATGAAGAGCTTCGCTGCTATTGGAAAATGTGCGTGCTTCGGCGGTGGGAATTTTCTGCGTGCGCATCAACTCTTTTGCGAAGATTTTCGATGACTCGATCCGAGCTGCCGATTTGTTCGGGCCAAACGCGCGCAATTTCTCGCTCGTGAACAGATCGACGATTCCAGCAGCAAGAGGATCATCCGGGCCGACCACTGTCAGATCGATACGATTTTCCTTTGCGAACCTAACGAGCGCCATCAAATCGCTCACGGGAATTGCAACGTTTTCGGCAATTTCGCCGGTCCCGGCATTTCCCGGCGCGCAAAAAATCCGGTCCGCATGCGGCGATTGCCGCAGCTTCCATGTAAGCGCGTGTTCGCGGCCGCCGCTGCCAATAACGAGAATTCTCATCGCCCCCGAGAAATGAACCAGAAGTTGTAGCCACGGCCCTGTGGATCGTCCAATGCTTTCAAGAATTTCTGCAAACTCGACCGTCCATCCGCCGTTGTACGCAGGCGAGGCAGACACCGAGCTGGCTACCCTTCGCGCTATTTCGCGGGCCGTGATTCCGTCGGCAGAATCGGCAAGTCCAATTTCTCCGTATGCCGAATGATCGTGAGGCTTGCGCTCACGTTAATTTGTTCGCCGACCAAAACCTTGTGCAGATGATGCACGGTGCCGACAGGCTGGCTATTGAACGCGACGATGAGATCGCCCTGGCGCAAGCCGGCTCGTTCGGCGGGGCTGTTCTTCTCGACTGAAACAACCAGCACGCCCGTCTCAAGCGGCAGACCGTAAAAGCGCACGATCCGCCGGTGAATCGGCACGTTCTGACCAGCGACACCAATGTAACTGCGCCGGATTTTTCCGTCTTTGATCAGCCAGCCGGCGACAAGTTTCGCCGTGTTACTGGCGATGGCGAAGCAGATGCCCTGCGCAGGCCGGATCATCGCTGTGTTTACGCCCACGACTTCGCCGGCTGAATTGACTAATGGGCCGCCGGAATTACCGGGGTTTAGAGCGGCATCGGTTTGAATGATGTTGTCGATCAGCCGACCGGACTGCGCGTGCATTGAGCGACCCAGCGCGCTGATGACCCCGGCGGTGACGCTGGCTTCAAACCCGAGCGGATTTCCGATCGCGATCACCAACTGGCCCACTAGCAAATTCTCGGAATCGGCCAGGCGCACGTGTCTCAACTGTGGCGCATCGATTCGAACAACGGCAAGGTCGGTATCCGGGTCATCGCCTGCCAATTGGGCGGGATATTCGCGTCCGTCCTGCAAGTTAACGGTGATTGCGGTCGCGTCGTGAACAACGTGGCTGTTCGTCAGAATAAATCCATCAGGTGTGATCACGAACCCGGAGCCGTTCCCGCTGAGTTCGCGCTCTCCGCCTCGTGCGCTGACGCGCTGTTTTACGTCGATATTAGCTACGGCCGGCGCGACGCGCGCGACTGCGCTGACGACCGTGCGGGAGTACGCGTCGAGTAGCTCGGAGTCGTCCAGTTGCGTCTCGCCGCGAACCGGCTGTGAAGCGTCGGAGTCGGTCTCATGGAAAAGAAAGTCGATCCTACCGTTATTGTTTTTCGGAGGAGCTGTGATGCTCATGGATTAATTTCGGACGCTGAAACCAGCAGTCAACTACACACGAACCGGAACCATACGCACCTTCTGGAATGTTACCCTCCAGCTTGCACCTATTAGCAGGTTGTTTTACACAAGGGCCATGCCAAAGGCCTCTTCAGTTCCCTCCGTGCTCGATCCACGCTGTCCCTCCCGATTGGTGCTGGACCGCATTGCTGACAAATGGACTGCGCTCGTCATCCAGATTCTTGCCGGCGGCACGATGCGTTACGCCGCTCTTCAGCGCGAGATCGGCGGGATTTCTCAGAAAATGCTCACCCAGACCCTGCGCAGCCTCGAACGCGACGGCCTGGTCCAACGCACAGTGCATCCGGTTGTGCCACCGAAAGTAGAATATTCTCTTACAAAGCTGGGACGCACGTTGATCGAGCCGCTCCAGGGACTTTGTCGTTGGTCGGAAAAACATCTCGGCGAGCTTCAAGCGAACCGCGCGCGGGCCAAAGCTGTAGCCGCGGGCGTTGACCACGGTAAATGAGGTACTTTTTTGCGCGTACCGGGGTCACTGCCCCCGGCTGCAGCAAACAGTGAGTCATGCACCAGGCCGAAATTATTGTGCTTTTGTTCGCGGCCGTTGGAGTTCTGGCCGTGCTGGCGCACAAGATTACGCTGCCGTATCCGATTGTGCTCGTCCTTGGCGGACTCGCTTTGAGTTTCGTGCCGCGGTTGCCGGCCGTGAACCTGAATCCGGATGTTGTGTTCTACTTCATTCTTCCGGCGCTAATTTATCCTGCTGCGTTGTTCACATCGTGGCGTGATTTCGAACGAAATCTGCGCCCGATACTCACGCTCGCGATCGGGTTGGTGCTGGCAACAACACTGGCAGTTGCCTGGATCGCGCATTCCATTGTGCCGGCGCTTCCGTGGGCGGCTGCTTTTGCCCTCGGCGCAATTGTCTCCCCGCCAGATGCGGTTGCGGCGGCGGCGATCATTCGCCGGCTCGGCGTCCCTCATCGGATACAGGTGATCCTCGAGGGCGAGAGTCTGGTAAATGATGCCACTGCGCTGGTTGCGTTGCAGTTTGCGATTGCCGCCCTCGTTACCGGCACTTTCTCGCCGGCGCATGCTGCGGGGCGCTTTGTGTGGGCGGCAGCAGGCGGAATCGGAATTGGATTGCTTGTTGGGGTAGCGATGCGCTGGGTGCAGAGCCACCTCAATGATCCACCAATCCAAATCACTTTCTCTCTGCTCACACCTTTCATCGCTTATCTGCCCGCCGAACAAATGCATGCCTCCGGCGTTTTGGCGACAGTTGCCGCCGGCATTTTTCTTGGATGGCACTCCCCGCTGATGATGACCGCACGGACCCGCCTCCAAGCTTATGCGTTTTGGGAAATGATCGTGTTCCTTCTCAACGGATTCGTTTTCATCGTCATCGGTCTGCAACTTCCCAGAATCCTGCATGCGTGGAATCTCGAATCGCTGACTGGCGTGTTTATGAGTGCAATCGTAATCTGCGCAACGGTAATTTTAGTCCGTTTCGCGTGGGTAATACCGGCGACCTATCTGTCTCGTCTGTTCAAAAGCGAACGACAGGTGCGCGACCCAACTCCATCTTGGCAGCACGTCGCGATCGTTGGCTGGGCTGGCATGCGCGGCGTAGTGTCACTCGCGGCCGCGTTCGCATTGCCGCTGGCGTTGCCGACCGGCCGACCATTTCCCGGGCGCGATTACATTTTGTTTCTCGCCTTTTCAGTGATCCTGGTGACGCTTGTCTTACAGGGTTTGACGCTGCCGGTGTTGATTCGGAAGCTCGGCGCACCACGCGACGGGGAGACCGATGAAGAGGAGCGCCTGGCGCGATTAGAAGCAAATAAGGCGGCGCTCAAGTGGATCGAGGAGGCAGGCGCAAATCGGAAGTTTTCTCCGGACGCGGCAAATCGGTTGCACTCCGAATACGACGAGCGCATCGAGCAATTGCAACTTTGCGCTGAAAATCCCGACGATTGCCGGGGCGAAATCGCCACACCACAATATCAACGTTTGCAACACCAGGCGTTGCGCATCGAACGCAAAACCATCATCCGCCTGCGAAACGAACGAGTGATTAATGATGACGCGCTGCGCCGAATTCAGCGTGACCTTGATCTAGCGGAAGCACGGCTGATCGGAGGGTGAAGCAGCATACTCGCGGGTCGACTTTTGGTGCGTGCGCGCCGTTTTGTGCATAAAGGCGCGCTGAGGACTGCTCACTCTACCTTAGCTGATCCAGTCACACCAGAAGAAGAGATCGATGCTGTCGTCGAGCAGGTCCCAGACGAATACTAGCAGTGAAAAGCCGTATCGCGCCGGCCAATCTCTGGCTGCCCCGCCAAGCCGCGCCGCACACGTCTTTAGCTCTTTCTTGAAGAACTGAGCGAGATGCGACCGAACCTCCTGTGTAAGCGGAAGCTTTTCCATTCTGGCCCAACTGTTGTGGTCAATCGCCACGTCGCTGTCTGATTTGTCTGGATCAGCACCCAGGAAATCGAGGACTGAACGCCGCAGTTCAGTCGGATTTCTTTGCAGGTCATCAAAGAAATAGATGCGAAACCGGTTTGGATGAACGTGACGTTTCCACCGCGCGACGACTTCGCTGGGGTACGATCGCAAGAGCATCCCTCGCCGGAGCACATTCCGATTCACTTCGCCGACATCGGTTACGTCGAACGCTTCGATCTGGTGGTAACGCACTTCCATCGACAAGTGCGACCAAACTCGCTCAACCGGATCACGCGCCAGGAAAATCACTTTTAAGTTTGGGAAATATCCGACGATTCGCCGAATGACCTCATTACTTAGCGTCGAATAGTTTGGCGAAATATCACCGGAAAGTAGCGGTCCTTTCGGTTCGAATAGGCGGGCATAATGCTCGAGGTCCATGTACGGTTTGGCACTCAGGCTGTTTATGCTCTCCAGAAAGCGAAGATCGCGCTCATCTCTGCAGCGCGAACAAGATGATCGTTGGACCTTGCTCAACTGATCAAAATAATGCAGCTCCTTTAAAGGAGGCATCCAGAAATCCGGATGGGAGTCGAGCTGTTGATAGAGCCAGGTCGTTCCGCCCTTATGGACTCCGACACACAAGAAATCGGGTCGTGCACCGTTGGCACCAGAGCCGTTCCCTTTCTTATGTTCGCCGTTGCCGGCGCGATCATTGAATGGCCAGGTAAATCTCATGCTTGATTATCTTTCTTGCCGCGTTCGCAAAGCCAGTTGGCAGGGTCAGCAAATCCAGTCACACCAGAAAAGGAGATCGATGCTGTCGTCCAGCAGGTCCCAGAAGAAGAGTAGAAATGAAAAGCCGTATCTCGTCGGCCAGCTTTTCGCGCGTCCGCCAAGTTCCGAGGCGCACGCTTTGAGTTCATGTTCGAAAAATCGAGCCATACGGTCGCGCACTTTTGCCGTCAGCCGAAGCTTGTCGCGGCCGGCATCATTGTTGTCGTGCGGTTTTAATCCGCCGCTTCGCTTATCGGGCTCGGCGCCCAGAAACCCAAGAATCGATCGCCGCAGCTCGGTGGGATTTTCTTTTAGATCGTCGAAAAAATAGATGCGGAAGTTTTCCGGACGAACATACCGTTTCCAACGCGCGACGATCTTGCTGGGGTGCGACCGGACCAGCACACTTGGATTCAGCAGATTGCAAATCACCTCCTCGGGATCCGTGGCATCGAATTTGTTGATCGTTCCGAGCCGCACGCCCATGGACAATTGCGACCAGGCTCGCTCAACAGGATCGCGAGCGAGAAATACGACTTTCAAGTTCGGAAAATGATCCGCCACTCTTTCGATGATCTCATCGGTGAGAGTCGAATAGGCCGGGGAGATGTCGCCAGAGAGAAGGGGCCCTTTATGACGGAACAATCGGCCATAATTATCGAGATCGATGTGGCTTCGCATGCTCAAGTCTTTGATGCTCTCGAGAAAACAAGCGTCGCGTTCGTCTTTGGAGCGCGGCGGCCAGCGTCGCTTCGTCCTGTTTAGATTGTCCAGGTAATGGAGTTCCTTTACCGGAGGCATCCAGAAATCGGGATGCAGCTCGAGTTGCCGATAGAGCCACGAGGTTCCGGCTTTCTGCGCTCCAACACATAGGAAGTCGGGACGTGCGTCCCCCCCGTCGACGTTGAGACCGCGTCCGTTACCGTTGTGGCCGTTAATATGGTGACCATTCCGATGGTTACCGTTGCTTGATTTGAATGGCCAATTCCACCGCACGGCGCAATATTTTCGATTCCCAACTTAAAAAGCAAGCTGAGAATGTAGGGTCGCGCCCTACCCCGGCCATGGAAAAAATCGCCAGAATGAAACAGAGCCTCCAGCATCGGATTTTCCTTCTTTCCCCCGCTTACGCCGGGGGTGAGCGAGCCCGAATGATTTTGCGTGACCAGGCGCAATTTCCCCTCGCCAGACAGTTGCGCGAGAAAACTGGCGCGCCAATCGCGGACGTGTTCACCTTCCTGAGCGGCCTGTATTTTCGCGGAAAAATTGCCTACGCGAATGCTTTTGCGCGGCCGACGCGCGGAACGTCAGGTGTGCTTGTCATCACGCCGACCCGCGGTCTTATCGATGCCAGAACGCGAATTCGTCTCGACCATCTGCGTGAATTTGCGGAGGTCGACATCGATCAGGACGATCCGCGTTACCGAATGCCAATCGAGCGCGACGCGCGTCATTTGGAAACGAAACTGCCGGCCCAAAGCGAAGTGATTCTCCTTGGCAGCATTCGCCACCGGCAAATATGTCGACGTGTTGCTGGCCAACTTTGGCGAGCGACTGCGATTTCCGGCGGAGTTTGTCGGCCGAGGTGACATGAGTCGCGGTGGACTGATGCTGCGTTGCGCCGCGGATCGTCAGGAACTTTCGTACCTCCCGGTGGCGGGCGCGATTGTAAATGGCAAACGACCGCCGAAACTCGCGCCGAGGAGATATGCGACTGCGGTGCCCGCCTATCTGCCCAATGTAGCGCCAAAGGCGCGTTCTCATACTAGCCTGGGGAATCGCCCCAGGAATTGATTGTTGCGAAAGCCGCACTGAAAACGCGATTCAGTCTCGCGCCAGGAAAGTATCGCGAACGCGCGCGTCGAAAACGGTCTTGACCATATCGAAGGAAGTGAATCGCGCTTTCAGCGCTGGTGATTCTGAGAATCCGTTTTCCTCGGGCGTTGCCCGAGCCTGCTGTTGGGTCCTGCGCCGTTGGCGCTGAAAATTTCAACCGCGAGAATTGTTTTGCCTCTCTTCCCTGGATTGCCCTATGTTGGAACTCTAAGTCTTCGTGATTGAGTGATATGGATGTTAGCGGCACGATCGGCGCAGTTCTGAATCAGAAAAGCGGGGAGATTTACTCCGTTTCGTCGGACGCGACGGTGTTCGAAGCAGTGCAATTAATGGACACGAAGAATGTCGGTGCTTTGCTCGTAATGGACGGCGAGCGCTTGGTGGGAGTCATTTCCGAGCGCGATTACACGCGCAAAATTATGCTGCGCGGCAAGCGTTCCCGTGAAACCAAAGTCGCAGAAATCATGTCAACGAATGTGTTCACAACGCATCGGCGCGAGGGAGTCGAAACATGTTTGCGACTAATGACGGACCAACACATTCGTCATTTGCCGGTCGTTGACGACGATAAAGTGGTCGGCGTGATCTCAATCGGCGACCTGGTGAAACATGTGATTTCCTGCCAGCAGGCCGCCATTGCCCATCTGGAAAGTTACATCCACGGCGGTTTCGCTGCGGGGTAGTTGTAGAGGCGCTTGTGCCAAGCGCCTCGGCGTTTAACACAAACGCCGCTACAATTCCCACACCGTCTTCCCGCTAACAATTGTGCGCACGGCTCGGCCCTTTAGTTTCCAGCCGTCGAATGGCGAATTGTGCGACGCTGAGTGAAATTCATCTATCTTCACGGTCCACTCCAGTTCAGGATCGATCAGCGTCACATCAGCGCGCGCACCGGTCGACAGCGTGCCGGCGTCAATCTTCAATAAGCGTGCCGGCTCGACCGTGTACATCTCGATCAATCGCGCGATGTCGATCGTGCGATGTTTGTTGACGAGAAGATCGAGAAATAACCCGAGCTCGGTCTCCAACCCAATGATGCCAAACGGCGCCGCATCAAACTCGACTTCCTTTTCGAAATCGGCATGCGGCGCGTGATCGGAACACAAGATCGATAGCGTTCCGTCGGCGATTCCTTCCAGCACCGCATCAACGTGGTTCTGCGAGCGCAGCGGCGGATTCATTTTATAGTTCGTGTCAAAATTTTGAATCGCGTCGTCGGTTAATGCGATGTGGTGCGGACAAACTTCGCCGCTGATTTTCACGCCTCGCGCCCTGGCTTCACGAAGCAACCGCACACTGCCTGCAGTCGAGATGTGTTGGCAATGAATGTGATGATCGCAAAGTTCCGCGAGCAAAATGTTCCGCATCACTATTGCTTCCTCGCCCGCTGCGGGCCAGCCGGGTAGGCCAAGCAGCGTGCTCCAATAACCCTCATGCACAACACCATTGCCGACCAAATTGTAATCCTGACAATGGTCCAGCACAGGCAAGCCAACCATCCGCGCATATTCGACGGCGCGCCGCATCACTTCGTGATTTTGAATGCAATGACCGTCGTCCGTTATTGCCACAACGCCTGCCTGCGCAAGTGAGCCAATCGGCGCGAGTTCTTCGCCTGCGAGATTTTTTGAAATTGCGCCGGTCGGCAAAACATTCACGCACGCGATGTTGGAAGCCCGATCTTTGATCCATGCAATCGTGCCTGGATTGTCAGGGACAGGCGCAGTGTTGGGCATGCAAACGACAGTTGTGAATCCGCCGGCCGCCGCGGCTCGCGCACCCGATTCGATGGTTTCCTTGTGACTGAATCCTGGCTCGCGCAGGTGCACGTGCATGTCGATCAAGCCAGGCGCGACGATCAATCCTTTCGCGTCAATCTCTTCAATTTCGGATTTAGTTTTTCGAATTTCGGATTTAGAGCCGAGAATCTTTCCGTCGGCGATGTAGAGATCGGCAACCCCATCCCGCTTATTCGCGGGATCGATCACGCGCCCGTTGCGAATGATGGTTGCGCTCATGTCTGGGGAGCGCACGCTTGTAGCGTGCTGGTCGCGGCATTCTGCGGCGACGAACTTTTGTCCGACTTTGCCGCAATCTCTGATTGTTGCCCTAATGTAAAAGTTCGTGATCGCAAGATGCGATCGCCGGCACTCAGAATGAGTGCGCTACCCAGACGTGCAATTGCCAGAGTTTTCACCTGGCGATTCCTCCGAACAGATACAAAACCGCCATGCGCACGGCGAGGCCATTGGTGACTTGATCGAGGATCACGCTTTGCAAACCGTCGGCGACTTCGCTGTCGATCTCGACCCCGCGGTTGATCGGTCCAGGATGCATAATCAGGCAGTCGGGCTTCAAGAGTTTCGCGCGTTGTTTCGTTAGGCCGAACAAACGGATGTACTCGCCCAGGCCGGGAAAATATTCTCTGCGCTGTCGCTCGTGTTGGATCCGTAAAAGATTCACGACATCCGCGGTCGGCAGGACGTCCTCGATCTTGTATGAAACTTCGGCGCCTAGCTTTTCAAACTCGCGTGGCACCAGCGTGCTTGGGCCGACGAGCGTGACGCGCGCGCCGAGCTTGAGTAGCCCGAAAATGTTCGAGCGCGCGACGCGACTGAACAAAATGTCGCCAATGATCGCGACGTGCAGGCCGGCGATTTTACTTCTGCGTTCGCGGATCGTGTAGAGATCGAGAAGCGCCTGCGTCGGGTGTTCGTGCGCGCCGTCGCCGGCGTTGATTACGCTGGCTTTCAGTCTGCTTGCCAGAAACCGTGGGGCGCCTGCGGAGCTGTGCCGCAACACGATAATGTCGGCCTGCAACGCCTCGAGGTTGCGCGCGGTGTCCTTGAGCGTTTCGCCTTTAGTCAGGCTCGAAGTCGTTGCCGAGATATTGATCACGTCAGCGCTCAGGCGAAATGCAGCCAATTCGAAAGAGGTGCGCGTGCGTGTGCTGGGTTCGACAAAAAAGTTGACCAGCGTTTTTCCGCGCAATGCAGGGACTTTTTTGATCTCGCGTGTGCCGACCTGCTTGAACGCGTCAGTGGTTTCGAGGACGAAATTGATTTCGTTGGCCGTCAACTCGCGCAGGCCAAGGAGATCTTTACGTGTCCAGCGAGTAGTCATGTCGTCATCATTCTTTTTCCAGCCAAACGCCATCCGGTCCGTTGTCGGTTTCTTGCAGGCGCACCTGAATTTGTTCGCGCGTTGCGGTCGGCAAATTCTTGCCCACGTAATCGGGACGAATGGGCAGCTCGCGATGGCCGCGATCGACCAGTACAGCGAGTTGGATGCGCGCAGGACGGCCGAATGAATTGATTGCGTCCATGGCCGCGCGCACGGTGCGACCGGTATAAAGAACATCATCTGCAATGATTACCGTTCGCTCTTCCAAAGGCACCGGAAGTTTCGACGCGTGCACGACGGGCAATTCCTTGCGCGTGCCCACGTCATCACGATGCATCGCTACATCGATGACACCGGTTTCGACATCAGCTTTCTCGATCTCGCGAATAAAACCCGCGATTCGACGCGCGATCTCCACGCCGCGCGACGGAATCCCAGCGAGCACTACGTTTTCGAGGTGCGGGTTTCGCTCGATGATCTCGTGCGCGATCCGGCGCAGCGCGCGACGAATTGCTTCCGCGTCCATGATCGGGACGCCGACGTCTGAGTTCAGTTTTGGTTTCACGGTTTCCTTGGCGACCTCGCAGGATCGCCTTAAAGGTACAAAAATTAGGAGGCGGCCTTTTCGGTGCGCGCCTCCTTTCGTCGTCGCTCTCGCCAGTTGGAGCGATGTTTCACGATCCAATCCAGCAAGGCTCTTTCAAAGCCGATGTCTTTCCCGGCCTTTTCGCTCTCGATCCACTTGTGCTTCAAAATTTCTGCGCGCTCGGCAAGAAACTCCTTGTAAAGCGCCGATTCTCTAACGAACTGCGCTTGATCTGCTTCCGAAGAAGGCATGTCTACTTCTTCTTTCATAAGTTCTCTTCCTAGTCAACTCCGAACGGCTCTCTCACCACAACAAATCGAACACCAATTCGACGAGTGAATCGCGAAATTTATTCCGTTTTGCGTGAGGGCGGTGGATGCCTCTCTATGACAACGCTTTACGAATCTCCTCGGCAATCCGGTTAAATTCGGCAGTGACAGGTGATTGCGGATCCTCGCTCACGATTGGAATCCCACGATCGCCACTCACGCGCGTAGCGATGTCGATCGGAATCTGGCCGAGCAACGGGACACGCAACCGCTTGGCTTCCCGTTCGCCGCCGCCTTTGCCGAAAATATCATAACGCCTGTTGTCCGACGGCGAGACGAAATAACTCATATTCTCGACCAGACCAAGCACCGGCACGTTTACCTTTTCGAACATGGTTGCGGCCTTGCGCGCGTCGATCAAAGCTACTTCCTGCGGCGTGGTGACGATAATCGCTCCCGACAACGCGACGGTCTGCACGATGGTCAACTGTATGTCGCCCGTGCCGGGCGGAAGATCGAGCACCAGATAATCCAGTTCCCCCCATTCGACCTGCCGAAGAAATTGCTGCGTGTAACGCGTCACCATCGGTCCGCGCAAAATTGCCGGCGAAGTGTCATCCAGCAGAAATCCCATCGACATCAACCGCAACCCGTATTGCTCGATCGGGACGATCATATTCTCATCCGTTGCCGTTGGGCGCTCGCGCGTGCCGAACATCATCGAAATACTCGGCCCATAAATGTCGCAATCACACAGACCGACGCGTGCTCCGCTTTGCTCGAGTGCCACCGCGAGATTTGCAGCGACTGTCGATTTTCCTACGCCGCCTTTGCCACTTGCCACTGCGATAACGTGACCGACGCCCGGAATCCGCGTGGTGGCTGTAGCCGCGCCTGCGCCGCCAGGAGGCGCGTGGATATCGATCAAAACTTTGGCGCTGCGAATGCCTTCGATTGTCCCCAAGGCGCGTTCCGCATCATTTTTGATTGTCGCGGGGACATTTGGATCATTGGTGGCGAGTGCGAGTTGCACCTTAACGTCGCCATTATCGATCTGGATCGATTTCACCAATCCGAATGAAACAACGTCGCGAGTGAAGCCCGGATATTTTACGGACTTCAACGCGTTCTTCACTTGCTCTTCGGAGATGGACATATTCCAAGGTAACCGGCCAGCCTCAGACGTAAACCGGCGCCAAGGTGGATCGTCTTGTCCTCAAGACGATGGAATCGCCGAAGGCCAGCCTTCCATCGAAAAAAATCACGGTGAATTGGACGGCGCAGACTTTTGCAGAAGATCAATGCGTTCGTGCGTTTGTCCGAGTTCCACGACGAGCCCGGAATAATTCCAACGTCCGAGTGACTTGTTTGCGGACACGTAAATTGTCCCTTTTCCCTTGGGACCGGAGATGGGAATCGCCAGGTTGGATTCACCAGACGCGCCGTTCACGTTTGTGTTTCCCGAGACGAGAAATCCGTCCTTGATAGGCGAACCGAGAGCTTCAATTACGGCGGGATCCGCCTTGGCGCGGGCCAATGCTTCCCAGTAAACTTCGGTGGATTTCATCGCGCTAAACACGATCACGAGAATTGATCCAACGAACGCCAGAAACAGCAGCGCCATAGTGAAACAGCCCAGCGGGACGAACCATTTCCAGTTTCGCTTCCACCAGTTTGGTCTTGATGTTGCAGTCTGCGTTGGTGGTTGATCCACGAGCCTCTTCTACTTCAGTGACGAAGTTGTTGGCAACGTATCTCTTCAAGCGTTCTAATCTTGACTGTGTCATTGGTTGGGAGGCAGAATGCCAGACATGAAACCACAACACACTCTTCGAATTCTTTTTGCAGTCGTCTTGTTAGCAGTGATTGCTGGATGCGAAACTGTCCCCAGTTCCGGGCCGGCCGCGCTCGTCGGGCAGTGGACCAACTCGCTGGGCACGGTCTGGACGATCAATCCCGACGGCACGTTTCACGTTACAGCTACAAAACCAAAGGCACAGATCTGGGGCACCTATACGGTTTCCGGCGACACCATGACAGCTCAGGAGACTCGCCGGAAAGGGGCGATCCCCAAAAATTGCAGAGGACCTGGCGTGTATAAATTCAGCCGGCCAGACGCAAACACTTTGGCCTTCGTGTTGGTGAGTGACGGCTGCAAGCCACGAATTCAGAACGTTACCCAACCGTGGCATCGCCAGTAAAGACGACCCCCGAGAATCTCTGCGGGTGGTAGCGCGATTCTGGGGAGCGCACGCGGCTCGCGTGCAGATTTCGGCGGCTTCGCCGAAACCATCGGATTCCCGGCTCTAGCAGAGTTGGGGTAAAAGTTCGCGATCGCGAGGACGCCTTCGCCTGCACGCGAGCCGCGTGCGCTCCCCAGAAACGATCCCGACAAATTTGCTAGAGCGCCAACTAATTGGGCTTTGCGATCATTCGAAGATAAATTTCTTCCAGCCGCTGCACTTGCTGTTGCCGGTCAAATTTTTTTCGCACTGCGTCGGCGCCCGTAGGTCCGATGCGCGAAAGCAAACCGGGATCTTGTGCAGCGTTGAGCATTGCTCGCGCTAATGCTTCGTCATCGCGCTCCGGTACGAGCACGCCGCTCACGCCATTCTCGATCGCTTCGGGAATGCCGCCGTGCTCAGTGGCAAATACCGGCAGGCCCGTGGCCATTGCTTCGAGCATCGAATTTGGAATGCCTTCTTGATTTCCGTCGCGGCCAGTCTGGCTCGGATGCAGAAAAATGTGCGAGCGATAATAGATCTCGCGTAATTGTTCCTGCGAAACGAAACCCGTGAACGAGACGCGGTCAGTGACACCTAATTCGCGCCCAAATTTCTGGAGTTCGCGAAGTAAAGGTCCTTCGCCGGCGATCGTTAGTGCAGCGTTTGGGTGTTGCTTTAGAAAAATTGAGAAAGCGCGGATGGTAACAGGCAACCCTTTTTTCTCGATTAATCGGCCCGCCTGCACGAATTGCCATTCGCTGTTTTTCGGGACAGTGCGATCGCGAAAGGGGAATTCCTCCAGCGGAATTCCGGTGTGCTGGATCTGAATCTTCTCCGGGTCGCAGCCGAGATCGACGACAGCGCGCCGCAGCGATTCTGACCTAACGAGAACGAGCGTTACTGCGTCGAGCATCTGCAAAGTCGCTTCTCGATAGGCCGGCTTATCCATGTCGACCATGACATCGGCGCCGTGGAAGGAAACAATCGACGGATGTTTCCACGCGCGAATCAGCGGCAGGAGATGCACAGCGATGTGGCCAAAGTAAATATGCAAAAGACGCGCGCGCGTTTCGCTTAGAATAGCCAGCAACGTGCGCAGCTCTGGATCGGAAATCTGCCACGGCTGATCACGCAATTGTCGAAACCAAAACCGCCGCAAGAAATGCACTGGCGGCTTGGGAACGATCTGAACAGCATCAAACGGGTAACGCTCCGCATTTTCGCGTTTCTGCGCAATCACCACCGGAGCGCATCGTTTCAGACCGGTGATTTGCCGGTAGATATGCAGCATCTCCGGTTTGAGAAACGTCGCGCAATAACAAGCGATGACCGGGGGTGACTCGGATGCTGTGCTCAACTCTCAAGGTTAAGCGTTTAGCGTTGAAGCGTCCAACCGCGAACGTCGTGCAGCGCCGCAACACTCCGGTCGCCTCTCCCTTGCCAGGGAGAGCGGGAGGGTGATTTCATCGAGATAACGGCCCGCGCGGTCTCGAACCCCTCACGTTAATCCTCTCCCATCGCGCAGGGTAGAGTCGAAAAACGCGTGCGACGAAATTCAAATCGAAAACTGCTCGCGCACTTCCGCCGGCACACGGACTGGCCGGCCCGTTTGCGCACTGATTGGACACCACAGGGTCCGCGCCTTTGAAAGCAACTGGCCATCGCTGCTCCTTCGGATTTCAGTGAACCGTTCGAACGTAAGCCGGGTCGCTTTGCCGACCCACGTGCGCAACACGACGTCATCGCCAGGACAAGCTGGGGATTTATAATCGATTTCGTGCCGCAAGACTACCCATCCGATGCCCTCTTGTGCTGCTGCGCTGGCGACTGCACGCCAATGCGCGGTAGCAACTTCCTGGACCCATCGCAGGTACACCGTGTTGTTGACGTGATTTTGCTCGTCAATGTCTTCGGGCACCACTGACACAGTCATTTCAAACGGTGCGGAGGACATAGGGGATTAAAATTCATCGCACTCTGAGTGCTGTCATCTTGACTAAAGCGCCTGTCCGAGTTGGCAACCGATGCGGTCGCCCTACAAAATCCAGGTTCAGAAAATGTTAAATCGTCGCATCAATTCCTGGCGCGCTTCCATCGCCTGCTCTGGACGCATCCGGCTGAGCATTTTTTCCCGACGCTCACGATCCATTGATGCGAGTTCGCGCACCAGCTGATTGCGCGCTTTCCATTTTGCGTATTTGCCCGCGCCAATACCGAGCGCGAGCATCGCGGACACGATCCAAACCGTAATGTCTGTCGAAGTGAAAAGAAGCATACCAACCAAAGTGAGCGTCAACGAAACGTCTTCTGTTCGGATAAAAGTTCAACCCACGGGCGTTTTTCTGTCCGATCCCAAGGAGTTACGAAACGCCCGTCAATTTGACCTTCCCGCGACTGGGCGGAAGATTTCCCCGATGCGCTCGCGCGGAGGGGTTCTCGTCGCTGTGTGCACTGGTGTTTGCTTCGCCGGTGCGCGCCCGGCGCAAGCACAGGAGGCGACTTCGGCGAGTCTTCCGGATCAATTTCAGACAGGCGAGATGATTCAAATTCAGAAACCGAAAAAGAAGAAGACTGAACGGAGCTCGCAATCTGTCGCAACGGCACCGAAGCAAGACACTGCACCTGCGCCCGAGCAGACGCCGGTTCCGGCTCCAGCAGAACCGCCAACACAGATCGCAACGGAAAAGAAAAAGGCCCAGCCCGACCCGAGCACTGCCTCAATGCCACCAAGTCAAAAACTGACGACTCCCGCCGAACAATCAGCTCCTGCGGAAGAGCCGGCGGTAGTCGCCGTGCCTGCCGAAAGGAAACCTCGACCGAGAAAACGGCCGCGACCTGCTGTGCAACCGGCAGCGGCGAGCATTTCGGCGCCCGTTCCGGTGTCGCTTTCGGTCGCACAATCTATGGCAATCACCGCGCCTTTGCCTGGTTACCCGTACGAAGCCAAACGCCGCAACCTTACCGGAAGCGGTATTTGCGTAGTGACTGTTGATACCGCGACAGGAACAGTCACGAACGCAACCATGTTCCAAAGCACCAAAAGTCCGCTACTCGACAAACTCACCATCCAAACATTCAAAAGCTGGCGGTTTAAACCCGGCACCGTTTCCGAAGTTCGGGTACCGATCAGCTACGAATGAGGTGAATCTAAGATGAGACGAACTCGCCAGGTCTGTTAGGCATCCCATTCCTCGACGATTTGGCCGTCGATCTCATAGTAGACCGTCGTAGATTTATCAGTGTGAAGTCTGATGGTCGCTTCTCGAGCACCTTTCACCAGTTCTTGAATGGCAGCCGTATTATTGAGGTAGCGATTGGCATCACCCGTGAAGCGAAGAATTACCTTCCTGCCATCTCGCCGTAAACCGCGAAAATGCATCTAAAGAGGCTGCGCACCTTCACCCGGCGAGGTGGAGTTTATGCTATCGGGGAAGAAAGTTTTACTTCACACGTCCCAGCGCAGGCACGGATCGAACTAACGGACGCTCTTGGTCTAACCAGAAGCCGCGTACCTGTCGCCCTTTTGCACCAAATCAAGGGGCCTTTAATGAAGATAGAGGTTTCATCGATTGGTTAGGTCTTTGTGGCTTCACTCCCAGCATGCTGTCATCTGCGCTAGAGCCGGGTCTAAGTCGGTGTAACGCTCAGTAACTTTCCAACTGCCATTCACATTTTCGACGATACAAAAGCCGTGAACGTCGCGGCTGTCGTTAGACTCTGCGCCGCGGTAGGAGGTGGTCACGTCCAGTTTTGTGCGGGAGCCTCGCAGGGAATTAATAGTCATGATCACCTGTGGTGTAGCGTGTGCGACGACTCTGGAAATCTGGTCGACATCCGCTCGCGTCAAGAAGCGCGCCTTCGGACAAACGTAAGCATGAGTGAGGTTCCACTGGTACCGCTCGCCTTCGCTGGCGCACGCGCAGAGAATCATGGCCAGTACAACCGGCGTACCTAAACGCGGCATAGACCTAACGAGATGAAGTTCAGCCACCGCTGGCGGAGCCGCTCTTTGCTGCGGAATTTACTGTTGAAGTCATTAGAAAGTTACTCATTAGAACGGCCAGCGGTTGGCTGGAGCGATTGGTTAGGCGTTTTGGTAAAACTAGCTGCCATCGGGTAAGAGGCTTTCGTGACTAGCCACCAGTTGCCATCTGCCAGAGTGACGAATGTATATCTCCGTAACACAGGTTTTCGTGGTAAAAGTCTCGCCATTCGGACGCTTGCCCGAGTCAGTGATGCGAGCGGTGTAAACTGCCGCATCTCCGTACACGCGCACAACTGGAGCATCCACTTTCGTGTCGCTCTCGTCATTCTTCTCGACCGCGCGCAATAAATCAGCCTTGCCGCGTCGCGTACCTTTGAACGACCACGACTGGAAATCATCTGCTACGATCGAACTGATTGTAACTGTGTCGTGCTTCAGCCACGCTTTGGTGATGGTGTCCTCCAAGCGCAGGATTTCCTTTTCATCATCTGCGCTGTCGGCTCGAGTCGGGGCTAAGCAGATAACCACGAGACCAAAGCAAAGGACATGTGCCCGCATACTCTTAACGAGAATAAGAGCAGCGATGGCTACCGGAAGCGAGCGCCAATCGCGGTGGAATTGTTCTAATCATCGGAAGAGTAATCGCAACCGGGTAGACGTTCGCTGCGTCGTTTGGTTAGATGCTTGGGGCTGATTTCGAGCGGAACTCTTAATGTTTTGCGGGTGGTTGCATGACGCCAATTTGAATCAAGAACCCCATGACATCTTTCTCAGACCATTTTTCAACAAGCTTCCCATTCGCGATGCGATGGATCGTGATCGAAGTCATTCTTAGGTCGTTGCCAGTTCGCGGCGCACCGGGAAGGTCTCCTTCATGCTTTCCATATGAAGTGAGGCGTGTCACGACCTTGTCGCCCTCGGCAATTTGCTCTTCGATCTTGTGATAGCCGGGCGTTGCTTCCCAAAAGATTTTGAATGCTTGCTTCAAACCTTCCCGGCCGGGACTTAACCCTGGGAACGGTGGAGGATTGTGGTCAAGATAATCCTCTGCCACAAACTCATCCATCGCGTCCAGATTGCCTTTATCGATCTCTTCGTAGAATCGGCGAACAAGCGCCTTATTTCTTCGGTGGTCATCGTGGTAATCGTCTAACGAGAAGGAGCTGAGCCACCGCTGGCGGCAGCGAGGTTTGCTTTCACTTCATCGTTCATAAATCATCCTTCAGCTTTTCGGTACGACGGGCCAGCGGTTGGCTCCAGCGCTTGGTTAGGCGTAAAACCCCCGGTGACTAAAGGACGCTCTTTTTCTATGGAAGTCTCATCGATGTTCCAATGACCGCCTTTCTTGTAAACGATAAAACCTGTGATGACGGTGTCGGGGCGCCACGGGTTCCCGCTCTCCACGAGGGCGCGATCAGGCGAGTGCATCCAAACGCGGAAAATTGGCCGCAAATCCGCTCTGTCTTTAACCAGTGCGCGAATCTGGACAAGGTCGGCGTACGTCAGCTTGTCAGCGTATGAGCCGAGGACCTGCGGCCAAGCTGCGCACGACGTCATCATCATTGCCGTGCAAGCTGACAGACACGCTATTCGGACGAGCAGACGCATACGCCTAACGAGAACAAGATGAGCGACGGCGGACGACAGCGCGCGTCGCTCGGAATGGAAGTGTGGAAATCATCTCAAAAGTGGAGCGTACGGCGGACCGCCGTTCGCTCCATCGCATGGTTAGGCCTTTTGCGTGGATTCTCACGGATGTTGTCTGGCTGCTCCTGTTCTGATGTCCTCTACCTGCTTGCGCATGTAAATGGCCTGTGAATACTGGCATCTGCGCAAACAACAGCGCAACGGCTGTGTAACCGGCGCCTAGCCAGCGATACAAACGCGGCCCGCAGACGAGCGGCACCAGCCCAATGGCTGCGATGCCGATGAAGTAAAGCGGGCAATCGCAAAGCGGCTGGACGAAAAAAAGCGGAATCAAGCCAATGATGATCGCAACTCGTGACACCCACACCAGAAGCTTACTCCGCTCGCCCGACGTCATGAGGCCTAACGAGAAAGAGATAAGCCACGGCAGGGTGTCGTGGCAAGCACCTTGAAGTTGCTTCGCAATTGGGCCGTTGGCTTCATCGATTGGTTAGCCGTTTGTGAGCGGTTCTGGAGTCGTAGGGAATTGGACGGCCCGGAAGACAAACTGCTGATCGCCGGAAAAGTCGGTGACGCGGCTGTGGACGTGGAACAGGATAGCCTCCTCATTTATCATACCTTCGTAGTCAACCTCACCACGTGGCCCCTTAGTGGTAAAGGTAACCTTTGATCCTTCCAGCAGGTAATCACCTTGCGGAAGGTCGGGTTGGTTCCGGCTGATGAATGAGGCCACTTTCTCCGGCGTCCAAACAGAGGCCATGGCAACAACATGACCGTCCGGGTAGAACCGTAGATAGAGGAAGCCGGTCGAAGAGGTTTGGGTTTGATACACTCCATCATACCGCACAGAATTCTTGTCCTCTGGCTCTCCCGGAGAAGCAACGGCAAACAACAACGAGGCGACAATGAGAAGTAGGACACTGTGCGTTGGTCGCATACGGCTAACGAGAAAGAGATAAGCCACGGCAGGGTGTCGTGGCGAGCACGCTGAAGTTGTATCGCCGAGGGGCCGTTGGCTTCATCGATTTGTTAGACGGTTTGCGCGACCGGAAAGGCGTTCGCTTCAAGAGCCTCCTCGATCTCGACGAGGTTCATGGGATAAAAGACCACGTAACGCGGGTAATCTTCGACAGCGTGCTTAATCTTCAAACCGATTTGCAATAATCTGCGATATCGATGAATGAGCAGCACTTTTTCGCGTGGGAATGAGTAGCGGCGAAAAGGCATGCTGAGAACGAGCTCATCACGGTAGATATACATGCCAGACAATGGGGGAGACCACGTTTGACATATCCATGAATTTCGACCGGCTTCGGCACCGCCTTCTTGTCCGTAAATTGGTTCACGACACGAGTTCACCGTCTAACTACAATTCGACGAAAGTCTGTTTCGCCTATTTCGGCTTTTCACCGGGAGGGAAACCGGATAAAACGAAAGCATGTCTTCTTTTTTACCGGCGGCTCCGAAGCGGAGCAAGCCGAAATTACTCGACCAAGTCCGTCAGCTCATGCGACTACGTCATTA